>JGI994J12354_10000340_pt1 | contig 46233 bp, 41 predicted proteins | sample IntmicLarv3ML3BL_FD_12354 | JGI IMG/M metagenome (IMG submission 12354) | reverse complement strand
CGACAGCGACTTTTCGCCTTCCGGATGCGTATGTCCGCCGACGACGGGAACGCCGAACAATTTGACGCCTTCCGCCATTCCGGCAAATATTTCTTTAAACGTTTCTGAGTCCGATGACGACACCACATCAACCATTGCAAGCGGCCGGCCGCCCATGGCGACAATATCATTGACATTCACAATGACCGCCGTAAATCCCGCCCACCACGGACTTTTTTCAATCAATCTTCCCCAAATGCCGTCGGCTGCCAGCAATATCACATCGTCTCCGCCGATGTCAATCGCCGCCGCGTCGTCTCCGAAATCCGCAACGCAGCCGCCGTAAGCGTCGGCAACCGTTTCAAAAATTCTGGAAATGTCGGCAATCGGTTTTTTGCGTGACGTTCCGTCAAAATTTCGGATGGTTTTTGCTAAATTTTCTAAATCTTGGGGAATTGCTTTTGAAGTGGTTGACATCTTTTTTATTCCGTTTTCTTCTGTTTGTTGTAATCTTAATAATTTTATCTTTTAAAATCATTTGTTTATTTTTATTTCACTATGTTCAAATTTACAAAATTTGTATATTTGCTTTACAAAAAATGTAAAGTATTTATACTTGAATTACTATTCTTCATTTTATGAGAGAAAAAATGAGGGAGATGGACCTCCGAATTACGGAGCTTTCTGAATATTTTCACATTTCTCGCGTAACACTCTACAAATATATTGATCTGTATGAAAGTGGAGCAAAAGACGGAATTGATTCAAAAGTTCTTGATTTATTCGATTACATTGAAACAACGCCCAATATCGGAAAACGAAATGTTGTCAATTGGATTCTTCTCAATACAACAACAGGTTCCAATAACAAGTCTGATGATGTTGTTACTCTCGTAAATCAATATCAATCGAACAAAAACCGCTCGGAAGATAAAATAAAATTTTTGAAAAATGTTCTTTCCAATCCCGATATGGATGTTTTAATTCCATATTTGAATTCGTGTATGGGACTTTTAGAAAAAGAGTTTCTGTCCGATGATGAAGTTATTCAATTAAGCAAATTTATTCTGTTCCGTGAAGATGTCACGACAAGCAAAGCAGTTACGGCTACTAAAGTAAAAGAAACGAAACAAATATTGAAAAAAGAGGAAAAATATGGCGAATAATGTAAACACGAAAAAGAATACAAATGTCAGAAAATTAGTTATTAACAATTTCAGAAATGTAGGTATTACTTTTGATAAAAAAGAACGACCTGCTCATCTCATTCTTAACAGAGGATTAAATAAAGAAGATTTGGGGGATCTTGTATTTCTGGTCGGTCCAAACAATTCTGGTAAATCTAATATTTTAGCCGCTTTAGAGGCATTTGGAAAGAAAAAATTTGAAGAAGAAGATATTCCTGATTTTATGTTTTGTAACCAACAGCCTGTTCTTTCTCTGTTTGTTCAAAAGGATGATTTTGCAAATTCTTTGAAAATTGATGGCTCTGCCGATTCTCAAAATAATAAGAACACCCCCTCCAGAGAAATTGAAGAATTTGAACACGAAATAAAAAAGTTAAATGAATCGTTGGAAAAACTTCGAGTTGAAAAACGAAATGTAACTGAGGATATGGATATTCTTAAGTTGGGATTGAACAAAAACAAAGATAAATATCCAACTGAAGATGAACGCAGAGTCCTTAGAGATCTTCTCTCCAGGGGATATATTCAATCTGATACAATAAAAGACTTAGAAGCGTATAAAAGAGATTATGGCTCCAATAAAATCCTTATCGAAAAAAGAATTTTTGAATTAAATGATCAAAAACCAATTATGAATGAATACAATAAATTGGAAGAAAATCTTAATACAATTAACTTGACGCTGGCCAATACAAAAAAAGAAATTGGATCAAAAGAACAAATCATCTCAGAATTATCCGCTAAGGTGATTGAAGATGAAAAAATCCAAAAATTATCAATTGAAAAATCTAATATTTCCTCCCCTGATTATGATTATTTGTTATCTCCTCGTATTGTTGCTTATATGCAAAAACCTATTAAACAGCAAGATCTCAACTGCAAACCCGGTAATCCAACCGATTTTATAAAAAATATCCTTAAAATAATGGAAAGGCAGCCAGATACTCTTGATAATATCTATCAAAAATACGAAGGGAAAAACCAGAAAGGGTATTTAAATAAATTTAAAGAAGAATTGAATAAAGATTTGCCCGATAAAGTTACAAAGCGATTTAATGATATGTATTTCTGTGATAAAGGTGATGAATACATTTTCGAATTTGACTTGGAATCGGAAAAAGTACATGTTAATCTTTATAGGGGAAATGTTACTCTTGATCTTGATAAACAATCTACAGGATTCAAATGGTTTTTTGACTTCTTTTTCAATTTTGCGTATAAAGAAGATTTGAAACCCGGTGACATTATAATTATGGATGAGCCTGCCACTAACATTAATCCTTCTGGACATCCTGAGTTGCGTAAATTCCTCAAGGAGTTAGCAAAGAAGAATGGTCTTACTTTTGTTATCAGTACCCATTCCCCGTTTTTTGTTGATTGTAATTGGCTCGATGAGCTTCGGTTAATGCAGCGTGATGAACGTGGCTATGTAAAAGTCGAAGACAAATTTGATCTTGTCAGTGGAAATGCAGATAAATTAGATCCTGTTCTCAACAGTTTGACTGTTGGTCGCCATGTTATGATAGGTGCACAAAAAGTCATTTTCACAGAAGGAATTACAGATTATAATTATTTGACCGCATTTAAATTGTTATTTTCGGAGGAAAAACCGGAATATAATTCCTTAATTTTTTTACCTGTCGGCGGAATTACAAATGATGAAAATCTTGTCACACTTCTTTGTGAAATGGATGCAAATCCGATTCTTTTGGTTGACGGTGACAGAGCCGGTTCAACTGTTAAAAAGAAAGCCGGAAATACAAAATTGAACGTAATCTCTTTGAATGAATTAAACCCAAGTCACAAAGTGATTGAAAGTTTGTTTTCTTCAGAAGATGCTATCAAATACAATGTAAAAAACAAAGAATGGAATGAATCCTCTTTGTTTAAAAAGAGAATATTTGAAAATGAAATCTCGGAAGAAACAAAAAACAATTTTAAGGAAGTTTTAAAATACTTATTAAATGTTTAAAGAATGCTGTCATCATCATTCTTTTTTCATTCTTATTTTTTAGATTTTTCAATCATTCTCAATTCTTCATCGCGTTCCTTTTTATCCATCGACAAATCCTTCCCGATCAAACCGAAAGCATCAGAACGGCATTGGCGGCAGTGCCTCATCTGTTTGACATAAGGCGCGCAAGCATCCTGAATTGCTTTTCTCTCACTGTCTGTCGGCGGCATCATATCCTTAAAAGCAGCCTGATTAATCAGCGGCATGATATTCATAATGTAGACGCCCATCTCATTCATTTTTTTGGCGAGCTCAGGAATATGCTTGTCGTTGATTCCGGGAATCAAAACAGTGTTGATTTTAACTGTCATTCCGAAGGCAACGGCTTTTTGAATGCCTTCCAATTGATTTTTGATTAAAATTTCAGCGGCTTCCTGTCCTTCATATTTTTTGCCGTTGTAAAACACCATGCTGATAATCTTTTCCTGAATTTCGGGGTCCATCGCATTCATGGTGACGGTCAGCGTTTCTACGTTTGACGCCGCCAGCTCGTCAAAGCGGTCGGCCAGAAGAAGACCGTTTGTGCTGACGCAAAGCGTGACATCGGGATATTTTTCCCGAATCAATCGGAACGTTTCAAATGTTTCGTCATTGTCCAATGGGTCGCCCGGGCCGGCAATGCCGACCACTTTGATAAAACTGTTCTCTTCCAAGACCTTTTTTGTTCTTTCCAGCGCTTCCTGCGGCGTCAGCACAGCGCTTGTAACGCCGGGGCGGCTTTCATTGACACAGTCAAATTTTCGTTCACAATAATTGCATTGAATATTACAGGACGGCGCAACCGGCAAGTGGATTCTTCCGAATTTATGCTGTGCGTCGGCGGAATAGCACGGATGCTCCGATATTTTCCTTTTCATATCGCTGCCTATGCATTCTCTCAAAATCAATCACCACGGGTCATTCAATAAGCAGCTTTCCGATTTCTTCTGCTTTTTCCAACGCGGCAGCATCTTTTAAGATATCGTCTTTTTCATGAAGCTTAATGCCCGTTACGGCTCCGACCGGAACGCAGCCGAGCCCTTTAAAAATATATTCTATTTTTTCCGGCGTTTTAGCATAATGATTCGGAATGTCCGCACCCTGCGTAATGACAATGCCAAACTTCTTTCCGGCGGGAATTTTCGACGTGCGGTCCGCATTCTTTAAAGCGTAACAGCGGTCAATAAATGTTTTCAGCTGTCCCGACATGTCGCCCATATATATCGGCGTTCCAATAATGATTGCATCCGCCGTTTTCATTTCGTTATACAACAAAACCATATCGTCTTTTTGAACGCAGGTGTCATTTTTTTTACAATACTCGCATCCTGTGCAGCATCCGATATTCATTTTTGCCAAATTGTATATTTTTGTCTCGGCTCCGCTTTCAATTGATGCCTTTATCATCGTTTTCATCAATCGATCTGTATTTCCGTTTTCTCGGGCGCTGCCCAAAATTCCGATAACTTTCATTTTTTCCCTCTCGTTTCTTTTTTATAGAATCAACTTCGGCTTTTTATAAATATCTGTTTTTATCGGCAGATTTTTTCATATTGTAAACTTTTTAAATACCTAAACTTATATCTCATTATTAAATTTCATTATTTTTTTGAAAAAGGGTGTTTAAATGGATATTAAATACATTTCCAATCCCGAATTGCCGATTATTAAAGACGGCTGGAAAGGGAATGCTGTCAGCAAAAAATCATTTGTGAATGAAAAAAGTCCTCGCAAAATCAATTTCAAAGATTTTCTCCGATGGCAGCTTTATAAAAACCCTCAGAAACTTGAGCGAAAAAATGACCCGTATCATGCCGATTTTATCCAAAACGACTCTTTCATGAAATCCGACGAAGATGTTATTCTTTGGCTCGGTCATTCCTCTTTTTACATCCGGCTCGGCGGCGTCACATTCCTCACCGACCCCGCCTATTTCGATTTTCCGACAAGGGCGCGACGCGTTCCGATTCCTTGCAGCGTCGACGGCTTCAAATATGCCGACTATTTGCTTGTTTCTCATTTGCACCATGACCATGCCGATATGCGTTCTCTTCGCAAAATTTTTAAAGGAAATAAAAAGACGGAAATTCTGGGTCCTCTGGAAAGCCATAGTTTTCTGGGTCATTTTTCAAACAAAATTCAGGAAGCCGGCTGGTTCCAGAAATATAATACCAATTCAGAAGTCGATGTTTATTTCCTTCCCAGTTGTCATTGGTCAAGCATGCATCTTTTTGACCGTAATCATTCCCTTTGGGGCAGTTTCATCGTTCGCGGAAACGGCAAAACCATTTATTTCGGCGGTGACACGGCTCGAGGTGATCATTTTGAAGAAATTGCAGAACTTTTCCCCCAAATCGATTACGCTCTTCTCCCAATCGGCGCCTATAAACCCCGTCATATAAACAAGTATGCTCATATGTCTCCCGAAGAAGCCGTTGACGCGGCGGCGGCGTTGAATGCAAAACATTTGGTTCCGATGCATTACGGCACTTATCCGATGGGCAGAGAACCGCTCAGCGAACCGATCCGCATCGTTCGTGAAATGGACGAAGACGGCGAAATTTCATGCATTTTGGATTGTCCGGCAATCGGCAAAGAATTGTTTATTTAATTTTCGTCTGCGGTATACTTAACAATGACTTTTGTAACGATAACTTTATAATGTTTTCAGATTCATCTTTGAATCACATCTATTTTTAAGGGCGTTTGAATGACAGAAAAAGAAATTCGGTATGTTTTTTCCGATATGGATAACACATTATTTGATTTTGTTCACGCAAAAATTAAAGCATGCACATCCGTTGTTGACAGAATCGGACAAGGGGACCCTCTTGAAATGCTTTCTTATTTTCTGCGCGGTATTTACGGGTTTGAACATTTAGAAAACATCGAAGATTATCTCAAAGAAAAATACGTCTTCTCCGAACCTCTTTTTGAAGAATGCTGCGCCATTTATGAAGACGTCAAAGTCAGCAATGTCGAATTGTATGACGGTGTCACCGACACGATTCGAGAAATTCAAAATTCCGGAAAATCCTTTATAATTGTCACAGACGCCGATACTGAAAATGCATTCCGCCGCCTCAAACGCGTCGGTTTGGATAACGTCGTTGACGATGTCATTTCCTTTGATATGTCCGGAAAAAAGAAGCCCGATCTCGGCGTTTTTGAATACGCGCTCGAGCGTTCAAACGCGTCCGTCACCGCTTCCATGTATGTCGGCGACAGTCTGCGTCGTGACATTGCGCCCGCCAAAAAAATCGGAATGGTCACCGCGTACGCGGCCTACGGCGATCGGAATGAAACCGATCGGAATTTTGTTTTTGAACCCGATTACAAATTAAATCATATCAGCGAAATCCTCGGCATCATTCGAAATGAGAAAAGCGAAAACGCCGAATAAATATAAAAAATCTTATCCTTGCAGTCTTTTCATTATGATTTCAAACGCTTCTCTGTCCCGCTTTCGGCCGCATTTGAAAACAATTTCTTGCAATTGATTTATTTTATCGATATATGCTCGGTCTTTTGTCAATTCATAACGCGTCATGTGAACGCAGGCTTCAATCACGGCATTTATGCCGCGGTTGATGACGAATCCCGGTTTATCGGCATTTTGAATCATACAATCAATCGGCTCGATTTCGATAATAAGCAGTTCGTTCGTTTCATTCCGGTCGGCGCATCTGAATAATATGACGCAATCAGCTTCTTTTAATACCGGAATTCTTTCGGCGGGCATTGCCTGCGGCTGATATTCCCGATACTCAAATCGATTTTCGTCCAAATCATAAAATGCTGACTCTGCATACAAAACGGTATCATCTGTCACATTTGCCGCAAAATACTCTTCTCGTCTCAAATTTTCAAACGTTTTGGAACCTTTAAAAAGGCGGAGACATATTTTACCGTTTTTTTGTATAATTCCGATCGGTGCCGCATTTGCCGATATTTCCTCTCCCGCCGCATTCTTCGTTGTCAGAATCCATTCGGTAATGCCTTCGGTCAGCCCGAATTTTTCCGCTTTTGCTTTTAAAAGTGTTCCGTTTTCCATCTCTTATGCTCCCGTTTTTAAATTTTCGTTCCTTTATACAGCGCAATAAATATGCCGGCGGCGGTAATATCTGCAATTGACCCCGGATTCATTTTTCTCTTCCGAAGGTCGTCATCCAGCCTTTTAATTTTCGGAATCATCTTTTTCAGATTTTTGTTCTTCCTTCCGGTCTTCTTGTTTTTCAGAATTTTTGCGGCTTTCTTTTGAACTTTTGCCGCTGTTTTTTCATCAAATTTTGTTGAAACGAATGTGTCCGGATATGCCGCCAAAAATTCCATAAACGTATAAACAACGGCACTGTTAAAAGCCGTCCCAAAGCGCATTTTCGGATTTTCTTCAAATCTCTTTTTGTTTGTCCGCAATTTTTCCGCAAACAATTTCGATTTCTCAAAACCGTTCGCCCATTCCGCGGAAATCATATCTCTTTTCGCCCCTTTTTTCATTAAATCAAAAAGAGAAACATGGTCCGCCTTTATCTTTTCAGGCAGCGACGCATCCGTCAAATCATATTCCAATCCGCCGCTTTTCTCTGCTTTTATGACCGGAATTGAAAGGCTGCAAAAAGCATTGTAAAAACAGATCGCATCTTCTTCCGTCGTATTTTTGCAGATGTCATGCGCTGTTTTTAACAATTCGTCGACATCGCCGTTTCCTTTTAATTTACCGACGGCGGCCGCAATCGGCAATAGCAGCAGCAGTGTTCCAAAATGCGTGTTTCCGCCGGATTGGATCCGCCGGCTGTTCTCGACTGCGTTTTCAAAATAAATTCCAAACGTCGCCGGAATCTCTTTTTCATATTCTCCCGCAATCTTTTGAAAAATCGGCTGGACGGATGCGGCCGATGCCAAAAAATGTTCAAAATGCGTTTCTTTAAAATCTTTCAGCCGATGAACATTTCCGGGTTTCGGATATGCGGCAGCTTCCGCTGTCATTGAAAATGAAGCGAGTATCGATATTTTTTCCGCCGTCCGATCCGAATCTGTCATTTTATTCCTTTTATGAATGTATCATTTTTATGAATACATCAGCGCTTTCTGTCATCAATGGCGTCCAATATCTTTTCGGCAAGGTCTTTCTTCAAACCCATATATTCGCCGCCGGAAAGGCCGATTTGATTCAGAGTTTCGTCTCTGTAATAGCAAGGCTTTGTCACCTTACAGCACCATACCAGGCTTCCAAAACATGTCTCTTTTCCGAGTTCCAACGGCGTTCCTCTTACGGATTCCTGTTTCAGTTTTATAAATTCTTCCGGCGTGAATCCGACAGCTTCGACTTTTTTGAGCAGGCTGCAGTATTTCACCGGCGGGCAGCAAAACGTCAGTCCCCGGTTGTCGCCGTGTTTACAGATATGTTTGGGCGCGTTGTACCATCCCGTTTCTTTTTGATACTCTGTAATCTGTTTTACCAAAAGCGGAATGAGCTCGGCGTCTTCCACCGTTGCGCGCGCAACGGACACAATATCCGCGCCGCATGAATAAAAGTTAAGCGCGGAGTCGAAATCATCCACGGAATTGTTGGCAATCACGATTTTTCGGGTGGCATTGCGAATTTTGGTAACAGCGTCATAGTCCGCTCCTTTTCCTTCCAGCATCGCATCGGCATGAATTATATCCGCGCCGACCGCATCGAAAAATTCGGCCGCAATTTCGGGGTCGACAACATTTGTTCGGAATTTAACGGACAAAACAACGCCGGTTTCCTTTATTTTTTGAATCAGTTCCGCCAGCTTCCGCGTATCTTTTAAAAGAGATTCTCCCACCCCGCATTCCGTAAATTCGGGCTGCCGACAATGTACATCCAATTCCATAATCACATTTTTTTCTTTCAAAAAAGCCGCCGCCTCTAACAGCGGTTCCGCATCCGCACTCCGAACGCTGACGGCAACGGCGGTTTTCGGCATATTTTTAAAAACAACATCTATTTCCTTTTCAATCGTTTTTAAGACATCGTCTCCCGTTTCAAATTCCGTTCGGCCTCTTGCCGCGGCTTCTGCCCCCGCCCGTTTTGATGTCTCATCCAAATTATAAGCGCCCAGAATCACAAGTCCCGCACCGTTCGCGTTTTTAACCGCAAATTCTCCGTCTGTTATTCCGGCCATCGCCGATAATGCAACCGGATTTGAAATGACGACGCTGCCGGCTTGAATTTTAAATAACTCTCCCATTGTTGAAATCTCCATTTTTCGGCAGTCTGATTGTCTGATAATTTACTGCCTTTTTCTGTTCTCCTTCGATTCCGCCGGAGAAACAATGAAGAGAAATTAAAGCCCCTCTCCTTAATAAATTCTTTTTTTGGTTTCAATCTTTATTTTTCCGTCCTCTAAATTGTATTTTAATATTTTTCCGCCGATGCCGCCGCCTTTGTACTTATAAATGCAAATCGTTCTCTCCAACTGTGTTCCCTTCTCTTCTACTGTAAATCTGAAATACGAATCCGCCATGTGTTTAATTCGATTTTCTGCACCGGCCGAAAATATATTTTCGTGCAGAATCCCAATAACGATTCTTTTTTTCGGTTGGCTTTCGGTCATGAAGGAATTTAAAGCTGAGCGGATTTGCCGTATCTGCCGAACCGTTTCTCGTTCTTCCTCTTGTTCGTCTGAAAATTTTTCTTTAAAATATAATTCGGAAAAAACCCATTCGCTGATGCTTTCTATAATGAAAATAAAATCCGTATCATCGCTCTCTTCTTTTTTTTCATTGCCGAACAGATTGCAGAAATTGCGCTGACTTTCCAAGGTGTCGGAATTCATTTTTACAATTCTGCATCCGTCCGATTTGTTTTTTTCTTTTCCGGCTTGCCTCTCATTGATATTTTCTATTTCCGCCAAAAAAGAAAGCATTCCTTCATCATCGTTTCCTGCCGCAAGCAGAAAAGATCCGTTTTCAATACTGCTCCCTGTCAAACGGTCGATTTCGGGAATGCCTGTTGTGAAATTGGTATTCATTTTATTTCACAAACATCTCCATTCTTTCCTTCCTCTTATCCGTTCTCATTTTTTCAAAAACGAAACTTATATATATTTAACAAAGCGCTTTTTGAGTATGCAGAATTCAAAATGCGGATGCAGCAAAGCCAAGATTTCCGAACAAGCCGACGGTGTCGATTTGGCTCTTTTTAAATTTGAAAACGGCCTTATTCCGGCAATCGTTCAGGATGCCGAATCAAAAGACGTTTTGATGTTTGCTTACATGAATGAAGAAGCACTTCAATTAACGCTTGATACAAAAATCGCACACTATTGGAGCCGCAGCCGTCAATCTCTTTGGAAAAAAGGCGAAACATCCGGTCATTTTCAGCAGGTTGTCCAAATCCGCTATGATTGCGATGCCGATGCTCTTCTGCTTCTCGTCAAACAAACCGGCGGTGCCTGTCACACAGGATATCGCTCCTGCTTTTACAGAACAAGCGACGGAGATATTGTCGGTGAAAAAGTTTTCAATGAAGATGACGTTTATAAATCCGGTTAAACGATTTCTTCCTCCTTTCACTTTTTTTTCTCAAATGTTTATTATAGAACCAATCCCTACTTTTCTTTATGACAAATCGAAAAACCAATTTTTCTTCAAATTTTCCCTCCTCTAAAACTTTCAGGTCTACCGAAATTCATTCCGATGAATTTGATTTTCACTATGACCCTGATCGGAAATTTAAAATTGAAATCGTCATTGCCGACACAAGCGCAGTGATTGACGGTGTTTTATCGCACTCCATTGAAAACGAACGTTATTCTCCAAGCTCGGACATCTTAACTGTTATTATTCCCGAGGCTGTTTTGGCGGAACTTGAAAACCAATCCAACAGCCGGTCAGAAACCGGAATTTCCGGCATCGACGAACTTCTGACGCTTCGAAAAATGGACGACGATGGAAAAATCCGTCTTCAGTTTGCCGGCAGCCGCCCGACTTTTGAACAAATCAAAGGCGCGCATTTGGGAGAAATCGACGCGCTCATCCGAAAAACCGCAATTGATACCGGCGGCCTGTTTGTTACCGCCGATAAAGTGCAGGCCGTTATCGGCAAAACCAAAGGGCTTCATGTGGATTATGTTCCGCCTTCCATTCGCGGCGACGCAGCGAATATGGATACGTCTTCTCTTTCCGTCATGCAGTTTTTCGACAGCGTTACCATGTCCGTTCATTTGAAAAATAATGTTTCACCCATGGCAAAACGCGGCTCCGTCGGCGAAATGAAATATATGCCTATTCGAAATGAGCCGTGCACGACAGCCGAATTAGAACATATCAAATCCGAACTGATCCGCTTTACAAAATCCGATTCGGAATCCTTTATTGAATTGGAATATGCCGGCGCTTTAATTCTTCAAGTCCGCGACATGAGAATTGCGATTACGGAAGCGCCGTTTTCCGATGATTTTGAAATCACGATTGTTCGGCCAATCGCATCGGTCGATTTCGGAAAATATCAGGCGAGCGACATTTTAAAAGAACGCATTTTAGAACAGCGCGGCATTTTAATTGCCGGATCTCCCGGTGCCGGCAAATCTACGTTTTCAGCCGCCGTCGCCAAATTCTTATCGGAAAACGGAAATGTTGTCAAAACAATGGAATCGCCCCGCGATCTTCAAGTTCCTGTCGAAATTACGCAGTATGCGCCGCTGGAAGGAAAAATGGAAAACACGGCGGACCTTCTGCTTCTCGTTCGCCCCGACTACACCATTTATGACGAAGTCCGAAAGACGCAGGATTTCATTTTGTTCGCCGACATGAGACTGGCCGGCGTCGGCATGATCGGCGTTGTTCACGCCACAAGAGCAATCGATGCCGTTCAAAGACTGATCGGCAGAATTGAATTGGGCGTTATTCCGCAGGTTGTCGACACTGTTATTTTCATTGACAAGGGGCAAATTTCCAAAGTTTATACATTAGAATTTACCGTCAAAGTTCCAAACGGTATGCTGGAAGCAGATTTAGCGCGTCCGGTCATTATTGTCAGCGATTTGATTTCAGGCCGAACAGATTATGAAATTTACACTTACGGCGAACAGGTCGTTGTCATGCCCGTCAATTCGGAATCCGGCAGAATCTCTTCCTCCGAACGAAAACCATTTTGGGACGACGCCGAATTGAGACTTGCGGAAGAAATCGAGCGCTACACTTCCGGTCCGTTTGAGGCTAAATTAATTTCCGACACCAGTGCCGTTGTCAACGTCAAATCTTCCGACAAAAAGAAAATTATCGGCCGCGGCGGCGACACAATTAATCGCATCGAATCGTCGACGGGGCTTCGGATAGATGTTCGGGAAATGCCTTCCGCTTATTTCTTTAAAAAGAAATCAGAGGATGATGATTTTGATTCAAATTTTGCATTTGATAAATTCAAATGTAAAAAATCGCCGTCTGTAGACAATTATGGTGTCGAATCGAATGATCTCGATTCAAATCCCGATTACGTTATTCCGATATTTGAAAAAACAAAAAAGCATTTTATCTTGCGCGTTTTTGAATTTTCCGGTAAAGATGTCGATGTTTATATGGGCGGCAAATTGTTTTTCAGCGCAACCGTCGGCCGGACCGGAGATATAAAACTCCGCTCCGATTCGGAATTAGTGGAAAAGATTCGGGCCGGTTTCCGCGAGGGAGAATTAATTGAAGTTCGGCTTTCCGAACTTTCTGATTAAAATCTCTTTTTTTTATGTCGGCTCTTCTCTGATTCCTAATTTTCACGTTTTTATTTTTCAGTCTTCTTTCCTTTTTATTTTTCAGTCTTCTTTCTTTTTTATTTTTTATTTATCATTTTTTATTTATGAATCAAATTCGGAAGACATTTTGTACAGACCCACATTTCTTTTCCTTTTCGGCGAACAGTCATCAAATATTCATCATCATCCGTTTTTTCACAAATGAAACAGGAAAACTCAGTCTCTCTTTCTTCTTTATCTTTCTTTTCAAGTCTCAATTTTTCAGCTTTTCTTTTGCTTTCAAGCGCCTTTTCTTCATCAAATGCGGCGGCTTCTCTCTTTTCAATCGTCAGCGCGCCGGTCGGACAGGAAGACATGCAGGCGCCAAGACCGTCGCAAAGTTCTTCGGATATCACTCTGGCTTTGTTATCAACAATTTCAATGACACCTTCGGCACAGGGGGAAATACAGTTTCCGCATCCGTTGCATTTCTCTTCATCAATTTTTATAATGTTTCGGATAATCCTGTTTTCACTTTTTTTTGAAGCCATATTTAATTCCATTTTTTCACCTTTATGTTTTTAGTTTTCAACATGTGTCATATGGTATATAAATGATACTGTTTCAATGCTATTGAATTATATATGAGTCGAATAGAGGCGGCAAAAATATTGACAAAAATAATAAAAGAAAAAACGAAAGGGACAACAAAAATAAAATAAGATGAATCGACATTTTACTTTAAGCAGAAAATCTGTTTCATATCTAAAGCTGTTTTAAAAAAATTTAAAGCGGTTGAACAAATTTGAAATATGCGTTTTATCGCATTGGATTTCCGGCGTTTTATTTGCGGGTCGGGACAGTATGGAAATTAATTACGTTGATTACATAAGTTACCTAAAAATTAATTATATTCTTATCGGAAAAGCGGCAATCGGAATTTTAATTCTAATTGTTTTTTTTAATCTGTTAGCGTTGGCTATTGGAATTTACAGCATAAAGTGGAAAAAAATCATCTTTCCGAAATTTGTATTATCCATACTGTATCTTTTTTATGCGCCGATGAAATGGATTTTCAATGCATTTTCGATGAATGAATTTTTGATTGATGAAATTTTAGTTGAAATTCAAAATGCTATTTCTCTTGAAAAATTTAAAGAGAACGACCAACGAAAAATTGTCCTTCTTCCCCAGTGTTTGAGAAACAGCAACTGTCACGCCCGCTGCGATCCGCTTTACGGATTCGTTTGTACCAAATGCGGTCAATGCGACATCGGTAAAGTTCTCAAAGAAGCCGAGATGCGCGATTTCAAAGTTTTTATTATTCCGGGAAGCAGTTTCGTTAAAAAAATATTTAAAGATTATCGGCCGACTTCCTGCATCGGTGTCGCTTGCCCTGTTGAATTAAGCGAATCAATGCAAAAAACATCTGTCATTCCGTCGCAAGGCGTTTATTTGCTGAATGACGGCTGTTTTGAGACAAGAGTAAATGTTTCGGATATTGTTAAAAAAATGGATCTCATTTCTCCTTTAGCTGAAACGTCTTTAAACGAAAAAGAAATACAGGGGTCGGAGGTGAAAGAATATGTATGATCAAATCGGTAAATTTTTGGTTTTTATGATACTTCTTTCATTGTTTTTCATTTGCGCGTCTTTTTATATCAGCCGCACACGGCTTCACAGGAATTCTTTCTTTGCATATTGGGCCGCGCAGACTTTGGATTTTTTCTATAAACCGCTTTTAGCAATCTACATTTTCGTTTATAAAAACCCCGATAAACTTCATGAAAGAATGTCGATTTTAAAAAATAATGCTCAGCGCATGAAATTCCAAAAATCTCAAAAGCGGATTGTTCTCGCGCCGCATTGCATGAGACATCCCGAATGCAGAGCGCGCACAACGCGCACAGGAATTCAATGTACTTCCTGTGGCAAATGCGATTTTACAGAAATCAAAAAAATTTCAGAAGCGCACGGCTATAAGCTTTATATCATTACAGGTTCTTCTTTTGTTAAGTACATTCTGAAGCATCCGGAAACAAAAGGAACAGACGGTGTTCTGGCAATCGGCTGCTATTATGAAATCAATAAAGGGATGCGCGAACTAAAGAAAAAGAAACTCGTAACTTACGGTGTTCCGCTTTTATCAAACGGCTGCTTCAATACAAAAATCGATTTGAAAATGTTTGAACAGCAGTTAATTACATTTGATTCGGAACAGCCTGCGGGTTCGTCAGACATTTTACCTATGGCATAATCGGTGCTTTTTATGGAATTTCGCAATACAATTTCTCATTACGACGACGGATTGCTCGGCGGCTCGGACGACGACTGCCCCTGCTGTTCTTATCTCGGAAGTTTAGAAGATAAAGAAAAGTATGACATGATTGTCCGTCAAATCATTTCTTATTTGGCCATCGTTGAAAAATTGACGCCTGCGGCAACCTATATGGATTTTATCAAAAACGAACAGCTTCAACGGCATTTAATGAATCTGTTGGAACAAATTCAAAATACGGTTCTGTCGCTTCCCGACGATTACACGAAAAATTTTGTGAAAGTTGATTGGGAATTTCTCGGGTCGATGAAAGAGCAGATTATTCATCCGGCTTTCGGTTTAAATCCGGAAACACTTTGGGATATCGCGCGGCTGGAACTGCCCGATTTGAGCCGGCATCTCGAGGTTGTCATCAACGGATGCAGTCATTCCGTTTAATTTTTCGACGTAACCTCTTCAACAATCTCTCAAATATTAAAAAATGCAAACGCGGGTCCGGCGAGTAAGCTCCCTTCTGTTTCCTGTACTTTTCAAAGAACATTCTTATCTTTGATTCATCAATTAAATTGAAATGTACGGCGGCATTCGGCTTTGCGTCTTTTATCTCGGGGACGCTTTCAAATCAAACGTCTGATCCCGAATCAACTTGCACCTGCGGGGATTTACCGTTGCATCCGCGCGCCGTGCGCCTCAGTTTTTCACATCATCGCTGACACGGCCCGGTATCGTTTCTGTGCCATAGCCTTGACTCTCGCCAAATATTCTTCACAAATATCCGCAAATCTGAAAGTAGGTGGGGAGACTTTCCTCAGGAAATTTACTTTCCCGCAGCCGCCCTGCCGCTCCCGCGTTCATTTGGAAAATAGCCATCATTCGTATTTAAAAATTCGCCTTTTCAAAAAAACGTAAACGATTTAACAAAAATAAAATGAAAAACAGCAGGCATTGAAGAAATTAAAAAAGGACAGACGGGAATGACTGTTAATTACAAGTCCGAATCTCAATTCTCCTTTCCCTCGCTTCGCTCGCGAAACTCGAATTGAGGAAAAGGTCCGGTTTTTTGAATGATTTTGAATGAATTTCAGTTACAATTTTTATGGTTCATTTTTCAAGTCATTGTGTTCGTTTTTCAAGTCATTATCATGAATCACTTTTTTTCCTTTTTTCATCGGAATGACAGTCAGTTCCGCATTTTCAAAAGGAGCGGTCAACGGGTCGGTTTCTGAAATCCTGTCCATCGTAATCGCAAGTGCCGCTACTTCCGAGTGCGGCTGATTGCCGACGGCGACATTCCAGTCCGCCAATTCGTAAATTTCGCCGGGAACCTTTTCGGCGCCGACAATAATCATCAGTTTCTTTTCGTCTTTTAATTCCGGAACCGCATCCGGCAGATTGATGCCGTACATCGACAGATGGCAGACTTTTCCGCCGTCATTTTTCCATTTTTTAATTTCTTCAAATGCGCCGACATTGTTTTTGACAAAAAAGTCGCCGCCCCATCTGGATGTCATTTCTTCAATGTTTTCGGTTATCTTCTTATCGTCCGATGCTAAAAGCATGCCGCAGGCACCGAGCGCGCGCGCCGTGAGGCCGACGTGCGTTGTAATGCGCTTATCTCTTTCCGGCCGATGTCCCAATCGAAGAACGACAATTTCTCGAAATGCCATATTTTATCCCAAATTTCATGATTGATTCAAAAAACAGCGCTAAAACTTCTCTCTTTGTTATATAATTTCCGAATTTTCTCGCTTTGGAAATTAAGTTTTCGACTATAAGAACTTTTAAATATATGCAAAAATTTTTAAATACAAAAACTCATATTAATTTTTAATAAATTTTTATTTCAATCGTATATACTTAAATATGATTCTACCGGAAAATAATATTTTAATGAATTCATCCTAAAAAACGAAACAACGGTGATTTATTTGGATTTGGATATATTTGTTCGAAAAATTAACTCTGTTATGCGTCGGAACCGCACAGTGTACGATTTACTGGAATTTTTTGCAGTTGCTCTTGTTTTTCTATTGCTTTCTGTTTTTTTCAGTTTGGAATCCATTTTTAAATACATTCCTTTCACAGAACCTTATGTCGGCTTATCTCCGGATCTCCCGTATTTTGATATTCGGTATGAAATCATTTTTTTATTTTTTATTGTTTGTCTCGCGTCGTTTGTGTTTGTAGAACTTCTCTCTCGAAACAAAAAACGTGTTTATACAAAACTTCATAAAAAAGCGCCGAAGCGTGAAAAGGCAACAGATACGGTTGAGCGTTTTTACCCTCATCTCAAAGATCGCTTGAATACGGCTTACGATAATCGGGAGAACAACACCATTATTGCCGCCGATCTCAAAAAATCTGTCTCAAAAGACCTTGATTCCGTTACGTCTTCAGGGTTGACCGACCTTCGAAGATTAACTTACAGTTCCGCAACAATACTGGTTTCCGTTTTGTTTTTGGCGGCTCTATTATATTCCGGATACACATCTCCGTTCACTCCCGATGACTTGTTCGACAGATTCCCGAGCGGAACAATTAATCAACCGCCTTTGACACCGGATGAAGAAGGCCGTCCTTCGACCAGCACGCCGACAGACGTGCCGCCGATTTCTACCGAGCCCGGTGTGAATATAGATGTCACGCTGCCGCCCGGAGTGGGCGTCGGTCCGGGCGATATGCTGGAAAACAGTACTGAAAACGTCTTTCAACCGTCCGACTATTATCCGCCGGAAAGCCTAAGCTCACATCACTATTATGAGATCCTCCCGGAAGGATATGAAGACGTTATTAAAGATTATTTTAAAAAATTAGCCGAACAAAGCTGATTTCATTAAATTCGTTTCAAATTCATTTTATTTAATCAAACTTTAAAAAATTAAAGACAAAAATAAGTTTACATCAGAGGAAAAAATATGGAACCGGAATTGCAAGACGAAAACAGGCATGAAGATAATTATGAAAATAATTATGGAAGCAATTATGAAAGCAGGTATGAAGAGAATTATAAAAATAATGCCGCCGAACATTTTACCGCTCCTTCGAATTCAACTCACGAAACGGCCGGCGAAAATTTCGGCGATCCCACCCTTTCCAAAACATATGAAAACGCACGAAAAATTTTCGAAACATTGTTTGATGAAATCGGCAAAGTCATTGTCGGGCAAAACGAAACAGTCGAACAGGTCATGATTGCTCTTTTGTGCAATGGCCACGCTCTTTTAGAAAGTAATCCCGGTCTCGGAAAAACCTTGACAATTTCTACAATTTCAAAAGTCGTTGATTTGTCTTTTAACCGTATCCAGTGTACACCGGATTTAATGCCGGCCGACATTACCGGAACAACAATTGTTGAAGAACACGGCGGAAGCAAAGAATTCCGTTTCGAACACGGTCCGGTTTTTGCCAACATCATTTTGGCGGATGAAATCAACCGTGCTTCCCCGAAAACACAGTCTGCGCTTTTAGAAGCCATGCAGGAAAAACAGGTCACGGTTGCCGGTCATACTTATCCCCTTGACAAACCGTTCTTCGTTTTGGCAACGCAGAATCCGATTGAGCAGGAAGGAACTTATCCGCTTCCGGAAGCTCAGCTTGACCGTTTCCTCTTAAAAATATTGGTTCCGTATCCCGATTATGAAGACGAGCTTGAAATCGTCAACCGCTACACAGCGCAAACTGTTCCGGAAACAACGCGCGGCATTACAAGAGAAACCCTTCAGAGTCTTCAAAGACTCACACGCGACGTTCCGATTTCCGATGATTTGAAACAAAAAGCGATTCATATTATTATGACATCACGCAACGGCGGCGCAATTGAATACGGCGCATCTCCGCGCGCTTCCATTGCTCTGATTTTGGCAGCCAAAGCCCGTGCCCTTATCAACGGTCGCAATTACGTTTCATCCGATGACATTGTTTCTATGTCTTATCCTGTTTTAAGACACAGAATCATTCTCAGCTTTGAAGCCGAACGTTCCGGCGTTTCTCCGGACGATGCGATTGAAGATTTGTTGGTTCAGGTCGGTCTTGTCGAAGCCAAGCCGAATCATTCGGAAAATTCCGGCTTAATGTCGAAAATCCCGAAGTTTGGAAAGAATAAACAGGAAGGCGCGTAATTCTCCGAACCTGTTGTTTTCAAAGGCAAGCGTACAGATTTTAAGTATTATTACGCGATGAAAAACTATGGCTGAAACAAAACACAATCTTGATCTCGATTTTCTGAGACAGCTGGACCGCTACAACATGGCTGTTCGGAAACGCGTGTCAACCGTTTACGCCGGAAACCGCCCGTCCACTCGGATCGGTAAGGGTATCGATACGGTCGGGTATCGAGAATATTATCCCGGCGATGAAATGAAAGATATCGACTGGAAAGCTTATTCCAGAACTGAAAAACTTTATGTCCGGCAATTCGAAGAAGAAAAAACATTGACGGCTCACATTCTCGTCGATGCCAGCAAAAGTATGGATTTTCCGGAAAAAGCCGTTAAAAAATACGAATTCGCGGCAATGATGGCGCTCGGCGTTGCTTACACGGTTTCCCGCAAGAATGATAAATTTGCCGTTTCCACATTTAGCGAAGATATCAACATCAATGCGCCCAAACGTGGCATGAGATATTTGCTGGAACTGACGGAACGCTTAGCGGAATGTCCATTGGAAGGCGTAACCGATTTGGATGTCTGTACGCACAAGTATGAGAGATTAATTAAATCGCGTTCTCTGATTGTCATTATTTCAGATTTTATGGACGATATTTCGCATATCGAGTCTTCCGTTCTTCGTCTTTCCGGAAACGACCTTGTTTTGATTCAGGTTTTAGATCCGTTTGAAAAGAGTTTGCCGATTAAAGGCGATTCCAGATTCTTCGATATGGAATCCGGCGCCGAAATGAAAACATATATCAGCAAGTCTTTCCGCGAAAATTATTTCAAAGCATTGGAAAAACATAATGCTGCTATTGATAAAGTCTGCAAGCGAACCGGCGCTAAATTTTACTCCTTTACGACTGATTCGTCCGTTTTCGAATCCTTTTTACAGATTATTGAAAGGAGCGGTTAATTATGGCTATTCCCGTCCTTTCGTCTCTTCCCTTCGTCTTTCCCCTTGCGCTTCTCGGGCTTCTTTCGATTATCCCGCTGATTATTTTGTATATGCTTCTTCCAAAGCCGTTTAAGGTCAGCATGCCGTCCGTTATGTTTTTGGTTAAGATTGAAGAATCCCGTGAAAAAATTTATTCATCAATTACAAAGCTTGTCAAAGATCCGCTTTTCTTTGCGCAGCTGTTTGTTTTAATTCTCCTGGCAATTGCCGCGGCCGGTCCGTTTATTCTGACGCACGATACGCACAGCGATGAAAGTACGGTTATTATCATTGACGGCTCCGGCAGCATGCAAGTCGGTGACCGATTCGATCAGGCAAAAAGAGATGCGCCCCGCTACCTCAGTCGGGTCAACACCATCATTCTGGCGGAATCCATCCCGGTGATTGTTGCCGAAAATGTCAGCGCGTCTGAAGCGGAATCCGTTATTCGGGGATTAACTCCAAAAGCCGTGACGGCTGATATCGGCTCTTCCATGGCGACAGCCGCCAACATTCTTTCCATAAAAGGCGGGTCCATTTATGTCTTTTCAGATTTTACATCATGGGACGGCATCAATCCGCTTGAAGCGAAAAACCTTCTCGGAAGCGGCTTAAATGTTAATTATATGCCTGTCGGAACACCGACATCCAACAATCTTGGAATTATAAACGGTTATCTGGAAAAGTCCGGCGGCTCTTATAATTATTACTTCATGGTTCGCAATTACGGGCCGGGCGTTAAAACAGTGTCGGCAAATGTCACAACAACTCTCTCAAACGGTTCGAAATTATCTTATGCGCCGATGACCTTAACCGTTCCCGGAAATGGTGTTGAAACTTTCGTTTTCAAAAATGTCAGCCGAGGAACGACTGAAATTAAAATTACCGCAGAAGACGCTTTGGCCGAAGACAATGCCGCTTATATTTCCATTCCGGGAACGCATTCCGCAAGAGCGCTTTATATTTCCGATATGGGGGGAACGGGTACTTTACCGTCTCAAATTGCTCTTTCACTGATTCCCGAATTATCCGTTACAAATGTCAACGCAGTTCCCGGATCCATCTCTTCCGAATATGAATTTGTTGTTGTGAACATGGGCAAACAACCCTTGGATTCTTCCGGCATCAATTCTTTGCATACTTATGTTTCAAACGGCGGCAACATTATTTTTGTTGCGGGCGAGTATTTGGAAGGCGCTAACCAAACGATCAATCTGTCTAAAATGATGCCGGCCAGAATCAATACGACCGTTACTTCTTTGGACGGTACGAAAATTTATGCAATCGGCAGCGACTTGACGAGCGGGTTGGAATTAAACAATGTTTATGTTCGCACTTACTTGAATGCCGAAACGCGGGACTTGGCGATAACGGCTTATCCCGTTATGACAATGGAAGGCGTTCCGATTATTGCTTACGGTCCGTATGCGAAAGGATCCGTTTTCTATTTCGGATTGAATGATCATGCGGGCGATGACGCATGGAATAATTTTGCCAGTTTCCCGGAGTTTCCGGTTTTCTGGCTCCGAATGGCGGATTATTTTGCGGGAATCGGTGACGTTTCAGATTATAACGTTGATGCCGGAACGATTCTCGTTCTGTCGGCCAACGCTGAAATCATAACGCCCGAAGGCAAAATGACGACCAACAAAATTCTGTTTGATAAAGCTGGAATTTATACGGTCGGTTCGAAAAAAATTGCCGTTAATATGTATAACGATAAAGAATCCAATACGCTTCTGCCGAGATTAGACGGCGTTGACGCCGAATCAAATGTCGGCGCGCTTCCCGAACTTTATGAAATTCAAAAGAACATATTCTATATTTTTGCCGTTCTGGCGGCAATATTCATTTTCGCAGAATTGTATTTGCTCAGAAAACGGGGGGATATTTGATGGCGCTTCCGCTTCTTTATTTTGAGATGCCGATCTTGCTGGTCCTTTTAATTCCGGCAGTGTTGCTCGGTTTTTATTTCTTTAAGAAATCCGTCGGTAAAAAACAACAGATTTTAATCAGCACGCGTACGATAATTTGCATTATGCTGATCATCGCTTTAGCAAACCCGATTTCTTTCTTAACAATTACAAGAACAGATACCAATCCGAACATGGTTTTAATTTCAGATGCGACTGAAAGTATGAGTTTCTTTTCGGCGGGTGCCGGACAGGAATTATATGAATTCTTTACATCTCGATTTAATGTTAAATATGATACGCTTGCCGGAAATTACACGGTTCTCGGAGAAAAAATAATTCAGTATGCCGATGGCAGAAATCAAATTTTGCTGGTTTCCGACGGCAACAGCAATTACGGCACAGAACTTGAAACAGCGATTGATATCGCTATTGAAACCAATACCAAAGTTTCCGCCGTTGTTCCGAATCTCGCAAGGAACGATTTGAGCGTCGAAATTTTGGGCGATAAATCTGTTATTTATCGCAATGATCAGGAGTTTACGCTTAAAGTTCAGCAGGCGAGCAATTCCGATGTACCCGTTTCTTTCAATTACGAAATTGCCAAAAACGGTGTCGCCATTTTGAAAGGAACGGAAACAATGAACGATACGGAAAAAGAAATTAAGTTTACGGCAAATTTCTCTTCTCTCGGCGCTCAAAGTTTAACGGCGACAATTGCATCCGCCGCAGATTCCGATAAAATCAATAATGTTTTCACCAAATCCATTTATGTTATCGAAAAACCCAATGTTCTTGTCGTGACATCCGAACCGAGTGCTTCTTTAACGCAGGTTGTCGGAACGCTTTACAATGTAACGGTCGTGTCGACTTTCTCGGAATTCGGCAGCATTGATAATCTGAATCGGGCGCTGAATGCATCAAAAACCGTTATTATTGACAATATGCTCATCGGAAATATAACGGAGGCGCAAGTCGATGCTTTAAAAACGTATGTTGCTGACGGCGGCGGTTTGGTTGTTGTCGGCGGTACGACCTCTTACGGCTACCCATCCGAAAACAGTTACTTAAATTCGTCATTTGAGAAACTTCTGCCCGTTATTTCTATTCCTTCCGATTGGGAAGGTTCTCAAGATGTTTATCTGTTCATTGATGTTTCAGCAAGTGCTATTTATGAGGATACGGGAAACAAAGAGTCTCTTCTTTCAAATATTAAAAAAACTGCTGTAAATATCATTGACAATGAATATTTCAGAGATGCCAATATCACTTATTTCACAATCGGTAACTCTAAACGCAATGATACGGGAGAATTTTATTTTGCCGGCAATCCCCGAGAGGCCGAGACACTCAAAAAAGAAATTGAAGAGTTGAAGACAGGGGACAGCGATACGGATTTAGTTCATACCTTTGAGAGAGCCATTCCGATTATGGAAAACAGGTCCGGACAGCCTCTTGTAATTATTATTTCAGATGGTAAACTTGTCAATAATTATCGATCCTATAATGAATTGCTTCGTTCGATGAACCAAGCGGATAAATATGGCGCAACGATTCTTTTCATTAATATTTATACGCCAAAATCAAGTGAGCCAAACGTGCGCCCGAATCAGTTTTACGACTCTCGCGGCAGACCGTATGCGCAGTTGCTCATGAGAGATTATAAGGGTGACGGCGTCTATGTCGAATCTAAAGAAGGTCTTCCGGTTTCTCCCGATTTCCAAAAGATGCTTGGCGGCGGCGAAAATCAAAATGAAAATATTACAAAGTCTCATCTTTATATTTCCAACCCGAAACATTTCATTGTGCAGGGATTGAATTTAACCGAAACGGATGTCAGCGGCTACAACAGCGTGACGCCGAAAGCAGGATCTGACAAACTCGTTATTTCAAGTGACGGCGCTCCGATTTTGACGGTTTGGCGGTACGGTCTCGGCCGCGTCGCATCGCTGACAACAGATAACGGCAACGGCCGCGGAAATTTGTGGGCGCCCGAATTATATACGGCTCCCGGCTCAAAACTTGTAACGGCGACAACAAATTGGGTCATGGGCGACCCGAATAAGGAAAGCGGACTCGTTATCGATTGTCCGGATACGTATGTCGGTCTCCCAACGACGCTTCGCGTTCATATGTATGACGACGGCGTTCCCGTGTTGACGCTGGACGGTCAAAAGCTTCTGTTGACGATGGAATCTAAGGATGTTTATACGACGGAATTGATTTTCAACAAAACGGGAACATACAATATTTCCGGCTACCCGGTGACGGTCAATTATCCGGTTGAATATCGTGATATCGGCGTTAATCCCGATTTCCGCAAATTAATTGAATCGACCGGCGGAGATATTTATACGGTTCAAGATGCTAAGGCGCTTTATATCCGATTGAACGGTGAAACGTCGACTTATAAAACAAAAGAAGCCGTCAGCTTCAATGTTTTCCTTCTTTCCGGCGCGCTTTTAATTTTCCTTGCCGAAGTCATTTATCGCCGCACCCGCGAAATTAAAGAATTGAAGCGGTTGCATGAAGAATACGACAGACGCGAACGCGAATCTCCCGGAAGTCCGCCGCCGCGTCCGGATATGTCTTCTTTCCGCGCAAAGAACGACATGGTCGGCGATGCCAAAAAAGATGCCGCAGCGTTCTTATTAAAAGTTCGAGAAAAAACATCCAAGAAAAAGTGATTTTTCACTTCTTTCTTGATTCTTTTTTTATTTTCATTTTTTATTTTCATTTTTTATTTTCATTTTTTATTTTTATTTTTTTATTTCATTTCTTGATTCTTTTTTTTTGTTTTTATTTTTTCTTTTCATTTTTTCTTTTCATTTTTAGTTTTCATTTTTAGTTTTCATTTTTATTTTCATTTGTTGTTTTCGTTTTTAGTTTTCATTTTCTTTTCCGAGTCAAATACACCCCGCCGATTAAAACGGTAAATGTAATCAGTATCCCGATGGCAATAATTATTTTTGTCGTTTTGTTCGGGTTTTGATTTCCTTCTCCGTTCGTTTTATCATTTTTTTTGGGATTTTCATTTTTTTCGTCTTGGATTGAGTTTCCTTCGCCTTTTGTATCATTCAAAGCGGTCAATATTTTTTCCGATATGCCGGTAATTCCGCCGACAGATCCGATGCTTTTTTTACTCCCCGTCGTCTTTTCATCCTTTTTTTCATTGTAATTATTTATTTCAACGGGAATGATGTATCCGACAGGCATTTGAGACTCCGGATTTCGTATCATTTTTATTTTTACATTTTCCAAGTCTTTGAGGTCATATTTTTCAAGTTCTTTTTTTGATACGGTTAAACTCAATTCAAATGTATTTCCCGGACTTATTTCTGTTTCTGTTTCCGACAATTTAAATTCTGATGAAATTTCATTTTTTCCGCCGGTCTGTTCCGTGTAAAAAATGTAATGTATCGGCGTATTTCCTGTATTTTTCACAAAAATTATTTTTGTAATCGTTTCATTGTCGGGATTCGTTTCATCGTTCATATCAATTTTCATTTTCATCGGCGCAATCGAATCTCCCGTCCGAATTTCTTCGGCCGCGACCGCGCTTGTTGAAATCAAAGCCGCAAAAATAAGAATCGCTGAAATAAACAAAACTTTCAGCAGACTGCCGAACTTATCTTCTGTTTTCAAAAATTATCACCATCCTTGTCTCATATTTTTATTCAGGGGCAGGGAGCAAGGATTGATTTTTTTCAAAAGTATTAAAAGATTTGATTTTTCAAAAAAGCAAAAATTTAAAAGGAGTGTTTAAAAGGGTTCTTCCGTCTTTGAATTTTGTCTTGCCTTTTAATTAAAAAAGTGCTGTCGCCCTTTACTAACACCCAAGAATCATTTTTTCCGGTGGTCCATAAATCATCTTCGGTTTCCCTCGCAAAGGGCATTTGCGCACGGTATTGTACCGCATTGGGGTTGTCCGAACAATCACAGACAGAGTTATCCTGAATTCTCATGCCGGGACCTATACAATGCGACACAAAAAAAAGACGGATAAAGGATAAATAATTAATTCCCGTTTTTGCTTCATAACTTTATTTTTGATTTTGATTTATTTTTTTGATAATTTGTTTTCAGGTGGCACATGTCCGGCTTTGACGATTCCGATTTTAAACGGCTGCTCGGTATAATTGAGCGAACCGAAAGCAACCGTGAAAATGAAACAGTCGATTTCACCGATTCCTGTCTTTCTTATCCGTGTGACCGTATGGTTTCCGGTCTTATTTTCGTCGGCGAAAAGCCGGATTTAATTTTCGGAAATATTTACATTGAAAACGGGATTATTAAAGAAATCGAAGAAGCACCCGTCAAATCTGAAAACTGGATTGTTCCCCGTTTCGTTAATACACATACGCACATCGGCGATACGCTTCTCAAAGATCCGCCGTTGGGAAATCCGATCGGACTCTTTGTCGTTCAAAGGGATTTGGATGCTTTAGTTAAGCCGCCGAACGGACTGAAGCATAGATTTTTAGCCGGTCTGGAATACGAAGCCGCCGTTTCATCAATGGAATCCGCTATTTGGGATATGTATCAAAACGGTATCTCTGTTTTTGCCGATTTCCGCGAAGGCGGAATTTCAGGAGCGCAAGCATTGATAGAAGCCGTCCGCAATACGTCGCGCAATATTCATCCGATTATTTTTGGTCGGCCCGCCAACATGTCGCCATCCGTCGATTCTGTGTTCTCCTCTTCTCTGACAATTGATTTTTTAGACGAACTTCGCGATTTGTTGGAAATTACAGACGGCATCGGCGTCAGCGGCGCAAACGACTTGAATGATTACCTTCTGTCAAAAATTTCATCCAAAACCGCATCCAAACGAAAGAAATTAGCGGTCCATGCCGGCGAAAAAGATCGAAAAGATATTGATGCCGCTCTTTCTCTTCATCCCGATATGCTGATTCATATGACTCATGCCGATCCGGCAGATATAAAAAAGGCGGCAGATGCGGATATTCCCGTTTCAGTCTGTGTCCGTTCCAATTTAACGACCGGCGTCGGACTTCCGCCCGTGCCGGATATGCTTCAAGCCGGTATTCGCGTCAGTATCGGAACAGATAACATGATGTTGAATTCTCCGGATATGTTTGAGGAAATTCATTTCCTTTCTAAAATCTATGGTCTGTCGGATAAAACAATTTTTAAAATGGCGACATCCTCGGGCGCCGACACACTCGGCTGCCGATTCACGGGAACGATTGATGTCGGGAAAAAAGCGGATTTGTTAATTTTAAATTCAAGATCTGAAAATCTGAAATATGTCCGCGACCCGCTGGCGGGATATGCGCGCCGAGCCGGAGCGAATGATATTTTAGGAATCATTTGATACGGTTTTCGTTCTCTTTTTTTGTTTCTTCTTTTCCTTTTAAATCATTTACGATTTGACCTGTTTTTTGGTGAATCAATTTTATATTTAATCCCTTCCTATTTTCTATTAATTTTACTTCATAAATAATCGGAGGCTCATTATGACAACACTTTATCAGAAAATCATCATCGCGACCGATGGAACGGAATATGCCAAAAAAGCTGTCAATGCCGCTGTCACTCTTTCAAAATTAACCGGCGCAAAATTGTACGGGGTTTATGTGTCTGATGTTTCCAATATCACGCCGACCAGCATAGAGTGGGAAGTGGTTGCGGAAAATATTAAAAGAGAAGCCGATGCCGCGCTTTCATATGTCTGCGAAACAGCGAAAGCGGAACAAATCTGTTTTGAGTCTGTCAATTTATCCGGATCGGCCGCTCAAGAAATTGTGCAATATGCCAACACAATTGAAGCTGATTTAATCGTTGTCGGCGCCGCCGGCAAGAAAACAATAGAACGTATTTTACTCGGCAGCGTTTCCGAAAAAGTCATTCGAAATGCAAAGCAACAGGTTTTGGTTGTTAAAAGCCCAAATACAGAAAATGAATAAATGAAAAAACGATAAATGAAAAAATGATAAATGAAAAAACGATAAATGAATAAATCGGAAAGTGAATGTAATTCATTCATTTCTATTTTTTCTGATACTTCATCTTTTGAAACTTCATTTTTTTTGAAACTTCATTTTTTTTGAAACTTCATTTTTTTTGAAACTTCATTTTTTTTGAAATTTCTTTCTTTTCTCCGGCATTCAGCCGAATTTTCCTGTGATATAGCCTCTTGTTCTTTTATCCTGCGGGTTCTCAAAAATCTGTGCGGTTTTTCCGGATTCGATTCGTTCTCCGGAGAGGAAAAAGGCCGTATAGTCTGAAATACGGGCTGCTTGCTGCATATTATGCGTCACTACAATAATCGTATAGTTCTGCTTCAAGTTCTTTATCAGTTCTTCGATTTTTCCGGTTGAAATCGGGTCTAAAGCACTGCACGGCTCATCGAATAAAATAATTTCAGGTCTGACAGCCAGCGTTCGGGCAATACACAATCTTTGCTGCTGACCGCCGCTGAGTGATAATGCCGAATCTTTCAAACGGTCTCTCACTTCTTCCCAAAGAGCGGCGTCTTTGAGTGATTTTTCAACGATTTCCCGCGTTTCCTTTTTTGAAACGCCGTGAATTCTCGGACCGTAAGCCACATTATCATAAATTGACATGGGGAACGGATTCGGTTTTTGGAAAACCATGCCGACACGTTTTCTTAAATCCGTGATATCGATTTCCCTGCCGTAAATTTCTTCGTCGCCGATGAAAATTTTTCCCTCAATAAGGCAGTTGGAAATCATATCATTCATTCGATTCATCGTTCTTAAAAATGTTGATTTTCCGCAGCCGGACGGGCCGATAAATGAGTAAACGCTGTTTTTCGGGATTTCAAGTGAAATCTCCTTCAGAGCTTGTTTGCTTCCGTACCACAGATTCAGATTTTCAATCCGAATGGTATTTTCATGTTCTTTTACATCCGACATCATGAACCGGTCTTCAAATTCGATTTCGGTTCCAAATTCCGGTTTGGCCCCAAAATGAACGGGGTTTTCAAACGCAGGATAGTTTTCTGATTTTGTTGCATTCATTCTATCTTTTCCATAACATGATTAATTTAAGCTGTATTTTCTTTTATAGTGTCTTCTGATTCCGAAAGCAGTTATGTTCATTGTAAAAACGATTGCTAACAGAATGAACGCCGTTCCATATTGAATCGGCCGTGTCAGTTCGACATTGATGCTTTCCGTTGCCATAACGTACAAATGGTAGGACAATGCCATAAACGGGGAAAATACGGATTCGGGAAGCTTCGGGTAATAATAAACGGCTCCCGTAAATAATATCGGCGCCGTTTCTCCGGCTGCGCGTCCGATGCTGATAATAATTCCCGTCACAATTCCGGAGTATGCCGACGGCAAAACAACGCGGCGAATCGTTTCCCATTTTGTCGCTCCGAGGGCATGTGAAGCTTCTTTGTATTCTTTCGGAACGGCAAGAAGCGCTTCCTGCGCGGTTCGAATAATGACAGGCATAATCAGTAATCCCATGGTAAGAGACGCTGTCAGCAATGACATCGGCAGCCCTGCATATTTAATAAAAAGGGCCATTCCAAACAATCCGAAAATAACGGAAGGCGTTCCCGCTAAATTATTGACGGCCTGATCAATCAGTCTTTTAATTTTACCGTCGGCGGCATATTCTGTTAAATAAACCGCGGCAATAATTCCGAGCGGCACGGCCGTCAGCAGAGATAAAATCACAAGCTCCACCGTTCCGACAATGCACGGCAGGATGCCGCCTTCCGTCATTCGATTGACGGGCATTCCGGTTATAAAACCGGCATTAATGACCGGATATCCTTTGATGAAAATATCGCCGACAATCAAAATCAGAATCAAAATTGTCAAAACGACAGACAGTCTCATCAATAAAAACGCGATATTCTGAAACAAATCCTGACGTTTTTTGTATGAATTTTTTCGAATCGGTTTTATTTTCTGATCTTTACTTTGAACTTTCATTTTATCCGCTCCGATTGTATTTCTTTTTCATAGCGTCGGCAATCAGGTTAATGCCGAAAGTCATCATGAAAAGAACGGCACCGACAGCGAATAATGCATAGTAGTGCGTTGTCCCCTGCGCGGCTTCTCCCATCTCAAGAGCAATAGTTGCCGTTATTGTTCGAACGGATGACATAAATATATCCGATCCCGGAATAATGGCCATATTTCCCGTCACCATCATGACGGCCATCGTTTCTCCGACAGCGCGTCCGATTCCGAGAATGACGGCGGCGGAAATTCCGGAAAATGCGGCGGGAACGATCACTTTGTAAATCGTCTGCCAATGATTTGATCCGAGGGCCAGCGCACCTTGCCGAAGTGTTCCCGGTACGGATGAAATTGCGTCTTCTGATACGGAAATAATTGTCGGAAGCGCCATAATTGCTAAAATAATTGATCCGGTCAAGGCGGTTTGACCTGTCGTCAAGTCAAAAATGAGCTGAATTTTCGGAACGAAAAAAATCATACCGAAAAAACCCAGGACGACCGACGGAATGCCAGCCAAAAGTTCAATAGAGGGCTTTAGTATTTCGGCAGTTTTCGGTCCGGCCAGTTCGGCAATATAAATTGCGCCGAAGATACCGACAGGAACGGCCATAATAATTGAGCCGGCTGTCACAATCAGTGTTCCGACCACCAGCGGAAGAATTCCGAAAATTTCCGGGGATGAGCCCGGCTTCCATTCGGTTCCCGTCACGAAATCAATCCAATGATATATTTTAAAAAAACTGACTGTCTCCTTTAATAAAAAGAAACAAATCAACAGCAGAATCAAGAGTGTTCCGATTCCGCCAATCCAAAAGAGAAATTTCATGAAAACATCTTTGAAATTTCTCATTACATGTTCATTTTGCATAATTTTCTTCCGACAGGGTTTTAAAATCGCCGATGTGCTTCTTTTTTTGAAAATTATTTTGGAAAATTCATATGTTTTTAATCGGAGCATATCCGTTTTCACGAATAATCTTCTGACCGTCTGTACTCAAAACGAATTCAATAAAATCAGATGCTGCCTTTTTCGGGGTTTGCGATGTGTAAAGATACAATGCTCTTGAAAGCGGGTATGTTTCACTTAATATGTTTTCTTCCGTCGGCATAATCACAGCGCTTCCTGTGTTGATCCCGATGGTTTTAATGTCCTTGCTCTGATATGCGGCACCGACAAAACCGATTGCTTTTTTATTTTGCGCAACTTCTTGTGTCACGGCACCGGTTGCAGATTGTGTGATTAAATCCGATCGGAACTCCACGTTTCCCATGACGGCTTCTTTAAAAAACTCCTGTGTTCCGGAAGCAGAATCCCTGGCAATGACGGCGATTTCAGAATCTTCTCCGCCGACTTCCTTCCAGTTTTTAAACTCGCCGCTGTAGATTTTTTGAAGCTGTTCCAATGTCAAATCATTCACAGGGTTTGAGGGATTGATAATAATTGAAATGCCGTCCTTTGCAATTTCATATTCTACCGGTACAATTCCATTGGCTTTCGCGTTTGAAATTTCGGTATCTTTTATTTTTCGAGAAGACATGGCAATATCGTTGCTTGAATCGATTAATTCGGCAATGCCTGTTCCGGAACCGCCGCCTTTGACACTGATAACGGTTTCGCTGTGAATTCCCATATATGTTTCAGAAAGGACTTGCGCCGGCGGCAAAACACTTGTTGAGCCGCTGATAATTACGCCTTCTAAATTCTGCCCCAAGCAGCCCGAGCCGATTAAAGCAAGCAGAAGAACGGATATTAAAAAAGCAGATTTAATTGTTAATTTCGTTGCAGGTTTTATTTGTCTGATGTTTCTGTGTTTTAAATATTTCATAGATATTTTTACTCCATTCGGATTTTGCAAAAAACCGACGTATTCCTAAAATTCGGCGGAATAACTGACTCGTCTTGTCTGATTTTTGGCTTTTACACGTCTGACAACATTTTTGAGATATTTATATTTTGTCTAAACACTATATATTTCGATATATATCTCTATATAGTACCTATATTCTATATAGGAAAATTCGATTAAATCAAATAAACGATTATATAATTTGCTTTTCTTCATCTAATAAAATCAATATCAGATTAATTTAAATAAATAGAAAAGAACTGTATTTCAAAACGAATGTATGAGGTTTCAAAATGACCGGTGAAGAAAAAGATATTGAAATCAGCATCAGTGAAATTTATGACCGACTCCGGCCCGCACCCGTTCCCAAAAAGGAACACAAAACGGAAGAGTTTGAAGAAATTTCAGACGATGTCAATGAAAACAGAATCCGGAGGGCTTGTACTGGTGTTTCCGGCGATATCGATTATAAACGCTTCCTTATTTTTAAAATGCATCCGATCGCAGCGGCTTTAAAAGCGTTTAAAAATAAATCTGTTATTTATACGGATACGCCGCTGATGAAAAATGCAATCCTTGAGAGAATTTCCGAAGAGAACGAAAAAGCACGGATAGATAAACCGCGCGGCGGGTTCGCATCCGATATATCCGCTCAAAAAATAATTCTGCCCGTTCCTAAAATTATCTGCGCCGCCGAACATCCCAAAGCCGAAGAGTTCGCCAAAAAATATAATGTTTCAAAATCGATGGCCGGCTTCATGATTTTAAAAGATGAAATCCGCGGATCAATTGTCGTCATCGGTAAAGATGATCCGGCTTTGCTGGGTGTCTGCCGCATGGCCGAACGCGGAATTCTCCCGTATCTTGTTCTCGGTTTTCCGGCCGGCATTAATACACAGCCGACCTCTAAAAAATATTTGGTTGAAACCCCCGACAATCTGCCGGCGATTATAATGGAGCAGACCAAAGGCGGTATCGAATCCGCAGCGACATGTTTCGTCGAACTCTTGAAAATTTATGAAGAAGGCGTGTAAATTCTTTCTCTTCTTTCTTTTTTGTATTTCCGGCTTGATTTTTTTAATCGACCTTGATTTTTTTAATCGGCCTTGATTTTTTTAATCGGCCTTGATTTTCCATGTCAATAAAATGCCGTCTTCAATTTGTTCGGCGGATTCCAAGGTCAGCTTTTTTATTTTTTCTTCCGAAAAACCGTCGCCGTCGGCAAAAGTCGGTGCTGTTTTTCCGCCGATAATGAGATTACCGACGAAGATTTTTAATTCATCCGCTAATCCTGCCGAAATCAGCCCGTAGTTGAGCGTTGCGCCGCCTTCGACCATCAGCCGATTAATTCCTTCTTTTTTGAGCTGAACAGCCATTTCTTCAAGATTTACCCTCTCTTTTCCGGCAACGATAACTTTTGTCTCCGGCATTTTTGAAAGCGCATGGATTTTGTCTTCGGGTGCGGATTCGGAAACAACAATAATCTTTTTTCCGATTCCCTTTTTAAAAATGTCGGCATCTGTCGGCGTCTTTGCTCGGCTGTCGACAACAATTCTGACAGGATTTTCTTCTTTTCCGGCGGCTGCTCTCTTCGTCCGTCTCTGCTCCGACTTGACCGTAAGGCTCGGATCGTCCGCAAGCATTGTTCCGACGCCGACCATAATCGCATCGGCGCCGGCGCGAAGTTCGTCGACGCGGTCAAAATCGGCTTTCCCGGATATTTTTACCTGTTTTCTTTCAAATGTCGAAAGCTTACCGTCGGCAGACATCGCGGAATTAATAAAAATGTACGGGCGATCGGATTTTGAAATCATACTTATCCCGAGTCCATTGTCATACAAAAATGCCGTCAAAACGAAAAAAGGAAAAGGTGAAATAATTTTTTCAAATTATTTCAAAAATTTTATTAAGATATTGTCATTAGCATCCGGTTTATTCTTTCATTTGAATCAGCGGAAGCAACAGGTCGCGGTCAACCAGCATGCCTTCCAGTTTTCCGTCGGAACCGACAACGGGAATTTGGTCAATTCTGGCTCGTTTCATTTTTCGGGCACAGGAGCTGACACTTGATATTTTTGTTGCCGTAATCATTTCAGAAACCATAATGTCGCAGGCATATTTATCTGTCGGAAGTTTGACGCTTGAGACACTGTAATAAATGCTCATGGTATCCCGCATGGATTCCCATGTCCAACTGTCATCGTCGTCTCCGGCGGACATATCTGATTTTTCAACCCGATCTTCAATAATGCTTGAGCCGACAACATCTCTGTCTGAAATAATACCGATAAGATTTAAGTTTGAATCAATAATCGGGCATGCTTTTACATCGGCCAGAGTCATTAAAAGTGAAACGACCGGCAGCGGCGTTTCGCTCCAAAGAACGTAGACATTGGACGATAAGTAATCTAAAATCGGCGTTTCGATTTCAAAATCCGCAATTGCGCCGATAACATCGGCCGTTGTGATTAATCCTTTTAAATGTCCGCTTTCATCAACAACAGGTAAACGGCGTATATCTTTTTCATAAAGAAGTCTGGCTGCCTCCTTCAACGAAGAACCTACCAGAATTGTCACCGGATTTCTGGACATCAAAAGAGCTAACTGCTCTTCTTCCGGGTTTTTAAGAATATTTGTTCTCGAAACGATGCCGACAACTTTGTTATCTTTTAATACCGGTACCCCTGATACCTTTTTGTCTTTGAGTATGCTCAAAACTTCGTCTCTTGAACCGGGAAGTGTTGCAACGGTCACATTTTTGACCATGATGTCTTCTACATTCGGGATAGTTAAAGCCATTTTTACACCTGTACTGAATTCTATTAAACACTTTAAATATTTTGTTAAATATTAATCAATTTTAATTCATTCAGATTTCAATAATCGTAACGATGGTAAATTTCAATCAATTAAATTTTCACATGGTATTTTATATATCTGTTTGAAAATATTATTCAATTTTCAAACTGATAAATATGATACTGGAATATAAGTGTTGTTCTTCTTAAAATGAGTCCTGCGGAATAAATCTCGACGATTTCTCATTTAAATGAGCATCGACGTTTTTTATTTTTCATTTTCGTTTTTTAATTCTTTGCAGTACAATACTTTTATTATCCTTCAGACTTTATTCTGTTTAATGTCAGGAAAAACTCCTCTTTATTCTCAGTTTACAACAAAAAAGCTCTATGTTATGGTAGCCATCGGCATAATTATTTTTGCATCCTGTTTTGTTTTTTCTTATGCGGCAAAAGATAAGTTGAAATCTGATAATTTAACGGCAGAGGAGAGATCCACGCAGAATCTCATTCTATTTGTCTCTACCATTGGTTTCATGATCGGGTTTATTGCCGCTTTGGTTCCAAGCGTCTTTATTTTTCAAAAAGGAATCCAAAAAACGCCATGAAATACGATGATTTAATCGGCGTTTTTTCAAAAAATCTCTGTTTCATTTTTCTTTTAAATCTGTTTTTTAAATCTGTTGTTTTTCTTTTAAATCTGTTTTCTAAATCTGTTTTTTCTTTTAAATTTTGTTTACTTTTTTTCAAATCAGGTTTTTATTTCTTTTCTTTTTGTTTTTCTAAAACCATTTCTAAATACGACATCGTTATCGAGTCTTCTCTTTTTATGCCGTATTTTTCTAAAAATTCAAATATGCGGTCGATTTCTTTTTGAATTTCTTCTTTTCCCGCCGCGTCTCTCAAATTGCTTTCAACTTCCGCAAATTCGCCGAGTTCTTCAATGAAATCCAATCCGATGATGAAATTATTCCATTTGTAAATTTCCCGGCGTTTATGAACGGCGCCCGACACAAAGAATCCGAGCGCTTGCAAAATCAGAGTCATTTCTTTTTCATCAACCGGGCTGTTGTATTCCGGCCGCGTTTTTGAAACCGTATCGATTTTCTTTCCTTTGTATGTGATTTCTCCTTCTCCATTGACAGATCGAATTCTCAATGCTTCGTCAGTTCTTGAAAAATCACGCATCGGCGAATTAAAATAAATGTCATTCTGCTCTTCCGCATTGATAAATACGGCACCGTCCCGAATCATCCGGTCTTTGATTTTGGAATGCGGCACTTTGACCTTGACTTCGATTTCATACATAAGAAAAAAAAGACATTGAAAGATTAAATAAATATTGAAAAAATAAATATTGAAAAACGGCTCCGTTTGAAAATTAGATATAAGCGTGAGCCGAAATTTTAAAATCAGGATTCTGTTCCTGAATTTTCAGCTTCTTTTTTTGTTTTCGGTTTTTTACCGGCTTCTCTTTCCGCCTTGTCGATTTCTTTCAAACCGTCGATGACCGCATCATATTTTTCACAAACGCGTTTAATCAGGTTGCCGGATTGGTTTTTGTGTGTCGGGAAAGTGATGTCGCTTTTTTTGAGTTTTTTGCCGTTTTTAGATTTTTCATAATCCGGTGCAACCGTTATGCCGTCGACAGACAATCCGATGCCGAGTTCGCCGAGTATTTTTGCGGCCATTTCTGTTGCGGGGCTTGCTTTTGATTTAATCATCAACGCTTTATTGCGGTAAATCCCCTGCAATTCCTTTAAGTCGTCGATATTTTCTTCTTTTTTGGAATGTTTTCCGAAACGCTTGAAATCTTCGCCCAATTCTTTTTCGAGAAGCAGGATGTCTTCAATCAAATCTCCGAAAGTGGTTGACGACATTTCTAAAATCTGTCCGTTGTATGGCGAATCAGATTTTCTCACATGCTCTTCGTATCCTTTCGCCATAATTAAAATATCTGTGTTTTCCAAAATTTCAAAATCAGTTTCAGACGGTTGATACGGATTAACAACTTTATAATTTGTAATGCCGCACATGCGCATCAGCGATTCGTACATTTCCGTTACAGCCAATCTTTTTTGGAAACTGAAGCGGGAAATCTCGCTCTGTCCGCCCTGCGCTCTGTAAATTTCAACCATTTTATTTCGGACGGCCGCCGTATCCGTTGACACAATTCCGAAATAATCGGCAAATAAACGTGTCGTTGTCATCATTTTTGTTCGACCGTGCGGTTTTAAATCAATTAAGCCGCGTTCATAAAGTTCGTTGATGTGGTCATACGCGTTTCCGCCGCGCATTTCCACGACTTCGGCTTTTGTAATCGGTTGATGATACGCAATAATTGACAATGTTTTCAATTGCGGCGACGTTAATTCTTTTGGCGCCACATCTTTGACTTTTTCGGCAAACTCCGGTTTAATCTGCATGACAAAGCGTCCGGAAAGGTCGGCAATCTCAATTCCCGAACATCTCTCTTCATATTCTTTTTTCAAGTCGGCGGCAAGCGCATTGACTTCCTTCTTGCTGAGCCCGGAAATTTTCATTAAAGTCTCGGCCGTGACCGTGCCGCCCGCAGCAAATAATGCGGCTTCGATAATTTGTTTTGAAATATTCTTTTCCTCTGTCATAATGCTCGTCCGACTTTACTTTTATTCCGCCGGATATGCTTCCGCCGGCAGACCGGCTTCTTCCACCTGTTTATTTCCAACAACGGCACCGAACGGGTAAATAAACAGCGTCTCATATATCTTTTCCTGATACAGGATGATTTCTTTCATGGATGCCAGAAAGAGCAGCGTAATATAATCCATAATTTTGTCCGAGTCGCCCAATGCAAAAATTTCATCCAGTGTGACAAATTCCCTTTTATTGAAAAACTGTCTCAGCAATTCCAGCAGCGTTCCCGTTCTTTTCAAAATCGCCTCATCATGCGCGATGCTCATAACATCTTCTGTTGTCAATTCCACATCAATGTAGCGGCGGGAACTTTCTGACCGAAGATATTCTTTTCTTTTGATCACATCTTTTTCCGCTTTTTTCAGTTCGTCGATCAACTCTTTAAGCGTCACCGGGCGGCGGGCGGATCGCCGGACGGGAAGAAGCGGCATATTAAATTCATCAATATTAAATTCTTCTTCATAATCCTCTTCATCTTCCGAAAATGCCTCTTCGATTTCTTCTTCCTCTTGGAAAAGGCCGGTGGATTTCATACGGAGAAGAACGCAGGAATACAACAGCGTTCGTCCGGAAATACGCAAATCCATCTGCTGAAGCTCTTCAATTTTATTCAAAAACGTATCTGTCACATGAACAATATCGATGTTCCACGGGTCAATTTTTCCGTTTTTTGCAAGTTCTACGAGAATTTCAATCGGTTCATTACCGATAAATGACGAAAAATCCAAACTGTCCACGTTAATGCCGCTTTCCGTCAGGCTGTCGCCAAGCGAATCAATGAAATAAGATTTGGCATTTTCGTTTCTAAAAATATTTTCGTTATCGTCGACAATGTCAATTCCGCTTCCTTTCAATTTCATGATTTCACACCCGTTATGCTCGTCATTCCTTCTGTTTGCGTTACGCCTATGATTCTATCCGATTGCTCAAGCATCGGCTTTCGCAGAGAAATCACAATAAATTGAGCCATATGCGACGACTTTTCAACGCGCTCCGCCACACGTTCCACATTCCAGCCGTCCAGATTCTGATCCACTTCGTCAAACACATAAAACGGAGCGGGACGATAACCCTGAATCGCAACAATAAACGCAAGCGCCGTTAAACTTTTTTCACCGCCGGACATCGCTTCCAAACGGATGATATTTTTGCCTTTCGGCTGTGCGTGAAGCGTCATTCCGCCGGCAAACGGGTCGTGCGGGTTTTCCAATATTAACTCGCCGTGACCGTCGGCCAATTCATAAAAGACTTCCGTGAAATTCTTATTGATGCCGTCATAAGCTTCCATAAACGTGTCGCGCTTCAACTTTTCATATTGATCGATACGCATCAAAAGCTCTTCTCGTTCCGAAAACAGCGTGTTTCGGCGGTCTTCCAATGTTTCGCAGCGGGCGCTGACATCGTCATATTCGTCAATGGCACGCATATTGACGGGCTCAAGGGACAGCATTTCCTTTTCAAGGGCTTCAATTGTAATGTAAACAGTTTGATAAGACGGAATCTTTTCTTCTTCCGTTTCATTAATGTCGTCCAAACCTCTTTCTTTGATTTCTTTCAACAAATCAACATATTGCTTTTCAAGGGTTTGTTTTGTCAAAACACAGGAATCTTTGTGACGCTTGACTTCTTCAAAGGAGAAGCGAATTTTATCCGTTTTCCGGCGGAGTTCTTCTGCCTTCTTATCCAAAATTTCTCTTTTTTCTCTTAATTCTTTTAATTCATCCGAGATTTCAATTTCACGGGCTTCATTCTGTTTTTGTTTATCGGCATATCCGCGTATTTCTTCCGTCAATGCCGCAATATTGTCCTTTCCGGTTCTTTTCTTCTCTTCCAGTTCTTCGATTTCCTTTTTTGTGTCATTGATGATTTCTTCGGCATGCTTTTTCGAAAGCTCAATGGCATTCATGTCGGATTTAATGTCGGCCAATCGTTCTTTCAGCCGCCGGATTTCATCCTCGACATACTGCGCTTTTCTGCGGTATTCTTCCAATTCGGGATCATTTAATTCGGCTTCAATTTCTTTAATTTCAGCTTCCAGCACTTTTTGAACATTTTCTTTTTCCAAACGCTGTTCAATGATTTCGTTCATTTCCTTTTTCAGCGTTTCGCGCTCTTCTCCGAGCGTATCCAAAAGGGTTTGCTTGTTGCCCAATATTTCAGACAGTCTGTTCTCCCGATCTTTAATCTCTTCAATACGCATTTCCTGCTTAGAAATTTCATTGGAAATTGTATTGATCCGTTTATTCGCCGTTGAAATCTTAGACTCCAAATCATCCAGCTTCGTAATGATATCCGCTCTTTTCTTGTAAATTTCGCGGATTTCCATACTCAACGTATCTAATCTATCTTTTTCAGTCGCCGCAAATGAAATTCTGGATTTTTGAGACACGGATCCGCCAATCATTGCGCCGCTCTTTTCAAGCGTATCGCCGTCAAGCGTTACCATTCTGTATCTTCCAAGCGATCGGCGCGCATTTTCAAGGGTGTCAATGATGACGGTATCTCTAAAAACATACCAGAAAGCCGGTTCGTATTCCGGATCAAAATCAATTAAATCAACCGCATATCCGACAAAGCCCGGTGCGTTTATTTCCGGGAGATGTCTTTTCTGTTCCATTTTATTCAACGGCAAAAACGTAGCGCGTCCCAGATTTTTGCGTTTCAGATAATTTATCGCGTGCTCTGCGTCAGCATCCGTTTCCACAAGGATGGCCTGCATTTTTGCGCCGGCGGCAATTTCCAAAGCTTTGGAGTATGTTTGGTCCGCTCGTCCCAAGTTTGCAACAGCGCCGATGATGCCGTATAATTCTTCTTTTTTGGACGCTTTTAATATTTCTTCAACAGCGTGCGTATAAGTGCTGCCGACTTCGGTTGCCCGAACGCGGGCTTCAATAACGCCGTATTCCTTTTCCTTTTCGGATGCCTGCGTTTCCAGTTTTCTTTTGTCATCGGACAGGCGTTTGTCGGCGGACTCCAGGTCGTCGATATCTCTTTTAAGTTTGTCCGATTCTTCGGTTAATTTAGAAATGTCATATTCGGCGATTTTCGTATCGCTTCCCGCATTTTTAGCATTTTCTTCGGCTTCGGTAATCTCATTTTCAATATCTTTGATTTCCGATGCTTTTCGACGCAATGCGTCTGTTAAGCGGTCCTCGTCACGGATAAGCTGATTCTTTTCATTTTTGAGCGTTTCCAGTTCTTCTCGTTTTTGATTTGAAATGCCGGTTTGTTCCGCGAATTTTTTATCGATTTCGGCAATTTTGGATGCCAGAATCACTTTTTCAGTGTTTCTGTCGGATTGCTCTTTTAAAATCGTTTCTTCTTTTCTCTTTTCTTCAATCAGGGCCGCATCGTGTTCTTCAATTTCTTTTTTGCGGCTGTCAATCTTGACAAAAAGGTCTCTGCGTTTGGATTCAAAACCGCTTTCTTCGCGTTCTAAAACGCCTATGCTTTCTTTTGCTCTTGAAATCTGTCCTTTGATTTCTTCAATTTCCTTTTTGATTCGGATTTGTTCGTCTTCTCCTTTTTGACGAATTTCCGTGTTCAACGCCGCTAATTCTGTTTCCGTTTCCTCTTTTTCAGCTTCCTGCGTTTTTATTTTTTCTTCTGTTTCGGCTTCTAATGTCTCATATTTTGAGATTTCATTTTCAACGTTTCTCAATTCCGTTTTTGCATCTTTTAATTTCGATAAAATCAAATAGCCTTCATACTTTTGTTTCTCTTCGCGAAGTGTTCTGTATTTCAAGGCATGTTCTCTTTCCGAGGACAGGCGGTCGAGCTGAAGTTTTACTTCTTCAACGATGATATCGATTTTTTCGATTTGCTCTTTCACAATATCGAGTTCGGCAAGCGATTTTTGTTTCTTCTCGTCAAATTCGGAAACACCCGCGATTTCATCAATAATTTTGCGTCTTTCAACGGGGCTCATCTTTGCGGTAATTTGAGATATATCGCCCTGCATGACAACGTTATAGCCTTCGGGCGTCACGCCCGCCTTGCCGAGCAGTTCATGGATTTCAGTCAGACTGACGGATTTTCCGTTAAAATAAAAATAGCTGTAGTATCCCGCTTTTGTCTGTTTGATTTTTCGGGAGATTTCAAATTCATCGGCTTCGACCGGCGCTTTTCTGTCGGAATTATCAAAAATAATCGTTACTTGGGCGAATTCGGGAGATTTTGAGTTGACATCTGTGTAAATTAAATCTGTCAGCTTTTCGGCACGCATCGTTTTTGAACCGGAGAGACCGAGCGCGAAGAGAATGCCGTCAATAATATTGGATTTCCCGCTGCCGTTCGGCCCCGAAATTGCCGTAAATCCTTCATAAAACGGAATTTTGATGCGTTTGCCGAATGATTTAAAATTGACAAATTCAATTTCTTTTATAAACACTGGTGTATCTCCCGTGAGCTGAACTCTGATTTTTCAAAAATTATTCGTATGAAATAACTTCCGTTCCGTCTTCGTCACTTGATATAACTTTTTCCTTTTTTTCCGGCAGTGCTTTTCCGCGGCGTCGTCCGAATCTGTTTCCTCCCATATCCTTTTCGGCGATAATATATTCGCAATTTGAATTATAGTCTTCTTCCGATTCCGCTTTCTTTTGTTTTTGGTTGCTTCCGATTATGTATTCGCTTCTGTCCGGAGTTTCCTGTTCCGGCTGCTTTTTCAATTTTTGAACGGTAAATACATTTTCGGGCGGTTTCTGTGCCGGCGGTTGAGTCGGGTATTCCGGTTCATTTAACGCGGAAACATCCAGTATCTCTTCTTCGGCATCGGCAAAATAAAACGGATCGTTGCCTGCGGGAATTGTTTTCGCAGGAACGAATTTCTCCGGCTCAGCATTGTTTTTCTTTGCGGGCATAAATTCTTGGTATTCCCAGCCGTCTGCTTTACGCGTGTTGAATGTAACGGGAGCAATCGGAGTTGCCGGCTGCGGCTGAGCCGGAACGCTGCCGAATCCCGGCAGCTTTGTCGGTGAACGGGAATCAATTATCGGCGCGGCGGAAGGATAGGGCGTATAAGAAGAAAAGGGCGATTCATACGGTGTTGAAACGGCCGGCTCTTTTGATTTGACAGGTTCATAAGAAGAATAAGACGAAGCAGGCGCTTCATAAGATTTTGGAGATTTGAGCTTTTCCATTTCTCTTGTCAGAACATTTAAAGTTGTTTTAATATCCACAATTTCACGGACGATACCGTCTTGCGTTGTTGAAATTTCATGAATGCGCTGTTCAATTAAACGAAGCCTGTCATAAGGCACCGTTTCGGGTTTTAACTCTTCGCGGATTTCGGAAATCACATCAATACGCAGTTCTTCGGCAATCGCTTCCAAACGCGCTTCGACGTTTTCTTCAAGTTCATCGTATATTTTTTTCTCAATCTTTTCCGTTCCGCTGTATCTGACCTTTCCGTTCAATTTATCCCTCGAATCTCTTTGAATTATATTTTGTGGCGTAGAAGTGTGATTCAATTGATTAATATTAACTTGTTATGATTATATATTATATATATCTTACATCTGATTCTCTCTCTTGTCATGTCTTTTTTTGAAACGGTCCGAATGCCGACTGCTCGACCGCATGCGATTCTCAAATCAGGCTTGTTGTGATGTCATATCCCAGGCGGCAAAGGACGAGAATAAGAAAAAAGCGAATGAATTTGCCGATGACAACTAAAATCGAGAAATTTTTAAAATTATATCGGACGGCACCGGCAATAAATGCGAATGCGTCTCCGATAACCGGAACGGATATAAAAAGGAGAGTCCACGCACCGTATTTCTTAAATAATCTCAATCCCCTTTCATATTTTTCAGGGCTGATGATTTCTAATTTTCCGGGTATTTTCTGAATGCCCCAATATCCCAAAATATAAGTGGTGACTGACCCGATGAAACTTCCGGCGGTTGCAACAATGAGCATTCCCCAAAAATTATGCGTGCCGTACATCATGGCAATTAAAATTTCCGGACTGAGGGGAATTAATGAAGCGGCTAAGAGCGCGCTGATGAACAAGCTGTAGTAACCGTAATTAAACAGAAAATCATTGATAATTAGACTCACGGCTTCAAACATTTTTTTCTCCTTGGAGATTTCCAAATCGGTTTCCCCCAAGTCATAAGCTTGTTTTTAAAAATACATTTGCAACAGACAACTTAATGTGGAACAATATCTATATAAATGTATATCCGATTTTTGAATAAAACAAAAGTGAAGTGACTTCAAAATGACATTCAAAAACATTTCCGTTCCTTACGGCAGCGGTGAAAAATCTTTTCAAATCCCGGAATCTTCTTTTTTAAAGACGGTGCTTCCGACGGATGAAAAAACAGCCGCGTTTTCCTCCGATGATTTGATTCGAAAAGCGTTGGCATCTCCGATCGGAAAACCGAAACTTTCTAAATCGGTGACGCCTTCTCAAAAAATTGCCGTTATTGTTAATGATATTACTCGCCCGACACCTTCCGCGTATCTGATTCCTTTTGTTCTGGAAGAACTTTCCGCAGCCGGCATTCCCGATGAAAACATTACTTTTTATTTTGCGCTCGGTCTCCATCGGGAGCAAAACACGGATGAAATCAAAAAGCTTCTCGGCGAAGATGTTTTTGGCCGCTTCAAATACGCTCAGCACGAAGTCGGTTCTTTTCCCGTAACGTCTTTTGGAACCACATCCCGCGGAACGCCGATTGAAATTTACAGCGATGTTGTTGAAAATGATTTTATTATCGGTGTCGGCGAAGTCGGCTTCCATTATTACGCCGGCTACAGCGGCGGCGCCAAATCACTTTTACCCGGCGTCAGCTCTAAGAATTCAGTGATTGCCAACCACAAAATGATGATTGAAAAGAATGCCGTTTCCGGCCACGTTGACAGTCCCGTCCGCGCCGACTTAGAAGAAGCGGCGAAAATCATCGGCTTGAATTTCATTTTAAATGTCGTTTTAGACAGTCATAAAAACGTTGTTGCGGCGTTTGCCGGCGATTTTATTGAAGCGCACCGCGAAGGCGTTAAAGTGGTGGACGCCATGTATAAAATTCCGGTTCCGCCTGCAGATGCTGTTATAGTTTCATGCGGCGGCTATCCGAAAGACATTAATCTCTATCAGGCGAATAAAGCGCTTGACAACGCGACGCAGGCCGTTACGGAAGGCGGTTCCATCATTTTGGTTTCCGAATGCAGAGACGGTATTGGCAATGCGGTTTATGACCGATGGAATAAATCCTGCACAACGGCGGATGATGCTATTGAGCGGTTCAAAAAGGAATTTGAATTCGGCGGACACAAAGCGGCGACAACGGCCGCCGCATCCAAAAGGTTTGATTTGTATTTGGTGTCTTCTCTTTCCGATGAAGATACAAGAGACGCATTTTTCGAACCGTGCCAAACAATCGAAGAAGCGATTTCGCGCGTGTTAAGTGAAAATCCAAATGCGCGTTTCCTTGTGATGCCTTACGGCGGCCAGACTTTGCCGACAATGGATTTATAAATTTTCTTTCCGCGGTGAGTTCTATGTCTCAAAAATCTAAAAAATCAATATCCGTCCCTTCCAAAAAGTTGGCTTGGGGAATTACCGGCGCGGGAGACAAATTAAACGAAACGATTGCCGTTATGCGCGCTGTCAAGGAAAACGGTTATTCCATTGACGTTTTTGCATCCAAAGAAGGAGAAACCGTTTTAAAATGGTACAAGCAATTTGAATTCGTTTCCTCCTTTTTTGATTCTTACGCCGTCGAAATCGGTCCCAATTCTCCGTTCATTCTCGGTAGCCTTCAGACCGGCAAATATGCCGCTCTCATTATTTCACCGGCAACCGCCAACACCGTCGCTAAAATTGTTCACGGTATCAGCGATACGCTGCTGACAAACGCCGTTGCGCAGACAGCTAAAACCGAAACGCCGATTTACATTTTTCCCGTTGACCAAAAGAAAGGAACGGTTCAAACAAAAGCACCCGACGGGCGCGAATTTTCATTGAAAATGAGAGAAATTGATTTGAAAAATGTGAAAAAATTGAAGAAAATGGAAAACATTAAAGTGGTGTCAGCTCCCGAAAAACTGAGCAAATATTTCAAATGATTTATGAAATATTGAATTCTGTTTTGGATAATTCATATTGTCTTTTCATCTAATTTTTTGGGTGTAATGTACATTTTCAATATTTGATGAGCGTTTTAATACTTTCACTCCGCTTTGATTCCTTTTAATACTCTCCAAAGACTTCTATGATTTACTGTCTCAAAAGACGGGGGAATTACTAATGAACGCCACAATCGAAAATACAGATTTTAAGAAAAGCATTGCAGACATTCTTTTTGAACAAACCGATTCAAACGAAGATGAATTCTTTAAAGGTTTAGTTCAAAGGGCCCGCTATTACGAGCAGTTTGAAGCTCGAAAAGCAAAAATCACTTATTCGGTGACACAAACCGATCTTGAAGCGTATTCCTGATTCAAAAATTGTTTCACCCCATTGTTCATTTATGTAAATCGTATTCAATTGTCATGTTATTTTGTCATGTTATTGTTTCATTTGTTTGATCATTTCATTTAAACTCCATTTTAATTTTTTTCATTTTCATTTCTTTCCGGCATTGTTATCGGATTTTCCTTTTTTTTCTTTTTTTCTTTCTCTTTTGCAGTTTTTTTCTTTTTATTTTGCCGCTTTTTTAAATCGGTCGGATTTATTTTAATATTTGAACATCTTACAATATTCTATATTTTTAATTTAAAGGATGAACAAGTATGAGCGACATTTTAAGACGAGGACGGTTAAGCAAAAGCCCTGACGAAGAAATGAGGGCTTATACATCTT
>JGI994J12354_10000339_pt1 | contig 46378 bp, 44 predicted proteins | sample IntmicLarv3ML3BL_FD_12354 | JGI IMG/M metagenome (IMG submission 12354) | reverse complement strand
CAAGCCAGCCTCACGCAATCTGCCGAAGCCGCCCAACCCAACGCCGCGCAGCCGGACGAGTCTGGCCCAAACACCTCGACGCAGTCGCAAAAGAAGGCCCAAACAACCAAACCCAACCGTAAAGTCCTGCTATGGCCCTGCGTCTGGGGTGTTTTGTGCTTTGCCGGAAGCTTTGCAATCCCGGATATGCAAGCCTTTTTCACATGGACGCCCCTGTTAGGCGGGCTTTCTCTGATTTTTCTGCTGGTGCTGCCCCTGTTGCAGCTGCTGTTTGGTGGGAGGTCGAAACATGCGTCGAGATAAGACGCGCATAGCGGCTCGCGTCGTGGCCACGATGCTGCTTTGCCTGTCAGCGCCACTTTTCCTCGCCGGCTGTTGGGATGCCGTTGGGCTGGAGGAGGTTACCTATCCGTTGCTTTTGGGCATCGACCAAGCCGATGGCGAGGAGGATCTTTTGGTAACCGCCATGTATTTTCGATATTACGCCGAGGAAAATCCGCCGCCCCAAATGGCCGAAGCGCAGGACGCCGTGTTTGGCATGGCGCTGAAAAAGCTGGCGGTTTCCAGCGAAAACCGCTGGCTGGCGGGCATGGTGCAATGCGTGCTGGTAGGGGAGGAGGCCGCAAAAAACGGGCTTGAACCCTTGGCGGATTTGATGCTGCGCGACCCGCAATTGCCGCTATCCTTTCAGATGGCGGTGCATGCGGGGCGGGCCAAAACGCTGATGGCCGAGGGCATTCGCGATGCCGACAGCCTGTGGGAGCTGCGCAGCACGCTGGCCGAGCATGGCAAGTACGAAAACGTGCCTTCGTGTACGTTCTTTGATTTTTGGCGGGATGTCGTGACGCCCGGTTGCAACCCAATTATGCCCGTGATCTGCGAGGAAAACAATATGGTGGTGGTCACCGGGGCGGCGGTTTTTAAAAAAGACCGCATGGTGGTCATGCTGGACAGCCAAGATGCGGCGGTGCTGGCACTCCTGCGCAATCAGCGCTCGCAAATTCTGCTGCCCTTGGTTTTTGACTGGCAGGGGCAGACCATCCGCGCCACCATGCGGGTGGATCTGCGCCGCTGCGTTTTGCCCAAGCTGCAAGACGGAACCCTGCACATGACATTGGGGCTGGAGGCCAAAGCCCAGCTCATCGAGCTTGGCGGGATGCCAAAACAAACCCCGCAGGAGCAACTGCGGCAACCCCTGTGCGAGGCGGTTACCAACGAGCTGACCCTGCGGGGTGAGCGGTTTTTGAAAACCATGCAAGAAGAATGGCGGGTGGATTGCGTGGATACCCTTCGCTTCGCAGGCGCGCGGTATCCGGAATTGGTTTCAAGACTGGATGATCCGCAAACCTTGGCCGACACCATCTATGCGCTGACGGTTAAGGCAGAGCTGCTTTTCCAAGATGAAACACGGTAAACGCGTGCGATAGAAACGCATTAAGTGTGTGATGAAACACAGTAGACGAGGTTGATGAAACGTGCCAAGCCACTTTTTATTTCAGGGGTTCCAGCAGGTAGATATACCCGGCCAAATATTGCGTTGCATAGATGGGACGGTAGTCAAACCAGCGGTCGCCGGTATAGTGGGATTCGGAAACGTACACAGTGCCGCCGACGATGTTTTCCACAATGGCGACATGACCGCAGTTGCCCGAGCCCGGCAGAGTGCTGCGCCAAACGGCAATCGCGCCCGGTTTGGGTTCGGAGCCGTAGGCAAAAGCGCCGGAGTTTTGGTTATCGGCCCACCATTTGTGAGCGTTGCCGGTGAAGTAGCCCGAAGGCAGTTTGGTGCCGGACAATTCCCATGCGCGGCCCCATGCATAGGCCGTGCAGTTGGGCATGCCATACCCGCTTTGCGCGAAGATGTTGTTGGCGTAGTAGTAGGCGTTGTCCTTGTCGGGGACGGTGGTGCGGATGGTGAAGGTCTGCTCCTCTGGCATGGTAAAGCGCAGAAAGTCAGCAGAGCTGAAGCCTTCCAAAAGGACGCCGCTTACGCCTGTGCCGCGCACGGCATACCAGCCGTCAAGGGCGTCGCCAAGAACGGTGATGGCGGTACCATTTTTGAACTGACCGATGACGGTGCCTGACATGGAGGGCAAACTGCGCACATTCAGGTTTTTCCCGTCGGACGTGTGAACCCACGCGGTCTTTTGGGTGTCCACGGCAGTTTTGAAATCCCACATGACGCTCTCGCTTTGGGGGTCAAAGAGCGTCATGTAGATGGTCATGGATTGGTTGCCGATATCGCCCGCCAAGCAGAAAGAGGGGTTGCTTTTCGAGCGAATGGCATAGGTTCCGTTATACAGTCGCGCCAGCGTCCATTCCTGCGTTGCGGCGGCGTTTTTAGTAGAAATGTTTAAGCTGCAATTGGTGTCATACTCGCCGGTTTGTGTGGGCACAATGCCAAGCGCGCAGTTCTCGGCGCTTTTGGGAATCAGCGTTAAGACGCTGCCCGAAAAACTGGCTGTCCAGCGTTGACTGTTGAGGTTTTCGTAGGGGGACATCCATGCCTCGGTGCCGCTGGTGCTGCCTGTGCCGTAAACGTCCAGCACATTGGCGGTGCCGACTTTCAGCAACATATACAAACCACCGCTTACAGTGGCGTTGTTTTCGTGCACAAACACGCGGCAATGCGCGGTGTGGCTGCCGTCGCGGCTGGTGGCGGTGATCTCGGCCAGCCCGGAGGCAAGGGCGGTCACACGGCCGGTTTCGCTGACAACGACAATGTCGGGGTCACTGGATTCAAACGTCACGAGTTGATCCGTGGCATTGGCGGGCAGGATGCTTAGGGGTAGGGCAACGGGCGCGTCGCCGACAGCCAAATTGACGCTTGGCGCGTCAAAGGCAATGCCGGTTACCGGAAGCTGGGAAACACCCGACGGCGTAGGCTGCGGGCTGGGGAAGCCGGTGCCCGGAACCTCGCCCGAGTGATTGACCTCGGGCTCGAAGCCTTGAATGAGTCGGCGAACACAAAGGATGTCATCGATGTCAAGAACGCCGTCACCGTTGAGGTCGGCAAAGGGAAGGGCGGCGTCGGGCAATGATCGAAGGCCAAAAATGTGACCGCGAATGGCAAGAATGTCATCAATATCGACCCAACCGTCATTGTTGACATCGCCAACCGGACGGGAGGCTGCAAGCCGCTGTTCCAGGGGGTTGCCGATTCGTGCGGGGGCAAGAGGGGAAGAAGCGTCCGATGAAACCTGATCTAATCCTTGGACGCCGTATTTGGAGGGAAGCTTGGATAAAGATGCAGCACGAAGCTGCTGTTGCCCGGGGATAACCAACAACATGAGGGCTATGAGTAAAAGTCCTGCAATAGCTGAAGAAAATTTTCGTCTAATTTTTTTCATGATACTCTCTGATTTCTGGCCAAGCCGCCGCCGAGCGCCTTAAAAGGGTATAGGTCGGCACGACCGTTGGTTGTAATTGTCAGCCAAACCAGCCGGCGGTTTTCAAAAATTGATCCATGGCGGCATGGCCTTGGGTTGTGTCGGGGAAAACGCCGCAATCGGCGAGGGTGCGGGCGCAAACCTGACCGATGCCATCTTGAACGGCGTCCAAAGCTGCGGCATCGTTTGGCATAACGCCAAGGGCAGACTGCAAATTCAGCAGCCATGTTCGATGGATGAAAAGCGGGTGATCGTCCTGCCAAGCCGCGGCGTGCGCGGACAAATCCGCGTCGCACAGGGCATTGGCCATTTGGGGTAGGTTACCGGCCAATCGTCCGGGAAGAATAAACCGCCCCATGACTTCGATCAGTCCGATGTTTTCTTTTTTGATGTGATGCAATTCCGGGTGCGGGTGAAAAATGCCGTCCGGGTATTGGTCATTCTTGCGGTTATTGCGCAGCACCATATCCAACTCAAACGCTTCGCCGCGCCGTCGGGCGATGGGCGTGATGGCGTTGTGAGGGGTATCGCCGGTGAAGGCAAACACGCCAAAATCTGGGTCGCTGTATTGCTTCCAGTTTGCCATAAAGACGTCTGCCGCATTCAGCACTTGCGCGCAGTCTGGGCCGGTCAACCGCAGCAGGGGAAGGGGCCAATGCGGGGTGCTACCCTGCACGCCAGGGAAGGCGTCGTGGGTGTAGCACTTGCGAACCGGCGGGTTATCCATGGGGAAGTCGGCACGGCCGCCTTGAAAGTGGTCGTGGTTCAGAATCGAACCGCCCACCACGGGCAAGCCGGCGTTGCAACCCATAAAATAATGCGGATAAAGGGTGACAAAGTTCAGCAACCGGGCCAGCGTCTGGCGGGTGACATTCATGGGAATGTGACGGTCGCATAGCAGGATGCAATGTTCGGAATAATAGAGATAGGGTGAATACTGCAAAAGCCAGGTATCCTTTGCATCCAAAGCGGTTTGCGCGTCATCGGAGGTGCCGTTGGTTTGGGCATCGCCATCCGAGAAGACGCTGTCGCGTTGATCATAGGGCACGATGCGCAAATTGTGACGCGCGGGGCGGGCCAAATCGCCCGGAAAACCCACGTTTGCGGTGCACAGCATGCAGGCGGGATAGCCGCTTTGGGGGTGGCTTTTGAGCTGCTCGATTTCTTTTGGATCACGCTCGGGACGGGAAAGGTTGACGGTAATATCCAGTTGGCCACAGGACGTTTTGGTTTGCCAAAACAAGTTCTTGGATATGTCGGCCATGCGGATATAGTTGGTTTGCTGTCCCAGCTGATAGAGATAGGCGGTGGCTGCCTCTGCGCCTTTTTCATGGTATTCCGCAGAAAAAGCGGTTTGCACGGCAGTTGGGGAGGGGGTCAAAAGACCCATCAGTGTGGTCTCAAAGTTGGTGCGCAAATGTGCCGAGGGGCCAATAAGGCCGCGGTCTACGGCGTTTTGCGCCAAGGCTTCGAGCAGTTCGGGCAACGGCATAGCCGCGCCGGTGGGGGGCGCCTCGGGCTGGTCAAGCTGTAGGAGGCTCAGCAGTCCGTTGCGGCAGAAGTCAAGGTCTGCACGGGTGATGAGGTGGCAATTTAAGGCATAGGCGAGCAGCTTCTCCACAAGTGCTGCCGCCGCAATCGGTTGTTTTGGCATAAACATGGTCTCCTCAAATTGCTAACATTTTCGGCACCAGTAGTAATGCCGTTCGTCATTATACCTCGTTTTTCGACAACCAACAATAGGAAACCATTGACAAATTTGTGAAAAAAGATGATAATATTGTGAAAAAACAAGGGAGGTAGTGTCTTGACAATTGCACAATGGCGTGAGGCGGTGGCGTCAAAAGCCGGTCAAACCATGCTGACGCAGCGGTATGGCGGCGGCAAAGAAACACTGGCAGGGCAAACCACGCGGTATCTGGATTTGCTGACTGAGTTTGAAAAACGCTTTGGCACACAAGATGTTCGCCTGTTTTCTGCCTGTGGGCGTACTGAGATTTCCGGCAACCACACCGACCACAATCATGGCCTGGTGCTGGCGGCTGCCGTGGACAGCGACATGGTTGCCGTGGTAGCCCCCCGGCGGGATCATCGCGTCAATGTGTTTTCGGTGGGTTATCCACGCCCCTTTGTGTTGGATCTGCACGCCTTGACGCCCAATTCGGGCGAAAAAAACTCTTCCTCGGCCTTGATTCGCGGCATGGTCAGCGGACTCAACGGCTTGGGGTATCGGTTTTCCGGATTTGACGCCTGCCTGCACAGCAATGTGCTGCGGGGGAGCGGTCTGTCGAGCTCAGCGGCCTTTGAGATTTTAATCAGTGTCATCATCGAAAAGCTATTTAACGAAAAACCCTTGGACGGCATTGTCCGCGCCAAGATTGCGCAAGCGGCCGAAAATAAATTTTTCGGCAAACCTTGCGGGCTGATGGACCAGATGGCCAGCTCGCTTGGGGCCATGATATCCATCGATTTTGCCGATATCGAAAAGCCCAAGGTGGAGCGCATGACCTACGACTTCGACAAAGAAGGCTACGCGCTAGCGGTGGTCAACACGGGGGACAGCCACGCTGGGCTGACCTCAGCCTATGCCGCGGTGCGCAACGAAATGAACGCCGTGGCCAAGTGCTTCCGCAAGAGCGTACTGCGTGATGTGCCGCCGGAGCTTTTCTATGCCAACCTCGCTCCGGTGCGCAAAAAAACCTCGGACCGTTCGGTGCTGCGCGCCATGCACTTTTATGAGGAAAACAACCGCGTCATGCGCCAAACCCAAGCGCTGAAGACGGGCAATACGGCGGCTTTTTTGGAGGACGTGATTGCCTCGGGCCGCAGTTCCTTTCAATATTTGCAGAATGTCTACGTCGGCGAGCAGCAGGGGCTGTCGCTGGCCTTGGCCATGAGCGAGCGTCTGCTGGCCGATAACGGCGCGTGGCGGGTGCACGGCGGCGGCTTTGCGGGCACCATTCTGGCCTTTGTGCCCAAGGAAAAACTGCCAAGCTACGCCGAAGAAATGAATCGCGTATTTGGCGAAAACGCCTGCCTGCCGCTGTCCATCGCGCAAAACAGCGGGGTGGAGCTTGTTGTCGGATAGTTGGCCACTGCGGCGGAGTGCTTCCCGACGATTGGAGTCAGTGCGGCGCGAAACGCTTCGTTGGCCGGGGTGCTTATCGGCCAAGGTACGTGAAAGAAGGAAACAGGATGAGGATGATTCGCAACGCCGTCATCTGGCCCATGACGGGCACAGAGCCTTTCGTCGGTGATTTGCTGATGGGGGATGGGAAAATTCTGCAAATCGGGAAAAATTTGCCCTGCGCCGACGCTGAAGTCATCGAGGCGCAGGGGCTGTATTGCACGCCCGGATTCATCGACGCCCATTGCCATATCGGCATGTGGGAGGACGGCATCGGCACGCCCGGCGACGACGGCAATGAGGATACCTCGCCCAGCACGCCCCAACTGCGGGCGGTGGAGGGGGTCAACCCGCGCGACCGCTGCTTCGACGAGGCCCTGCAAGCAGGTATCACCACGGTGGCCACTGGCCCGGGAAGCGCCAATGTCATCGGCGGCCAGTTTTGCGCACTGAAAACCTGCGGCAGCAGCGTCGAGGATCGGCTGGTTCGCGCGCCCGTGGCCATGAAGGTTGCCTTGGGCGAAAACCCAAAGATGGTGTACGGCGGCAAGGATAAAACACCAAAAACGCGCATGGCTTCGGCGGCTATTCTGCGTGAGAATCTGAAAAAGGCCCAAATCTACGCCGAAAAAGAAAACCCCGATTACGACGCGGCCATGGAGGCCTTGGTGCCTGTGGTGCGGGGTGAGTTGCCACTGAAAATTCATGCCCATCGCGCCGACGACATCCAAACGGCCATTCGCGTGATGAAGGAATTCGGCCTGCCTTATACCTTAGAGCATTGCACCGAGGGGTATTTGATCCCCGAAAGCCTCAAAGAGGCCAACGTCCTGCCCATCATCGGGCCACTCATCTGCGAACGCGCCAAGGTGGAGCTGGCCAATCTGACCATGCGCGCTCCGGCGCTGCTGTGGCAGCACGGCATCCCCTTTGCCATCATGACCGACCACCCGGTGATTCCCATCCAATATCTGCCCGTGTGTGCCGCGCTGGCCGTACGCGAGGGCTGCCCGGAGGAAATCGCCCTGCAAGCCATCACCATCCAAGCCGCCTGCGCGCTGGGGTTGCAAGATACCTTGGGCTCGCTGGAACCCGGCAAGGAAGCCGATGTGGTGCTGTTTGATGGCCATCCGCTGGCCTTTCGCACCAAGCCGGTGAAGGTTTTTGTCGCGGGCGAGGAAAGACTTTCCTCGCAAACCACTCCTGCGGGTCAACGTGGATTCGTGGCACAGGCCAGCCCGGTGGGCGAGGACAAACCGTTAGCGCAGACCGTTGCGCCGGGCGGGGCGGGGCCCTCGGCGCACCCCCTCACGCCGGATGAAGAGAGCCCATGCCCATGATCAAACAGCTTTTTTTAGCCAAAAGCCTGGCCGATACCGCCCGCGCGGCAGTGGCCTTGGCCGCAACACTTAACGTGGGGGATTGCGTGGCGATTGAGGGTGGCATGGGCGCGGGTAAAACGGCCTTTTGCGCCGCGGTTGCCGAGGCCTTGGGGGCGCAGAATCAAGCGTGCAGCCCCACGTTTGCCCTGATGAACCGCTACCAAGGCAAACTGCCAATTTACCATTTTGACCTATACCGCCTGACCTGTGAACAAGAGGTCTGCGAGGCGGGATTGGACGAGTTTTTTGAGGCCGATGGCGTGGCGCTCATCGAGTGGCCGCAGGTTGCGCAAGCGCTGCTGTCGGAAAAAACGCTGCGGCTTACCATTGACGTTGAGGCTGAAACCAGACGTCCGGCGTCAACCGACGCGGCCGAAAATGAGACCAGACGTTTGACATTAACCGGCTTGGCCGTGCTGCTGGATGGATGGACGGAGGTTGCGACATGAAGGATAAAATTGAGCGCCCCGCATTGACCGGCTTGGCTGTGCATAAGATCGGATGCTCGACGCTGACCCATTTGGTCGCGCATGAAACCGGGCGCCGAGCATTGGCCCGGCGGGCGGTGATTACAGATGGCCGGACAGAGGGGGCCGTATGAATATTCTGGTTGTCGATACCGCGTCGACGGTCTGCGGCGCGGCGGTAATACGGGACGGCGCGGTCGTTGCCGTTTGCCAGCAAACCCTGCCCCGCAAGCACGCGGCCAGCATTCAGCGGATGACGCAGGAGGTTTTGGCCCAAGCCGGATTGTCGCCCAGGGACATTACCCTGTGCGCCGCCGTTACTGGTCCCGGAAGCTTCACCGGCGTACGCGTAGGCGTGGCGTTTGCCCAAGGCTTTGCCGCAGCGATGGGCATCAAGGCGCTGGCGCTCTGTGAACTGGATGTGCTGGCCTTTGCCGCATACCAAGGGACCGTGCTGGGCCTTCCCGCGCAGCGGGCCGAGCCGGTGCGTGGCCAATGCGCAGGCCAAGCAGGGGATGCGCCGGGCCAATGCGTAAGCTGTGCCGAAGCCGCATCCGACCGGTCTGCAAGCTGTGCCGAAGCCGTGCCGTGCCAGCCTGTAAGCCAAGCGGGGCCCGTGCCGGGCCAATGCCCGCTATGCGTGTGGATGGACGCCCGCCACGATCAACTTTTTGCGGCGCACTATGCCGAGGCCAAAAACATAGGCCAAACCGAGGGAAAAGCCATTCGGGTTGCACAGGCGTTGGAGGCGTTGACGCAGAGCCAAACCGCAGCCGCTGCGCCGGGAGCCGCGAATGCCGCTGCGTCAGGTGGCGCGAATGCCGCCGCGCCGGGTACCGCGAGTGCCAGCGTGCCGAGAGCCGCAGACGCCGCAGTGTCAGGAGCCGCGAATGCTGTTGCGTCGGACGTAGCACACACCGCCACTGCGCCGCGCGGCACGATTTATTTTGTCGGGGATGGCGCAATCAAGCATCAAGCGGCCATTGAAGCGGCGTTGGGCGCGCGCGCCATTGTCCTACGAGCGGAGTTTTCCGTGCCAAGCCTTTACGCCGCCGCATTGCTGGCCGTGGAGCGGGCCGCATCTGCCGCACCCGCCGCGGCGCTTAAACCCGAGTATCTGCGCCTATCGCAGGCCGAGCGCGAACGGCTGGGCGGTGAGTGAATGGAAATCACCATTGCCAGACTTGGCGAAGAGGATATTGACGCCATCACAGTCTTGGAGGCTGAGTGCTTTTCCGAGCCATGGCCGCGCCAAGCCTTTGTCAATGAGCTGACGAAGAATCCACACGCCGTATACCTTGGCGCGTTTTGCCAGCCGGTACCTGACCAAGCGGAAGCGATGCGAGCCGCGCCCGGCCCACCGACGCCGGAGCAATCCGTGCCTGGCCAACCGGAAGCGACGCAACCTACGCCCGGCCAACCGGTGCCGCAAGCCATGCCCGTCCTTGCCACGCCCGCTTGCCCCCCCGCGCGCCAACTGGTGGGATATGCCGGACTTTGGCTGGTGGCGCAGGATGAGGGACACATCACCAACGTGGCGGTGGCGGATTTCCTGCGTCGCCGTGGCATTGGGGTTCGGCTGATGCAAACGCTGATGCAACAGGCAACAACGCATGGTGTGAAAAGGTTTTTTCTGGAAGTACGGGCGGGTAACACAGCGGCCCAACAGCTCTATGGGCAATTGGGCTTTTGCAAGGTTGGTGAACGTCCGCGCTATTATCCAAGTGGCGAGGACGCGTGGATACTGAAGTGGGAGCTTAGCCAATGATGGCGAGGCCAACGGCCCGAGACACGAGGACAAGGCCACCAATGGCGGAAAAACCAGTGCCCGGAATATAAAAACGGAGATTTGTAAATGACAAACACCCCGGCAATCCCGGATCGGGAGGCAATCCATGCGCGAACCGGGTTGGTCATTGGCCAACCGGGGCTGGACGCTCTGGCGCGCGCCCGCGTGTTGGTGGTGGGTCTGGGCGGGGTGGGCGGCGGCGCGGTGGAGGCGCTGGCCCGTGGCGGAATCGGCCTTTTGCGGGTGTGCGACGGCGATGTCTTTCAACCCGGAAATCTTAATCGTCAGTTGTTGGCCAGGGTGCAGACGTTGGGCATGAACAAAGCCGAAGCCGCCCGCGCCCATGTGGCCGAAATTGCCCCGCATTGCCGGGTGGAGGTATGCCCCTATCCGTACCACTCCGGTGTGGCGGCGATGCCTGCCCGCGCCCATGTGGCCGAGGTTGCCCCGAATTGCCGGGCGGAGGCCTGCGGCTATCCATGCGGCCCCGGCGTAGTCGGGGCGTCTGCGCGCGGCACGGAGCGCCCGGAAACTCCTGCCCCGGACACGGAAAAACTGACGGACGACATGGATTTCGTGCTGGACTGCATTGACGATGTCTCTGCCAAGGTGGTGCTGGCCGTGCGGTGTCATGAGCGGGGGATTTCGCTGATTTCCGCAATGGGCACGGGCAACAAGCTGTTCCCCGAACGTCTGAAAATCGGAGATTTGTCCAAAACCAGCCATTGTCCGCTGGCCCGTCGTATGCGCCAGCAACTGCGGGCGCACGGCATTCTGCATCTGCCGGTGGTGTTTTCGGACGAGCAGCCGGTGGAAACCAATCAACCCACAGTGGGAAGTGTGTCCTTTGTGCCACCCGTGGCCGGGATGATGATGGCGGGGTACGCCATTCGCGAAATAATCGCGGGCGATCGCCGGGCTGAACAGTTGTAATCGTGCGCATGGCCTCCCCGTCAAACCCGCTAGTCACCCTGCGTGACCGCAGATGTTCGACCGCCATGCCTCCGCAGCAGGTGCCGCCAACGCCGCATAGCCACCGTAGGCAACCGTCCAGCCAAAGCCGCGTAGCCACTGTATGCAACTGCCCCGCCAAATCCGTGCACCATGCACAACCGCTAGACCAAACGCACATATCAGGCAGGATGAAGCAACGAGGAACCAACATGGAATACGGCATTGTTCATGAAGTCAAGGGCGATTCGGTCAGCGTGCACATTCGTCGGCAGTCCGCTTGCGGACGCTGCGGTGTGTGTATGTCGCTGGGCGATGAGCATATGCAGCTTTGGGCGCAAAACACCTGCGGTGCCAAGCAGGGTGATCGGGTTGTCATTACCCTGCGCGAAAAACGTGCGTTGGGGGCTGCCGCGTGGGCGTATGGCTTGCCGCTTTTGCTGATGTGTGTGCTGGCTTATGCGGGTCATTGGCTGGGTATTCACCATGTGCCGCAAAAGGCGGATTTTTGCACCGCAGCGGGGATTGTTGTGGGGCTGCTGGCGGCGTATGGATTGATTTATCTTTTCAACAAAAAGAAGAGCGGTCAAAAACCGCAGGCTACTGCCGTTGTTACGGATGAGTTGATGGCATTGCTGGAGGAAAAACACAATGGGTAACGAATTGGAGAAAAAGAATATGTCAAACACCATCATGATCGCCCCCTCGCTGCTGGCGGCGGATCCGCTGAACCTTGGCGCAGAGGTTGAACGTATGCAAAAGGCAAAAGCGGATTTGCTGCACGTGGATGTGATGGATGCCACGTTTGTGCCTAATCTGGCTTTTTCACCCGCCACGGTTGCGGCGCTAAAACGCCACACCACCCTGCCCTTGGATGTGCATCTGATGACCATGCGCATGCAGGTGCACGCGCTGATTGACCCCATGATTGAGGCGGGCGCGGACTGGCTTTCTTTTCACATCGAAGCCGGACGTGAGGCCAGTTGCTGTATGCTGCGGGCCATCAAACAAAAGGGCGTGCGGGCGGGGCTGGCCATTTCGCCCGAAACGCCGCTACAAATGCTGGTGCCCTGTCTGCCGTTGTGCGATTTTGTGGTGGTGATGGGCGTTACACCCGGGTTCGGCGGCCAGAGCATTCACCCCAACACCGCCAAACGCGCGGCGGCGGTGTCACGCGCGGGGGTTCAGGTGGAAATCGACGGCGGCGTGCTGCCCGAGCATGTTCCGCTGCTGCGCCGCGCCGGGGCGGGTATTCTGGTTTCGGGCACGGCGCTGCTCAAAGCGCCCGATATGGCTGCGGCCATTGCCGCCATGAAGGCCGAAGGCGAGAGTCCGGCGGCGTCGTGAGGGCCGCTGACCAGCATTGCAAAACGAACCAAAACCAGGCCTTGTCTGAAAAATCCAAAGCGGTTTTTCAGACAAGACCTAATGCCAACACGCGTTGTTGCCATGGAGGTGTGCCGAATGCGCATTTTGATTGTGCTGGGCGGGGATCCGCCTCCCGCGCGGCTGCTGAAGAAATGCTACAGGGAAGCGGACGTGATCTTGTGTGCAGATGGCGGGCTCGCGGTTTTGTGGCAATACAATCTCTGGCCGGATTTGCTGGTGGGGGATTTGGATTCTGCCGCCGCTCCCATGGTTGCCGAGTATAGGACGCAAGGGGGCCGGGTGGAGCGCCACTCGCCCAATAAAGATCAAACTGACGGCCAGTTGGCCGTGGAATGGGCGCTTGCGGCGCGGAGCCCCCAACCCCCGAACGCCAAAGGGACCAACACCAAAGCCCAGAATATCGAGGACCCAAACAGCGAAGCAAAGAATGCTGGAGCCCAAAACACCACAATACCAAAAGCCAAAGACCGAAATATTCAAATCCCTAACACCCAACCCAAAAGTATCACGCTGCTTGGCGGCTTTGGCGGTCGGTTGGATCACGTGTTGGGGCACATCAGCCTGTTGCGCCTGTGCGCCGAAAAGAAGGTTGATGCGGTGTTGCTCGACGGGCATCAATCGGTGCGGGTGCTGCGGCGCGGGGTGTATGAATTCAAGAGCGCGCCGGGGCGCGGCGTGTCGCTGTGGCCGCTTCCCGCTTGCACGGTTAAGCGTACGGAGGGCCTGCTGTACCCGCTGAGCCCGCTGAAGCTCAAACCCAATCACACGCTGGGACTGTCCAACCGTGCAACCGCGAGCCGCGTGCTGGTGGAGATTGAAAAAGGGTACTGTTGCTTGCTGACCGAGGACTGACGGCGAAAAAGACTGCCGCTGCTTGCTGACGGAGGTCTGGCGGCGAAAAAGGAACCCGTTGTTTGCTGACTGACTGCCTGGTGCTTTGCCGCCCATGCCGCGGCGAGGCCGAGCATTTATGAATTTTTTGTAAATTCACATCAAAAGACCTTGCATCCCGAGAAGCGACGGCGTATAATGAACAGTAGGAGCTGATACTGCTCTCCCATTGATTCAACGTAGCCTGGTAAGAAGGGTTATTGATAGCCATGTTTTCAGCAAGGTGTGCCTTGTCTGTTTTCATGAGCTTGCAGGTTTTGCCTGTTGAAAAGATCATGTGTCGACGCCCAAAACGTGGGTGATTGACCGATAATAGAAGGAAAAGAGGTATACCATGAAGACAAAAAAGGAAGATATTGCGATTCAAGAGCCCAAGGAGGCCAGCCAATCCGGATCTGAGAAGCCCAAACGCGCCTACGTGCGCAAAACTCAGATTGAAAATAAATTGCGCATCATTCCGCTGGGCGGGGTAGAGGAAATCGGCAAAAACATGACGGCCATTGAGTATGGCAACGACATCATCGTCATCGACTGCGGTCTGATGTTCCCCGAAGAGGATATGCTTGGCATCGATTACGTCATTCCTGATGCCACCTATCTGCTTGAAAACTACGACCGTGTGCGGGGTATTTTGTTTACCCACGGCCATGAGGATCACATCGGCTCGTCGCCGTATATCCTGCCGCTGCTGAAGGTTCCGATTTACGGTACCCGGCTGACCATGGCGTTAATCAAACAAAAGCTGGAAGAGCACGACGTTAAAAATGTACAGATGAACGTCGTCAAGCCGGGCGATACGGTGCAATTGGGCGCGGTGGCCTGTGAGTTTATCAAGGTCAGTCACTCCATTGCCGGCGCTTGCGCCATTGCGTTGCATACGCCCTCGGGTGTGATTCTGCACACGGGTGATTTCAAAATCGACTACACCCCCGTGGACGACGAGCCCATGGACATCAACCGCATCGCCATGTTGGGCCGCGAGGGCGTGTTGTTGCTTTTGTCCGAATCCACCAACGTGGAGCGGGGCGGCTACACCATGTCCGAGAGCACCGTGGGTGAAACCCTCAACAAATACTTTGACACGGCGCTTGGCCGGGTGATTGTGGCGACCTTCGCCAGCAACGTGCACCGTCTGCAGCAGGTGGTGGACACGGCGGCACGGCACGGCCGCAAAATTAGTTTTTCGGGGCGCAGTATGGTCAATGTGGCCACGCTGGCCATTGAGCTTGGCGAATTGTTTATTCCGGCGGGTATGTTGGTTCAGCCGGACCAACTGGCCACCTTGGAAGATCATGAAGTCGCCATTTTAACCACAGGCAGTCAGGGCGAGGCAATGTCCGGCTTGGCGCGCATGGCACGCCAAGAGCATCGGTTTGTCAACATCAAAAAGGGCGACACGGTGATTCTTTCGGCTTCGCCTGTGCCGGGCAACGAAAAATTTGTATCCCGCCTCATCAACCAGCTGTACCGTGAGGGTGCCGAGGTGGTGTACGACGCGCTGGCCGACGTCCATGTTTCTGGTCACGCTTGCCAAGAAGAGCTGAAGCTGATTTACCAGCTGACCAAACCCAAGTTTTTCATCCCCATCCACGGTGAGTACCGCCACCTGATGCAGCATGCCATCATGGTGGAAAAAATGGGGCACGACCGCGAACGCATCTTTGTGCCGCGCATCGGCGTGCCGGCATTGATTACCGCAGATAAATTGATTGTTGAAGAGCCCGTTCAGGCGGGTGCCGTCATGGTGGACGGTCTTGGCATCGGCGACGTCGGCAACGCCGTGCTGCGCGATCGCAAGCAGCTTTCCGAGGACGGTCTGGTGGTGGTGGCGGTTACGCTGGAAGCCCTGACCGGCGAGATTGTGCTGGGGCCAACGGTGATTTCGCGCGGGTACGTCTTTGTGCGCGACAACCCCGAGATGATTGACGACCTGCGCATCCTGACCAAGCGCGTGGTGATGGAGGCCATGGCCAAGGGCGAGCGCGATGTTTCCCTGCTACGCAATACCGTGAGGGATCGTCTGCGCGCCTTGATTTATGACCAAACCAAGCGCAACCCGGTGATTTTGCCCATGATCGAAGTGCTGCGGCGGTAGGCGGCCTTGCCATTCAACGAGATATGGTACGAGGATGGCCCCCGATGCATAGCGGAGGCGGTGTGAGGGTGGCGCTCAGAGCAGAAACAACGCAGCGGCATGACGTTGACATCTGAAGTGCAAGACAACGAGGAGGCATGAAGTTGACATCCGAAATGCAAAACAATGCAGACGGCGTGAAGGTGACACCCGAAGTGCAAAAAAACGCAGACGGTGTGAAGTTAACGCCCGAAGTGCAAGAGCCTTTGAACGCGCTGATGCTGGCCTTGCGCCAAACACCGGAATGCGCCGAATACTGGCGCACCCGTGACAAGGCGCGGGATGTCCCCGGCCTGTTGGCCAAGATGCGCGAGTGCCGCCGAATGGAGATGCAATACGATGGACTGCAAGCGGCGGGCAAGAAGGATGGCGAGCTGGAAGAAGCCCTGACGCGCCTGCAACGCGAGTTGGGATTTGTCAAGGCTGCCCTCGAATTTTACCAAGCTGAATATGCCTTGCACGCGCAGATGGCTACGGTGGTTTGTGAGCTGAGCCGTGCGCTGGGCATGGATACGGCCTTTGCCGATGTGTAGCGCGGGTGCCCAAGCCTGAAGCATAGCGCGGGGCGGCCAAGCGTTGCGCAAGGTGCCGAAGAAGCTGCGACCAAAGCATTGCGCAAGCATCACGGGCCACTGACCGATTAATACTTGTGGGAGAATGCCATGAGCCTGTTTCAAAAGATTCAAGCCTTTTTGAAATCCGAAAAGACGGTGCGCCGCGCCAAGAAGGGCTGGACGCTGTTCCGGCCGGTTGCGGCGTTGCTTTGCGCCGTTTTGCTGGTGTTCGGCGTATTTTATGGCGTTGGATATTACGCTTATTCGCACTACGTCAAGCCCCCGGCACCGCGTGACCAAACCATGCATCAATTCCGCGTTAAGCGGGGGGCCACCCTAACGCAAATCGCCAATTTGTTGGAAGAAGAAGGCTATGTGCGCAACGCAAAGGTCTTTAAGTATTATGTGGATTTGACCGACCGAACGCATTACATCAAGGCGGGGGATTATCAGCTGGCCCGTTGTATGACGCTCGAAGAATTGATTGAAACGCTATCCTTCGCAAGTCCGTCGGCTCCCGTGGTTTCCGTGCGGTTGGGCGAGGGCATGACCGTCGAACAAATGGCCGAAGAACTTAAGAAAAAGGGCCTGATTGAAAACACAACGGAATTCACCAAGCTGTGCGAGACGGGTGAAGCCTTTGAGGATTTTAGTTTTATCCGCGACCTTCTGGAGGAAAAGCCCACGGGCCGCAAATATATGCTGGAAGGCTATCTCTTCCCGGATACCTATGAGTTTTACAACGACGTCACGCCCGAGGCCATTGTGCGCAGGCTGTTGTTCCGGTTCGAGCAAATTTATTACAACAAGGATTATCCCCTGCGTGCCGAAGAACTGGGCATGAGCGTGGACGAGGTGATGATTCTGGCCTCCACCATCGAAAAAGAGGCAGGGAAGCTGGAGGATTTTGCCAAGGTGTCGGCGGTGTTCCACAACCGGCTGGAGCAGGACATGAAGCTGCAATCCGACGCCACCATCGCCTATGTGCTGGGCATCAAGCATCTGTGCTTAACCGACGCTGAGATGGCCCATCAATCGCCCTTTAACACCTACCAAAACGATGGCCTGCCCGCGGGCGCCATCTGCAACCCCAGCAGCGCTGCCATCGAAGCTGCACTGTATCCCGACGAGGGCTTCCGCTCGGAAAATTATCTCTACTTCTGCACCGGCGACCCCAAAGAAAACGAGCTGGTGTTCGCCAAAACCTACGAAGTCCACCAAGCCAATGTCAAGACATACCGCCCCAAATGGGAAACGTGGGATAGCGAGAATACGTGAGAAGATTTGCATAGCACGCCATCGCGAATCCCTCACCGTGGGGTGCCCGCAACCCCTAATCCCGCATTGCGGCTTGCAGCTTTTCAATTGCGCGTTTTTCAATGCGTGAGATATACGACCGCGACAGCCCAAACCGCTGCCCGATGACGCGTTGGGGGTATTTTTCCGAGTCGCCCAAGCCGTAACGGCTGCATAACACCTTGATTTCCTGCGGCGTCAGCACGTCGCGCATGGTGGTGTAAAGCTTTTGCGTGTCCATCTTTTTCATGACATCATCCATGACCATATCCGGGGGCGTGCCCAGCACGTCGGCCAAGGTCATCTCGTTGCCCTCGGCGTCGTTGCCGATGGATTCTTGCAGGTATACATCGCGGCCCCGGCTTCGCAGGGCGCGCAGGTACATGCGGATTTGATTTTCAATGCACCGTGCTGCGTAGGTGGCGAGGCTGGTCTTTTTTTCGGCGTCAAAGGTATCCACGGCTTTGATTAAGCCAATGGAACCGATGGATATTAAATCGTCTAAATCAATGCCCGTGTTGCTGTACTTGCGTGCGATATGCGCCACAAAACGCATGTTGCGCGAAACCAGCTCATCGCGGGCCTGTTTGTCACCCTGTGCCAGCCGTGCAAGGGCGTCTCGTTCCTCCTCGGGCGAAAGCTGCTCCGGGAAGGAAGCCCCCGAAACATGTGAAACCATAAACCAAAATTCGCGCAGCCACGATAAAACCGTCCACCACATACCCATTCCTCCTGTATGCGCAAGTGTATGCGGCAAGGCAAGGGTATATGGCCGTTTACGCCAATTTAGAAATTACAAACAGGTAAAAATTTGATCAATATGCACCGGAAACTGCGGCGGACTTTTGGCCACCACGCCGTTGAGATGCTTATACCCGCGCGGCATATCCAAAAATCCGATGCTGTTGTGCCACAAAACCGGCTTGCGGACACGAAACCGCGCGTTTGTGGCCCAAATGCCGTATTTTTCATCGCCAAGAACGGGGTGTCCCATGTGCGCCAGTTGGGCGCGGATCTGATGGGTGCGGCCGGTTAGAAGCTGGACGGTCACCAGCGAAAGGCCGTCGGCTTCCATTAGGTTATAGGCGCAAAGCCGCATGTCCACGCTGCCGGGCACGGGGGTGTCAAAAACGTGCACGCGGGCTTGTGCGCTGTCCTTGGTGGCGTAGTGCGTGGTCTCGAGCATTTTGGGCATACAGCCAACCACCACGGCGCGGTATTCGCGCACCAAGTATTTTTCGTCAAACCAAGCGATGGCGTCCTCGGCTACGCGTCGGGTTTTGGCCAAAATCAGGGTGCCGCCGGTGTGGGTGTCCAAGCGGTGCACGGGGATTTCCCAAAACGGTTTGTTCTGCCGCAGGGCCCAATATTTGAGCACATACTCAATGGTACGCCCACGCGGGGTATCGGCTTCGAGCACCGCATAGCCGGGCGGTTTCTCGATGATGCGAATCTTTTCGTCCTCATACAAGGTTTTCAGCCGGGGGATGGCAAACAAAATTTCATCGGCGATGGCAATGCGGATTTCATCGTTGGCATGCACCACGCTGGTGGCGCTGGCCACCTTGCCGTTGATGCGGATGTCCTTGTGCTTCAGCCCGGTTAGCCACAGCCCATGGCGCACCTGGGGGTAAGCCTTGGGTAAAAAATCCAGCAAAGCCATGGATTCCACCTGGTCGGGCACATCAATATATCGCATGGGCGAAATCCTTTCCCGGTCGGATGCCGATTATTGCTCCACCGAATAAATATTACCTAAGTTCGCCGGTCTTTTGACCGCAGGACAAGGCGAAGCCCGCTCAAAAGGCTTATTCCGCATTCCTTCGCGGCCTGCACCTTGCCCTGCGACCAAAATCCTCGCCTCCTTTTAGGCAATATTTACTCGGCAGAGCAATAAATGCTACGCTTCTGATTATACTAGATTTTGGGCGCGGTTTCAAACCCGGGGAGAGATTGAAAAGTCCGGCACAATCCAGTATACTGGTCATCGAATGCGAATCTCCGCCGGAAAGCCTTGCGCGAGCGGTGCGGGGAGGGAAAACCCACGGCACTAACACGGAAAGGAATCCCATGGATCAAATATACGGAAACACCGCGAGCATTCGCCAAACGCTGTTGAACCAACTGAAAACTGTCTATGAGTTGGAAATTGCCAATAAAGAATTCTGCACCACAGCGCTGATTGACGCCCTGTGCACCTTTACCCATGCCACGGGGCGCGAGGTGATGGTATACCTCGATCGCAGCGGCGAGGTGCTTTCTGTGGCGGTGGGGGATCAAGACCGCGTTGAGCTCCCCAGTCTTAGCACGCGGCGCTCTTTGGAGCGGCTGTCAGGTATCCGTTGCATTCACACTCACCCCAACGCGGATGGACGGCTGTCGCCGGTGGATTTGCAGTCGCTAAAAAAACTCAAAATGGACGCCATGGCGGCGGTGGGCGTCAATAAGCTTGGCGAACCCACCACGATGTATGTGAGCATTCTCAACGAGCGCACGCCGGAGGGCGATTATACCATCAATGTGTTGGGGCCATATGCGCCAAATAAGGTTCCGCACAAAGGGCTTTTTGCAGAAATTCGCGCTGCGGATGAGCGCGTTCGTCCCCCCCAAACCCAAAAGGTGGAGCGTGAGCGCGAACGCGTGATCTTGGCGGGCATTGAGCCGGCCACGCCGGAATACGACCCCTTGGAAGAACTGGCCCAGCTGTGCGATACCGCCGATTTGGAGGTGGTACAAACCATTCGCCAAAACCGCGCTAAGGCCGACCGCGCCACGTATCTGGGGCAGGGCAAAATCCGCGAATTGGCGCTTTTGGTGCAGGCGTGGGACGCCGGCATTGTGATTTTTGATGACGAGCTAAGCCCGGCCCAAATTCGCAACATTGAGGGTCAGGTGGGCGGGGCGCGCATTTTGGATCGCACCTCGCTGATTTTGGATATTTTCGCCCGCCGCGCCAACACGCGCGAGGGGCGGCTGCAGGTGGAATTGGCGCAGATTCGTTATCTTTTGCCGCGCTTAACCGGCTGGGGCGCCATGATGTCCCGGTTGGGCGGCGGCGGCGGTGGGGGAGGCGGTGCCCGACGCGGCGTGGGCGAGATGCAGCTAGAGCTGGATCGCCGCCGGTCTCGCATTCGAATCCAACGCATGGAGGAAGAAATTCAAGCCCTGCAAGCCCAGCGTGACGTACGTCGGGCCGCGCGCCAACGCAACGCCGTGCCCGTGGTGGCGCTGGTAGGGTATACCAACGCTGGGAAATCCACCCTGCTAAACCTGCTTTCGGGTAGTGATGTGCTGGCCGAGGACAAGCTTTTTGCCACGCTGGATCCAACCTCGCGCCGGGTGGAAAGCCCGGGTGGTGCGTTTTTGCTGGTGGATACGGTTGGATTTATCAACAAACTGCCTCACGATTTGGTACGGGCTTTTCGCGCCACGCTGGAAGAGGTGTGCCACGCCGATTTGCTGTTGCACATCGTGGACGCCACCAGCCCCGCCCGCGTGCGCCAGATGAAGGTGGTGGAAAGTGTGCTCACCGAACTGGGCGCGCAGGGCAAGCCAACCTTAACCATCTACAACAAAACGGATGCGCTTGAGCAGCCCATCGAAGAGGGGCAGGATGTCAGCCTATCCGCCTTGCAGGGCCGTGGCACCGTGGAGCTGCTGGAAGCCATCACCAAGGGACTGTCCGACCACCGCAGCGCGCTGGACGTGGTGCTTCCGCACAGCATGGCGCATTTGGTATCGCAAGCCTACGAGCAAGGCCAAGTGGTGGTCTGTGAATATCTGGAGGAGGGCATCCACCTGCAAGCAACGGCGCCGGCGGCGCTGGCCAACCGCCTGCGCACGGCGGATATCAATTACGTGCCGGAGCCCGAGGAAACGTGGTAAGGAGGCTGCTCCTTTAAGCCTGGTGAAGGGGCACGGCTACCCAAGGGCGAGGGGCGGGAGCCGATCGCCCTGCGGCGAAAAAGCCGACTGCCCTGTGGCGAAAAAATTGACGCGGGATAACAAACGTACTTGCAATGAAAAAAGGCAAGAGAAGGATAACACGCTTCTCTTGCCTTTTTCTTTTGCAATTATATTTTCTTGATAAAGTCCAACAAAGATATTTTCTGCTCGTCCGTCAGGGAATCCCAAGTATTTAACATTTCGCGCTGCGTGTCACTCAAAGCTACAGGCTCATTTCCGTCAGCGAAAAATTGTGACAGCGTAATGCCAAGTCCCGCGCATATTGATTCCAGTGTAGGAATCGTCGGCACATTATTGCGCCGAAAAAGATTATTAAGTGCGTTTTCAGAGATTTTTGCTTCCTTTGCCAGCCGGTAATTGCTCCATCCGCGCCCGTCGCGCAGTTCCTTGATTCGCTCTAAAACATCCATAGTGATTGCTCCTCTGTACACTTCTCTTGCCGCTGCTTTTACAGTTCACTATCACTTAATAATTTATCACTGCTTTTTTCGATTCAGCGCAAACGCTTCAAAAAGTTTATTGTTCATGTCAATGGCTATATCAAATTCTTCCGCCGTCAAATTATTCAAACGCCCAATTAAAAAATCCAGTTTTTCAATATCCTTGTCGTCAGGTTTATCCATCAGCAAGGTGTCGCTTGAAATAGAAAGCACTGCACATAGTTTCTTTATCGTGGATAAAGAAACGCCGACTACTCCACGTTCAACTGCCGAAATGTTTTTCGTACCCATTTGGATTATTTCGGCAAATTCCTCCTGCGTATATCCTGCTGCTTCACGCACCATTTTAATTCGTCTTCCGACGTAAATATCAATATCTTTTCTTTCCTTCATAACAACTCAACTCCTCGCTATTAGTTTAAGTAATGTTAGTCTTGACATAAACACGGTAACGACGTTATAATTTGTAACGGTATCACCATTATTTTAATGGAATATATCATTAAATTCTGCAAAATCCCCGGTGAAATAAAGTGCGAAAGGCAGATGCTTATGAACAGAAGCGATTACAGAAAGATAGCGAAAACACACGGCGTATCAATTAAAGAGGTAAAACGTGATATGCAGGAAGCTGTTAATGAAACATATAAAAAGCCCACATTTCATGCCAAGTGCGTGTACTCCGAGGGTGAAAAGCCAACAGTTGATGAGTTTATAGACCATATTGCGCGCAGGGCAAAATCCGGTGTGAAATAGTGTTTTATTTCTACGAAAAACTTTGGAGGAAACAGGATTAAATGAAGTCAAGGAAATTTGTAGTTTTTATCTTTTTTCTGATTGGATTGCTTAGAGGAAAAACAAGGCTTGACCGTTTACATTACCAACACGGGGAAAAAGTATCATTTGGACGGTTGCAGATATTTAAGCGCAAGCAAAATTCCCGTGACCTTAAACGACATAAACACAAGCAAATATTCGCCGTGTTCGGTATGCAATCCACCGGCGAAATAAGGAGCGCATGAACATGAAAATAACTATTGACAGAATTGAAAACGGCATTGCTGTGGTTGAACTTTTGGACGGTCAGACTGTCAATATGCCGTGCGCGTTGTTTCCCGAAGCGTCAGAGGGCGATGTTTACAGCATAGAAAAAAACACCGCCGAAACCGAAGCTGCAAAAAAACGGATAGAGGGCAAAATGAACAGGCTGTTTGTTAATTAACGGTTTCGACTGCCCTGTGGCGAAAAAATTCATTTGACGTTCAAGGTTAATTTTGATATAATGAGCCGGAGTGGAAGAGCTCGTTCAACGGTTTTTCACTTGTGCAAAACTGGTTTGCCGGGGTGGCGGAATGGCAGACGCAGGGGACTTAAAATCCCCCGGGCAACACCCGTGACGGTTCGAATCCGTTTCCCGGCACCATTTTTTGAAATTTGTCAAGAGGGCATATCATGTATGCTGCGGAGGGTACCATAACATGAAAAAAATCATTTCGGTCTTCATTATTCTGGTTATGGTTCTGGCCTTGTTTACGGCTTGCAGCAGCGACAGCGGGAAAATTCTCGCCTTCAACTTGCTCGCAGATGATACATACGAAATATCCATCAGCGTTGACCCGCTGCAGGTAAAAGGCAAGGTCAGTATTCCATCTAAATACAAGGGCAAGGCGGTAACGAAAATTGCGGACGGTGCTTTTGAAGGTTGCAAAAATCTCTCAGCCATCACCATCCCCGAAACGATCAATTGCATAGGGAGCGATTCTTTTTTTAATACAGGAGTATGGAATGAATCGAAATCCAACAGTGTTGTTTATATCGGCAATTGGGCGGTCGGTTATAAAGGCGAATACGATACGTTAACCAGCCTGACAATTGAACCGGGAACAATTGGAATCGCCAAGGACGCATTTTTGGTTCAGATAAGGTTAGAATCAGTCATCATACCCGATAGTGTTACGGTGATCGGAGACGGGGCTTTTGCAGCTTGCGACAAGTTAAAAAGCATCATAATCCCCATGAATGTAACAATTATGGGAAAGTCTGTATTTACTGGCTGCCCATCTTCTTTAGGGGAAGAGATGCAGACGATCTATGCCGCGGCTCCTTCAAAACCTGTAGGCTGGCATGATAACTGGATGGAAGATCGCGAAGCTACCGTTGTGTGGGGATATAGAGGATAGTGTCATCAAAATATAACAAGCCCACGTCATCCAAGCATAATGTTACAGGAATCTGGGATAGGTGTGGCGATAGTCTCTCTTCTTTTCATTGCCTCTTTTTTACCGCCCTTTGGGCGGCGTGTTGCTGGCTTTCTTTTCAAATAAAGGGGGCCTCCCGGCCCCCTTATATATCCGCTTCGAGTGAATTGGTATAGGGGAAAAGGCATGAACTGGAGGTTTGGCATCTTTTTCTACCAGCGTTTCCAGTGGGCAGGGCCCACACCCATCAAGTGATCGATACCTTCGTTGAACTTGATTCTTCGGGAAAAGTTCCGATTATAACAAAAGAATTATTGGCGGGGACGCAGAAATTTACCGTTACCGTACGTGATGGGGTAGCCGTTTCCGAAATGTTTATGAACGTGATATATGAAGGAAATATTGTTACCCTTCAACCGTTGAATTAAAATAATAAAAACCTTCATTGGTATCATTGCTGACATAAAACTTAAGCACTGCGCATCTTTTTGACCAGTGAGTCCAGTGGGGCAGCGCGTGATGCCGCACCAAAAACGCGTGCCCGGCTGCGTTGTGTGATTAACTTTTGTGCCTGCGGTCAGTTGTATCGTGGAATCATGTATCATTTAGCTCCGGCAGAGGCAATTTTGCAATCACTGTTCACCGCTCCGAGGGCTTTTCATGAACGTAACACTTTTATCCATCAACGCCAAGTATGTTCATTCATCCTTGGCGGTTTGGTTTTTGGCGAGCGGCGTGGAGCGCGATGCGACACGGCGGCATGATGTGCGGGTTGTTGAGGCTACCATCAATCAGAATATGCGGGATATCGTTGCGCGGGTTTGCGAAGGCTCGCCGGAGCGAGTTGGTGAGGGCTTGTCAGGCCGGCTTGGTGAGAGCACGCTGGCCCAGGGTGCTCAGAGCTCGCCGGATTTGGTTGGCATTTCGACCTATATTTGGAATGCGGCCATGTTGCCGGAGTTGCTTTGTCTGTTGCGCGAGCGGCTGCCGAATGTGCGGATTGTTTTGGGCGGCCCGGAGGCTTCGCACAACCCGGAATACTGGCTGGCAAACGGTGCCGACTACGTGTTGCGCGGAGAGGGGGAACGCAGCTTCCCAGCGCTGTTGGATGCGCTGGAGTGGCTTGGGCAAGAGGCCCGCACCGCGCAAAGCTCGACCGCCCTTGCAACGGATATCTCTCAAGCCCTGCGCCAAATTCCCGGCCTGTGCTTTCGCGAGGATGAGGGCTTGCGGGTTAATGCATTGGCCACGCCTTCGGACAAGTCCGCCAACCCACCACTAGCCGCGCCTTCAGGCGAGCTGACCAAGATGCTAGCCATGCCTTCAGCCGAGCCCGCCATCCCACTGGCTGCGCCTTCGTGCGCGCCCCCAAGCCCCTATACCGACGCCTATTTCCGCGCGCTTTGCGGCAGAATTGCCTATATTGAAACCTCGCGGGGGTGTCCGTTTCAATGCGCGTATTGCCTTTCAGGCGGGAGCCGCGTTCGGTTTTTTCCGATGGACAGCGTGAAAGCGCAGATTGCCAAGCTGGCGCAATCCGACACCCAAACCATTAAATTTGTGGACAGAACTTTTAACGCCAACCCGGCGCGGGCGTTTGAAATTTTTGAGTATGTCATCGGGCTGGATACCGGTCGGTGCTTTCATTTTGAGGTTGCCGCCGATTTGTTTGACGAGCAGACCGTGGCATTGATGCGCACAGCATCGCCCGGACGCATTCAGCTTGAGGCCGGAATTCAAAGCTTTCATCAACCCACCCTGGACGCCGTTGCAAGAAGAACCGATCTGGGAAAGGTTGAAGGCAACATCCAAAAACTGTTGAGCGGAAACAATATTCATCTGCATATTGACTTAATCGCGGGGCTCCCGCATGAAACGCCCGCCACCTTTGCGCACAGCTTTAACCGCGCCTATGCGCTGGGTGCGCACACGTTGCAGCTGGGCTTTTTGAAGCTTTTGCACGGCAGCCGACTGCGTGAACAGGCGAAAAGTCTTGGCATTGTGTATCATCCAAAACCGCCGTATGAAATCATCAGCAGCCCGTGGCTGACCGAGGCCGAGCTGGCCATGCTCAAACGCACCGAAAACGCCTTGCAGCACACCTACAACAAGGGGCGGTTTTTGTCCGCGCTGGGGTATGTGCTGGCAGCATCCGACCTGCGGCCCTTTACTTTTTTTCAAGGCATGGGGGATGCGGTGCCAAACCATGCCATGCCGCTTGGTGTCTATGCCGAGCGGGTGTATGCGTATTGCGCCGGGCTTGCCAACGTCAACCCGACAGAGCTGGCCGACCGTATGACCTGCGATCTGCTTGCCATGACCAAGGGGAAAATCATGCCGAGTTTTCTAAAAACCCACGGTGTCGCCCGAAAACAGGCGGTGGCCATAGCGGCAAAAGCGCTGGCCCGCGCGGTGGATTCCGACGAAGCAGTGGTGCTGTCAACGGGGCAGGTTGTCTATGTGGATAGCCGAAATCGCGACCCGGTGACGGGATTGTATCGGCTGCATTTCTCGCAGGATGACTGTGCGAGTGGATATAAAAAACCGGAGAAAACCCCATGATCACCATCCGCCAAGCAACGCCTCGCGATATTCGCCCCGCGTTGGCACTTGCCTTGCGGGTGTTTACCGAATATGACGCCCCCGGCTTTTTGCCCGAAGCGCTTGTGAAATTTACCGCCGAAATCCATGCAACGATAGAAAATCCCGCCATGTATCTCGCGGGGGAGCGGCTGTTATTCGTTGCTTTGGATGGAAAAAAGGTCGTTGGCGTGGTTGCCGAGCGGTGGGGAAACGGCCACATCAGCATGGTTTTTGTAGATGGCGCGTATCATCGGCGGGGCATTGCCACGCGGCTGTTGCATCGCACAATTTGCGAGATGAAATTGCGCGGTTACGATAAAATTACGTTGTTTTCGTCCCCCTACGGGCTGCCATTTTATTTGCATTTTGGTTTCAAAGCAACAGATGTTGAGCAGCAAAAGGACGGCTTTGTTTTTACCCCGATGGCATATACGCCCGGCGAAATTTGGGATGTGCTGGATGCCGATGGTAACAAAACCGGACGTTACCACGAGCGCGGGCGCAAGATGGCGACGGGGGATTATCATTTGGTTGTTCATGTCTGGAAGCACAATGGCCGAGGCGAATGGCTGATTGATAGACGTGCGCTGGAAAGAGGCACAAGCATTGATGGCAAATGGGAAACCACGGGCGGTTCCGCGCTTGCGGGGGATGACAGCCTAACCGCCGCCCTGCGCGAAACCAAAGAAGAACTTGGCCTTGCGCTTGATCCGCAAAAGGGAAAAATGTTTTGTCGCGTTATGCGGCATGGAAAGGATGGGCGCACATGGTTCCAGGACGCGTGGGTTTTTGAACACGATTGCTTGATTGAAGCTGTAAAATTTCAAGAAAACGAAACCTGCGACGCCAAGTGGGCGACCGCCGGTCAAATTCGTGAGATGATCAAGCGCGGCGAGTTTTTGGACGAATGGTTTTACCCATACTTTGATGACATGATGAAGACGTTTGAACATATCAAGTGAACACGCATTAGTCTTGGGTACCCACTGATTCATGGCTGGCCCGCCATCTTCGGCGTCTTTTGCCCTCAAGCGGCACGTGACAAAAACTTTCATGTTTCGTTCAATATGCGCGTTTTGCCACGCACCACTTGGAACCAAAATCCACGCGAATCTGGTGCGCCCCCATTCATCAGCGGCTACTTGGGGTTGGTTTTCCCATTGACAACGCGCTGCATTTGCTATATGATTATCTATGAAACAAGGCGAAAGAAGTATATGGATCATTTTTGCTGCCTGCTATGAAAGGGTGAACGCAATGAACCGACAAACCTTGCACCTGCGAAAAGCGGCGATGGCGTGGCTTTTGGCCATGGTAATGCTATCCACGCTGCTGGTCGCCAGTCTGTCCCCCTCCGCAGCGTCCGGCCCAGAGCACAACATCAACTGCGTTAAATTTGGCAATGTTGATCTGGATGCGAACAACAGCATTGACATCGACGACATTCTGGCTGTTCGCAGCCATATGTTCGGCCTGACGGCACTCACTGGCAAGGCCTTGATTGCCGCCGATATCCTCGAAACCGGCGTCATTGATATCGACGTCATTCTAGCCATCCGCGGGGATATGTTCGGCACCACGATGCTGGAATGGAGTTGTATGAGCGGCATTAAATACCCCACGCACCCGCCTATCCCCAGCCCAATGCTCACCAGCACACCGCAGCTTACGGCCACGCCCGTCCCGACCGCAACGCCCTATGTGCCCTTTGATCTCGACTCGCTGCCCCAACCCGACGAGCTGGTGCACTTCCGCGGCGCGCTTTTAAACGAAGCGCATACCGTGCCGAATCTTTTCTTGAATCAGGTGCCTTCGTCCAGTCACAAGCTGGTTTTTTACGCTACCTCGGGCACTGGTTGGGTTAACGGCATGATTAACCAGCTGGTGCAAGATTACTGGATTGCGGGTATCCCGGGTGGTGACCCTGCCGCCAACGTCCCTGCGGAAACCGCGCGCGATTTCCTAAACGCCTGTGACAAGTATTTGAAGTTTTATTTTGACGTCACCAAGGTGGCTGGGTATTCAGCCGTATATTCGGTGCGCTCTGCCGTGGAGGTGCAGTTCTATGGCCGCGTCCGGGTTGATCCCGACACCGGCGAAAAATACATCACGCCTGTGGGCGAGGATGGCGGTGCGCCGTTTGACCCCTATGAGATGTCCAGCCGTGGGTACCCCAACCGCGGCTACATGCAGGCCATGCCCGAGGCGCTGTGGAAATACGCCGATGCGCCCGCGGTTGAAAACAGCGAATTCCCCGACCTCGACCTTGAAGTTTCTGATACGTTATCCCTAAAGATGAAATACATCCCCGCCGGTGACATGCTGCAAGGCTCGCCCTATTATCAGGGCCACCGCTGGCAGGATGAATATCCGCATAAAATCACCCTGACCAAGGCTTATTACATGGCGGAGATTCCAATCACGCAGGAAATATGGCTGGCGGTGATGGACGATTACCCCGCGATGATGACCGAAATGCTCGGTCGCGCAAAAGCACCCGGCGAGGTGTGGTATCCCTCCAAGAAGGGTAACCCGCTCTTCTGTATTGAGGTTGCCTCCATCACTGAAATTAAAGAGTTCTTGCGGCGCCTTGGCGAGAAAAATAACGTTACGCTGACCATTCCCACCTGCAACCAATGGGAATACGCCGCTCGCTGCGGCGACAGCAAAATTCCCACAACCTTCAGGCAAACCATATCCTCGGTTGGCTTGACCGATCAATCCCCGGCTGCCAACGTTAAGCGCATGGCGCCCAATGCGTGGGGGCTGTACGATATGCAGTCCAACGCCTGGGAGTGGACCTCACGCCACAAGGGCGATTTGGACAAAACCGGCAATGAGCGCTGGGATGTGGAGGACCAGGAAAACCAATTCCACTTGCCCACGCCGGACATTTGGAAGACCAAGGGTGGCTATTTCTATAACACCAATACGCCGGCCATGCATGGTGCCGTGTACGACAGCGGCGCAAGCCAAGAGGGGCCCATCACTTTCCGTATCTGTGCCGATGATGCCGACGCCATCATTGAGTTGCTGGAACTGGATTGAGGCTATAGGATTGGGAGTCCCTGATCCGATTTAGATTTCCTGATCCGGTGGCGCTAAAGCGCTTGGTTTCAATAGCGTTTAATCACCAATATAAAAAACGCGTTGTATCGCTTCCATGAGTGGGCGATGCAACGCGTTTCCTATTAAGATTTTCTTGATATGACCGTGTTGGCCGAGTATAAGCTTGCTAACCGAGTTTTTACTGAGAGGCTTATCAACCCCAAATAAACTTTTCCACCTTCTTGGCCACAGCGTTCGGGTTCAGCTTATCAATTTGTGCGGCAATGGCATTTCGGGCGTCCTTCGGCGTGATTTTCGCCGCCTCTTCAAACACGCTGCGGCCCCAAAAGGATTCGGTGGTGCAGAACATGGTAGCGGCCCATCCGTATTCTTGGCCTTGGATGGAGATTTTTTGCTGACGTCCGCACATGGTGATAAAAAGCCCCATTTGCAGTTCAACCAGCGCAGCGTCGAACTTGCTTTTGTCCTCTTTGGCAAAGCCGCCAAGCGACTTGAGCCCGTGCAGTGGAACCGCGCCGCCATCGCGCAGCACATCATAAATTCGCTTGGAAAAATGGCTTATATGGCCGGCTTGGTATTGCGCGTCAAAGCTTTTTCCTTGCCGCCGCGCCGCCAGAAAATAGGGATACCACGCCTTGGTGATGTATCCCGATTTTTTGAAGAAAGGCTTGGCGTAGGCGATGTCGGTGCGCTCGTCCAGCACACGGATGCGCCACTCCCATGGGTCAATGTCCGGGTTGCCCGAGTGCCATTGCAGTTGACTGTCCGGCGGCTGCTCGTTCCAGCCGTGGGGCAGCAGCGTAAACACGCCTTCGTCATTGCCGCCGCCAAGGGTGAAGCCCGCCTCCAACAGCTCGCGGCAAAAGTCGGCATAATTGTTCATCATCAGCGAATCCCCAATCTCATCCGATACGAAAACAGGGCCATGGTTGTTTGAGTGCCCATGCGCTCGCGAACAAACGCGGCAAAGCGTTCCAGCTCGGGTTTTACACGCTCATCGGCCGTTAGAGCCGCCTGAATGCCGCCTTGGCTCAATAAAATGCCCGCCATGCGATCCGCATCCATGGGCTCGGCATGGTGAAAAACCAATTCGCGCACATAGGAGAACAGCCCGCAGCCTTGGATGGCCGCAAGGTGTTTGGACTTATCCTTGCGATCCACGCTGGGGGTTGCGCGAAGGCTGATTTCATTGCACAGACTGTGCAACCGGTGGTATTCTTTTTCAATTTGCCAGTCAAGCACGGGCGGCCAATCACAATCATAAACGGCCAAAATGCCGCCCGGTTTCAAAATCCGCGCAGCCTCGGTCAGGGTGGTGTCATGGTCCATCCAATGAAACGCCTGCGAGATGGTCACCACATCCACCGATTGCGCGGCCAGGCCGGTGGCATTGGAATAACCCTTAATAAACCGAACATTTTTGCATTCTGCGGCTTTGCTTTGGGCAACCGCGCGCATATCGCCGTTGGGCTCAATGCCAACCACAGCCGCAGCAACCTCCCGCCAAAGCAGGGTGGAAAGCCCCGTGCCGCAACCAATATCCACCACCGTTGCGGGCATTTTGCCAAGGTACAACCGCACCACCTCCGCAACGATTCCCGGCGCGGCGGGGCGATAGCGGTCGTAGGTGTCGGCAAAGCCGGAAAAGCGGTCGATGTTGGATTGGTTGTTCATCTTCTCTGTCATTTCAGCAGCGGCGAATCCCCGCTAGGAAGCGCTCCGCATGCGGTTCAAGATTCTTCCCTGATTGGTGCGCGTTACGCCTGTCCCACCACATCGCCCACACCGTCCAGCACGTATTTGGGGCGGTAGGGGAAGGCCTTCATATGCTTCACCGTCGAGACGCCCGAAAGCACCAGCACGGTGTCGATGCCTGTTTCAATGCCCGCGATGATGTCGGTGTCCATGCGGTCGCCGATCATGACGGCTTCGTTGGAGTGAACATCCAAACGCCGCAGGGCGGTGCGCATCATGAGGGGGTTGGGTTTTCCGACAAAATAAGCGCTGCGCCCGGTTGCCCGCTCAATCGGCGCAATCAGCGAGCGGCAAGCCGGAATGATGCCTGATTCGCTGGGGCCGGTGAGGTCGGGGTTGGTGCCAATCAAGAGCGCGCCGCCAAGTACCAGCGACACCGCGGTACAGATGCTTTCGTAATTATAATGGGTGGTCTCGCCAACCACCACGTAATCGGGGTTGACCTCGTTCATGGTAATGCCCACGTTATACAGCGCGTTGAGCAAGCCGGGCGCGCCAATGACATAGGCGCTGCACCCGGGCGATTGCCCTGCCAGAAACTTGGCGGTGGCCAAGGCGCTGGTGTAGAAGTTTTCTTCGGGAATTTCCAGCCCCATGCGCTCGAGTTTTTGCTTTAACTCCAATGGCGAACGTTCGCTGGAGTTGGTTAAAAAGAGGTAGTTTTTGTTCTCGCGCTGCAACCACGCCACAAAGTCGGTCACACCGTCCAGCAGGCGGTTGCCGTGGTAGATTACGCCGTCCATATCACACAAATAGCCCTTTTTCTGTCGAAGCTCACTCAAATCCATAAAATGCCCTCCTAGCGTGGCCTCAGTATATCACAAAAAGAAATGGTTGACAAACTTCGTCATATATGGAATACTATAATATAGACGAGCGACAAGGAGGCATTTTTTATGTGGACGAGAGACATGCTAAAAACCCGCGCCAAGGAAGTGCTGAAGAAAAAGTACTGGATGATCTTCCTTGCTACCCTTATTCTTAGTGCTGCGGGCGGCAGCAGTGGGAGCCTGGGTTCCCTTTCCGGTTCCTTTTCCAGTGCTTCTTCCGGCAACATGCGGTTGATGATGGATGACCCGGCGGTTGCCTTGGCCATGCTTGCCGTTATTCTCGTAGTTTTTGTGATTGCTTTTGCGGTTACATTTGCGCTCAGGGCTTTTGTGACCAACGTTTTTTTGGTTGGGTTTCGGCGCTATATGATGGAAGCTCGCCAAGGCAAAACCGATTTGTCTACCCTGTTTTGGGCGTTTTGCAATGGCCGGTATATGAAGGTGGTCAAGACCATGTTCATCAACGACCTCCACATCGCCCTGTGGTCGTTGTTGTTTGTCATCCCGGGTATCGTCAAGAGCTATGAATATTATTATGTATCGTACATTCTTGCCGAAAACCCTGACCTGCCCACCGACCGTGTTTTGGAGCTTAGCAAACGGATGACGGACAACGAAAAAGGCGAAATCTTTGTGCTGGGGTTGTCCTTTATTGGATGGTACATTCTTGGGTACTGCGCGTGTTGCATCGGCGTCATGTTTGTGCCGCCCTACGTCTTTGCCACGGACGCCGAGCTTTATGCCTTTGTGCGCGACCGCTCGCTGTATCAGAACATCACCACCACTGATGAGCTGCGGGGGTTTGAGGTTTCCGTACCGCTCGACTCGCCGGTGCCGTACCAACCGCAGTAACTGCGCTGGGCTGCAAAGCAGCGTTGCTCGCGTATAAAAACAGCGGCCCCGGATATTTTTGGGGCCGCTGTTTGGTGTTGTGCGTTTGGGAAGCTGTGCTACAACGCGCAGCCACTTGCTTGCACAAAGGGCACCACGGTATCCGAAAGCAGGGCATAGCCGCTGTCGTTGGGGTGGATGCCGTCCTGGCCGATGAGGGTGCGAAAATCCTTGGTATGTAAAAATGCGCCGCGCACGTCAATCAGTTGACAGCCGCTTTGGGCGGTTGCGGCGGCAAAGGCCAGCGCATAGCGCTCCTGCCACTCGGAAATGCGCGTCAGATGGCCCAAAAACTTCATTACGCCCCGTGCGTCGGCCCCGCGTTTCGTGATGGTGTGGAAGTATCGTTTGCTGTCAATCGGAGGAGGGATCAACGCGTATGGCTCCACGCCCCGCGCCCGCAGGTTGGCGAAAAGCTCTTGCACGGCTTTTGAAAACCGCGCCAACGGCGTACCTGATATATGCTCCTCCTCGGGACTTTTGGCCACCTGAGTCCAGTTGAAATCACAGTCGTTGCCGCCTAAGGATACCAACGCCAAGCCGCAGCTGCCGTCGGGAATGCGTGCGGCGTGGGCCAGGGCGTGCTCGGCCGTTGCCCCCATCTGCGCCAGCCGATGAACATCGTACCCGCAGCTTTGCAGCCGCGCACAAAGCGCTTGGCCGGAAAAGCCATAGCGGCCTTTTTCGTTAAGCACAATGCCTGCGCCTACCGAATCGCCGATGATCCAAATATCCTTCATCCTGCCCTCCTTGGCATCCAAACTATGCGGTTACGAAAACCGCGAGATGCGATGCAGGTATTATATCACAGGATGAGCGGCACCGCAATATGCCAATTGCAAAAGAACTCGCCACTTTCGCGCATCGGAAAAGTATGATAAAAGATACAGGCGAAAAATTGTGGTAACAATCTGTGGCCAAAAGCCCCCCGAATTGTGACATGGGTTAGTTGGTGTATCAATATGACGGAGTGATTATGACATCAAGAACAGGGAAAAGTCGTGTGCTTTTCTCTGTTCGTGTCTAAATGGTTATAATTTGTTGAGTTTAGTATATTTTTGGTAGTTAGCTATTGACTGTAAAGGAATAGTGTGGTATACTTTAAACGTAGCTGTACTTAAAGTATAGTGAATGCGACTTTCGGAGGAATGGTGAATGAAAAATCGCGTGATATCTCTGGCGCTGTGTTTGGCACTACTCTTGTCAATCGGGGCAACACTCTCTGCTTGCGGCAAAGGCAAGGCAACAGCTGTTCCCAACGTTATGGGTATCAGCCATGAGGGCGCTAAAGCGGTTTTGGAAAAAGCTGGCTTCAAAGTCACGGCCATTGAAGCGGATGCGGCTAATATTTTGCCAAACACTTATTACGACCGCACAATTAAAAAAGGTATTGTCTTTAAGGTAAATAATGAAACAGATCCCACGTATACAGATTACTCCCGATCAATGGCAAAAGACAGAATTGTAACCATTTATTACGCGGTAGAGGATTATATTTACGAAGCGCCTGAAGATATTTACGAAGAGCCTGAAGAAACGCAAGCACCCATACAAACATCAAAACCTGTTGAGGAAACACAAAAGCCCACCGCTACGTCCGTTGCAGAAAAAACACCCGCACCCACACAGGCATCCAATAATTCAACGTCAAGCAGCGAATGGAAACAATTTCTAAAGGACTATGAGGCGTGGGTTGATGACTATATTCGCATATATGAAAAATACACGAGCAACCCAACTGACTTAACCATCATGGTTGATTATTTTGAGCAGTTAGAAAAAATGGTTGAATGGTCGGAAAAGGCAGACACGATACAGGGGGATTTGTCGGTTTCGGATTTGACGGAGTACATGAAGACGATAACGCGCATCATGACCAAACTGAGTCAAGCGGGGTTGTAGGACACGCAGGTCATTACGGACATAACAGGTCATCGTACTAAAACAGTCTACGCGCTTGCGGGTCATTCCCGTGCGCGTGGGCTTTTTTCTTTTGTCGGGTGGGCTTGACCGGCGGGGTAAAGCATCGTACAGGGCGATTGGGGCGGTCTTGGACACACATGGTTACAGTGGGCGCGGAATGATGGCTGTGGGGGCATATGATTTTCATAACATGGTATGTTAATGTCATGCCATGTTATTGGTGGCGTCTGTGTGACGCTGTGGTGTCTGTGGGTGCGTATCGCTGTTGGCGGTTGCGTGGCTCTCGATGCAAGGTTCACAATGGACGATTGATAAGACCTGTTCAAAAACGCAAGCGAATCGTACTTTAAGACTACGCGGCTATACTTCAAAAGACTAAACAAAATACGCCCTGTAGTATATGCTTCCTGCACAGGGGGGCGTATTTATATGAACACCACGAAAGCGGACAGACCTTATACAGTAAACGATGCACGAATCGGAAACATCATCAGAGCGGCGCGTACCAATCTTGGAATGACGCAGGAGCAACTGGCGGATGCGGTTGACATCACCCCTGCTTTTATTGGTCATATTGAGCGCGGCGACAAGTCGCTGTCGCTGACGACCTTGGTGGGTATCGCAAACACGTTGAAGATACCGATGCAACAATTCTTTGCAGAAGAAGAACCGACGGTAGACGAGCAGACATTGAATGATTTCAGCCAGTTGGTAGAGGGGCGGTCACAGCGCACAAAAGAGGCGGTATTGGCTCTTGTTCGTACTGCGCTTGAGCATTTACGGTAACACAGTATCCATCTTGGTTTGGGTTAGTTGGTGCATCAATAGCCGCAATGGCCTTATCGCGGACGACTCAGGCTTTCTTTGCCCATGTCGCAAACTGTTTGTTTTCAGCAACAGCATAAATTACAACGCTTTCACTTGGTTACACAAGGAAATTTTGATTGCGTTGTGTTGGGGCGTCTGATTATATGATATAATAAGTCTCAGCGGATTGTGCCATTTCCCTCCTTTCGCCATATCCTTTCTTGCGTCGTCGGACGAGTGCAAGGAAGGGCTGTGACATTGCGCACAGGCCATGCGTTTGTGGCAGAACTTTTTTGAGGTGCCATCATGCCAAAGCAACCGCAAACCCAGTCTAACGCCCGGATGCAGGAACTGGCGGGATTTGTCTTGCCTGAGCCGTCCTCCTTGCCGAAAATTGATTTGTACATGGATCAGGTGTTGGCGGTGGTCAATGAATTCCTCCCGGCCAACGCGTTGGGAATGACTCAGGCCATGATCAACAATTATTCCAAAAATGATATGATTCCGCGTCCCCGGCGCAAAAAATACGCCCGGCAGCACGTCATGGCCATTCTGATGGCGCACGCCCTTAAACAGTCGCTGTGTTTGGAGGATGCCAAGCTCTTGCTCTCTCAATTTGATGAGAAGGACATGGAAGAGGCTTATAATCATTATCGAAAAGCCTTGACCGAGCAGCTGCAAATGACCGAGCTGCTCACCAAAAAAATCAGCGAAGCGCCCAAGGATCCGCAATGGCTGACGCTGGCGCTGAGCTTTGCCGCACAGGCACAGGCGGGCAAGCTGATGTGCGAGGCCCTGTTGCCGCTGCTCGAAGAGCCCGAAGAGAAAAAACGCAAAAAGGAGAGCCCCGATGCGGCTGAATAGGGTGTTGGTGACGGGCGGAACCAGCGGAATCGGTGAGGCGGTGGTCAGCACCCTACTGGCCCGTGGGTTTGTGGTGTGCGCGGCTTCGCGCCGGGCGGAAAATCGACAAATCGCGTCCAACCACTGTACGCTGACGCTGGATGTCACGCAAGACGAGTCCGTCGAACAAGCGGTTACGCAAGCCCTACAAAGCATGGGCGGCATCGATGTCTTGGTGCATTGCGCGGGTTTTGGCTTGGCCGGTGCCGCTGAGGACACCCCGGTGTGCGATGCGCAAGCCCAAATGGATACCAACTTTTTCGGCGTGGTGCGGGTTAACCGCGCCGTGCTTCCCCATATGCGCGGGCAGGGGAGCGGGCTGGTGCTGGGCATCGGCTCGGTGGCGGGGCTGATCCCCATTCCCTTTCAGGCGCACTATTCGGCCTCAAAATCCGCGTTGGATTTATATATGCAAGCCCTGCGCATGGAAATCGCGGCTTATGGCATCTCGTGCGGCATGATTCTGCCGGGCGATCTGCACACCGGCTTCACCCAAGCGCGAAAATTCAGCTTGCCGCAAAGCTCGCCCTATCAGGCGGCGTGTGATTCTGCGGTGTCGGTGATGCAGCGCGATGAGCTGCGCGGCCCGCCGCCCGATTGTGTGGCGCGGCTGGTGTTGAGGGCCTGCCTTGCCGGAAAAACCCCGCCGCGCCGCATTGTGCCGGGCAAATACCGGCTGATGAATTTGGCGTTTGCCGCGCTGCCGCGCAAGCTGGCGCTGGGCGTGGTTGCAAAAATGTATCAGTAGCGCTTTCCCTGCATGTTTTGTCGGCAGTAGGATAATACTGTCTTGACAGCACATGGAGGATGACGATATGAAACGCAGATATGCCGGATGGATTTTGGCCGCCCTTTGGTGTGCCTTGGGCTTTGCCGCGCCTGTGCGGCAGTTGGTTAACCTGCCCTCGCAGATTGTTATGTACGAAGGTGAGCAGGCTACCCTGCCGCTGGGGTGGCTGTCAGTCAGCAGCGCGGACGAAGACTGCGCCGCCGTCACCCAAACCCAAGCCGAGCGGCTGGGCAATACGGCGCAAATCGAGAGTGTGCAGAGCGGCTCGTCCACCCTGACCTGCTCAATCTTTGGCGTACCCCTGCGCCGGGTTAGTGTGCAGGTGCGCTCGGAGCGCGAGCTGCTTTTGGGCGGCGATTGCGTGGGTGTTGGGTTGTATCTGCGTGGGGTGCTGGTGGTGGGCTTGGCCGAGGTAGAACAAGCCGATGGCACATGGATCAGCCCTGCGGCGCAGGCCGGGTTGCAGCCGGGGGATTCGGTGGAGGCCATCAATGGCACCCCGGTGGAAAACGCCCTCATGTTTATGGAGCTTTTGGCAAAAAACAGCGAGAACGACCTGGAACTCACCGTGCTGCGCGGCAAAAAGCGCATGGCACTCAAGGTTAATTTGGCGTGCGACAGTGCCGGAGCATGGCGGCTTGGCGCATGGGTGCGGGACAGCACTGCCGGGGTGGGTACACTGACCTATCTGGACACGCAAAAACAGACCTACGGTGCGTTGGGGCATTCCATCAACGACCCCGACACCGGCAGTTTACTCAACGTGGGGCAGGGAAATGTGGTGTACGCGCGGGTTTTGGATATTGTGCGTGGCCAGGTGGGCACGCCGGGCGAGTTGCAGGGCGATTTTAACCTCGCCGCAAAGCCGCTGGGGGATATCCAGGCCAATACCAATTTTGGCATTTTTGGCGCGTCGTCGGGCGATGCCTCGCAAAACCAGCGCATGTTGGCGGGCGCGCAATCAGTGATTAAAACCGGCGAGGCGGAGATTTATTGCACCCTGGACGATCAGGGCGTTCGGCCCTATAAGGTGGAAATTCAGCGCGTTACCCGGCAGGGTGTCGCCCAAACCAAAAGCATGGTGCTGCATGTAACCGACCCCGACCTGCTGGCCCGAACCGGCGGCATTGTGCAGGGCATGTCGGGTTCGCCCATCGTGCAAAACGGACGGATTATCGGCGCCGTCACCCACGTGTTTATCAATGATCCCACGCGCGGCTATGGCGTGTTCATCGACTGGATGCTGGAACAAAGCGACGCCGTGGCGCGCGCGAGCTATGGAAAAACTGCGGCGTAAGCGGGGGAAGTCATCGGCACAGATTGGAAATTTGCGAACAAATGAATCATAAAGCCAGTCTATGCGTACATAAGTGATTATGGTATAATTTTATTGTTTTGAAGATGGTCAAAACACGAATTTACTGTAAGGAGCGACGCATGGATTGGATGATTGTTGATCCCGATATCTTTTTTTGCTCAAAACTGCTGAATATTTTTGAAAACAGTGCGTTTTGGAACATCACCCACGTGTTTCACGATGGTTTGCAGGCATTGGAGTATATGTTTACCGGGCGGGTTCAAGGCATGATTGTGGATTTGGTTTTACCCGGCGTCGATGGCCTGACCCTGCTGGAGGCGGCGCGGCGGGTGGATGTCGTCAGCTCGGCGGTGATTACCTCGTTTTATCAAGAGGATCGCCTGGCGCAGGCGTGTGAGCTGGGCGCGTCAATTTGCTTATCCAAGTCGATTGACCGGGAAGGGTTGGAGGCCGCGTTTTTTGAGGCGCGCCCGGCGTTTGAAAAGCAATCCGTCCGGCGCGTCCGCCATCACGCGGGGATGTGGCTGGACTATTTGGGCATGCCTCGGCGCAATTTGGGACACCGCTATCTGTGCGAGGCAGTGGCTTTTTCATATGGCTACCCCACCGAAGCTTCCACCCCCCAGCGGCGGTTGTACCCCGCGTTGGCGCAGCATTTTGGGTGCGCGGAGAGCTGTATTGAGCGCAACATCCGCACGGCGGTGGAAACCCTGTGGTTACGCGGCGAAAGTGAGAAGCTGTATCGGTTTTTGGGGGACAGCGTGGCTCCCGACCGCGGCAAGCCCACCAATCGCCAGATGCTGGCGGCGCTGATCCGCGAAGCTGTCTACCTGCCGCCCGTCCCCGAACTTTGGCAGCATCATTCAGAACTGGTACCGAAGGATTATGAGCCGGTGCCCTTTGTGATTCGCAGGCTGTAGTGCGAAACACAGTTATTGATGCACCAACTAAGCCAAGCCACAATGCGGTGGTCTTTTGGTCACAGACCACGGCGAGACCCGCTCGAAAGGCTCATTCCGCATCGCGGCCCGCACCGCGCTCTGCGGCCAAAATCCTCGCCGCCTTGTTGGCTTGGCTTAATTGCCGCATCAATAAAAACCATTCGTGTTTTAGGTGGTGTCTACACGAGATTTTTCGAGTGGATTTCGGGTGATTTTGGCGCCAATCAAGGCGCGAGAAGGGCGCATATCGAAAATATGCAACCGACGAGCAACGCAGAGTGGGGACAAAAGCGCCCGGAAGACGCTGAAAACCATCTTGTGTAGACACCGCCTAGTGTTAGGAAGAGCGGCCACTTATCATCAGGGCCACATAGCAACCGCTGATTAAACGAGTGCGTTGTCACCTAAGCCGAATCTGCGCAATATCCGGGCGGACGAACGTTGGCATGGGCCAGAAGGTGCCGTGGTCGTCACTGCCGCCCGTGACGATCAGGGATTGTTGACGGCAGATTTCCAGGCACGCCTTGATTACGGAGCGGGAGTGCGTGGGGTAGTGGCACTCGATGCCGCCGAGACCGAGCGGTGTTAATTTTTTAATATTTTCCACAAATGTTTGCAGGTCGAAGGCTTGTGTTTCCTTTGCGTGGTAAGTGTTTTTCCACAGGGAATCCCATGGGTGCGCCAGCACGGGGACGCCGCCGGCCCGCCGAATCTCGTGGCAGACGGTGGGCAAGTCGGGGAAACCGGCTTTTGTGTAGGTGACGTCATAGTCGCCATACAGCCGCACCGCCGCCCGCAGATTTTCCGCCGTGCCGCGTGCTACCAGATAGTGCAGCGCCTTCCAGCCGCCCGGCTGAGGTTGGGTATATGCGGCGTAATCTGCCGCGCAAATTTGCACGGCATTTGGCGCACGAGTCAAAATGCTTTTTGGGGCATTGTCCGCCGCATTGCCGCGTGCGGCGCCTGCTGGCACCGTATTGCGTACATCTATGGGTCCCTGCGCCATGCGCGCAATCAGCGTATCGCTCATGGCATCCAGCCGTTGGCGGATATTTGCCACGAATTCGCGAAAGCCTGAGTCGGGCGTAAAGCCATAGCCCAAAACATGCAGGTGCGTGCCGTCTTGCACACAGTCCAGCTCCACGCCGGACAGGCGCTGTATATCCGGCGCATGGGCGTCAAGCAACCGCTGACTGCCCTCCAACACGTTGTGGTCAGTAATGGCCAAAAGCCCAATTCCACATGCGCGCGCCAAGGCCAGCACATCCTCCACCGAACGCGTGCTGTCTGAATAATCCGTATGAACATGTAGGTCGGCAAACAAAACTTGACCTCCGAAATTTTTCCCCAGAAACCGCGCCATGGAATTGATGCAGACATTACGTCTTTCACGATGACTTTGAACAGCAAGGTAAAAAACGCAAAACGCGGTGCTATTTGGGGTGAACACGTGGTTCCCTGGAAATTTACGCAGTTGGGTTGACGACGCGGCGAACAGACGTCTAGAAATACAGCCTACGCACCCTGATACGGCGTCATGCCTGTGGCTTCCACCAAAATGACATCGTCGCCCACCTTGCAAATCTGTGCCCATGGCACAATGTACTCATCGCGGCTGCGGAAAAACCCCTTGCGTTTTTCGTCCATCACAACCACGGCCGTCACTTGTCCTGAGGTTAAATTCATTTGCAAATCCACAACACGCCCCAATCGGCGTCCGTCGCGGATGTTGACGACCTCCTTGGCCGAAAAGTCCAGAAATCGCTCCATGGTGCCCCTCCCTTTGCAATGGTATCGGAGGAAACTAGTTTCCTTCCGATTTGCACCCCGCGCACGTTTGCTTTTTCTATGGAAACGCGAACGAATGCGAAACCCATCCAAAACAAATGTGTTGCGGTGTCCTCAAGTATATGCAAAGCCTAAGGGGCAAATGCGCTGCGAACAGCTTGCGCAAAATTATCCTTATGAAAAAATCTTTTTCAGCGTATGCTTATCAGCATCCCACACGGTTTCGCCCAAAATGGCGTATGCGATGTTGGTGGCGTGATCGGCGCAGCGTTCCAGTTCACTGACCATATCGGTAAAAACCACACCGCCGCGGGGATCACAGACTTCTTTGACCAAGCGAGCAATATGCGCCTCCACGCACTTGCGGGACATGTCGTCCACCTGCTGTTCGAGGGGGTCTACCTCGGACAGGCGGTCGGCGTTGTTGCTCTCGTAAATTTCGCTGGCCAGCGCAATCACCTGCATGGCTTTTTGGCTTAGCTCTTCCAGCTCCTGCAGCGCCGCCGGGCTAATCTTGGCGTTGTCTTCGCCTTCCAGCATGGCGTATTCGGCAATGTTTTCGGCATGGTCGCCAATGCGCTCCCAGTCCGACACCACGTGGAACATCATACCCAAGCGCTCCAGTTCATCATCCGGCAAATCCAGTCCGCGCAGACGGACCAGCCACGCCGTGATTTGGTGATTGAGGAAGTTGATGGTGTCCTCCACCTCAAAAACCTCCTGCGCCTTGGTGATGTTCTTTTCTCGAAATGCCTCCAGCGCCAGCGTCATATTGGCCGAAGCCATTTGCCCCATGCGACAGATCTCGCGATGTGCTTGCTCCACCGCGATGGCGGGGGTCAGCATGATGTTTTTGTCCAAATACAGCAGCCGTCGGGCTTTTTTGTCTTCGCTGGCCTGTTTGGGAATGATGAAATGAACCAACCGCGCCAGGATAGGAATGAAGAAGAACAAAACGCCAACGGTAGCAAAGTTAAAGAAGGTATGGAACATGGCAACCGAGCGCATGGGCGATTCGAAAGAATTCTCAAACCAATCAAGCAGGGAGGGGAACAACCCAAGCACAATGCTCCAAATGATGGTGCCGATGACATTAAACAACACGTGGGCCAGCGCCGCGCGTTTGGCCTCCCGCGAAGTGGAAAGCGAGGCCAGTACCGCCGTGATGCATGTGCCGATGTTGGTGCCCAGCACCAGATACGCGGCGGTGGTAAAGGGCATTACCTCGGGGTTTGCGGCGTACATCGCCAGGATAATACCCGTGGCCGCCGAGGAGCTTTGGATGACGGCGGTGAAAATTGTGCCTACCAAAATCGCCAGAATCGGATGGGAAAAGGATTGCAGCACATTTTGGAATTCTGGCAGCTGCGAGAGCGCCTTAAGCGGCTCACCCATGAGGGAAATTCCCCAAAATAAAATACCGAATCCCAATAAAATGTATCCGGTACGTTTCAACGCTTTTCTTTTGTTGAAGAACATGTAGAGCATCATGCCAAGAAAGACAACGAAGGGCGCGATTTGATCGACATCAAAGGCGATGATCTGTGCTGTGACGGTGGTGCCGATGTTGGCACCCATGATAATGCTGATGGCTTGGGTTAGGTTCATCAGCCCGGCGTTGACAAAACCAACCACCATAACCGTGGTGGCCGAGGAGCTTTGCACAACCATGGTGACCGCGCCGCCAATGCCCACGCCGAGCAAATAGGTGAGATACTTGAGCAATCGGTTCTTGCTTGGTGCTTCCAGCAACTTGCGCATTCGGCTTCCGGCGGCCGTTTCGAGCCCATCGGACATCATCTGCATGCCATACATAAACATGCCAAGGCCGCCCGCAATCTTGAATACGTCGAATACCGTCATTTGTGATACTTTCCTTTTCTTACTGTACACTACACACACATACTAATTCCCCAGGGGATTAGTATAACACGCAGGAATTTCCGAAAATTCCCACGTTCTCAGTTTAGCATATCTTGACGAAAAATGGAAGGGAAAAACGTCAAGCGGAGGGCAATTTTGCTGCGGGCAAAAATCGTTTTTATCGCTCAAATTCGCTGATCAAAACTTCGCGATCCTGCTCGATGGCGGCCACCAGCGCACTTAGCACCGCGACAGGCTTAATCAATTGCTCGTGGGTTTGCGCGGATTTGCCCGTGCGCAACATGTCGGCAAAGGCTTGCATCTCAAGCTCGTAGGAGGCTGAAAAGTCAATCTGGCAAAAATGGTTGCCATCCACGCCGCAAAGGGCGCAACCGCCAATCCAGTTGTCCCGCGTGAACTGCCACGTGATGTCGTAGTGGTCATACCGTGCGATGGCGGTAACCTGGCCGTGGTTTTCCACCGCCCGCACCGACTGCACATCCTGCCCAAATACCGCAAGACCCATTTCTACCAAATGCGGGCCGTAGAAAAACAAACCGGCGTATTCACTCCGGGTGTCGCCGGGGTAGTTCATCATACCGCTGACAATTTCGCCCACGCCAGGCGTTTGGCCCTTCATGACCTCGGCCAATTGGGCGATATCCGGCACCAGCTTGCAGGCCGAACCGCCCATCAGGGGCGCGCCGGAAGCCGTTGCGGCATCCACCAGCGCGTAGGCGTCCGCCATCGTGACCGTAAAAGGCTTGTCCACAAAACAGGGCAACCCCGCCTGAACATAGGGCAGTGCGGCGGGCGCGTGCTTGCCGCCATGACGGAAATCCACAATCACGGCATCCACGTGGCCCAGCATATCGGCGGGCTGTTCAGCGATAAAATCCAACCGTCCCTCAGCGAAAACCTTTTGATTTTCCACGTCGTTTTCGCCATAAACACCCACGACGCGCAGGTCGGGGAAAGCCATTCTGCCCGATGAATCCGGCAGGTTGATAATCTTGGCAAACGCCAAGGCGTGGGAATTATCCGAGCCTAGGATCCCGATTCGTTTCATTTGGAAAGCCTCCGTTTTCGTTCTGCGTGATCATCCTGCCCGCTTAGTATTTCTTCAACGGCAAGGAATTTTGCTCGTAAACTTCTTCCATCAGGCGGGCTTGTAGCAGCCATTTTTCTTCGTCAATCAATGGCGCTGTTCCGCCTTGCAGCACATCAAAGAGGCGCGCGTAAAATTGAAAAATCGCGTCTTGCGAGCTCCAACCTTGCAGTGCTTCGCCCGGCGCGGCGAATTTGTCAAACCACACTGCCGACATGGCCGAATCCACGACATCGACAAAACCGTCACAAGTTCCTTGTACCGAAACGTCGTCCGGCGCGTGTAGGCCGTATGGCGAGGCTTCCAGATCCACCAGCGGGAGGCCGGGTGTCTTTAGCAGAATTTTAACAAAATCCTCGGAATCGCCTTGGTTTTTTAGGCAATCCAACGCAGATAGAACCGTTGGTTTGAAAGAAATACCCACAGTGGCGTCCGGGATGGCAGCGGTACCCTGCAACGCGGTAACGTTCTGCGCGGCGTTGTGCCGCACGAATTCTTCCCTTGCGGCGTCCGGGGCGCAACAGTCTAGCAAGCACACGGCTTGGTATATCAGCTCGGCATGCAACCCCAAGCTGCCGCCATAGTATTTTTGAAAGGCGGGCGGGTCGTCATCGACAAAAACTGTTGTTCCACATAGGGAAATCAGCCCAATGCGCCCAAGCACGCCTTCCTTTAGATGGGTCTTGAGCCGATTGAGCGGCTTGCCGAAAATCGAGGGATAGAACGGCACAAAACAAACCTTTTGCTTGCGGGCTTCGTGCAACAAATTTTCCAGTTCATAGGCATAGCGCACCAAGGGCATTTCGCACAGCACGTTCAACCCGTGGGCCAGCAGGTCCATGCAAACTGGCACATGCAAATGGCCTTCGGGCGCGGCGACAACTACCAAATCCAGCGCCATATCCAGCAAGTCACGGTGGTTTTCAAGCAAATCAGCTTGGGGGAAATCCTGTTGCGCCAGGGCGCGGCGTCCGGCGTCGCTTTCCACAATGGCGGCAATGCGCGCGGCATCGCCGGCTTTTGCATACGCGCCATGGATATTCCGGCCCGTTTGCCCATAGCCAATGATGGCAATTTTTAATTTCATCCGTACTCCATACTCATTGGTGTGGCACGCCACCTTAATTGACTTCCAACACACATCGGCCACGCCAGACCTACCGATACAACGCCCCATAGGCTGCACAAGCTCTAAAATCCGCGCTCTCGGGACAGTCGGTACCAAAGGAGGCCCATGCCGCGGGGCGATACAGCTCGCCGGGCACATTGTGCATATTGACCGGAATGCGCAGCATGGCGCATAGGGTAATCAAATCCGCGCCGACGTGGCCGTAGCAAAAGCTGCCATGGTTGGCGCCCCAGTTGGACATCACGGCGTACGCGGAGGCAAACGCGCCCATGCCCGTCAGCCTTGGCGCAAACCAGGTGGAGGGCCATGTGGCGTCCGTGCGGCTGTCCAGCGCATCGTGCACTGCGGGGGGGAGCTCCACCGTGTGGCCCTCGGCCAATTGCAGCACGGGACCCAGGCCCTGCACGTAGTTGAGGCGCAACAGCGTAATCGGCATGCCGCCCTTTGAGAGCAGATCGCTGGAATACCCGCCGCCTCGGAAATAACCCAAGTTGGCATAACACATTTTGGTGGCGTTCAGGCAGTCGGCCGCCTCGCTTGGCTGCACCTGCCACCACGGTTTCATGGCGGGTTTGCCATCAAGGGTTTGGCAACCGGTGGCGTCGATGGCCGCAGCGCCGGAATTCAGCAGGTGAATCATGCCGCCCTCGGCGTGGCCGGTCAGCTTGTATCCCGTCACGCGTTCCACGGCTTCGGGGCTCCAATGG
>JGI994J12354_10000338_pt1 | contig 46389 bp, 46 predicted proteins | sample IntmicLarv3ML3BL_FD_12354 | JGI IMG/M metagenome (IMG submission 12354) | reverse complement strand
GTGATTGGAGAGGGACTAAAAAGATTTGAAATAATTGAAAATGTGCCTGTAAAATACATTAAAATTCATACAAAAGTAAAAACATTCAAGCTTTATATTTATCATGTGATAGGAGCCAAATATTTCTTCGAAAAACTTGAGGAATACGACAAAGTTAAATTTCCCGATTTAGAAAATAAGGAACAATCTTAAAATTTACTAGGTAGTAATTTTAATCCATCCAATAATTGAAAAAATATTATAAAAATTGGAGGAATGATATATGGGATCAGAAACAGGACGTTTAATTGTAATTTTTATTTTGTTTTCAATGTTATTAGTACTTTTTTTTGGTGAATTTCCAGCACGAAAACTTGATAAAATTTATAAGCTATCTCTAAAAACTAAAAATCATATAAAAATTAAAGCAGATTATGAATACATACCAGGAGGCTTATCTTTTATATTATTTGGTTTAAATTTACTGATAGTGGGATTTGATACTGGTACATTTTTTGATCATCCAATGATGACCTTTTTCTACATTCTTTCTACTGGTCTTATATTCTATGGAGTTTATATTACAATGGAATCTCTTGGAAAAATTAACACTATAGAAGCATTTAAAGATAGAGATTATTTTATTTATAGATCTCATTTTTTTAAAGTTTATAAAATTAAATACTCTGATATTGATTATGTAGAATTTTATGTGAGTGGAGAGGGACTAAAAAGATTTGAAATAGTTGAAAATGTGCCTGTACGATACCTTAAAATTCACACGAAAATAAAAACTTTTAGGTTCAGTTGTTCTAAATTTGGGATTGAATATTTCTTTGATAAACTTGAGGAATATGAGAAAGTTAAATTTCCTGATTTAGAAAATAAGGAACAATCTTAAAGTTTTCTCGACAATAATTCTAATCCATCCAATAAATGATTGAACTAATCGATATTAAATATCGGTTAGTTATTTTTTTACCCATTAGGCGACTTTATTTTACACTCAATTGCGACTGAAACAATAAAACATTAGGACTTTGGGATTTCAGCCAGATTCGACAAGCGCAAGCGCGCTTGACCACTTTTTAGCATGAGCATTGTGCATGATTTATTAGCTAAGACCAAAAAAAGAAATTCTACAAATATAACAAAACAATATGGTAAAATTATAGAAATGGTACGAGCTAGCGAAGTAATACATAAGCACTAGCTAAAATATCAAAAAGACTTCGAGTATGTGACAGATATTAAATTTCCCTATACCTGTGATGCCATCATACAGATAATAGATTCTTCGAATTTAAATTAAGAAAAGGCTCGTCAATAAATCCGTGACGAACCTTTGAAAATGAGGTTAATGGCTACAAATTGGCTACAATCTTTTTTGACAATACATATAAAATTCATATTATAAAATTAAAACTCTATATTATATGTATTAGAAATACATATAATTATCATGTGTGCATATCAAGGGGTTGAGAATCAGTGAAAAATGGACATCATTTAGGAAAACAGAGGTATAAATGTAATAAATGTAGATGCCAATTTACAAGAGAAGAACCAAAGGGTAGAGGTAAAAGCTCTGGCAATTACTTTATATGTTAACGGTCTATCATTCCGTACCATAGCAAAAATTGTAAATATTTCACATAAAATGGTATATGATTAGGTGAAATCATTTATGGAGCTGACTTATGAGAAAGCTAAACCAGAAGGAGATATTATAATAGAACTGGATGAAGTGTGGCATTTCATAAAGTCAAAAAAAACAAACTGTGGATATGTAAATCACATTGTCGTAATATGAAATATCTTATTGACTGTAAATGTGGAAATCGTAACAATAAAACACTAAAACGAATGATAGATAGAGTGATTGAGTTAAAAGTAGCAGTATTTTGTGCAGACAATTGGAAATCATATTCAGAATTAGTTCCGGCTGAGTTACTAATACAAAGTAAGTCACAAACACAAGCTATACCTGATTTAATTCCATCATTCTTTAGTTAACACTCTCAAATATTTTTTTTACTCACATTCCTTCAACTCCTTCTCTTTCCATTCTATACAAAAAAGAACCTATTTTGATAGGCTTTTTCAAGTGTCTATCTTATAGGTTCCATTTCAAGGCTTTTTGGGGCTTTTTTATCATCTTTGGTAACATATTGATAACAAAACTTAGATGACTAAAATATAATAACTTACTATATGCTTTCACAAACAAAAAAGACGATTTAATTGTACTTTCACTACCTACCAAGTCTCCGATAGATCAGTAAATAGACTGCATACCACCCATTAATGTTTCGGAAGATTCGTGTTCGCCGTTTTCTAAGTATTTGGTTGAATCAAGTGTCATATTGATCAACTCAAAAATTTGGTTTGTAGTTTGTTCGGTCAATTTACACCGATCCTATTTATTAATACTCATCAAAAAGCAAAATAACAGGATTTTTTAACATATACTTCTCTTTAATTGAAAGCAATATATCCTTTTGATAAAACTTTGAAATGATCATAATTGGCGTGCTTGTATCATTTAAATCTGGCGGTAGTATAACAGGGATATCTCTATCATTAACCGTCATAGATACACCAGAGTAATGAGGGTTTTGGTCAACAAATGTTGTTATTTCGCATTTGCTTAAAATATTTTCTGCTAATAAATATCGGCAAAAAGTACCTAATCCCCAAACTATTATCTGTTTATCCCAATATGGCTTAATTTTTTTTATTATAGAATCTTCGAGCTTTTTTGAATTTTCGATGTATGAAATTAAGCTGGCTTCTGTTAGGCTATCATGGAATTTTCGAAAAACACATATCATCCACCCTCTGTGGAACTTAGCATATTCAACCAAATCAAAACCATACATGGACGCTAAAAATTTTAAAGAATGTTGCGAAAAATAATTTATATGCTCTATGCTAAATTCTTGGAACGGTGAGTCATTACTTGTATTAAATCCACACACATCTGGAACGCTGACAAAAAGATATCCTTTTTTATTAGTCATATCAGATAATTGTCTCATAGTTTTATGGATATCAGCTATATGCTCTAACACGAAAAACGTCAATATAACATCTGCGGAATTTTCTTTATCTAAATGGTCAATTGTTGCGCAAATTCCTTTCGCACCGCTTATTTTATTTATATGATCAACGCACACAGGGGAAGGGTCAACGCCTGTCAGATTAGTATAGCCAATTTTTTGCAGTCTTTTAAGCATTCCACCTGTAGCACACCCAATATCCATTATATGAGTATTATAATCACTGATATATTTCTCCACTAAATTTGTAACTAATAAAAACCAATCTTCATATACATCATCTAGATCATCAGAATCTAGAAACCCTTCATATTTTGAGTTATCCATATAATATTGATTTAAATCTTTTTGGTTAAAGACACCATCAGCATAACCAAATCCACATGCGTTACATATACAAACATCGTAATTGCCTATAATCTCTTTTGTGTTTGATTTGGAAAAATTAAGCTTATGCAAAATTTTGGTATTTGCTAAGCTTCCACATAGACGACACCTATTGCTCATTAAATACACTCCCATTATTTGTATCTATTAATTATATTTGTCAAGTAGTGTCTCTGCATACAAATCAATATTATCTATTGTATTATATATAGCTCCACAACCCCCGCAAAACTCATTGGAATAACGTTCTCTTCTAAGATGCATTTTACGAAACTCGTTAAATGCATCTCCAAACCATATTTCTTTTAAGCTTGTTTTATTAATGTCACCTACAATATGAGCATGCCACATATCACAAGTACAAATCGAAACATGTCCATCTGAATTTACCCCTATGGTATAGAAGGATAAAGGGCAAACGTCTTTATATTCCATTTTGTGTCTGTCATGAGTTAGAAAACTAAAGAACCTTGCCACTTATCATCATGGGGTTTTTTTTTGCATCTATTGAAAATATCTACTCCCAGAACTTTTTCTAAGTAAAAAAGAAATCCCATAACGTCGGATAGGCGTTCAATTTTAATTTCATTTGTGAGTGGTAAGAATCTATCTTTTTGCATATATAGTTATATACATATTTGGAATGCGCAGTGCATATTTCCTAATAAACTCAGCTATACAAAAACTTTATGCTTTGGGTCATAAGATTCAACTACAACTTAATTCTATCGCGAGTCTGTTTAGCGGCTGGTATGATTTTTGCAGAAGGGGATGCAAAGCTATTACATTTTTTGCAAAAAGTAATGTACCCCAACTCCGTATATCCTTGATCAAACTCTAAGAATTTTATTCTTTTTGATGAGTCATAATCTTGTAAATCGAAATAATCATTGACATCGTCTTTGAACAGTCCAGCTTGAATAGCATGAGGTTGAATGGAACAAAAATAAAGCTTTTGATTGTAAAGTTCTCGACATTGAGAATTACACTGATCAAAGAAATCTATAATTTGGTGCTCGGTCATATTAGAGTTATCAGTTTTAGGAAATCCGAGATCTACCCATGTTGAGGTTGGATTTTTCTTCAAAAAAGAGACATCATATTTTTCCATAACATTTACAAGATTATCTATGGATTTTTTCAAGCGGGGCACTGAAACTGAATAATCACTTACTGTTATTGTTACATTATATTGTTTGCATGCCAATAGTATGTCTTCAGAAGGAACCATCGTACCATTTGTAACAATCTGAATCATTGATATTTTTTTACCCCAACTTTGACCTATATACTCAACTATTTCCAGAATTTCTGGATGAAGAAATGGTTCGCCTCCCGCAAGACAAAAAGTTCCTACTTGATCTACCCAATTAAAATAAGCGTCTATATCCAATTTTATTTCGCTCAGGGGACGGTTCCTCGGTGATTTAAAGCTCGGCATAAGATGGCCACATTTTTCACATGACAATGTACATTTTTGAGTCACTGATGTCGCAACAAAACTAGAGTACACTTTTTGTTGAAAGAGCCAATTATAGGCAGTATAAAATTTCTTATAACCACAAAAGTCAATATCTCTTTCATATCCTTCGCTTTGTAGCTTGTTTGCGATTTCAACTTCAAAGCGAGATGTTGCAATTAATATTTTATATGCGCCTTTTTCTAATTTTTTAAAATGGTCAAAGTCATAAATATTACACTCATCAATTTTACTGCCTTTTTTATGTGGATCAGAGTCAATAAATCCAATTATTTGTATTAAATTTTTTATTTCTTTGTATACTCTTATTCCGTCACTTCCAGCACCCCAAATATAGCACTTTTTATTCGTCAATTCGTCATTCATGAATTCAGATTTAAATATAGTATCAAATGCTGATGTATTTCCTAATAAAGCCATGACTGATACCTCCCTTATATTCAATTTTCATTTTTTCTCATTTTATTCGAAAATTTAAATTTAAGCACTATAATATGAATAAAAATTAGAAATTAATGATATCAAAAATGCGAAAATAAATCAACGTTGCATTACTTAGGTTTTTTATAGTATTTAGTATGTGAATCTACATTTTCAATGTAGAGGGTGCTATGTAGACATGATATGGTAGGTCAAAATGAAAGTTTTAAGAAATATTTTTAAACTATTGAAAACCTCCTATAGGTTATGCCTATAGGAGGTTTTTTTATTTCTAATATCCTTTTTTCTGGAGATAGTTCATAATACTAAAACTTTCAAGTTTTATACCATGAAGAATTAACTATATATATACCACGCTCCATTATTAGAGGGTATCGTTTCTAAGAACTCCGATTTTTGCAGTGAATCTATCACTTCAGAATTTGCACACCAAACCAGTAGCTTGCCGGCAGTTCGTAGCCGATTTTTAAAGGAATTTACATCGGAATGGCTAAGATGTGCTTCCACAATAATATAATCAAATTTTTCTTCAGGAAATGCAACTGAAAATTTTGAAATAGGGACAATTTCGATATGACTAGATTCCGTATAGCTTTCGTAATCAGCTTGAAAATGTTCTTCTTCCGTTACAAGAAACAATTTTGTGTTTTTGCTTCCTAATTCTCGAAGCAAGGTTTTGATTTTAAGTGGATTAGAACCCATACCAGAACTTACTCCTAAAATATTTGCATCATTCTTTTGTTGGATATTGAAATTTTGGAATAATGCAAAGTCGTAGCAAAAGCCTTTACCCCAAGGGTCAATTTTTAATGTTTTATGAAAAGCAATTCGTCCATTCATGTAAAAATCATTACTCTGCACTTCATCTTTTATTGTTACTTGTCCAAAATGATAACAATATGCATCTTTTGCAAGCATCATTTTAAGCCCTTTTTTTCTCAAAAAATATGCTAGTTTGTCATCAGGGAAAATAAAAGTATCATCTCCTGTGATTTTATGTGTATAAGGTAAAATTCCTTCAGAAGATAAAATGTGTTTAGAAGAAAGCATCGCTATTGGATCACAAAGTCGTGTACGCTGTTCCCATTTTAGTGGATTTTGTTGATTATTTTTGGCAGCAAATTCGTACATTTCATCAATACTTGTATAATTTGCTGGTATCGCTTGAAGGTTGCTTATATTGGGTGTTGAGGGTACAACATAAGCTATAAGGGGGTCTGATTTTATACAAGCTAGCATATTTTCAATTGCATTCTCTGTGACAAGTATATCATTTGATATACTAAGAATATATTGTCCTTCAGGTATTTTCATAATAGCTTCGAAACCGCCACCATTTTTAAGTATATCTAATTGCTTATGTGGTGCAATACTCTCAAAATATGATTTCGTATCATCTGTAGAGCCATGGTTTGTAAGTATTAATTCATAGCTTAATCCTTTGGGAATATGCTTCAATAAACTTTCTACACATAGTTTTGTGTAATCAAGTTTATTAAATGCAAGAATACAGATGGAAATATCGTATTTGTATATACCTGCTTCTTCAGAGTCATCAATATATGAATTAGCTCCTAAAGAAAATCTATCCTGTTCCAGATATTGTTTAAGTAATTCCTCATCTTTGGATGCAATTTCATAGAAATAAAAATTCATATAAATAATCTCAATAAGCGGAAGCAATTCGTACTCTATTTTATGTGAACATTTTACTCTGTCAAATAAAAAGAGCGCAACAATGCGCTTGAGTGAATCTACTATACTTTCGCAAGTCAGTGACAAACCCCTTATTTTGCTGGAGTTTTTTATCAGTGGTGTAATAGTTTGATACACCATATGAATATCGTCTGACAAAGTTTCAAAAGCACTACGCTCGTTAATATTACATGCTTTATGCAATTCAATAGCTGCAGATTGAGTGATGGAAATTAAGTCAAGTATTTGTTGCATTTCCGATGTTTCTAGTTCGCTCATTAGTTTTATCCCCCTCGAACAATATTCATCAAAGAATAACGATTTCATTGTCTATACACAACTCGTTTTCAATAGCATTTTTGATTTGCGTACTGTGAGCATATGTGGAAATGATAATCGGTATATGTCGATATTTTTCATCCTGCAAAGAATTTGGTGATATTATTTGCCTATCGAACAAATTACTGCCATGATAATTGGTGTTTGAATCAACAAAAGCGACTATATTACAGTTTTTGAGGCTTGTATTAGCTAACAAATACTGTGTAAGACTTCCTGATCCCCAAATTAATATAGGCTCTTTAGAAACTATAAATTTTTCTACTTTAATAAGTAATTTATCAATTCTTTGATCACATTTTTTAACATATTCGACTATGCAATTTTTCACACGTGGAGTACGCGTAAAAGCTGCTGTAATAACTCCTGGAAACTCCCATTGTTTTTTAAAAATCATGCTATATTGAGCAAACAATAAAGTAAGCGTTCCTATATCGAAATAGTTTATATGCTCAACATTAAATTCCCTATAAGGGTCTTTTGCAGTTGCTAGAAACTGTTCCGCATCTGGAACAATTACAAATACAACTCCATTATCTTGTGTCAAATCAGATAGAGTTTTCATTATGCTTCTGATATCTACGATGTGTTCTAATACCGCTGTGAAAATGACACAATCCTGCCTTGACAGTGTTTTAGTATTTAAGTTGAATAAAGAGTCGCAAATCCCATCCACTTGAATTTGAGTAAGAGCATCTATATTAGGGCTTGAAGGGTCAACACCTTTGAGATTTCTGAAATTTCGTTTTTTCAACTCGCGTAATACATCGCCATAGCCACATCCAAGGTCAATGATTTTATGACTGATCTCACAAGTTTCACTAATACAATCAGCTATAAAAGAGTAATAGGCAACGGCGATTGGCTCTGTATTTTTTGACTCGTATTTTGATGCAACTCTATAGTAATTATCAAATGTACTTTGTGATGGAATATTGTTTGCAAAAATCATGCCACACTGCGTGCACAATGATATATCATATTTATTGAAATCCACGATACCATCAATTACCTCAAATTTGCAGCTTTTTAGCACATTAAATTCAAGGCTAGGGCAAATAGGGCAAGATTTGCGTTCATCAAAGTAAGTGGTGCTATCCATTGTAGAGCTCAGAGTTTCAATACTCATAAAGCATCCTCCTTTTAAACAGCATATAGTACCGTTTCAGCATAATAATCCAAGTGATGACGAATATAAAACTTATATTCAGGGTTGCATTTGCGAATAAACTCGAATATATCGGTATAATCATTCGCTTTGTGGTACAGGCAAATTGCTAATGTAGGCTTGTGCTGACGGATTATTTTTTCTGCGCCTTTAAGAGCATCTAACTCTGCGCCTTCAATATCCATCTTGATGAATGTAACTTTTTCTGATATTTCAGTGTCAATCGTAGTCAGTGAAATTGTTATATTTCCATTCTCAGAAATTAAACCGCCCATTCCACCGTCACTCATAAATGTAGCAATACCCTCTCTATCGCTAAGTCCTTTTTTGATGTAATGAACACCTTTGTCGTTGGATACAGTCATCGCATGTTTCATTAACTCTTCATCTGGCTCGAACATATACCATGATTTAAATTTATGCCCAGCTTTCAAAAACGCGCTAAGAGAATCACCAGTAAAACCGCCTGCATCAACTATAACTGAATTTTCATCAAACTTAGGTACGAGTGAATTAAAGTATTGCATATAATCTTCGTCCCATTCAAAAGTATATGTTATATCACCTGTGAGCCTAAACAGCATATTGTCCAAAAAACGTTCCTTTGAAAGACTATCTTCAAGAGAATTGTACATTTCCATATACCTATTTTTATTACCCAGCAAGTGTTGTTTCAATTGTTTAAATATTTCAATATAAAAATCATCAGGAAAATTCCTAGATTCCTGTGGCAATAAGTTCACAGCCTCATAGTACATCAATATATCGGTAAAACCCATAGTAGTGCTAGTAGCAGTAATTGTGTTCGAGTGGTTTAATGTTGCAATAATTACTACTGAGTTTTGCGGGTCGATTATATCGTTGGACGTAATTGCGTTTTCGTTGTCAGGATTGGAGTCAACCAGCTTAACATTTGTATATCCACTTTGAATAAATCGCTTGTAAAAAAGTTGCCCCATTCCCCCTGCTGGCCAAATATAAGTTGACCTTCCGTCAAGGATTTTTTCGTGTGCCTTTTGCAATTTTTTTTCACGTTCAGGGATGCACTGCTGTCCTAACAGTTTTATAAATAAATCATACTTATCCATAGTTAATCACCTCCCAATACATTTTGTTAATTTTTGTTTAATAATGTCTACTACATTATCTATATTATCAAGCGAACATTTACGGTAGCTACAATTACCACATGCAGTATGAGAATTTTCTTTTCCATCCAATATCATCATGCGAAAATCATATAATTCCTTACCAAGCCAAATATCTTTATAGCATTTTTCGTTAACATTTCCGTACACTGTACTGTGTGTCCAGTCATTATTACAGCATCCGACATTGCCATTAGATCCAATATAGGAAAACCATAAAGGGTAAGGACATACTTCACCAGCTACAATCGGATGCCCATCAAAGGTTGTTTTATTGTTCTCGTAACTAAAATCACGGATATGGTTTGCCGTCCAATTTAATGAATGTTCAATGCCACAATATGATGCAATCGGTTCAAATATTTCATGAAATTTTGACTTTTGCTCATCTGTTTTGAGCAAAAAATCAATACTTTTCACATATATTTCACAATTGCCTTCAGTTCTGGATTGTTCATACATATAGCGAATATTATCCTTCAGCTGTTCAAAGTTTATGTCAATGCCGCAGTTTACCTTGTAATCATTTGCATTAAGCCCATTAACAGAGATTTTAATTTTATCCAATCCAACACTCAAAAGTCCCCTTGAAATTTCAGGAGAAAGATTTATTGCGTTAGTGGTGAGTTCAACATGATTGCATTTATAATCGTTTTTGAGAACTCGAACCATTTCTACAATATCTTTATGCAGGAGAGGTTCGCCATCACCCTGTAGCACAACAACGCGTATTTTTTCATCTAGTTGTGAAATATCATTTACGATTTTATGAAACAAGTCCATGCTCATAAATTCTTGAGTTCTTCCAACGCTTTTCATAAGTGAATAATCTCCAGTAGGGCAAAAATTGCACTTTGAATTGCAGATAGAACTTGGTTCTATAATTAAAGAGTACGGCGCAGCAAGTGGCGATACTGTTTCCAAAGGTGTTCTATTCTTTGTTCGCTGTTTCATTTCCTTCCCCCTTATAAAATGAAATTTCCTCAAACTCACCAATGCACTTACGCAACTTTTCCGTAGAAACTTGCATTTGAACATCGTGTTTAACATTTCCATACTGCACGATTGATGTTGGGCTGACTGTTCTACTAAATTCCTCAACATAATGCTTAAGAGACTTACTTTCTCGGCTTGCAACATTGTATACTCCGTGTGCTGATTCACAATTCCCAAGCAAATGTAGTGCTCTTGCTACATCTTTTTCATGAAGATAGTTCCAAATATGTGAACCATCAGTCATAAGATAAAACTCCCCTTTTGATTGAAATGCTTCAAGCATTTGTGGGAATAGTGAATTAGTATTATCATTTGCTCCATAGACGCTGAATACTCGCGCCCACACAAATTCCATCTCCAGTCTATGTGTTAAATCAGTTGTTAAGTAATATGTTGCGACTTTACATGCTCCATACGATGTGCTTGGTTTAAGTGGAGTTTCTTCTGTAATAAATTCAGTTGTGCTACCATACTCAGCTTGACTTCCAAACCCTACAAATCTCTTGCAACCAAGTCGATAACTAAGATTCACAGAATCAATCGACATTGCGATGTTCTTGTATTGTTCCTTAAAATCATTACGGCCACCTTCCCATGCTAAGTGATAGAAGATATCACCGCTAATTCCTTGAACATCATTAAGAGCAGTAAAATCCAACTCGATTATTTTGACATTTTCAAAACACTTAAGCCGTGAAATTCTGTGTGAGCCTCTACGGCAGAGTGCATAGACTTGTAGGCCATTTTTAACAAGTTCTCGAACCAAAGCGGTTCCAAGAAAGCCTGTTGCACCTGTAACAATCGCTGTTTTCAAAAACACACCTCGTTTATATAGTTCATAATCGCTTCGGACGTCACGCTTAACTCGACGAATGATTTTTGTGTATTAGATTCGACTACTTCTGATTTTTTGATGACTTTCAAGAACCGCTCTGCACTTTTTCCATCACCAAAATAATGTGAAATATATCTATGCTTGTTTACACAGCAGATTTTCTCTAAAATATTCTCTCGAATTTCACCAACATGCTGAATGTTGCGCAGAGCATCTGGAATATAACGTTTGTTCTGTCTTGTGCCAATATCAATCGCTGGAATACCGAACACGCAAGCTTCTCGCACGCCTGCACTCGAATTACCGATGATAAACTCACAATTTTTCAACAATATCAAAAATTCCTCAAATACAATCGATTTGAATAGCATAAACCGTGGGTTTTTATCTAATCCTGATAATTCTTCACAAATCACATCTGAGCCATGGTCATTATTAGGAGCTATAACAATATAATTTTTGCCCGAATCAATTACCGCTGAAACGACTTGTGCAATCTCATTGTTTAAATTAGTGGAAGTTGTAACTGGATGATAGATAAGGATTGAATAATCTTGAAATTCAATTCCATGCTTTACTTTTACAGAATTAATTTCTGGCAAATCACTAAACATCATGATATCTATATCAGGTGAACCAATGACATGAATAGACTGCTCGTGTTCACCAAGTTGAGCTAATCTATATTTCGATTCATCATTAGCAACAAAATGTAAACTACTAAGCTTTGATATGGCATGTCGCATGAATTCATCTGCAGTTCCTGTCACTTCGCCACCTTCAATATGAGCAACTTTGATATTGTTTAGCACTCCGACAATTGCTGCCGCCAAAGGTTCGGTTCGGTCGCCATGAACTACAATCAATTCTGGTTTAGTTTTTGAGATGAATTCCGAAAAAGCTAAGATTGTTTGTGCCAGATTCACGTCCATCTTATTTGTAAAATTGGATGTTTGTGGAGTGTGTACGTTTTTATAGCCATCTGCTAAGATATCGTTGTAAGTAGAGCCATGCTCAGCAAGTAAATGCATTCCTGTTACATAAATGTGCGTTTCAAGAAATTTATCAGCATCACAAATCTGCATTAAGGGCTTCATTTTGCCGTAATCTGCACGTGTTCCTGTTACAAAAACGATTTTCAGTTTAACTCACCAACCATTTCACGTGTAATATGCGTATCACAATCAATATTACAAGTTGCGATTTTCCCAAGAATATTAGTATATTCTTCTGCTAAAATTTCGCCTGTTCCAGGGCGTTTAACCCAAAGGTTTTCCTTTGTAAATATTTCACCTCTTTTGATACTTGCAATCGTGACAACAGTAGCGAATGCAAAATCTATTGTAACTTGTTCTTCAGGCAGAGCGGTTTTTATTCCACCACGCATTAAGCTAACTTCTTCTGCCGCATGTAATAACGCTTTAAGTTCATTTCCATCCATTGAGCAAATGATATCATTACCTACGCGGTCTTTTCTATCGGTAAAATGACGCTCTACAATTTGAGCACCCAATGCTATCGCGGCAATGCAAGCATTATTATTGATAGTATGGTCGGACAGTCCAACTAGAACTTCTGGGAATCGTTCTGCAATCGCAGTCATTCCTCCAAGTCTGACTTGCTCTGGCTTTGTGGGATACAAGTTAGTCGTATGCAATAATGCAAATTGAACACCTTTACGTTTTAATATATCAACCGTCTTTGCGATTGATTCGAGTGTATTCATTCCAGTGGATACAATCATTGGCTTTCCAAATTCAGCTATGTGTTCAATTAATGGATAGTTGTTCATTTCACCTGAGCCGATTTTGTATGCCTTAACTCCGAATTTTTCGAGTCTGTCTGCTGCTGCTCTTGAAAAAGGTGTACTGATGAATTCCAAACCCTTGCTTTGCGTATATTCCATAAGAGCTAATTCATCTAATTCAGTCAATGCACATTCAGCCATCACATCGTAAATAGACTTCGATGAATTGCCAGGAATGACATGACGTGCAGCGGAGCTCATTTCATCGTCAACTATATGGGTTTGATGTTTGACAAGTTTTGCCCCTGCATTCGCTGCAGCATCAACCATGAGTTTTGCAACCTCAAGCGATCCGCCATGATTGATACCAATCTCAGGAATTACAAGCGGTGCACTGTCAAAGTCAACCTTAATTTCTCCTATAGCAAATGACATTATTTTAAGCCTCCTCTAAAATTTTCAAACAAGCATTTTTCATACTCTTCTCTTGATAAAAATGGGAACATATCATCTATTGGTGGAGACACCATGTTGCCGTCATCCAGCCTTTTACTCGAAAGCTTAGGTTCAATTGGATCGGGTTCAGTTTGAACTAACTCAAGTATTGCACGTCCTTGAACTTGTAGTAGCCATTCAATCGCATCGCCAATTTCATTGGAGTTGCTAATCGTGCGTATCGGAAAATCATAAGCATATGCTATCTTCTCAAAGGATGGGAAGCTAACGCCTGAATCTTTATTACATCCAGCAAGATTTCCAAAGAAATTAGCTTGGCTATTCACAACTGCTTGGTAAGAGTTATTGTTAAAAACTACAATTTTTACAGGTAATTCGCTATGAACAATCGTTTGCAATTCTTGAATGTTCATTTGAAAGCTACCTTCACCAGTTATACAAAAGACCTCGGATTTACGACCAATCGCAGCACCGATTGCGGCTGGCAAATCATATCCCATAGTTCCACAATTAACATTTCCATATAGTCGTTGTCCATAAGTTTTGATTCCACTTTGCAACATTGAAACTGCAGCACAGTTATTTCCTAGAACGATTAGCGCATCTGGGGCAACTTTTGCGAAAAACTCGGTTGAAAATTGATATGCGCTAATCGAATCACGATTTTGATTCTGAGTAATAGATAACTTCTCTTTCAAGAAATCGCAGTATGCTAGCCAATTTGTTTTATTATCTAAGTGTATTTCGGATTTGCTATTGTATAATGTACCTATAATATCTTTTACATCTGCACATATAGGAATATCAATCTTAACAGTTGGTTTTTTCAACTCTTGAGGATCTATATCAACGACGACTTTTCGAGCGTTAGGTGCAAAATTTTCATAATTAAATCCTATTTGCTTAAATGACAATCTTGCACCAAGTGATATGATTAAGTCAGCTTGTTGAACTATGAAGTTGCCCATTCTTCCGCCAAAGACTCCGAACATTCCATAATAAAAACTATCATCTGTCGACATAATATCAACTGTACTTGTAGGACAGACTACAGGAAGTTTTAGTTTTTTTGAAAGCTTACGAAAATCTTCCAATGCGCCAGATGTTCTTATAGCTGAGCCTGCTATAAGAACAGGACGTTTTGACGATTTTATCTCCTTTAGAACTTCTTCAAGAGTATTTTCTTTAATGTTTTCTTTTTCAGGAGGTATAAATTCCTGCATACTATCAACTTCAATCATCTGACCTTGGATATTTAAAGGAATATCAATCCAACACGGCCCACGCCTGCCTGTACAAGCTAAATATAAAGCCTTTCCAAGGTGATATTTGACCATGGTTGCATCAGTGATTGTTATAGCATGTTTTGTCATAGGCGTCACAGATTTTATAATTGAATATTCCTGCTCTCCGAATTGACGTAAGTCTAATCCTGTACTTTCGATCAGCGTATCCGAACGGACTTGTCCAGAAATAACAATCATTGGAAGTCCATCTTGAAATGCACAGAGAACCCCCGTTAGTGCATTTGTCCCACCAGGTCCGCTTGTAACGCATACTGCAGCGGTTTTATTTTCAACCCTGCTGTAGCTTTCGGCGGCTATTGCGCAGGCTTGCTCATGGTGGTTATAGAGTACGTTAAGTCGTGAATTCATTTCAAATGCGTTGTTCAAGTGCATTGCCATTCCACCCACTACGGAAAAAACTTGCGTTACTCCGTTGTCAGCTAAATAGTTGGCTATATAATCAGCAACACGTTGTTTCATAGAGATTCTTATCCTCCTCACTTGCATTAACATAATTAAAAAGAGACAAGTGAATAAAATTATTTGCCAAATGCAAACATAAATGCATCAATCATCTCCGAAATTTGCTCTTTCATCAACCCTGGATATACACCGATCCAAAGGGTATTGTTCATCACTCTGTCTGTCTCTTTCAATTCTCCACTTATATGGTAGTCTGTACCTTCTAGCAAACTGTCAAAGCAAGGATGTCGTGTGATATTTCCTGCAAATAGATTTCTTGTTTGTACCCCTTTACTTTCAAGAATAATCGCAAGCTGATTACGACTAATTGGCGAATTTTCTTTTAGGGTAACAACTAGTCCGAATGGGCTGTGTCGTGAGTTTGGTTCTTCTTCAGGCAATGTGAGCCATTCGCTTAAATCTTGAAAAGCATCTCGGAGTAGTCTCCAATTTTCACGCCTTTTTTCAATAAATTTTGGCAATTTATCAAGCTGTGCGCAACCCACAGCGGCCTGCATGTCAGTAACTTTTAAGTTATATCCTAGATGAGAATAAACATATTTGTGGTCATATCCGACAGGTAATGAACCAAATTGCCCAGTGAAGCGCCGATTACATGTATCATCTTTGCTTGGTGGACATACACAATCTCGCCCCCAGTCACGAAGTGAAACTAGTATCTTAGCAAGTAATGGATTCTTTGTGTAAACAGCTCCTCCTTCGCCCATTGTGATGTGGTGTGCAGGGTAAAAACTAGATGTCCCTATGTCGCCAAAGGTTCCAGTTTTGAAATATCCATCTCCAATGTCATATTCTGCTCCAAGGGCATCACAATTGTCTTCTATTAAGAATAAGTCGTTGTCTTTACAAAACTCTGCAACTGCTTTTAAATCGAATGGAACACCTAATGTATGTGCAACAAATACAGCTTTTGTTTTTGATGAAAGTGCATCTTTTAATTTTGATACATCAATGTTATATGATGGAATTGTCACGTCTACAAACACAGGTACACAACCTAGCTGCACAATAGGGGAAACAGTTGTCGGAAATCCCATAGCTACAGTTATTATCTCATCACCACGATTTATGCGCTTAGACTCAAGTAAAGGAGAGGTTAAAGCGGCAAATGCAAGTAAATTTGCAGATGATCCCGAGTTGACAGCAAATGCATAAGGTATATCTAAAAATTTTGAGAGTTTGTCCTCAAATTCGTTTGCATATTTGCCAGCAGTAAGAAAAAAATCTAATGCGCTATCAATCAAGTTTATTCGCTCTGATTCATCATACACGCGTCCAGCGTAATTAATGCGATCACCAATTCGGTAAGAATCAGCTTCAGCAGACTCTATTCGAGTGTATTCCTTTGTCAGTTCAAGAATTTCATTTTTTATTTCATCTAAGCTTTTCATTTTACAAATCCCCCTATCTGTTTTGCCATAACAGAGTTAAAATCGCCACCTGTATAATATGATTTATACCACAACGCAGTCTCTCTAACAGCACATTCTACATCCCAACGAGGAGACCATCCTAATTTGTGCATAATTTTTGAACAGTTAAGACTAAGTAGAGTACTTTCATGGGGAGTATCTACAGGGATATGTTCCCAATCTGCACCACTACCCCAAGCCTTACAGAATAAATTCACGAGATTCCGGTTAGTTGTGCAACCACTCTCAGCAGGTCCAATATTGTATGCTCCCGAAAGAGATGGATCATTGTACTGACTTTCAAGAATATTTAAATACCCAAATAGCGAGTCCAATACATGCAAATAAGGCCGTACAGAGTTAGGGTTACGTATTTTAATAATCTCGCTTTTTGCAACGGTCCTTGCACAGTCAGGGATTAATCTATTCGCGGCAAAATCACCACCCCCAATAACATTACCTGAGCGTGCAGTCGATACTGCAACTCTCTTTTGAGTGAGAAATGCATTGTAATAGCTTGATGTTACAAGATCGGAGCATGATTTGCTGTTTGCGTAGGGGTCATATCCATTAAGTTGCTCATTTTCATTATAACCTTCCACTCGCTCTTGATTAAGATATACTTTGTCGGTAGTGACATTGAGCATGCTCTTAACAGAGTCATTGAGCCGAAGGCATTCAAGGATATTCACTGTACCCATTACATTTACATCGTATGTGTACCTAGGTTCACAATATGAATCTAACACCAATGGTTGAGCTGCCATATGAATAACTATTTCTGGATTTACCGCTCGAAATGCAGTAAAAAGAGCATCAAAGTCACGAATATCTCCAATTATAGAGTTAATTTGTGGTTTGCAAAGCTCATATATATTAGCTTTGTCTGGTGGTGACAGAGCGTATCCTGTAACATTTGCGCCAAGTATCTCAAAAATTTTACAAAGCCATGTCCCCTTAAAACCTGTATGTCCAGTAAGGAATATCTGTTTGCCACACCAGAAATTAAATTTACTCATTCACACATCTTCCATTTCTCATCTTCGCTTTTTATTCGGCATCTAATCTATATTAGACTTTAATATTTTTGTCGCATAAGAACCTCATATACGACATCTGTTGACAGACGATAAACCAACTAAAGCCCAATGTAGATGCTATCAACTGTGTTCTCTGACGATAGCATATTTAATCAAAATTTGTCAACCTTTTTTTATGCTCATATATGGGAATTATAGGGGCGTGAGGGCTCCTTAAGTTTTACTCAAACATACCCCGACAAGTTATAATTTTAATGAATATGGTTAGGTTTCTGGTCAAAAACAAGGAGGACTATAACACTATGAGAATGGCAAGGAATATTTATCATCGCAAGAATGGGCGTTTTGAGGGACGTTATGTTAAAGGCTATGGTGAGAATGGTAAGAAAAAATATGGTTCAGTTTTCGGGAAAACCTATGCTGAAGTTAAAGAAAAATTGGCGCGACCCATGCCGCCCACAACAATCTCGCTTGCACCAGACATCTCAACGCTCACGATAGTTGAAATAGTCACTGTATATCTCGAATCGCTAAAGTACCAGATAAAACCTTCAACCCAAGGAACGTATCGACGATACCTTGATAACCACATTGCGCCATACTTTGACAATACCAGATGTGACAGCCTTACGACAGAAATAATGCAGGCTTTTGTTAATAAGCAAGTGGAAAGCGGATTGTCGGCAGGGACTGTACAATCCGTTTTTTCTTTCCTCAAAGCTGGGTTGAAATCTACCAATAGTGGTGTTTTTTCTGTAAATCTTCCGAAAAAGCCGAAGCGTACCGTTGAATATTTTTCTCGCAACGAGCAAAAACGGCTTGAAGCAGCGGCAAAAGCATCCAGTGACATTGATTACCTCGCAATGACAATATGCTTATACACGGGAGTCCGTGTAGGTGAACTTTGTGGGTTGTCGTGGAGTGATATTGATTTTGAATGTCGTGTCCTTCGGGTTCGGCGCACGATGCAACGCATAAGCTCAGACGGCAAAAATAAGACTGAAATTGCTTTTTTAGCGCCTAAAACTGAAACTTCAATACGAGATATACCGTTACCAGACTTTCTACTTACTTTGTTGTCGGAATTTCGGATGGCTTCAAGCAACGCCTATGTCCTGTCAGTAAATCACAAACCAGTTGAACCTCGTACAATCCAACGACAATTTAAGCGACTTCTTGTAAGTGCTGAAATTAAGAACATAAATTTGCATGCCACGAGACACACCTTTGCCACAAGGGCATTGGAAAGTGGCTTTGATATAAAAAGTCTCTCGGAAATTCTCGGTCATGGTTCAGCAACAATTACACTAAACAAATATGCTCATGCTCTTGATGAGCATAAAAGAGCTTGTATGAACGGCTTGGCTGAGATCTTTTCTATGACTTAATCTAGCAAATTTATGGTCAAACTAGAATATAGTTGAATTTATGTCAACTTGTCAACAGATGTCGTATATGAGGTTCTTATGTGACATATCGAATTTACAATAAATGAGTATATAATAGTTTGTGTTAAAAACAAAATAGAAAAATTGAGAACGTATTCTAAATATGTATAGATACACAATGGATAAGATAGTAGCTACAAAGTTTTTGGACTAGTAACAAAGTTCTGTGGAAGGTGTGGGAAAATTGAAAATATCTGTAATCATGCTGACATATAATCGCGAACGGCTTGTTGGGAGAGCCATCGAAAGTATTCAACGACGAACCTTTACGGATTTTGAATATATCATTGTGGACAATGGATCAAGTGATAATAGCGGTAAAGTTACAGATAAATATGCTGCAAAAGATTGCCGCATTCGCGTAAGTCACTTTGAAAACCATTGTAAAGGCCTCAATCTCTGTAGCTAAATCCTGAGGTAAATCTGTGTTTATCTGTGTTTACTTCATGCCCTGCACTATTTATAGAACGATATGATGCGCTCTGTATGTTTTCAACTAGTCCTCTGGCAGCTTTTAGGTTAGCAACATCCTTCTCACCACAGAGAATCAAAGTGGCACAGTTAATATTCTTCAGCTTTGCACTGAAATCTAAGTCCATCATAGATTTTGTCAAGCGAATAAAATCTCTCTTGCCGGACCCCATGCTTTTAAAAACTGAGTTGTCACAAAGCGAAAGAGGACGTTTTGTAGATGGAGCATGGTATTTGGCATTTTGTATTGAGCGGATATTAGAATCAACGAATGCATTCTTTCCGGATGATCTATTGCGTAATTTAAAGCAAGTATTCCGCCTAAAGAAAGTCCGCACAGGTTTAGAGATCCGGAAACACCGTTACAATAAAAGAAGAGTGCAAGCACTTTCCTTTTTGTTTACCTACATCACATATTGTTATTATACTCCTCCAAGTCTATAGAAACAGGGTATTCTTTTTTAAAATCGTCAATTATTTCTTCGGAATTAGCTTTTATAACAAAACAAGCAAGCTAGAATCCCAAGGAATTATTTCTATTTCCAATAATGGATTTTGCATAGAAAGCTTAGGATTCCATATTTCTGTATTCCCATCTGTCCAAGGTAGCTGGTGTTCCAAAACCTGTTCTAATTTTATGTCTTTTTTATATGCAGTTAAAACTCCCCATATTACTTGCATGTGATGATCCCTTGCTATTCTATTCATGGTATGGCCACCTAGCCATACATAGTCTTTTAAAAAAGGTATTTCTTCAAAACTTCTTTTAAACTTGTGAATCCACCGCTTTTCATTTCTTCAATTAATATACATTTAATCATAATTCTAATTCCTCTTGTTAATAAAAGATTTACTACAGCTTCTAAGCTCCATAGAAAAACCGATATGTTTCGCAAGTGCTATAGGTTTCAATAGATATGAAATTTGCGTTTTTACTAATCCAAATAATTTTTTCTTAAAATTCACACTCTCTGGCAAAGTAATCGCATATATATCTATTAGCATATTTAGATTAGTTGTTTTAGTTTTTTCAGCAATAAGTTCAAAAAAATACTCTTATCCAAGCATAAGCCTACAAAATGAGCGACGACAAACGGGCTATGTCGATTAACAATTGCTGTCAAGCCTTGTATTATAATCAACTCATCCAACAAATGAGTTTATAGAAAGCTTGCAGAGTTTAAGGTATTGCCTAGACAAAATCGCAAAATTTTAAAAGGTTTTAAATAGTTTCTTATATACCAGTGCAAATAATATTGCTAAAACCGCAATATTTAACGTGATAATTACCATTGCTGTAGCGAAATTTGCAGAAAAATCATTAACGATTACATTTAATTGTTGCGTATATAACACGCTAGCCAATCTTTCGATGGTTTCATTAAAGTCAGCAATCATAGGCGTAAATCCAAGTATCATTGCAATGGGCATACTTATTGCAGTTGCTGCTTGTTGATTTTTTGACATCATACCGAGTATTGTACCGAGAATGATTGAAGCTGTTATACTCCCTATCATAACAGTCAAAAATTTAAATCGTTCTACCATAGCAAAATCACCTATTAGGGTGAAAATTACTGAGGTAAGTGCTCCTCCAAGTAGGATGAATCCGCCTATCCCTATTAAATATTCATGTGGCTTAACACCCGCCATTATAAGTAATCTAAGGCTTTTACGTTCTATATCCTCAGCGATAATTACTGAGGTTGATGTTATAAGTGCCATACCGCAAAATATCGCTGCCATTATGGTGACGAACATATTATTGGGAATATCGTCATTTGATTTTGCAATTAGCTCTGTCATTATCAAAGCCACAGCAGGGAATATGATAAACTGAACAAGTACTGCTGAATTTCTGAACATATCTTTCGCCTGCTTAATAAAAATTGTTCTTGAACTTTTCATTCCATCTCAACACCTGTCACTTTAATAAATACTGATTCTAAATCTGGTACAGTTTTTACGGCATTATGTCGCTCACAAATTTCAATTGGAGTACCGTGCTCAACAATTTTGCCTTTGTTTAAAAGTACTACACGGTCACAAAGCTTAACTGCTTCCTCCATATTGTGGGTGGTTAAAAAAATAGTTGAACCCTTTTCACGTAGCCGATGGATTAGTCTATGGATTTTCCGTGCTGTGCTGGGATCAAGACCTCCTGTCGGCTCATCAAGGAATAATATTTGGGGCTCGTGTAGAGTCGCCCTAGCAAGAGCTAACCTTTGCCTCATGCCTTTAGATAGCTTTCCTACGACTTTTTTTGCAGAATCTTCAAGCCCTACATTTTTTAATGCTTCCATTGATTTTTCACGGGAAATGCCATAAATGTCCGCAAAGATATTCAAGTTTTCAAGACAGTTTAGACGAACATACAAACCGTCCTCATCAAGCATAATTCCTATTTCGAAAGAGGTCGCTCCTATTTTGTGACTTCCGCTGTCTGCATTTAGTTGATTTGTTAGAATATTAATAATGGTTGTCTTGCCAGCGCCAGAAGGTCCCAGTAAGCCGAATATTTCGCTCTTCTGCACTTCAAAAGTTACATCAGTAAGTACGAGTTGCTCATTGAAATGCTTAGAGATATTATGCATTTTAATCATTGCTCATCCTCTCCAATATCAAATGGATTTATTTCAAGCTTGGCTAAATATATTTCCATCGCCTTTTGCAAATAGGGCTCTGAGGTTAACCATGTTTCAGCCCATTTTTCATCCAAATTGTTTTTGTTTTCGGTAAATTTTATAAGATTAGGCAACAAACTCATATCACCACCTGTAAACTCAATAACTACATCCCACCATGCTTTGGCAATTGCTTGACCTTTAAGGCTTTCTGGAGGATTTTCATCTTTCTGCAGCTCTGTTAGTTCCCTAAGCAGACTATTCATTGAGTTTGTTATCTCCACTCCGTTTTCTGTACCGAAATGATCACGGACATGGTCGAGTGTATTGTCATCAAAGTGCTTTATAACCCCATAAAACTCGTTTTTCATTTGAAGGCTCGTAACAATATAGGCATATTTTTTCCAGTTTACACTTTTCATTTGCAATGTTTCTTCTCTTAACTTTTCGATTGTAGTCAGTGCCTCTGACAAAGACACTATTTTTGTTCGAATTCTATCTGCTTGCTCCATAAGTACGATGGAGACTTCTAGGGGGGTATCCAGCAACTTAAGATGGCTTTTAATATCTTTAAGAGAAAATCCCAAATGTTTCATAGATTTGATTTGATGTAGACTGATAATGTCTTTATCAGTGTAAAGTCTGCGACCGCCCTCACTCTGTGCAGATGGTGAAAGCAAACCTTCTTTATCGTAGTATTGCAAAGTACGGACAGTAGTGTTCATCTTTTTTGCCAGCTCACCTACGGTCATATATCCTTGCGGTACAGCTCTGTATTTTTCCATATTCTTATCACCTCTTTTATATTATAGCTCATAACGCTACGTCACAAACAATCCTTTGTATAGTAAATAACTTTTTAAACTGAAAGAGTAAACATCCATAAAACCTTGAGACTTTATCAGCCCCTGCAAACTTTTTGTAAAAATATTTCAGGGGATGATAAAGTCCGTAATCTATCTTTGTATTACCACTTTCAAAAATCTTATATCATAGTTATAGTTAATGATTGCTTTAGGCTTTAATCTAATACACAATTCTTTAAGACTTTCTTTAAACATTTGTCTATCCAACCTATTTTTAATGTACCCGTTGGTATTTATAGCACCCATGGAGTTTATGAGGGTAACCTCCACATAGTAATCATAACTATCAGGAGTACTCCAACTAATATTAGGTATGATATTAACATTATTTTTCTGTAACCAGACACTTAAAGCTCTATTTTGATAAATATTACAAATCTTTATAGGTTTTGGCATATTGCTGTATACGCTAAAATCTGAAGTTATTACACCCCTAAAATTTTTGCATTGGGCCAATAAGTTTCTTAGACCTATTTACAGCGTGGAAACTTGGTAGAATTTATATGGAATCTATAAAAACCATATAAAAGTTAAGATAAGTTATTCATACATACGGTATATCTCTTGCATTCCTTGGTCTAAGTTCTCTAGTGATTGGACTTTATAATGATGAATTTGCTCCATGTTCATTTGAAATCTTCCTTTACATTCAAGGCATCTTTTTTACTGGATATGGAGCTATCGAAACTTAAAAAGGGAGATAAGAACCGAGGCCGAAGGGAAGCACCAAGATACTATACCTTGAAAATCTAACATTTTATATAATCTATACACTGTTTAACAACCTATTGATATGATATACTTCCTATTAACCGGAAATCAAATAGAATAGAATTAGAAAGCAAACTAATTTATAATAAGTTTATAGCATATTTATAGTGAAAATATACATTCATTATAAAAGTGGTGTATAGCATTTGTGTATTAGCATGTAGAGGATAGTATTATGCATCTTACAGAGCGTCAAATAAAAATTCTAAAAATGATTTTGGAGAGCAAAACTTATATTTCATCAAAAAATTTATCTGAAAAATTTGAAATTACATCTCGATCAATAAGATACGACTTAGCAAATATAAGATATTTTTTATCTAAAAATAATTTTGAGTTAGAGCAAAAACAGGGTAAAGGAGTTTATATTCAAATAAGTGAAGCGGAAAAGATAAAATTTTTATACAGCCTTAACAATAATGTAAGTATGTATCAAGGAAAAGAGAACTTCACATTTATTTTGGCTATACGGCTATTACTTTCTAAAAAGTCTACGATTGTATCTCTTGCGGAAAATTTAGGTATAAGCAAAAATAAAGTACATCAATCCTTGACTGATGTGGAAGTGTTGTTTGAAAATTTAAATATTTCTCTTAGTAAGAAACCATCTATAGGAATAATTGTAGTAGGAAGTGAAAAAGAAATTAGGTTGGCAGTTTATACAATAAATCAGTTAAGTGATTACAAGTTTTATGACTACATTATGAAATTTGTAGATAAAGATATTTATCAGGCTATATATAAAATTATTGAATGCTATCAAGAAGTAAAGCAAATACGTTTTAGTGATATAAGTCTTAAAGAACTGGTTATGTTTTTATGCTATCAGCAAATCAGGATTAAACAAGGTCATAGTATTTCTAAACAGTATATCAATTTTCAAAAGGACGATATTAACTTAATCCTGTCATTATATAAAGATGAAAAATTAGATATTGTTCAAGAAGAAGCCGAGTTTGCACTAAAACAAATTTTAAATACTAAACTAGCCTATTTGCCAAAAACGAATGATTGGGAAAATCACAATCATGAATCTTATGAAATCACTAGAAGTTTTGCTAAATTAGCCACAAATAGACTTGGAATTGACTTTTCTCAGAATGAATTGTTTATGAAAGGGTTGCAGTTACATTTATACAGTACCCTGCAAAGAATGTCACAAGGGCAGGATATAGCGAACCCTCTAACTGAGCATATAAAATATAAGTATAGATTTATATTTGAGGTAACTAAAAAAATTTTATCTGAGATTGAGAAAAGTAGAACCTTAACTTTTCCAGAAGAAGAAGTCGCATATATCGCTATATATTTATGTTCTGCTTTTGAAATGAGCGATAATAAAAAATTCATTACGTCTACTTTAGTTGTTTGTAATTCTGGTGTTGGATCCTCCACACTAATAACTGCACGCTTACAGTCTATGATTCCAGAATTAAAAGTAATTGGTTTTATGGGCGCATCTGAAATATATAAGCATGATATAAGCAAAGTGGATTTTATTATTTCAACAATCCCACTTCATATAAAGGGTAAACAGGTAGTTATTGTAAACCCTTTACTTGATATTGAGGACATAACTAAACTTAAAAGCATGTATCTTAAATATGATAACCAAAAGAAGATAGCCAATATAATACCCAAAGAGGACAGAGTGGAGTCTTATAAAATGGGCGACATTATATCTGCAACAAGAATACAGTTACAAAAAAATATAGTTGATTGGCGTAAGGCTATAAAACAAGCAAGCTTACCAATGCTCAAAGAAAATTTTATAGAAGATATTTATGTAAAAGAAATGATTAAAGCTATAGAGGAGCTGGGGGCATATATGGTTTTTATTCCAGGAGTGGCGGTTGTCCATGCATCCCCAAAAATGGGTGTGATAAAAGAGGGGCTTAGTATTTTAACATTAAGCAGCCCTATTACTTTTGGGAATAAACCAGATGTAAGTGTATCATGTATTATTGTTTTCTCAGCTTTGGCAAAAAAATCCGAATTATTTATAAAAATTATATATTTACTTGAAAATAGCAGTAATTTGGAAATTTTATTAAAATCTTCTGACTATGACAATATATTAAAACTGGAGGGTAGCATATGAAAAAAAACAATATTAAATTAGTCCAAAAAGCAACCGATTGGGAGGAATCTATAAGAATGGCAGGTAGTTTGCTGGTTGAAGCCTCTAGTTGTACAAACGACTACGTAGATGAAATGGTCGCAGCAGTAAATAACCTAGGTCCATATATAGTAATTGCACCTTCTATTGCACTTGCTCATGCAAGGCCCAGTAGTTTTGTTAAAGAGAATGATATAAGTTTAGTTGTTTATAAAGAGCCAATTTCTTTTGGACATGAAAATAATGATCCAGTTAGTTTAGTTTTTTCATTTTGTGCTACTGCTGATGAAGGGCATTTAGAACAATTAGGCAAACTTTCAGATGTTTTATCGAATGAAGATACTGTTAAAGCTATTATAAATGGTAACACAGTTGATGAAGTGTTTAATATTTTAACAAAAGGTTAGCTCAAGTTTAACTTCATAGAATTTATATTATTTTAATAGGCACATTTTTCATGAAAAATGGAGTGAGTATTACTAATTAAAGATTGATGAAATTTTAGTTTCATCGAACTTATTTTTAAATAAAAATTAGGAGGAAATAATTATGGCAAAGTTAAAAATTATTACAGTATGTGGATTTGGGGTAGGCTCATCTATGCTATTGAAAATGAAGGTAGATGAAATGTTAAAGAAAAATGGCATGGAAGCTAATGTAGAAACATCAGATATGGGTTCAGCGACCTCTATATCATGTGATATTATTTTTACGTCTAATGAGCTTGTGGGAAAAATAAAAGATAATGTTAGTGTGCCAGTTATTGCTATTGGAAATTTTTTAGATATAAATGAAATCGAAACAAAAGGGCTTTCTATAATAAAAGAGTTATCTTAATGTGAGTTTGACAGAGTCGAACAAACAAGCAAACCTCAATGTTGTCAGAGCTTAAATATGGGGGCAAGGGCGATCGCCCTTGCAGAGCTTGATATAGGTTTTTAATATCTTAAAGGTCTTAAAAAATCTAGGCAGGTTCTAAAACTGAAATTAGTTTCTTACACTAATTTGAAAGGAGTGCATGCATATGGGTTTTATTAATTTTTTTATAGATCAAATTTTACGTGAACCAGCATTATTTTTAGGAATTATAGCTATGTTTGGGCTTATACTTCAAAAAAAGGGATTTTCAGATATTGTTGGTGGGGTTCTTAAAACAGTAGTTGGTGTTGTAATTTTAACTATAGGTACGAGTATACTTGTTGACTCGCTTATACCTCTTTCTGATGTCTTTAATGTCATTAATAATATGGATGCGGACGAAATAATTACACCTATTGGTTCAGATATTATTATCAGCGAATATGGAACGCATATAGGGCTTGCAATGTTGTTCGCATTTCTAATCAATTTACTTGTAGCAAGATTTACACCTATTAAAAATGTATTTTTAACTGGTCATATGTTATTTTGGTTTCCGTTCATTTTCGTTTCTGTAGCTATCGAATCAGGAATACAAGGCGCTGGAATCACAATTTTTGCTACAATATTTACTTCTCTGTATATTATTATTGCACCAGCTCTAATCAAACCATTTGTAAAACAAGTAACAGGAAACGATTCATTTACATTGGGACATCCAACTATAGGTTTATCAATATTAGCTGGATACATCGGTAAATGGTTTGGTAATAAAGAGAAGTCTACAGAGGATATTAAGTTCCCAAAGCAAATGGAGTTTTTACGTGAAATCACTATCACTTCTTCTATAGTTGTTTTTATAGTTTATATTGTACTTAGTTTCATGGTAGGTCTTTCGGAGGCACAAATAATATTTGGTACATCAAACAATATATTCATGTATTCCATAATGCAAGGTGCTCTTTTTGGAGCCGGTTTAACAATTTTACTTCAAGGTGTACGTATGATGTTAGCAGAAATAATTCCAGCATTTAAAGGTATTTCAGACAGAATTATTCCTAATGCTGTACCAGCTTTAGATTGTCCTATAATTTTTCCTTTTGCGCCTAACGCTGTACTGATAGGCTTTATCGTTTCTATGATAACATCTACCATTACACTATTTTTTATCGGCGGGATAGGGCTTTTGCCTTTCGTAATACTTCCTTTAACTATAACTTGCTTTTTTGAAGTCGGTACTAGTGCTGTTATAGCTAATGGAACTGGAGGTCTTAAAGGTGCTGTACTTGGATCTGCTGTAGCTGGTGTAGTAATTATATTACTTGTAGGGCTTTCAATCCCATTTTTACAACACACCTCAGCAGATTGGATAATCATATTTGGTGGTAACGACTTTTCACTATGGGCAATAATTTCTGGATTATTTGGTAGATTATTTGGCTCGTAAAATACTTAAGGGGGGTTTAAATTATGATAGATTATGCAAATAATTATTATGAAAAAATAGTAGATATACAAAAAAAGGTTATAGATAACGAATCTGGTACGATAAAAGATACAGGTAGTTTATTCGCAGAAACCATAGAAAAGGGAAATGTAATATATGCTTTTGGAGCTTCTCATGCAGGGATCTTAGTAGAGGAATTGTTTTATAGAACAGGAGGGTTGGCTCTTATTAATCCACTGTTTAACCCTACTTTAATGTTAAATACAAGACCTATTACTTTAACTTCTCAAATGGAAAGATTAGAAGGGTTTGGTTCAAATATATTAGAATCTAGTCCAGCTAAATCTGGAGATGTCATTTTATTACATTCTGTGTCTGGTCGCAATTCAGTCTCTATTGATATAGCAATAAAAGCGAAAGAAAAAGGTATTAAAGTTGTTGTTATAACTAATTTAACATATTCTAAGCAGGTTACTTCACGTCATTCATGTGGCAAGAACCTATATGAACTTGGTGATTATGTTATAGATAATCATGGTGATTTTGAAGATTCATCTATCACAGTTGAAGGGTTACAACAAAAGATAGCTCCAACATCTTCAGTTATCGGCTGTATGATAGTTAATATGATTCTTATTAATACTGTATCTGCTCTTATCGAAAAAGGAGTTACACCTCCTGTCTTTCATAGTGCTAATGTAGATGGTGGAGATGAATTTAACGCCAAGCTATTTGAAAAGCACAAAGATAAAATACACTACATGTAAGGAATAAGACCTTGAAACTCCATTTCAAACTATGCAAACGTTTTAGAAAAAGCTTAGTAAAAGCTTCAACTACCGTCGAATCCTAAATACAAAATTACATTGCATATAGATATTACCTTCGTTTTTTTTTACCGCAAGTGCAAAGCACTTGCAATAATGGGTCAAGGGCGTTAGCCCTTGTCAGGGTGGTGGGGCGGATAGCCTCACGGTCTTGCTCTTAAAAGGATGTGAAAAAATGAAAGCAATCATAAACGGAAAGATAGTAACACAAGAAGATATATTAGAAAATAAAGTTTTGGTCTTTAATGAATATATTGTCGGAATCGAAAATAATCTGCCTCTAGATTGTGAAGTGATTGACGCAAAGGGCTTTTATGTTTGCCCAGGATTAATAGATGTTCATATTCATGGAAGTTGCGGAGCTGATACAATGGATACAAATATAGAAGCTGTTCGACTTATCAGTGAAGGGATTTCCAAAAACGGTGTAACTTCGTTTTTGCCAACTACAATGACAATGAGCAAAACTAATATATATCAAGCTTTAAATAATGTTCGTTATTGGATGTATCAAGAATTACAAGGGGCAAAAGTATTAGGTGCCCACCTTGAAGGTCCTTTTATTAATCAATATTATAAAGGAGCTCAACCAGCTGAACATATTTTAGAGGCTAATTATGACTTTATTGATGGATATAAAGATGTGATTAAAATTTTAACATATGCACCAGAGCTAGATAAAAACTATCAATTTACAAAAGAGATTAAGCAAAAAACAGATATTACACTGTCTATGGGGCATACGGGAGCTAAGTTTACTGAAATGAAAACAGCTTTTGAATATGGTTGCTCTCATGTTACACATTTGTTTAATGCAATGACACCACTCAACCATAGAGAATTAGGTGCAGTAGGTAGTGCGTTAACAAGCCCTGTTTTTTGTGAAGTTATTGCTGATAAAATTCATATTAATTCACAGCTTTTTCAATTTATATTAAATAATAAGGGTGTTGAAAAAGTTGTTTTAATTACCGATAGTATGAAAGCTGGTTGTATGCAAGATGGAATATATGATTTAGGAGGACAATCAGTTATTGTTAAAGATGGGGCAGTTCGTTTAGAATGTGGAAATTTAGCTGGAAGTGTTTTAACACTTAATAGAGCAGTGAAAAATTTTTATGACAATACAAATGCGACATTACCGCAAGTTATTCAAATGGCCTCTTTAAATCCAGCAAAGTCTATTGGTATGAATAAATTTAAAGGTAGTTTGGAAGTTGGGAAAGATGCAGATATTGTACTGTTTGATGAAGATTTAAATTGTCATTTGACAATATGTGAAGGACGAGAGATTTTCAAACAATTATAGAGGTGAAAAATATGAAAATTTTAGTATGTAAAGATTATGATGCAATGAGTCAAAAAGCAGCTCAACTTGTTGCAAGCCAAGTTACGTTGAAATGTAATTCTGTACTAGGTTTAGCTACAGGAAGTACGCCTATAGGTATGTATCAAAAACTGGTTGAAATGTATGAAAAGAAAATTATTAACTTTTCGCAAATTAGAACTTTTAATTTAGATGAATATTGTAACATTTCACAGAGTGATTCACAAAGCTATTATTATTTTATGCAAGAGAACTTTTTTAGAAAAGTTAATTTATCACAGGAACAAACTAATTTGCCTAATGGTATAATAGAAAATTTAGATACATATTGCTCTGATTATGATAATCTTATTAAAGAATCAGGGGGGATTGATTTACAAATACTTGGCATAGGGAATAACGCACATATTGGCTTTAATGAACCTAGCGAATACTTTGCAAAGGGGACCCATGTTGTTAATTTGGATCACTCAACAAGAGAAGCAAATGCTCGATTCTTTAATAGTATTGAAGACGTCCCAAAACAAGCCATTACAATGGGAGTTGGAACAATTTTTAAGAGTAAAAAAATTATGCTGTTAGCTTCTGGAGAAATCAAGGCACAGGCAGTTCGTGATACTGTGTATGGCGAAATAAAGCCAAGTGTCCCCTCATCAATTTTAAATCTACATTCGGATGTTATTATGATATTAGACGAGAGTGCAGGAGCTTTATTAGATGAGAAGGATTATGAAAGAGTTTAAGTTCTATGGAGTCATGGAGTGTTGTTCTTCCGTATTACAAAGGAACTTAGGAGGACGGTGGACTATCTTACTAAGCAATTAGTAATATCCGCCTCTTTTTTTACTCAAAATTTAAATTTCCCTGTTATAGTCAATTACAAGTGAGGAAGTAATGCAAATCGTCATCAAATTTAGAAAATTAACGTAGGGATTTTTTGAGACCTCATCTTAGCTAGGCTAAGAGTTTTCAATAGAATCAAGTCCTTCAAATAAGTTCATAAAACAACTTTTCTAACTTCATACAAAAATTAAGCTTGAGAAAATAACTTAGAATTTACTATAATAATATCAGTAAAAAAGGTGAATAAAACAGAAATTTTTGGAAAAGTTGCAAGACAATCAAACAAATATAAAATACAACGACTTCATAATACTAATTGAAACTTTTGGCTTTAGGCATATGCGTACTAATGGTAGCCACAGCATATATAAACATGAAGGCATATCAAGGGAATAGGTTTAATATACTGCGAAAATCTTTTAAATATAAGGTTTTCGGAGTTTTATTTTTAGTTGTGCCTACAAATTGGCTACATTAGCAGTCAATAAATCTAATTTTTCCGCTACTTCGTTTTACTTATTAGGATATAAAGGCTGTATGTTTAGAGTGTAGTTTTAACTTTTTCATGATCTTGCGTAAAGAAAAGTATTAAGCCTTTTTAATGAATTTTATAAATAATAAAAAAATGTAAAGTGATACGCAAGCAAAAAGCCCCTTTGAAAAAAGAGACTCCTCGAATTAACCAAAAAATTTGAATTATTATGAATAAATCAACATTTCAAATTTATTATTATCATACATTATAATTGAACTGCGAATACTACCTTAAAATCTTCAAATACCACAGGCATATTTTCTGAAAATTCATATCCTGATATTTTTCCATCTTCTGTGAAGAAATGCCCATACTCTCTTTGCCACGATTCCAAAGTTTCGTCTTCACCTTCACACTTACATATATCAAAAGTTATTTCATTTATATATATCAAATTGTATAATATTTGCTTTGCATTGCATATTTTGTCATTTGTTATCGAAAAATCTGTATGCCTAGCCTTCCTGCTATTAATAGCGATTCATGGCTATGACGAATATCATGTACATGAATACGTTTTACTCCTAATTTCAAACAACCTTTATCTATTTCATATCTAATAAAATGGTTTACAAACTGAAATGGCCTATCGCTTTTCTATATTGCATATTAACAATACCATTGCTTGTAACAATAAGAGTTGTATTAGGCAAGTGCGACGTGGAAAAACGCCAACACTCACTATATCCAGAGCTGTCGTTAATAATTTCTAATGTATTACCGTTTTCAAACGTAAATATTATATCAGCAAACTTACTAACATGTATATCTTTCACGATGTTACCATCTACATCACTGGAAAAATATTTCTCTGACATTTCATCATAAAAACTGTTTCCGTAGGGGTTATAGTCAAAGTTATCCCAATCAAAATGGCCATCATCTCTTAGTAATGTTGACTCAAGTGCTGTATTTGGGTGAAAAATATCTTCACTCGTAAAAATCATTTCACCGTTACAGACAAATCTCATACTACACATAATATGTAGAGTTCCAGAATCGCCAAAATCAAGTTCGGCTATTCCGACATGATAAATCCCCTCACCTCTTGTCAAATTACGTATAGGCTGTCCAAATAAAGTTGATAGAGCGTCTTTAATTTTTAAAACATCTTGTTTCTTCATTAAAAAATTGCCTACCCTTCTTCAATTCCATTGCCTAAAACAGTAAGGGAGTTATCAGAGTTAAGCTCGTACATACACCAATTTTCATCATCCCTTGAATAATTAGCATAAAATTCTAATTGAAATCCATTTTCAAATAATATAGTCAAATCACCAAAATTTTTTACCTCGATATTCTTTACTATATACTCTGAAAATTTTCCATTAAAATGCCTTAAGGTCATTTCATCGTAGTAATTATTGCCTTCATGCCCCCAGTTAAAAGTGTGCCAGTTGAAATCCATACTATGTGCTATTTCTGTATTAGGAAGAAGAATGTCACTAGAAGCAAAGAGTATTTCATCATCGCAAGTAAATCTCATACTACATTGAGCATTTAATGCATACCTTCCCTCCATGCCTTTTACATATACAAGCCTACCTTTTTCATTACGTATAGCAGCACCATCTTCACCACGCTTAATAATATTAGTTTCAACAAGCTCACCAAAATTCACAACTACCATTGCGCGAGCACGACCTAAATTTGTAAGTGGTTGTCCAATTAAAACAGTTAGCGATTCTCTTATAAACTTAACATCTTTTTTAGTCATTAAATCTTACCTCATTCCTATTAATTTAAGATAAGCATATCTCTGGCCATATCTAAAAGTTCTATAAAACTAAAACCCCACATTTGAAATGTAGAAATCAAGCACCCTTCTTTTCCATAAAACTTATTTGCCTACATCACATATTATTATACTCCTCCAAATCTATAGAAACAGGGTATTCTTTTTTAAAATCGTTGATTATTTCTTCAGAATTAGCTTTTATAACTAGCAAGCTAGAATCCCAAGGAATTATCTCTATTTCCGATAATGGGTTTTGCATAGAAAGCTTAGGGTTCCATATTTCTGCATTTCCGTCCGCCCAAGGTAGCTCGTGTTCCAAAACCTGCTCTAATTTTATGTCTTTTTTATATGCAGTTAAAACTCCCCATATTACTTGCATCTGGTGTTCCCTTGCTATTCTATTCATGGTATGACCATCTAGCCATACATAGTCTTTTGAAAAAGGTATTTCTTCTGGGTTAGGATGTAACTCATACATGCTAAATAACCAATTGTAATCTAAAAATCTATTATCCAAAACTTCAAAAACTTCATCTAAACTTGTGAATCCATAGGTTTTCATTTCACGTATTAATATACCTTTAATCATAATTCTAATTCCTCCTAAAAAATCTTGTATCATACTTATCTATGTAATCATACCATATGTCCTTGGGTGCATAGCTATACTACAGAATTATTATCAATATACATTATGATTAAATTGCAAATACCACTTTAAAATCTTCAAACACTACAGGCATATCTTCTGAAAACTCATATCCTGATATTTCTCCATCTTCTGTAAAGAAATGTCTATGCCCTCTTTGCCATGATTCCAAAGTTTCGTCTTCACCTTCACGCTTGCATATATCAAAAGTTATTTCATTGAATGGAAGAATTGTTATAGACACTGTTTCTATTACACAACGAGGATTGCCATGAAAATCGGTCACAATACTATAGTTACCCACCTGTGGAATATTTTCGTTATTAACTTCAAATGCTAACAAACTACTAGCAGTCGCTTTTTTTTTGCCTGATAACACCAAATCTAACAATTTGTTTGACCCTTCCTCATTTAAGTGAAAATGAAAGCATTCAATATATTTTGTCAAGCTGTTCTTATTTGTTTTAATTAAGAATTCTTCCCAAAACTCATTTACCGTCAAACTACATCACCTTTTCTTCTAAATACTTAATTATGAATTTACCGTATATTATATAAATAATGGACATCGTTCTTTTTTGTATCCTTAGTTCTCCCTACAGTAATAATTGTACGCTATTTATTTATAGTTATCAAATTGAATCCGTTCTACACTGCATTTTTGTCCTCTATTATATAAAAATCTGAATGCCCTAGCCTTTCTGTGATTAATATAGGGGTAAATCCCATATCTATGACGACTATCATGTACACGAATATGTTTTACTCCTGATTTTCAGTTGATACATTTAACCTTTGTAACTCCTAGAAAATTGAGATATTCTTATAGAATGGATGTGAGAAAAAAATAACACAACAATATAATTAATCAAAAGGGGGGGACTGAGCATGAAATTTGAAGAATTAGATGTTATAAAAGTAGTTTCAGACTTCCCTGAACATGGAATTGTGAAAGGAGAAATAGGTGCAATTGTAGTAGCTTTCACATACCCAAAAGAAGCCTATGAAGTTGAATTTGTAAATGATGATGGGACAACAAAGGCTATGTTTACTATTCTTTCAGAGAATTTAGAAAAATATAATTCTAATTAATTATACCTACTCAAAAAAATGAAACCGTTATACTCTTAGTATGACGGTTTTTATGTTCAAATCAAGTAAGTTCAATAGTCGTTTCTTATTAATACCCTTGGTATTTTCAGAGTGAGACAAGCATAGACATATGTTTAAGGTAAAATTAAGTTAAGATCATACAAAATACGAAAGATGGTTGGACTTTATGAAAACTTCAGGTACTAAATTATATTTTTATATCTTATTCTTTTCAATAGCTTTTATTATTGTTGGTAATCGAATTGCATTAATAGGAACAGATACACCTCATGAGGAACGTGAACCTATTATTCGTCCAGTTGTTGTAACACAAATTTTAGATACTCATATGCCAGATTCTTCAATTACTTTTATTACTTTTAGTGGTAGTGTTATTATGGGAGAGCTAAGAGGTAGTGAAGTAATTGCTCAGCAAACGGTATCAGAATACGCTTTTTTCACCGAAAGAAGAGCTGTTGAGGTTGACGATTGGGTACTACTATTTTACGATTCATTTGGTGAACGCTATGTTTTTATGAATTACATGAGGATACAATATATCGCTATTTTAGGCGCTACCTTTTTCACTTTGATAATATTATTTGGAAAAGTAAGAGGCTTCAATTCTGTTGTTTCACTTGGACTTACTTGTGCAGCCATGTTTTGGGTGTTTGTGCCAGCTATATTATCTGGACACAATATTTATATAACTACCCTTGTTATATGTATATACATCATTATTTCATCTTTATTAATAGCCATAGGCTTTAATAAAAAAGCATTCGCTGCTATTCTTGGATGTCTGGGCGGAGTACTTTTATCTGGACTTTTGATGATTTTTATGGATAATATCCTAAACTTGACTGGACTTGCTGATGAAGAAGCCTCTTTTTTGCTTATGCAAACACATTTTTCTATTTCAGATCTTAGAAGCATTACCTTTGCTGGGGTAACTATTGGAGCAGTAGGTGCCATAATGGATGTTGCTACGTCAATATCATCATCCCTATGGGAAATATGTAGTGTTGATAAAAAATTTGATTCCACTAAACTCTTCAAATCGGGATTAAATATTGGAAAAGATATATTAGGAACAATGCTAAATACTTTGATACTTGCTTACATTGGTAGTTCTATATCGTTTTTACTTTTAGTCAATTCGCAAGCAACATCTATAATGGCATTACTTAATCTAGAAATAGTAATTACCGAAATCTTGCGTTCCCTCATAGGAAGTTTCGGTATGTTTTTGACTATTCCTCTTACTGCCGCTATATGTTCATGGCTATACGATACTCGTTAAAAATAATCCTATTTGATCTTTAAAATGGGTATTTTTAAAGAATCTTATTATTTTCTATAGTTGATATATATGATATTATAAATATAAATTTATACTTCACACTAGACTTATAGGCCGCTGCATAATACATAGTGTAAGTGTACATTTAGCAGCTCATTACAAAAGTTTTATATCGAAACAATAAAAGAAGGGGGTATATATTTATGTTTAGTCAAATTTGGGAGCTTTATAGAGAATATGCGGTGATTATACTGGGTGGTTTTCTTATAATTCGTTCATTCTATTTGGAAAATAAGACAAATACAAAATCTATAAGTATTTTAAATACTATTAAAATGCTTATAGTAACCTTATTGGCTATAGTAGCCACCAATTTTTTAGTTGATTTTTTTAATGAAGAGTGGGATATTTTTAGAGAAGGCTCTATAATGCTAGTTGTATTTTTTTTAGGTCGAAATTTATATTTAGAAAAGACATTTACAGATATAAAAATATCAAGAATTGTCAGAGGATCAATAATAGCATTTGCAATAATTAGTGCAATAACTATTACAATTCTATCATATTGATTAAGATTAATGCTATTAAAAGTCTCTTTGGCTATATTTTGAAATCAATGAACGAAATCTTTTGAAAAATTATAACTGGAGATAATGCTATGGCTACTAGAGGAAAAAATATAAACTTATTCTTAATGGACGGCGACTCAAACGGTCGTATTAAATGCACTCTTGCTAACTGGACGGGTGTAGCATATAAAATACCTCGAACAGAATTGGAAAAATGTAAGGAACGCAATGATCTTTCGCAAAGTGGAGTTTATCTCCTATTCGGCACATCTGATCAAACTGGTGAGAACATTGTTTATATCGGTCAAGCAGGAGTAAGAAAAAATGGGATGGGAATACTGTCCCGCTTGCAAGAACATAAAAGAAATCCAGACAAGGGCTACTGGACAGAAGCCGTCATATTTACTACATCAAATAATTCCTTTGGACCCACGGAGATAAGCTACCTTGAAAACCGATTTACAAATTTAGCAATAGCGGCAAAACGATACGTTATTAAGAACAGTAATGATCCTACACCTGGTAATATTACGGAGGAAAAAGAAAGTGAGTTAGAGGAATTTATAGATTATGTGAAAATTGTGATGGGCACACTTGGACATAAAGTATTTGAGCCGCTTGCCGAAATAAAATGCTCTGTAGATACGAATAATAATATCATTTATGAAAATAGTAACCTGCTACTTTACATGAAGCGCAAAATCCGAAAAAGCAGTCAAATCATTGAGGCCAATTGTAAGCAGACTGCCGAAGGCTTTGTCGTTCTCAAAGGAAGTCATATAGAGTTGAACGACTCAGAAAGTATACCGCCTGGTGTAAAAGAATCCCGACAAAAGGCAAAGATTAACGAAAATGGTGTTTTACAAGAGGATGTTCTTTTCAAAAGTCCATCTTATGCCGCCGCTTTTGTTATAGGCGGCCGCGCTAACGGTTTGATTGAATGGAAAACAGATAATGGAAAAACACTGAAAGATATTGAAAATAGCGAGGATAGCTAAGAATAACTCAACAAGTACTAATCAAATTTTGCCTAACGTTCACCGCAACCTATGAAGTATATGTTTAATAATATTCCTAATCCTAATGAAAAAATTTGCTAGACTATGACCTATAACATATGACAGGAACCATATTATAGGAATGATAATATACTATTAAATAAAAACCTTGGGATATTTTAGTAAGTGAAAGGAAAATTTTTATTATGCGTATTGATAGTAACTCCAATAGAATACGGGACATGATTTTAGGCATTAACACACCTGTTAGGCTTGATAATGGAAAAATGAGCCCCGCCATTAATTTAGATAATGCGGCAACTGCACCCGCATTCAAACAAGTTGCTGATGCAATACAACGCCAAATGCATTACTACGGCTCAATTGGTCGAGGTAAAGGGCAAAAATCAGAACATTCCAGTGAAATTTATGCAAACGGTCGAGATATTATTAAAAAATTTGTTGGTGCAGATGATAGTAAATATACAGTCTTTTATACGGGCTGTACTACAGACGGTATAAATAAACTTGCATCTGCACTAATTGAAAGTCCTAGAGATATGATTCTTAGCACACGCATGGAACATCATGCGAACGATTTGCCATGGCGAGAACGTGCAAGAACAGTGTATGCCGAAGTAGATGATAAAGGGCGTTTAATAATTGATGATGTAGAACGCCTCCTAAAAAAATATGGTGGGAAAATAAAATATGTAACGGTTACCGCTGCTTCCAACGTGACAGGATATGTTAATGACGTACACAAAATTGCCAAAATTGCACATAAATACGGAGCTTATATTATTGTTGATGGTGCACAAATTGTTGCGCATCGTACTTTTTCTATGCTAGGTGTAGATTCAGATGAAGATATTGATTTCTTCGCTTTTTCAGCACATAAAATGTATTCTCCTTATGGAGGCGGTGCAGTAGTGGGACTTAGTGAAGTCCTGAATCAACATATCCCTAAGTTTTATGGTGGAGGCATAGTAGAGCTTGTAACCGATGACGATGTGACATATACTGATGCACCTGACGTTTATGAAGCTGGATCACCAAACTATGCTGGTGTAGTCGGAATGCTCGAAGCAATAAAAATTCTTGAACATATTGGGTTTGACTATATTGAAAAACATGAGAAACGTCTTCTTATGCGAGCACTTGATGGTTTTTTTAATAACCCTAACATAACCCTTTATGGCGATAGTAAAAATATCACTGATAGAGTGGGTATTCTTGTGTTTAATCTAAATGGTATGGATTCTGAGACTGTGGCTAATCAACTTGCTGGACGTGCAGGAATTGCAGTTCGACATGCTAAGTTTTGCGCACACCCCTATGTCCAACGCCTGTTAGATTATACCCCAACACTCACATGTGATAAAGCAACTGGCATGGTGCGCATTAGCTTCGGTGTATATAACAACAATGATGATGTAGATTGCCTGATAAAAACTGTTAGAGATCTAATCTGAGTATAAAAAGGGCTGTACTTATTGCTGATACAGCCCTTTTTAGTCTTATTTTCCTAATATTAATAGAGATTTCGAATACCTTCTAGAATTGACTTACTCATATTTTTTTGATATATTCAAGCATGCAATATTTTATTCATAAAAATATGCTTGCATCATCAAAAAATACCTTCTAAAGTTGACTTATTCATATTTTTTTTGATATACTTCAGCATGTGGATATTTTGTTCACATAAATGTGCTCAAGTTGTCAAGAATTCAAATGATACTTTTATATCAAACAAAACGAAAGAAAGGCGGTTTAAAATGGAACCTAATTTTCAAAAAGAAAAAGGCATAGTTGTCCAAACTTTTGGTCAATATTTTGCATCTCTAATTGATCTTAACTTGGAAGAGTGGTACAAAGTTCATATGGATTTTGCAGAAGATCCTTTTCAAATTAAAGGCGTATCACCTTTTAGTATTATAGGCAATCCTGACCCTGTTATGCAAAAATATGCTGAATGCAAAAATACAAATACCCGTGTTAAGGCCGATGTCCGTAAAAATTTTAGTGAAATATGCAGGAAAGCTTATTGTGATTATTTAGTTCTGGATAATACTTCTACACTTATTGACCTGATTGAAATTAATGGTCAACTTTATTCTATCATGGCTGGAGAAAAAACAGATTTTATTGATGAATTTTATAATAGAAATGAAGAAGCTAAAACTAACCTTATCTGTCCATCCAAAGAAGGGCTCAGCCAAAGACTGAAATCGCAATATGATTTATTTATTGAAACAATTCTTTGCCACTATGACCCAGATCATATCATAATGATTCGTTCCCACGTTCCACATTTTTATTTTCAAGATGGAGATATTGCTAAAACTGTACATACTGAAGAAGCAAGAAATTTACTGCAGCAATTGGATAACTATTTTTTAGAAAAGACAAATTGTATCTCTATTAATACACCTTCACAATTTTTTGAGACTCATAAAAATCCAATTGATCATATATTTTCAAAAAAGCAATGGGAGTTGCAAATTGCCCTTGAAAGGGATATTGTTAACGCAATTGAACAATCTACGCAAAAAGATTATTTTTCACATAAAAAACTAAGTTCAAAAAATAACACGTTAATGACTTTTGACTTCCCATCAAATTCAATAAAATCCACCTCTGAAAATCTAATCGTACAAAATCACTCTTACCATACAAAAACAATTGCTGATTATATTGTGGGTGGCGGAACTGATATTTCTATAATTTCAAATTATTTTCAATCAATTCCTTACACTTATGAGGACATTATTGCGCTCTGCTTTCTCTGGAACTCTGTAGAGGACATATTCCAAATGGATGTAAATCTTGCTGAAAAAATTTTAGATAATAAGAATGGTTCGCCTTATTTACATACAAAAAGGTTGTTTGAACATAACGTACGTGTACTTCGTGAATATGAATATTGTTTTATAGCCTTGGACGATATTTCATTCGAAGATACTATCATTGTTAAGCTAGGGTCAAAGCAGTTTTTAGAGATAACTCGACACGACGTACTAAGGTTCGTATCTGATCAATCATGGGACTACAAACGCTTTATAGATAATGGATATACTTGTGGCATGGCTGATATTGATGAGGCCTTAGGAAGTTTTGAAACATATTTTGAGCGTGGACGTCGTAAATGTGTAGACCCTTTTGTTTTAGCGTTCGCAACGAAATCCGACTTTATGCAGTCACTATATTTTTTAGATTATGAAGATATCCTAGACAATGAAAATTATATAATTGCGCTTTCTGGTAGTGATATTGGAAACATAAATTATAAACCTAAACTAGATACTACTTTCCTATTCGATGAGAAAACTAGGATTGGTTCAATAGCAGGAGTAGGAATGGGCGACCAGATTGGTAGTATAGAATTTTACAAATCTGTTTGTGATGCAAATAATTTGGAACTTTGGATTCAAGACCTTGCATATGATCAACACTTTGTACATGCTGGCATGGATTCTTGTAGGATATGCGATCCTAGCATAGACGCTCGACGATTCACCAAAATTTTTTCCAAAAGACTTAGATGGATGATGAGAATGGCAACATCTCCAGAAGAATCCTACCCCGTGAATCAAAATACTAAATGGTCCTCATTAGGACTACAAGAAGCCTATAATATTGTGTGGGGATTGCATTTTATGCCTGATTTACTTTATAAATTTGTAACTGGACCTGAAAATATAACACCAGTTTTTGCATGTAAGACACCGAAAGTATTGGAAGATTTTTTTATAAATAAGATTCCAAATAAACCAGTGATAGCTTGCTCTGTCTATATGGGCGTACCAGACCTTAAATTGAAAAAATCAGTCTATGAAAAATATTTTAATTTTCCAGAAATACCTATAGAAGATACATTAAACCACACTACTATGTCACTATGCCAATCTACATACTCCATAGCCATACATTTACGTAGGGGGGATTATATCGTGGGTACAATGAAAAAAGAGTGGCATTCTAATGTAAAATATAAAGAATCTTTGAAAATGGTATATGATCAACTATCTTCTGATCGCTATCCTAACAAGCACTTATTTGTATTCTCAGATGATATGGAATTTGTTAAAGCAAATACTCTGGCTTTAGGACTTGACATAGCTGGAGATTCAATTACTTATGTAGACTGGAATCATCATTTTAATTCATTCCGAGATATGCAGCTTATGGCCTCATGTAGGATCATTATCAGAAGCCTAGGTGTTTTTGGGTATACTGCAGCTTCTATAGGTAAATCAGTGGACTGCCTAATCTCAGTAAATGATCAAGGTGGATGGATAGAATGGATACGTGAATCGCTATAATGAGGAGGAAATTTTATTTATGGCAAACAAAATCGCGCTAATTACAGGAGTAACAGGACAAGATGGTAGCTATCTTGCAGAATTATTATTATCTAAAGACTATACTGTACATGGTATTGTTCGCCGAACAAGTATAGAACGCAAGGAACGAATCGAACATCTACGTGATAATCCAAATTTCTTAACACACTATGGTGACATGACAGATGGACTTAGCCTTATTCGGATAATAAAAACTGTCAAGCCAGATGAAATTTATAACCTTGCTGCACAATCTCATGTACATGTGTCTTTTGAAGCACCTGAATTCACAGCCAATGCGGACGGCCTTGGCTCTTTGCGTATCTTAGAAGCAGTTCGCATGTTAGGACTTGAGCATTCATGCAAAATATATCAAGCTTCTACGTCGGAGTTATACGGAAAAGTTCAGGAAGCCCCACAGTCAGAGACAACTCCATTCTACCCATATTCACCATATGCAGTAGCCAAACAATATGCTTTTTGGATTGCACGTAATTATCGAGAAGCGTATGGAATGTTTGTTTCAAATGGAATATTGTTCAATCACGAATCTGAACGTAGAGGCGAAACTTTCGTTACGCGCAAAATAACCATTGGGGTAGCACGTATTGTACATGGCATGCAAGAAAAGTTAGTTTTAGGGAATTTAGATGCTCTGAGAGATTGGGGATATGCTAAAGATTATGTTGATTGTATGTGGAGAATTTTACAACATACTGAACCAGATGATTTTGTGATTGCCACAGGGAAACAGCATTCTGTACGTGAGTTTTGTTTGCTGGCGTTCAAATATGCAGGTATAGAATTACGATTTGAAGGTGTGGGCATTGACGAAAAAGGCATTGATATTAAAACTGGAAAAACTTTAGTAGAAATTTCTCCTGAATTTTACCGCCCTACAGACGTAGTTAATCTTTTAGGAAACCCCACAAAAGCTAAGGAAATACTCGGTTGGGACCCTATGTCTACAACTTTCCCTGATCTTGTACGTATTATGGTAGATCATGATTTAAACTTTTTGAACAAGAGGTGAAAAAAATATGAACTTGACAGATAAAATATATGTGTCTGGACACAATGGCATGGTTGGATCAGCAATAGTAAGAGAACTTAAACGTATCGGATTTGAAAATATTATAGTTAAATCCCGACAAGAATTAGATTTAGGTAATCAAAAAGCGACGGAAGATTTTTTTGCTTATGAAAAGCCAGATTATGTTTTTGCTGCAGCAGCTTTAGTTGGTGGCATATGGGCAAACATGCATGGTCATGCTCATTTTTTGATGGACAACCTCAGAATGCAATGCAACCTCATTGACAGCTCTTACAAAAACAATGTAAAAAAATTGCTATTTTTAGGATCATCGTGTATTTATCCTAAAGATGCATTACAGCCGCTATCTGAAAATGCTCTACTCACTGGACCGTTAGAGCCCACCAATGAAGGCTATGCCATTGCAAAAATCGCTGGAGTTAAGTTGTGTGAATATTATAATAAACAATATAACGTGGATTTTATAAGCCTAATGCCGTGCAACCTGTATGGATATAATGATAACTTTGACCCTTTACAGTCTCATATGCTACCTGCACTCATCCGCAAATTTCATGAAGCGAAATTGGAACAAGCCGAATCTGTTACTGTATGGGGGACAGGTAAAGTATATCGTGAACTATTATTTGTTGATGATTTAGCTAAAGCTTGTATCTTCGCTATGAAAAATTATTCAGGATCAGAATTTTTGAATGTAGGTTATGGTGAGGACTTCACCATATCAGAGATAGCTAACATGATTAAGAATATTACAGGGTATGAAGGTAGTATTGTATATGATTCAACAAAGCCAGATGGTATGTTTCGTAAAATAATGGATTCTAGTAAAATAAAGGCACTTGGCTGGAAACCAGAATTTAGCATACAAAGTGGCTTGAAATTAACATATGACTGGTATATGAGCCAAGGAAATTGTACGCGTCATTAGGGGGAAAATTTCATGAATATAGTCCTGTTATCTGGTGGTAGTGGTAAGCGTTTGTGGCCATTGTCAAACGGTGTACTTTCAAAACAATTTTTGAAATTATTAAAAGATGATAAAGGCAATTTTGAATCAATGGTTCAACGAATCATGAGACAGTTAACTTCTAACATTCCAGAAGCTAATATTTTTGTATCATGCCACGAATCTCAGGTAGACGTGATACAGCAACAACTGAATAAAGTAGAAATAATATCAGAACCAGATAGACGCGATACATTTCCAGCCATAGTTTTAGCAGCGGCACACCTGCGATATAAGAAACAAATGAATGATAATGATATATTTGTAACACTACCGATAGATGTTTTTGTGGAGAACTCATATTTTCAGTTACTAAGAGATGTAGAAAGCTTTGTAAACAACTGTAACATAGGTTTGCTTGGCACAATACCCTCTTACCCCTCAGAAAAATACGGATATATCAAACATATAAATGGTAAGGTTACAGGTTTTGTAGAAAAACCTAGTGCCGTAGAAGCAGAGAAGCTGATTTCGCAAAATGCATTATGGAATTGTGGTGTTGCCGCGATGAAAATCGGATATGTATTGGATTTAGCACAAAAATATGTTGAATTTGATAATTTTGAGTTTTTATACGAACAATATAGAAATTTGCCTAAAATTAGCTTCGACCATGAAGTAATTGAGAATGAGTTTTCCATTCAGACTGCATTACATAAAGATGAATGGAAAGACCTAGGTACTTGGAACACATTCGTAGAGGAAATTGGTACTAATATCATAGGTGATGCTCTTATATCTGACAATTCAACAAATACTCATACTTTGAATATGCTCAATATACCAGTTATTGTGCAGGATATGCATGATGCCGTGATTATCGCAAGTTATGATGGGATTCTTGTCACTAGCAAATCAGGTAGCTCCCATTTAAAACCACTAGTAGAGCGTATATCTTGTAGACCTATGTATGAACAACGGAAATGGGGCAAACATCGTATTTTGGATTATAACACTGGAGACTCGTCTTCACTCATTAAGCGAATTCACATGGATGCAGGCAAATCAATGGGATATCAGTATCATACTAAACACACTCAGATATGGATTATACTTAGTGGCAAAGGTATTTTAACTATTGATGAAGTTGATTCTGTCGTTTCCGCTAATAGTGTAATTCAGATACCTATTGGTGCAAATTGTTCATTATTAGCAGCAACAAAAATGGAATTTATTGAAGTTCAGCTAGGACACGGAGAGTTAGAAGAAGTATATCATAGCTAAATAATAAATATCACGAGAATTACAAATAAAAACAAGTTATAGGAGGAAAGTATGAAACTTCATATTGGTGCTGGAGAAAAGTATTTGCCAGGATATAAGCATATGGATATAATTAAGCGTCCACATATTGATTATGTAGGCGATGTTGGAGATTTATCTTTCTTACAGGACTCTAGTGTAGATGAAATCTATGCTTGTCATATTTTAGAGCACTTTAATCGTAATGAAGTTGAAGATGTGCTTCTGGAATGGAATCGAGTATTGACAAAAAGTTTCGGGGGGGGGGGCACTAAGGGTCGCTGTTCCAGATTTTAATG
>JGI994J12354_10000337_pt1 | contig 46398 bp, 41 predicted proteins | sample IntmicLarv3ML3BL_FD_12354 | JGI IMG/M metagenome (IMG submission 12354) | reverse complement strand
CCCGCCGTTATGGCGGCCATGGGCAGCGTTTTAACCAACAAATACGCCGAGGGCTACCCCGGCAAGCGCTATTACGGCGGCTGCGAATGCGTGGACATTGCGGAGTCCATCGCCATTGACCGCGCCAAGACGCTTTTCGGCGCGGAATTCGCCAACGTGCAGGCGCACTCCGGCGCGCAGGCCAACATGGCGGTCTACGCCGCCTTTTTGCAGCCGGGTGATGTGGTCATGGGCATGAACCTTGCCCACGGCGGCCATCTCTCCCACGGCTCCCCCGTGAATATGAGCGGTATTCTGTATCGCTTTGAGCCCTACGGCGTGAACGACGACGGCTTTTTGGATTATGACGCGCTGGAAAAGAGCGCCAGAGAGCTGCGGCCGAAGATGATTGTCGCGGGGGCCAGCGCCTATCCGCGTGTCATTGATTTCGAGCGCATCGCCGCCATTGCCAAGGAGGTCGGCGCGATCTATATGGTGGATATGGCGCACATCGCGGGTCTGGTTGCGGCAGGAGAGCATCCCTCGCCCGTGCCCTACGCGGATGTTGTCACCAGCACCACGCACAAGACCCTGCGCGGCCCGCGCGGCGGTTTGATTCTCTGCAAGGAGGAGTTCGGCCCGGCCATCAACAAGGCCATCTTCCCCGGCACCCAGGGCGGTCCGCTCATGCACACCATCGCCGCCAAGGCCGTCTGCCTGGGCGAGGCTTTGCAGGATGACTTCAAGATCTACCAGCAACAAGTGGTCAAAAACGCCGCTGCGCTCGCAAACAGCTTGATGAAGCGCGGCGTAAACCTCGTTTCCGGCGGCACAGACAACCACCTCATGCTCGTGGATTTGCGCAATCTCGGCATCACGGGCAAAAAGCTGGAGCGCCGTTTGGACGACGTATACATCACCGCCAACAAGAATTCCATCCCGAACGACCCCGAAAAGCCCTTCGTCACCAGCGGTGTGCGCTTGGGCTCGGCGGCCGTCACCTCCCGCGGCTTCAAGGAAGAGCAGATGGACAAAATCGCGGAATTCATCTACCTTGCAGCAACGGATTTCGTTGCGCAGAAGGAATCGATTCGCGCCGGTGTCAACGAGATGTGCGCGCAGTTCCCGCTTTATGAATAAGAAAACACATCCATAAACGGCAAACGGCAGCCTCGTTTTTCGGGTCTGCTGTTTCGCTTTATCCGAAAAGGAGGCCGCTCCTGTGAATTCCCAGGAAATCATCCGAAAAACCGAGCGTCTGGGTGCGCGGAATTACAGTCCCAAGCCCGTGGTTATCTCTCACGGCGAGGGCGTTTTTGTGTGCGACCCGGAGGGCAGCGAATATATCGATATGCTCAGCGCCTACTCCGCGCTGAATTTCGGGCACCGCCACCCGGAGCTGGTCGCGGCCGCCAAGGCGCAGCTGGACAGGCTGACCCTCACCTCCCGCGCCTTCCATAACGATTTGCTCTGCGAATTTTATGAGGCTCTTTCGCTGCTCACGGGCAAGGAGAAAATCCTGCCCATGAACACGGGTGCGGAGGCGGTGGAAACCGCGCTGAAAACCGCCCGCCGCTGGGGAAGCGACATCAAGGGCATCCCGGACGGGCAGCAGGAAATCATCGTCTGCGCCAACAATTTTCACGGGCGCACCCTCGGCATCATCAGCATGTCCACGGACGAAAGCGCGCGGCGCGGCTTTGCACCCCACACCCCCGGCTTCCGCGTGATTCCCTATGGGGATGCGGCTGCGCTGGAGGATGCCGTCACGCCGCAGACCGCCGCATTTCTCGCGGAGCCGATTCAGGGCGAAGCAGGCGTGATTGTGCCGCCGGAGGGCTGGCTGCGCGCTGTGCGGGAAATTTGCAGCAAAAATAATATTCTCTTCCTCGCGGACGAGGTGCAGACCGGTCTTGCCCGCACCGGGGCAATGTTCGCCTGCCATCACGAGGGCGTGGAGCCGGACATTTACATCCTCGGCAAGGCGCTCGGCGGCGGCATCCTGCCGGTTTCTGCCATTGCCGCCAATGCATCTCTTCTGGATGTATTCGAGCCGGGCAGCCACGGTTCCACCTTCGGCGGCAATCCGCTGTCCTGCGCCGTGGCAATCAAGGTCATCGAAATCCTGCAGCGTGACGGCTACGCCCGTCAAGCGGCGGAAAAGGGTGCCTATTTCATACAGGGGCTGCGGAACATTCAAAATCCCGACATCCGCGAGATACGCGGCAAGGGGCTGCTCATTGGCGTGGAATTTCACAGCAACGCTGCGCCCTATGTCAAAAAGCTGATGGCAGAGGGTATCCTCGCCAAGGAGACGCACGAGAAAACGATTCGCTTCGCGCCGCCCATTCCCATTACCTTCGCGCAGTTGGACAGCGCGCTGGCAGGGATACAAACGGCGTTCGGGGCATAATAATCCTACTACAAAACGAACAGGAGAACCGCCGTGAAACACCCCGATATCTGCGCCCTTCTCTTTTGTGACAGCGAAACCGATGCGCGCGCGGAGCTGCTTTTTACGCTCCTGCTCACGCTGGGCTGTGATACGCTGCGGCGGGGCGGCATTCCGCAGGTTGCCGCGGTCTACCGCAACTGCAGTGAAGCCGCGCTGCGCGAAATCGGTGCGCCGTTGGGTGCCTATTTGCCCGCGGATGNCCCCGCCGCCGTTTCGGCTTTCATCGGCGGGCGGGATGCTCTTCTGCTGCCCTGCACCGCCGTGTTTACGGAGGATTTTTCCGCTGGGGAATGGCTGCCGCATTTTCAGGAGATGCACAGCATGTTCGGCGTGGACACCATGCGCGTTACCTTTGTCACGCCGGAAACCGAAACCGCTTTTGCCGCAGAGCGTTGCTTCGCCGCCGTCCTTTCCGCCAAAGGCACCGAGAAATGGCTCGCAAGCGGGTCGGCGGAATTCCCGTGGGAAATGCTGGAAACCGCAGCGGACACCATCCATCTGGACGAGGGCTGCGTCTGCCTGGCGCAGGATGTGCTCTCCCGCCATGAGGCAGGGGGAAAGCTGCGGCAGTATTTCCTGCGCAAGCACATCGAAAACGGTGTGCTCATCCCCTGCACGGACGGCGTAATGCTTGCGCCCGACTGCCAAATCGGCGCGGGTACGCAGATTTGGCCCTGCACCCTGCTTCAACGCGGTGTTGTCATCGGACGGGACTGCGAAATCGGTCCGAACAGCGTGCTGGCGCAATGCGACATCGGTGACCGCGTGATGGTGCAAAGCAGCGTCTGCACAGAAAGCATCATCGGGGACGGTTGCAGCGTGGGTCCCTTCACCCGCCTGCGTCCCGGAACGCGCCTTGGCAAGGAAGTGCGTGCGGGGAATTTTGTGGAGGTCAAAAACGCGGACATCGGCGACGGTGCAAAGCTTTCGCATTTGAGCTATGTCGGCGACGCGCAGGTGGGCGAGAAAGTCAACATCGGCTGCCTTTGCGCCACGGCGAATTTTGACGGCAAGGATAAATTCCGCTGCGAGGTCGGCGACGGCGCGTTCGTCGGCTGCAATACCATCCTGGTCGCGCCCGTCACACTGGGCGAGGATGCCTACACGGCGGCAGGCTCCGTCATCACCGAGGATATCCCGGACGGCGCGCTCGCCATCGCCCGCGCGCGGCAGACCAACAAAGAGGGCTGGCGCAAAAAGGCGGACAAATATAAAAAATAGACAGCAAGAGGATAGAAGCAATGAGATTGTTTCAACGGCGCAAAACAAGCTCCGGCGGCGCTCAGGGGGGAGCGCCCGAGTTCCTGATTGTGGGCTTGGGCAATCCCGGGGCGAAATACGAAACCACCCGCCACAACGTGGGCTTCTTGTGCGTGGATTTGCTGGCGCAGAAGCATAATTTCCCCATCAAGCGCCTCAAGTTCAAGGCGCTTTGCGGCGATGTCACCCTCGCGGGCAAGCGTTGCCTGGTGATCAAGCCGCAGACCTTCATGAACGCCAGCGGCGAGGCCGTGCGCGAGGCCATGCAGTTTTATAAAATTCCGCCGGAAAAATGTATTCTGGTTTTTGACGATGCTTCCCTGCCGCCGGGCAAGCTGCGCATTCGCCGTCAGGGCAGCGACGGCGGGCAGAAGGGCATGCGCAGCATCATTGAATGCACGAATCGGGACGACTTCCCGCGCATCAAAATCGGCATCGGCGCAAAGCCCTCCCCGCAATGGGATATGGCGGACTGGGTGCTTTCCGCCTTCAGCTCGGACGAGCTGAAAACAATGCGCACCGCCTGCGATGCCGCCTGCGATGCGCTGGAGCTGCTGGTCAACGGAGAGCTTGACCGCGCGATGGGGCAGTATAATTAGTACTTAGTGCATCATGGACTGCACGCTGTCCACAACATTCCCCACGGTGCGCGCCACCTGGTTTACCGTGCGCTTGGTGCTTCTGTGACCCTTGTGGCTGCGCTGCAAGGCCGCGCTGCCCAGCATGGTTGCGCCGCCCACTGCGAGGCCAATGCCAATGGTTTTGGCAATTTGATGATTCTTTTTCATGTGATTTTTCCCCTTTCCGTTTTGCTTCCTGAATGATTTCAAACAGGCACAATGCTATTGTTCCCCGCGCCGCGCGTTTTTTCAGCGGAAAGATTTGGGAGCATGATTTTTTTCGGACGTAAAATGCAAGGATTTTTATTTTCCGGTTTGCTATAATCTCCTTGAAAGGGGGCTTTGGGATGGATTGGACAACGCGAATGAACGCGGTGATGGATTATTTTGAGGACAACCTAAGCGGCGAAATCTCTTATGAAACCGCCGCGCAGCTTGCCTGCTGCTCCGTGTATCATTTTCAGCGGATGTTTTCCTTCGTTGCGGAAATTCCGCCGGCGGAATACATACGCCGCAGACGCTTGACCGCCGCCGCTTTTGCCTTACAGGAGGGCAGTGCCAAGGTTATTGACCTGGCCTACCAATACGGCTACGAGTCGCCGGAGGCGTTCAGCCGCGCGTTCAAAAAGCAGCACGGGGTAACGCCCGCCGCCGTGTGCGGCAAGGACGTTGCGCTCCAGACCTACCCAAAAATCACCTTCTCCCTTTCGCTGAAAGGAGATGCCGAAATGCACTATCGCTTGGAACAGCACGAGGCGTTTGAACTCTGCGGATTCTCCACGGCAATTCGCGGCGGCATGACTGCGCCGAAATTCTTGCGGCAATTGCACAAAAGCGGGCAGCTGCAGCAGCTCTACCGCGACCTCAAGGTCCCTTGCCTGCCTCAAGACGCGCCCGCCACACCCGGCGAGCCGGAAAGCCTCTTTTTCGCGCTCTATGATTTTCAGGCGGATTGCAGCTTTTCCTATCTGATCGGGCACAACAAGCCGGACGCAGACCCTCCGCCGGAATACGAAACCCTTTGCATCCCCGCGCAGACCTGGGCGATTTTCTCCTCCCCGCAGGACATCGGCGCAGACCCCGCCCTGCAGTGCAAACGAGCCTGGAATCAGGTTGCGGATTGGTTCGCCGCCTCGGAATACGAACACGCCCCCGCCCCGGAGCTGGAACGCGGCTTCAACCGCGGAAACATGGATTTCTATTATGAGGTCTGGATTCCGGTGGTGAAAAAGTAAACGGCAAGCAACACGCCCGCAGAAGTTAGATGCTTCTGCGAGCGTGTTTGGTTTTCCTCATTTTGAATTTGCCAGATGCCATCTGGCAAATCTCCGGACACCTGCAATATAGCGCGCCCTGCGAGCGTGTTCCACGACCGCCCGCCGTCATTGCGGCTGGCGAGGGGAACGCGCACGGGGCAGCTGCTGCGGGGCAGTCCGCGCAGCCCTTTATCTTCCTATTCCTCCAACTCCATCAACGCTTCTTCTACATCCGAATAACGCTTCACCGTGGGGTCGTGGAGGATATTTTTCGCTTCCTGCAATGCGGCAATGGTTTCTGCATTCGGCGCGCCCAACTTCTCCCCCAAAATCGCCGCCACCTGATCAATACACGCCGCCGCTTCGCGGAGCTTTTCTGCAATTTTTGCGCGCTTCTTTTGGTTTTGCAGCACCCTTACGGTCACATTGAAGCCGCCGCCGAGGGCTTCCAGATCCTTGCCGTCATCATTGTTCCAAATATTTGCCGTTCTGCGGTAAAGCTCACTGATTTCTTCCAAAAATTTCATGTCCGGGTTGAGCTGACTCGCCCGCTCCAGAAAACCGTGGCAGCAGCTGCCGTTGGTGGCCAGCACGCAGACGAAGTTGGTATACATCGGCCAAGGGTTAAATTCCTTTTTCTTCATGCCGTCAAAGCGTCCGTTTTCCACATCGTCTGCCCAAGCCCGAAACGCCTACGCACCGAAGGCATAGGTTTCGCCTTTTTCGCTCAGCAGGGCGGGCAGGGCGCAGAGCGCCTCCCGATAAATTTCCGCCAAGGGGCGGCTTTCTTTTTTGTCGCCCACAAAAATCCATCCGCCGTGCACCCCATCCCCGGCAATGGCCTCCTGTGCCGCAACGCGCAGCGGCTCGTTGTTGTTTGCCGTCATATACAGCAATGTTTTTCCGTAATCCTCATAGCCGACAAACACGCCCATGGGCTGTTCGTTTCGATTCGCAATGACCGGGATGCCCCTATCAATATAGGCGCACAGGGTCGGCAGATACATTTGTAGATTTTTTCGCAGCTCCTCCATGGGCACAACGGTGCTCGCATAGCCGCATTTGGTGAAAATGCTTTCAAAAAAAGCGTGGTCTTCCGCATCCAGGCGATAGGCGCTTACGCCGTCCCCGCCGTAGGGAATGCGGGAATAGTGCTGAACAAAGACATCCCCCGTCAGCCCCGCGAAAAATTGGTAGTCAAGGTCCTTTTCGCCGAGGCATTCCATCACATAACTCGCGCAGCCGTTGAACCAATAGTTTTCGCCCTTCTCATCCGTTACCAATCGATGAATGACGGGAATGATGTTGTTGCTTTGCTTGGTGACCATGGTAAGCTCCCCTTCCTTTATCCTGTTTTTTTGTGCCCTTGCCAGCTGTGAAATGCGCACGGCGCGAAAATATATCGTTTCATTTCCGTCGGCACCCAGCGGCGCGTGGGTACCGATGAGAATCGTCTGGGGCGTTTCGCCCTGCCAATCCACGGACATATACGGAAAATCGCTGCCGCAATAACGGATTTCATCGTTGATGAGCACCGCCAGATAACGGCTGCCCACAATCCAGCTCACGCGCTGGGTTTCGCCCACCGAAAAGCGTCCGCGCCCCGGGAAAGTGAAACAATCCCGAAAAATCGGCTGATGAAAGCTGATGCCCTCCTCCCGCTGCGTTGCGCTGTTCCCGGTGTTGACCCCAAAGCCGCCAACGCCAATTGCGCTGCCGGTGTTGTAGCCTGTATCCGCGCCGTAGCTGCAAAAGATGCTGCTTTCCGCTTCGCTTTTCCCTGACTGACCCTGTACGCGGAATTCCACATCCACGCGAAACGGCAGCGTGACCGCCGTGTGCGTGTCCAGCGCCTGTCTTAGGAGCCAAGCGCGGTATTCCGCCTCACCACTCTCCAAAATGTGCAAGTGCGGATTGTTCACGGGCGTGAGCGCAGCCATGGGCACCTCTACCGTCCACAAAACCGGGTTCTGCGCCTCCAGCTCCGCCAAGCTGATGTCCCCCGGCGCGACCTCCCGCGGCGCGTCGAACAGCGCGGGATTCGCCCTGCGTTTTTTCACCGGGACAAGCAGGCAAACCAGCTCGCGCCGCTCGTCCGGAGAAATCAGATTCTCCAGCAGCGCGGGATGGCGCAACGCACCGCTGTGGGTATAATCTACCTCATAATATTGGTTGCCGTCAAAGCTGCGAAGCAGCGCGCGGAAGCGCTGCCCCAAATCCTCATCGAGATAGACATTCACCGCCGCGAACAGTCCCCCGGGGAAGGTCTGCGTCAAAAATTCGCCGTCCGCCCAATCCTCCGGGACGCGCAGCATGGCGGCCTCGCCCGCCTGCGTCTGGAATTCAAAGCGCTCATGCCGCCCCGGTAAGCCAAACGGAAGCTGCTGCGCTTGCACCCAACGCCAAAAGCCCTCCGCGTCCGATTGCTGCGGATTTTCCCGCAAAAAGGAGGTCGCAACGTGTAGGACGGGCAGGGATACAATGGCGGGGTCGGGCATCTGCTCCAGTTGCTCACTGACGGCCGAAAGCGCGTCCAGCGTCAGCGGCTCGCGCGCCGGCGGCAGCTCCGGCAGCTTCTCCAGCTCCTCATACAGCAGCGGCAGGGCGGAAATTTTGGTGATGCCGTTTTGCAGCATTGTCTGCAAAAACTCGCTCACAATGCGTTTCAGCTCCGCCAGCGCGCCCTCCTGCGCCTCCAGCGCGTGAATGCGCTCCACAAACACCTCCACCACGGTACTCATGCTCTCGTCCTCGTAGATGCGCAGAATGTCCTTAATCGGAATCTGCATTTTGCGCAGCACCAGAATTTGCTTCAGCCGCTCCACGTTTTCCGCGTCATAAAAACGGTACTTTTCAAATTCCGGACGGACGCTTTGCAGCAGCCCCGATTGCTCATAATAGCGCAGACTGCGCGCGGAAATGCCCAGCTGCTCGGTGAGCGCGGTAATTTTGATCAGCTCCACGGAATCATCCCTCCCTGCGTTTTTCTCTATTGTACCACTTGCCCCTGCGTCAAAGTCAAGAATTATTTTTCTTGACTTCCTGCCGCTTGTCTGCTACAATCTATTTAGAACATTTTCGAAATAGGATGGGTGATACCGTGGGCTTCCCGGAAACCTTTCAGGCGCTTTCCGACCCCGCCCGGCGGGAAATACTGCTGATGCTGCGCGGCGGGCGGATGTCCGCCGGGGAAATCGGGCAGCGCTTTGCCATGACCGCCGCGACGGTCTCCTATCACTTATCCAAGCTGAAAAAGGCAAAGCTCGTGTTTGAGAGCCGCGAAAAAAACTTTGTGTATTATGAATTGAACCTCTCCGTGCTGGAGGATGCCATGCTTTGGCTTGCGCAATTCCGCACGGAATCCTCATAGAAAGGACTGCCCGCATGATGCAAAAACGTACTGCCTTTATTCTATCCGGCATCCTGTGCCTGCTGCCGATTGTGCTGGGGCTTGCGCTGTATGAGGACTTGCCCGCGCAGCTGGCCGTGCATTGGAATGTGCAGGGCGTACCCGACCGCTATGCGGCCAAGGCCGTGACGGTGTTTGGGTTGCCGCTGCTCTTCTTTGCGCTGAACGCGCTGGTGCGCGCGGCGGTTGCGCGGAACCCTCAACCCGAACGCATCCCCGCCGCCATGCGACTGCTTGCGTTGGGGCTTTGCCCGCTGCTTTCGCTGCTGCTGGTGCCGGTGACGCTGTTTATCGGCATGGGCAAGAACATTCCCATTGTGCCGCTGGTTGCGGTTTTGCTGGGGCTGATTTTTTGCGTCAGCGGCAACTATCTGCCCAAAAGCCGCCGCAACTCGCTGTCGGGCATCAAGCTGCCCTGGACGCTGCGCAGCGATGAAAACTGGAACAAAACCCACCGCCTGGCAGGTTATCTGTGGGTTCTGGGCGGCATTGCCATCATCTGCGGCGCGTTTTTGCTTTCCGCAAACGTCCTGCACATCGCCGTTTTCACAGGCTGCACCCTATTTACTCTCCTCGGCATTCCCTGCGGCTATTCGTTTGCCCTTTCCCAAAAAGAAAAAAAGTGACGGAGTTATTATGAAGCTGAACATCGTATTGGTTGAGCCCGAAATCCCGCAGAACACCGGCAACATCGCGCGTACCTGCGCGGCAACGGGCGCGTCGCTGCATTTGGTGGAGCCGATGGGCTTCCGCCCGGACGCGGCAAAGCTCAAGCGCGCCGGCCTTGATTATTGGCATCTGCTGGACATCCGCTATTACCCCGGCCTTGCGGATTTTTTTGCCGCGCATCCGCAAGGAGAATTCTTCTATTTTTCCACCAAAGCGCCGCGTATGCATACGGAAATCCAATACCCGGACGGCGCTTTTCTCGTTTTCGGCAAGGAGACCGCCGGGCTGCCGGAGGCGCTGCTGCGCGAGAACCCCGAGCGCTGTGTGCGTCTGCCCATGCGCAGCGACCCCGCCGCGCGCAGCTTAAACCTCTCCAACGCGGTGGCCATCGGTGTATACGAGGCGCTGCGGCAATGGGACTTCCCCGGTATGCGCTGCGCGGGCGAGCCGACACAATTTGAATGGTAAGGAGAGGGTTATCATGAATGAAGTCTTACAACAAATCCAGCAATACTGGCAGCTGCTGCTCCCGATTTTGCTGCTGCAATGGGGGCTGGCGCTTTTTGCCGTCGTCCACGTTTGGCGGCATCCGCATTATAAGGCAGGCAGCCGCGCGATGTGGCTTTGCATCGTGCTGTTTGTCCAAACCATCGGGCCGATTCTGTATTTTGTGATTGGCAGAGGAGAAGCACCGCCCGAGGAATGAGGAGAATGCGTGAAAAACAAGTTTTCCACGCAGTGTTTTGTTCTTTTGTGTCATCGTCCAAAACGCAAATTGTGAGCTCTGCGGAGCGCACAACCGAACAAAACAAAAGGAGATTATAAATCATGAACCATCTGTTGGAACTTACGGATGTCTATATGCGCTTTGGGGCGCAGGAGGTGCTTTCGGGTATCTCGCTTTGCGTTGCGCAGGGCAGCATTTACGGCTTCATCGGGCAGAACGGCGCGGGCAAAACTACCGCCATGAAGCTGATTTTGGGGCTGCTTGCGCCGGAAAAGGGGCAAATCGCCGTCTGCGGTGAGGCGGTGCGCTGCGGCAACACCCGAACCAACCGCCACATCGGCTATCTGCCGGATGTCCCGGCGTTTTACCCCTATATGACCGCGCCGGAGTATCTTTCGCTCTGCGCAAAAATCACCGGGCTTTCACGGTCGGACGCGCAAACGCGCAGCAAAAAGCTGCTGGCGCTGGTGGGACTGGAAAAATTCGCCAAAAAGAAGCTGGGCGGCTATTCACGCGGCATGACGCAGCGCTTGGGCATTGCACAGGCGCTTTTGCACGAGCCGAAGCTGCTGATTTGCGATGAGCCGACCGCCGCGCTGGATCCGGCGGGGCGCAAGGAGATTTTGGACATTCTGCTGGCCGTGCGCGAGCAGACCACCGTGTTGTTCTCCACCCACATTCTCACGGATGTGGAGCGCATTTGCGACCGCGTTGCCGTACTGCATGACGGCAAAATCCGGCGGGACGGCTCGTTGCGCGAGTGGCAGAATACGCAAAGCGCCGTGCTGGAGGCCGTCTTTGCGCCGGAGCAGGATTTGCGTCCGCTGCTGGATGTGCTGCGTCCCCACGCGCAGATACAAGCGGAAAACGGACAGCTGCACCTTCGGGCGGCGGATTTGTCCGCAGTACAACGCTTGCTGTTTGCACAGGCGGCGGCGCTTGACATCCTGCCGCAGCAGGTGGCGCTGGCGCAGCCGAGCCTGGAGCAGCTGTTTTTGCAGACCATATCGCAGAAGGAGGAAGCATCCGCATGAAAGGTTATTTTCCTTTTTTGCGCAAGGAGCTCACGGAGCTTGCCAAAACCTATAAGCTGCTGATTCTGGCGGCGGTGCTGCTGCTCTTTGGCCTGCTCAGCCCGGTGGCGGCGAAGTTCATGCCCAAGCTGCTGGAGGGGCTGATGACCGAGGGCTTTGTGCTGACCCTGCCGGAGCCGACCATTTTGGATGCCTGGGCGCAATTCGGCAAAAACATCGGGCAAATCGGCTTTTTGGTGCTGGTCATTCTGTTCAGCGGCCTGTTCGCCAACGAAATCAGCAAGGGCACGTTCATTCCGCTGCTGACCAAGGGACTCTCGCGCACGAGCATCGTCCTCGCCAAGGGCAGCGCGGCGCTGGCGGCCTGGACGCTGAGCTGCGCGCTCGCGGCGGCGGCCTGCTGGTATTACGCGCGGTTGCTTTTCCCCGGGGAAAGCGTTCTGCATTTGCCCTTTGCGCTGTTTTGCCTGTGGGCAGTCGGCGCGCTGCTGCTTTGCGCCGCAGTCTTTTTCGGCACGCTCTTCCGTTCCGTATTCGCCTGCCTGCTGGGTGTGGGCGGCACTGCCGTGGCGCAGTCGCTGCTGAGCCTTGTGCCAAGCTGCAAAAAATATCTGCCATCACAGCTGAACAGCCAATTTTTGCTGCTGTTGGCGGGGGAGAGCAAGCCCGCCGATTTGGCCGTTTCGCTCGCGCTTGCGTTTGCGCTGTGCGCCGCCTTTTTGCTCGGCGCAGTGCTGCTGTTCCGCAAAAAGCGGCTGTAATCCGCTCGCGCAGCTTGACAGGCCCCCGCATAACAGTTATACTAAATACCAATCCGCCGTGGCTGTGGCCATTGCTGCGGATTGGTATTACATTACATAAGGAGGGTCGCTTGTGCGTGAAATTATTTTGGACATCCTTAGCCAATACGGCTATCTCGGCATTTTTCTGCTGATATTGGTGGAAAATATTTTCCCGCCCATTCCCTCCGAGGTCATTCTGACTTTCGGTGGCTTTCTGACCACCTACACCAAAATGAACGTCTGGCTGGTCATTCTGTTTTCGACCCTTGGCTCCTTTCTTGGTGCGGTTTTGCTGTATTATCTCGGCAGAATCCTCACCATCGAGCGCATGAACCGCCTGCTGGGCAGCCGCCCCGCGCGGATGCTGCGCCTAAAGCGGGAGGATGTCCGCAAGGCGGAGGGCTGGTTCCTGAAGCACGGCGGGCGGGCGGTCTTTTTCTGCCGTTTTGTGCCCATTGTGCGCAGCATGATTTCCATCCCGGCGGGCAGCGCGCGGATGCGTTTGCGCACCTTTCTGCCGCTGACGCTCTTGGGCACACTGATTTGGAACACCGTGCTGGTCTTTTTGGGGCGCTTCATGGGTGATGCATGGGAAGTGATTGAGGGCTATATGAACATCTACTCCAAAGTCGCGCTGGTCGCCTTCGGCATCATCGGCGCGGTTATCGCCGTCCTCTTCATCAAAAAGCGCTTTTTGAGCGGCAAAGAAGATGCGGAAACGGAAGAAGAAAAGGAAGAGTCAGGTGTGGATTTATGAACGAAAAAGTCCAAGACTATCTCGCGCGCATCGGTGTGAGTGAAGCGGATGCGGCAGAGCCGTCTCCCACGCTGCTGAACACGCTTCAGCAACGGCATTTTGAGAGCGTCCCCTATGAGAATCTGGATATTCTGCTGCACCGCCCGCTTTCGATGGACGATGCGGAAATTTACGGAAAGGTTGTTGCGCGGCAACGCGGCGGGTACTGCTTTGAGTTGAACGGCATATTCGGTTGGCTGCTGCGGAAGCTGGATTTTTCCGTGACGGATTATATGGCGCGCTTCTTGCTGAACGAGCCGGTAATTCCCATGCGGCGACACCGCATTTTGTTGGTGCAAATCCCCGGCGCAGAGGACACCGAGTATCTCTGCGACGTGGGCGTGGGCATCGAGGTGCCGCGCCTGCCGATTTTGCTGGAAGAAAACACCGTGCAGACTCAGGGCACACGCCAATACAAAATGACCAAGGAAGACTTTTTCGGTTGGGTTCTGTGGGAAAATTATCAAGAAGAATGGCGGCGCGTGTATTCCTTCACGCTGGAGCCGCAGTTGCCCCTGGATTTTGTGATGCCCTCCTTTTATTGCGAAAAGCACCTCGATTCCCCCTTCAACAAAACGCCGATGATTTCCCTGAAAACGCTGGACGGACGCAAATCCCTGGACGGGCGTATCTTCAAGACTTTCCATGTCGATACCGTAACGCAATACATTCCCGAATCCTCCGAGGATTTTCGCAGCGCCCTGCAGACCTATTTCGGACTTGCGCTGACCGCGCAGGAGGCGGCGGAGATTTTTGCGGAGATTCCGGCGGAGAAATAACGTTATTTTTTCGGAAAGAGCCTGCTGCAAAATGTTTCATTTTGCAGCATCCCCTTTTTCAGTGCACCCAGCATGGGCAATGGCTAGGTGGTGAAAGACCATTACAGACTTGACAGTAGGAACTGTTAGCCGAAGGCGAGGGGGAAAAACCGCATTCGCAGTAACAACGAACTGTGAGACGTCAGCAGAGGCCATAGTACCGGCGGAAGCCGGAAAGGGCTGAACAATCGTGAGTCCTGAATAAACGGAAGAAGGAGGCGGATACGATGAAGGCAGAAAACATTGGGAACAAAAGGCTGCTGAGCAGTTTCCGGGAGTGGAATCCTGACACATATAGTCGTTTCACTATACCATCACAAACGAAAGACTCGCACAAGCAGGATATTTTGACATCCTGCAAAAGTACGAGTCCTTGCACTCATGCGGTTGAACCGCCGTGTACCGAGCGGTACGCACGGTGGTGTGAGAGGTCGACCACTTAATTAATGGGTGGCCTCCTGCTCGATTAATGCAATTTCCGCAAACCCAACCCTATTATCAGCGCGTCAACCAGCCTGCGGGCAGCTTCTCCAACGGCGCGGGATTTTGGTATCCCGCGCCGATTTCGCGGAAGCGGGCAACCATGTTTTCGTCAATCAAGCCCTGCGGGTTTGGGGAGGCGTTCAGGAAAAAGGCGACGTTTTTCTCATTCATCTCTTTGATTTTTTGCAGTGCCCACTCCGCAGATTTCAGCGCCGCGCTGTCGTCGCCGCGGCACCAGAACCAGTGGTCGTCCGTCAAAATGTTCCCCGCCGCACCGGGGCCGACAAAGCCGTCCTCAACCTCCTGCCCCGCCGCGTTTTCATAGAAAACAACATCCGTGTGCGCAAGACTGGTTTCACAGCAATGGTTGAGAATCAAGCATTCGGGCTGAATGGATTTGATGAAAGCGTCCAGATCCTCAAAGGGCAGCTTCTCATAAACCGGCCCGCCCCAGGGCGCGTTCCAGCCGTCTATGACGAGAAAGGGAATTTCGCCGCAGCGGGTCAGCAATTCTTCCAACTGCCGCTTGGTGAAATCCACATCCTCGGGCGTGCATTTCTTCCGCCCGATTTTATGGGTGAGGTCGAGGGTGGAAAAATACAATCCCGGCACAAGCCCTGCCTTGCGGTAGGCCGCCAGATACGCCGCGACCACATCGGTTTTGTTGGCGGCGGACGCGACGCTGTGCGGGGTGGTTTCCGTCGGCCACAGGCAAAAGCCCTCGTGATGCTTTGCCGTCAGGCAACCGAAGGCCGCGCCCATCGCCACGGAGGCCGCCGCCCATTGGTCACAATCCAGCTGCGCGGGGTTCCAGTCCTTGGGATCAAACGGGTACAGGCGCGGCTGATTGCAGTTTTCGTGTGCGTCCTCCCAATCCTTCATCGGCGAATCGGCAAATTGCACGGTGCCGCTCGAAAAATGGATGAACTGCCCAAAGCGCAGATTCACAAACCATTTTTGGCGTTCCAATAATTGCTCCTGTGTCATAGATGTCACGCTCTTTTCTTTTTTGTGTATTTATGATACGCTGCCCGCCAGCGCGTTCGCCAAATCCGCCAGTTGCTGCATGTTCAGCGCCTCCGCACGGACGCTTTGCGGCAGTTCGGCAGTGTCCAGCGCGGCGAAAACGGTGTCCTTTGGCAGACCCAGCCCCGCTGCAATGGCGTTGGCGGCGGTTTTTCTGCGTTGCCCGAATGCGGCACGCACCATGCGGAAGAACAAGCCCTCGTCCCGCAATTGCACGGGCGGCGCTTCGCGGATATCCAGCCGCAGAACGGTGCTGTCCACCTTGGGGGCGGGGTAAAAGGATCCGGCGGAGACATCAAACAGCGTTTCCGACTTGGCATAATAATCCACCGCCACCGTCACCGCGCCGGACGCACGGCTGCCCACGGGCGCGCAAATGCGCTGCGCTGCCTCCTTTTGCACCATGACCGTGATGGCGCGGAAGCCGAATTTGCCCTCTAGCAGCGCCATAATCACGGGCGAGGTGATGTAATAGGGCAGGTTCGCGCAGACCACCGTTTCCATCCCCGCGCAATGCGCTTGCAGCAGGGCGGGCAAATCCAGCTTGAGGATGTCGCCCGGCACGACCTCTACGTTCTCGCAGTCCGCGAGCGTTTCCGCCAAAACCGGCAGCAGGCGCTCATCCAGCTCCACGGACACCACCTTTTTTGCGGTTTTAGCCAGCTCCGCCGTCAGCACACCGAAGCCGGAGCCGATTTCCAGCACGGCGCGGGTTTCATCCGCCCCGCAGAGCTGTGCCATGCGCGGGCAGACGCTTGGGTTCACCAAAAAATTTTGCCCCAGAGCCTTGGAGAAGTGAAAACCGTGGCGGTTCAGCAAATCCCGGATGACATTGTGGTCGGTCAAATTCATGCGCAAATCCTCCGATTTTTTTCATTGATTTTTTTGCAAAAATATGGTATACTAAAAATTCAAGACAGATTGGAAGGGCGGATTGACAATGGCCATTTTGATTACAGGCGGCGCGGGATACATCGGCACACATACGAGTTTGATGCTGCTTGAGGCGGGCTATGATATCATTATACTGGATAATTTCTCCAACAGCAAGCCCGAATCCATTCGGCGGGTGGAGGAATTGAGCGGAAAGAGCCTCAGCTTCGTGCCAGGGGACATCCGCGACCGCTCCTTGCTGGACGCAATTCTCGGCAGCGGACGTGTTCAGGCCGTGATTCATTTCGCAGGGCTCAAGTCCGTGCCGGAGAGTATAGAGAATCCGCTGGAATACTACGACAACAACATCGGCGGCACGGTGACGCTGCTGGAGGCCATGCGGGACGCGGGCTGCAAAAAAATCGTGTTCAGCTCCTCCGCCACCGTTTACGGCAAGCAAAATGTTTCTCCCCTGCGCGAGGATATGCCGGACGGGCAGACCACCAACCCCTATGGCACCACGAAGCTGTATATTGAGCGCATCCTCAAGGATTTGTATATCTCCGACGATGAATGGAGCATCTCGCTCCTGCGTTATTTCAACCCCATCGGCGCGCACGAGAGCGGGCAGCTGGGCGAGGATCCGCCCGCCTTGGCAAAAAACCTGATGCCCATCATCGTGCAGACGCTGCGCGGCGAAGTTTCCTGTGTGCCCGTGGCAGGCAGCGACTACGACACACCGGACGGCACTGGCATCCGCGATTATCTCCATGTGGTGGATTTGGCGAACGGACATCTCAAGGCGCTGGAACGTGTATTGCAGCAGACCGGCTGTGATACCTACAACCTTGGTACTGGGCAGGGTTACAGCGTGCTGGAAATCATTCAAGCTATGGAAAAAGCCTGCGGCAAAAGCATCCCGCGTGAATTTTCTCCGCGCCGCCCCGGCGATTTGGCAGTCTGTTGCTCCGACCCCGGCAAGGCGGAGCGCGAGTTGGGCTGGAAGGCGCAATACGGTCTTGACCGTATGTGTGAGGATGTGTGGCGCTTTTTGCAAATGAATCCGCAGGGCTACGGAAACGATGAATAGCTGCAAAATGCAGCAAGGAAAAAATATGGAATTTTTTGAAAACAGCGTTTTGCCGGAGCAGGCCGTATTGGTTGGTCTGGACACCGGGGAATATGACTGCGAAATCTCAATGGATGAGCTGGAGGAGCTGGCGGATACCGCCGGCGCGCAGGTCGTTGCACGGTTTTCGCAAAAGCGAGACCGACCCGACAGCGCCACCTGCATCGGCAGCGGACGGCTGGCGGAGCTGCGGGAATTCTGCGAAAATAATGAAATTGACTTGGTCATTTTCGATTTGGAGCTTTCACCCTCCCAGCAGCGCAACATTGAGAACGCCACGGACGTGCGCGTCATCGACCGCACCACATTGATATTGGACATCTTCGCCCTGCGCGCGCGCAGCGGCGAGGGCAAGCTTCAGGTGGAGCTGGCGCAACTGAAATACGCCCTGCCGCGTTTGGGCGGCAAGGGCACGGAGCTTTCGCGTCTGGGCGGCGGCATCGGCACGCGCGGCCCCGGCGAAAGCAAGCTGGAGAGCGACCGCCGCCACATCCGCCGCCGTGTTTCGGCGCTGGAGAGCGAGCTGGAGCAGTTGGGCAAGCGCCGCGATTTGGCGAGAGCCCGCCGCGCCAAGGATGGCGTGGAGACCGTTGCCATCGTTGGTTACACCAACGCAGGTAAATCTACTCTGATGAATCAGCTCACGCAGGCAGGCGTGCTCGTGGAGGATAAGCTCTTTGCCACGCTCGACCCCACCGCGCGGGCACTGACGCTGCCGGACGGCCGCCGCGTGATGCTCATTGACACCGTCGGCTTCATCCGCCGCCTGCCCCACAAGCTGGTGGAGGCGTTTCAGTCTACGCTGGAGGAGGCGGCCAGCGCCGCGCTGATCCTCAATGTCTGCGATGCCAGCGACCCCTCCTGCGCGGAACACATCACCGTCACAACCGATTTGCTGGAAAAGCTCGGTTGCCGCGACATCCCGATACTCACCGTGATGAACAAATGCGATTTGGTGGAAAGCCTGCTCGAAATGCCCGCCCTGCCCGGCTCCGTGCCGATTTCCGCGCTGGAAAACCGTGGGCTTGACATTCTGTTGGAGAAAATCGCCTGCGCCCTGCCCCAAACCCGCCGCCGCGTGATGCTGCTGATCCCCTACAAGGACGGCGGTTCCGCCGCCAAGCTGCGTGAGGACGGCAATGTTTTTTCAGAAGAGTTCCGCGAGGACGGACTGCTGATGGATGTAGTTGCGGATGTGCGGGTGCTGGAGACGATGGAGGGGTATATAGTGTAGGGCGGAAGAAAAAGTCCCTCGGTCGCAGGGAAAAGAAGAATTCGCCGAACTGGTGCCGCAATTCGAGCGGCACCAGTTTCCTTTTCAGCCATCGCATTATCATAACAGTTACCTGTCTCAACACTGCAAGATCTCCGTTCGCAGTGTATTTGCGCGAATTGCGTTGAAGTTTTCGGCAATCCTCTTGCATAGGGCGAGCGCTTCGTCAATCGGTGGGGGAGCGTTTTCGCATTCCTCGAGAAACGCGATGTGTTCCAGAATCAGGCTCGCGAAGATTGATATATTTTCAACGGTTTTCGCCAGTTTTTCTTCACCCTCCAGGATAATCCAGCGCATGACCTCGGAGCTATAAAAGGGCAAGCCCTTCGCGTATTCCATGGCCGTCTGCTTCTCCCCAATCAGATTATAAGCCCAGGCGAGCTGCTGCAGTGAATTGGCCTTCGTGCAGTCGCCCGGGCTGTCCGGGCATTCCGCCACAATGCGTTTGTGTATGAGGATGATTTCCCGAACCAGCTTTTCCCGCTCCTCCTTCGGCGCGTCATTTGCCTTGCGCTGCAACGCCAGGGCAAGCAGGCTCAGCAGGCTGTAATCGTTCGGAAGCTCGGCCACGGCCTTTCGGGCAAGCGCAATCGCTTCGTCGAATTGATTTTCCCTGTATTTTTCGTGGATTGCGTCCCGAAATTGCCGCGCCTTTGCCTGCTTGTGCGCCAGGTCAACGCCCAGCAGATCGTCCACCGTCACCTTGAAAAACGCCGCAAGCGGCGGCAGCATTTCGATGTCCGGCAGGTTGACCCCGGTTTCCCAGCGGCTTACAGTCTGCGGCGAAACGTTGAACACGCCCGCCACCTGCTCCTGCGTCAAATCGCGGGTCTTGCGCAATTGCCGGAATTTCTCGTTGAAATAGATTGCCATAGCTGGTGCCTCCCTTCTGCTTCTGCCGATAGTATAGCAGTTTTTCGCAGGCAAGCCAAGCGCACGCCGCGCGGATTTTTTGTGCGCGGTACGCAAGTACGGTGAAATAAAATTCGCATCTTTATGCGCGCAGCGCATTTCATATCCAACGGATATTTTTCATATCGCACAGCGATATTTCACTCGACGAAGTCGAATTTCATTGAAAAACCGCCCCGAAGGAGGTTTTTTCTGGCTAAAGGGACAAGCTTTGATATAATCAAACGCACTCCTTGAAATAAGGGGTGCGGGCAGTATGCATATGTGATATTATTATACCGTTTCGTCCATTAGACTCTTAGCATAAAATAAAGTCTTTTCCAATAAAGGGATATCATCTAATTTCGCAAAATGTTTTCCACTATGTGCAACAGGATCGCTGCCGGCCTTAATTGGCATATAAATCCCCATTCTGTCTTTGTACACACACATTCGATTCGTCTTTCCGAAGATTTGCATAGGCCATCCCATATCCGCATACCCGATACAGCCACTATAACACCGGCTGCACCGCCGCCATTGGCGGTATACAAATTTTTTCAAATCTTCCGAATCGTTTTCTGTTTTATCAAACAACTGATACATTGGCGCGCTATTGTTTTCGTCGTAGTGAAATCGAATGGATATGGAAGCCGTGGCAAGGGCAATGGGGATAAACGCTTTCGACGAAACCTTGTTTGCGCAATGTGTTGCTAATATTATCATGCACGATGAGAAATTATTGTTTCTGTTTCACGATGGCAGCGAAAAAGAAGTACCATGGCAAAACAAATCCCGCAAAGAAAGCTGGACGGATGAAATGCGCCAAAAAGCACGCGAGGATGCCATTCGCGGAAACAGGAAGAACGAGGGTGATACAGAATGAACATAGCGGTAACAGCACCGAATGTGACGGTAATTCCGGCGACGGTGAGTCTGCGCCGGCAAGACTCCGGAGATATTCGCGGCAAGCGGCGTGTCGCGGGGTATGCCCGCGTCAGTACAGACTAGGACGAGCAACTCACTTCCTACCAAGCGCAGGTGGATTACTGGGAAAAGCATATCCGTTCCAACCCTGAATGGGAGTACATCGATGCATATTGCGACGAGGGCATCAGCGCTGCCAGCACAAAAAAGCGTGACGGGTTTAACAGAATGGTCGCCGATGCGTTGGACGACAAGCTGGGTTTAATCGTTACAAAGAGTGTACGCCGCTTCGCCCGCAATACGGTTGTATTCTTTTTTTATCGACCCAGTTGGATGAATATAAAAAGCCTGTAACTACAGAAATTTTCCGTAGCTATAGGCTTTTCGAGTTTTGATTATTAACGGTAATTTTTATTCAACGCTATTCATTATCAACGATGGAGGAATAGTGGTCTTCTCGCTCTTTAAGTTTTTCACTTTCGGGGAATTGTTGTTGCGCTGACTTGATTATCTGTAACGCTGCTTCCGTATCGGATTCGGCGGCATATAAATCATCCGCGCGTTTTATTTCCGCGTCAACAAAAGCGTTGATACACTCAGCCAACTTGTCCTTAAAATCAATTTTGTTTGGGGTTAAAAATTCGACTTCATTTATTTTAGCTATGGCGTCTAGGTAGCTTTTTTCGGAAATCAATTCATCGACGACCGAAACAATCGTGGCGCTGTACTCATTTTTGGCGTCCGTGATTCTTTTCTGCGCTGCTCTATAATTACTATCCCGTTCAGAAACCTTCTGATATTCCCAAATCGCCTCTGCGTATTGTTTGTCCTCAAAGAACCCATTACCGTTATCAAATGCCCTCTTTGAAAGCAATCCGTCGTTAATCGCTTTTCTCAAAGCGGCTTGATCCACGCCGGGGACATTAACCGAACCCTGTACCGTATCAATGGTGTCGAGCATTTTTTCGGCGTTTTCAAGGTCGCATTGGTCGCTGTAGACGTAATTCTCTATGTATTTATAATACGCCTCAATGAAACGTGCCGCTTCATCACTTAAAGCGGTGTCATTCTTTATATTCTCGTTGTAAAAATCAATCGCCTGCTCTGCAGAGTAGTCCTTTATAAGATCCGCAAAAACCGAAACCTCTTGATTCTTGATTTTGATGTCGATTTCCAAGTTGCCATTTTTGCAGGCAGTCAGGGTCAAGAGCATAGCTGCCATGGTCAAGGTGATTACAATAAATATTCTGACTTTTTTCAACATTTGTAACAATCCCTCACAGTTCATTTTTCGAATGACCGACAAGTAGGTCTCAATTCTTTCTCCTGCCAGTTTGTTATTATTCATAAAAACCGGCAGGAGCGTTATGGAATAAGAGTATCTAAGAGGTATTAAGCTAATCCAAACATGCGTCGGAAGAACTGCAGTATCTTACAGAAGAAACACGCTATTTTATCCCAGAATGAATCAGAATGATTGTGTTCGTCACAGCAACCGCACATTTCCGGTGGATTGATTTTCACAAGACTGTCAACGGATGTTTTTAATTCGAGTGCCGCTTCTCCGATTTCTTCTTGAGAAGCACCGCCAGTTATCAGCATATTGAGCCTTGTCAAAGCCGTCTGCATAGCCGACCAACTCTCCGGCGTATATTGATCTGCATATTCATTTGATGGTACCGATCTTAAGATTTCGTCCACATCAACAACAAGTGGCAGAACCTCCGAATTCAGCAATTCATTACAAAGCGTACAACGCTTTTCTTTCAGTCCGGTCGTTGTTGTTGTCGGCTCAACGGTAACAACCCAAACGCCTTCGGTGTGGCCTGTCGCCGGAACGGTCTCGGTATAAATATGACTGGAATCATTCGCACAGGTGTGAGTTCTGATACCTGTAGCTATACATGTTGGCGCTGTCGTTATTATTGACTTATAATCGTGACCGAGGGCTGGAATCGTGGATACATTGTCTTTCGCGTCACAGCGGGTACAATGGTGCGCCTTGCTACCTTCCGTTACACAGGTAGCTTCAAGATCAACTGTCCATTCATCTGAGTAATCGTGGCCGAGGAATGGAACATAGGTATCATTGTAGGTGTCTCCGCATTCTGCGCACTTATGTTTTGTATATCCCTGCTCAGTACAGGTTGGGGCAACAACGTTTGAACTATAATTATGCGTATGTGTTTCATCAATCATGGGAATAACGTCTGTTTCTTCGAAACCGCAAACATTGCATATGTGTTTCTTCTGGCCTTCCGTTTCGGTCGTTGCGGGAATTACTATTTCCCAATCACCAAAAGAATGGCCGGGGGCAACAATTATATTAACATCAGTTTTCTCATCACAGCGTGAACAGTGACGGGATTTGCTTCCGTTCTCAACACATGTTGCCTCAATATCAATTGTAAAATCATCGTCATAATCGTGGTCAAGAACCTCACCGTACTCTTCTGTGCAACGCTCACAAACCGCCTTTTCAGTACAAGTTGCCGTACCGCCAATATGACCGAGCAGAGGAATAACAGTTATTTCATCTTTGCTTTCGCAGCGCACGCAGTGATAGGATTTGCTTCCGGCTGTTGTACAGGTAACGGCAAGGTCAACAGTAAATTCATCGGCATAGCCATGACCGAGAGGTTCGCCGTATTCCTCTGTGCATCGGTCGCAAACCGCTTTTTCGGTGCATGTTGCGACACCTCCTATATGACCAAGAACAGGAATGACGGTTATCTCATCCTTACTGTCACAACGTGAACAATGGTAAGATTTATTTCCGGCTACCATACATGTCGCCGCGAGATCAACAGTAAATTCATCGGCATAATCATGACCCAGAGGCTCTCCGTATTCTTCTGCACAACGATCACATATTGCCTTTCCGGTACATGTCGCTGTGCCGCCAACATGACCAATAGAGGGTATTGCAGTCACTTCATCCTTACTGTCGCAGCGTGAACAGTGATATGACTTACTTCCGGTAATCGCACAGGTTGCGGCAAGATCGACCGTAAAAACATCAGCAAAATCGTGACCGAGAGGCTCTCCGTAGCCTTCCGTACAACGCTCACATATCGCTTTGTCTGTGCAGGTCGCCGTACCGCCGACATGACCGAGAGCAGGGATGGCTTCTTCAACCGTTTCATCACACCGTGAACAATAAGCGGATTTGCGTCCTTCTTCTGTACAGGTCGGCTCAAGGTCAACATCCCATTCACCGATGTCATGTCCGAGTGTGTCTATGATGTCATATTCCTGACAACCACACACGGTACATTCTCTCACGTTGATTCCGGCTTCTGTACAAATAGCTTCCACATCAGTTGTCCACTCGCTGAAAGCATGCTCTTTGCAACAGTTCTCATAATTGAGCGGAATAATCTCCATTATATCGCCACAGGTTTCGCAACATTTCACTGCAAAGCCATCATAATCAGCAGTAGGAGCAATAATTACTTGTCGTTCCCCTGAAACACAGGTATGTTCTTCAACAACAGCAATCACATATGTGTAGATATTGCCTTCACTATCTTCGATATAAAGAGTTCCTCCGGTTTGACCTTGCGGTGTTACAGAAATCGTTCCGTCGCCTGTAAATGTCAAAATGCCATTTTCATATGTTGCTGTTTCATTGTCGCAAGAAAGAATGAAATCGCTCGTTCCGCTTTTAGAAGTAGCTCTTAGCAAACCAAAAGTCGTTGCTTCATTGCGCTCTACCCAAGCCTTAAATGTAACATTTCCGGTCGCATCCTTTGCTTTGAACTGTGCAATCTCATTTTCAGTTGCCTGAATATATTGAATAGCAGCATCTTGATTAAAGGGATCGTCAAGTCCCGGTATCAATTGCAGATACCAAGGCATCGCCTCATCATAAACCTCGCCGAGAGCCGCCTGAGTTAGCGACGTAAGATAATTGCTTACATTTGATACTCCAAAATATTGTACAGACGCATCAGTAACGGAGTAAGACCAGGGTATGCTTGTTGTATTGCTTTCATCCTCAGTCATAATGACATTTTTAAGAACAAATCGAATCGGAATAGCAGAAATTGCAGTTCTGATCGAATCGAAAATGTTAAATTTCTTAGATGTATCGGCACTATTTATAATGGAGTTTTCCAATGCTCCAATTTTGCCGAGCAATTCTTCAACGGAGTGATTCTCCAGCCATTCATCAGGATCACTTGTTATCGCATTCAAGGAAGCGTTTACACCTGAATTAGCAAGACCAACAGCTGCATCTATTGTCTTATTACCACTTGTGGTATAAGAAGAAGCTAAGCCTGTAATTTTGCTGTGTAATTGCTTGAACAATTCGAGCTTTTCCATGTCGCCACCTGACGAGAAGTTAAATTTATCCAATGCTTTTGAGCAGCCGCTTACACAGTTGATAAGTGCATCGGTGGCATCTATGGCCGTTTGAATAGCCTTAAATGCATTTAGGAGCTGCTCTATTCCGTCAACTACACCTATGAGCTTTTCAAGCTCCCTTTGAATAATCTCAGACTCAAAGAATATGTTTACGGAAGCTTCAATAATAATCTTATCACCCGGATGGAACTCTCTTACTACACCGCTAGACATCCAAGAGGAACGCTCTATCTTTTCTTTTGTTGTCCCGTCAGAATAATAGACGATCATACCTTGTTCAGTTTGAATCATATGTTTGATGTTGTACAAGGTAATGTCAGATACATTTGTAAGGGTAATTGTTACCGGATAATCTTCATCATAGTATGCTGCATTCGGGAACTCAAAATGCAGGTGAAGAGCATCTCCTGCCCAAACTTGAAGCTGATTTTCAGCAATAAACACATCGTCAATCGGTTCTTCAAAAGGCATTACCATACCCTGAAGCCGCGCTTTCAGGCTATAACTTCCGGCAGTATCTCCTCGGACATACCAATGAACTGATTTACTCTTGCCCTCACCGATATAATCAATCTCTTGTGCGAATGTCTGTTGCTCACCAACCATTGTTGCCAAAGACAGACCTTCGGGCAATTCCAATGTTGCCGTAATATCTGTTAATGTATCTGTCATAGAGTTGTTGATAACAAGCATCTCGACATCAAACATTTCTTTGAGCCAGGTAACCTCGCCTCTGATAATGAGATAAAAATATTCGTTTACGGGATAAACTGTAATAATTTGGTCTTTTACGGGAACACGAATGCCGCTTGTAGCTACAACAGGCTCAGTTTCTTCTTCGCCAATGTAAATCCAACGACCATAAACATAAGTTGTGTATTCTTCAATATTTACTGAGGAAATCTTCTTTGTGAAGTGTTCATCTTCGTACCAACCGTCAAAGACATAATCATCATTATCTCGCCAAGGATGGTATGTTAAAGAAGCATTTTGTCCTTTATCAACTTCAACATTCTTACACCAACTATGCCAAAAACCATCGTTTACAACGTGGTAATGCAGATTGTATGTAGGTTCACCGGGTTCACTGGGTTCACTGGGAGCATTATCCGGAGAATAGCCCCTAAGGAATTTGCCGTCAGCGTTAAAATATGCAATGATGCTTGCAACATCTATTTCGGGTTCGAATTCAAGTTTCAGTTCATACTTATAAACATGTTGGTTGCTCGGATCGGAAGTATCAATACCTGCTTCTTCGATTTCTTCGATAGTCATAAGTTCCGAAGTGATCTCAGCATCATAGGTAGGTATATCACTCAAGCCAATCTTATTAATTTCATTTACGCCCGCTTTGATATTGATATTCAAATTCCTTGTCAAACAACCAGAAGCGTAAACAGAAACAACCTGTTTTCCTATTGGCAGAACAACTCTTGCTTGACCTTGAGAGTCAGTAGTAAAGGTATTTTCGCCATCCTTCTCAGTAGAAATAAAAATTTGAGCACCGCTTATTACTTCAAGAGTTTGGGCATTAACAACTGTAAATACAGCAAGTCCGTATTGATCGTTATTCGCTATATCAACATATACTTTATCTATTACCTCAGTTTCTTTATACGAGCATATAGAACACACTTGATATCGTTTACCTTCGGCAAGCACCGTTGCTTCCTGTTCAATAATCCAAGCACCATAGCTGTGACCCGTTGCGGGGATTACTGTTGCGTTAGATTTTGCGTCACATCTGCTACAATGATAGGACTTGCTTCCACTGACCGTACAGGTCGCTTCTTTGTCAATCGTCCATTCAGAAGAATAGTCGTGTCCAAGCGACGGAACGGTCTGAGTATCTTCATATGTGCAGACGGAGCAGACCCTGTATCTCTGCCCGGTAGTCGTACAGGTCGGTATCGTTCTGTCATTCCATGTTCCATAGCTATGTCCGGGAGCCGTTACATACTGATCCTTGTAATTATGGCTACAGGTGCTGCAGGTGTGATCCGTATGGCCTTGTGTCATACACGTCGCGCTTACGATATTTGAAACGTAGCTATGCCCCAAAGCTGAGAGAACTACTGTTTCTAAAATATCATTACAAACAGTACAGCGTTTTATTTTTTCACCATCAACAGTACAATTAGCTTCTCTGACAACCATCCACTCTCCAGGAGTGTGTCCAAGTGGTTGTAGAATTTCTATATAGTTATATTCGCATATTGCACAGGTATGTATTTGAGAACCGCCACGCATACAAGTGGCTTCCGTTTCTACGGTTATTGCATATTCATGATCGTGAGCATCAAGCAAGAAATAATTATATCCATTATTTATTGCTACGTAATGTGCTGCTGACCCCGAATAACAATAAATAGTCAACTTATTAGAATTATTAAAGCTATTTCCTGCTATTGAAGTTACATTGTTTGGAATGGTAACTGCTGTTAGGTTTGTACATGATGCAAACGAATAGTTTGATAGAGTAATGAGTTCACTATTCAACACTAAGCTGATTAACCCTGAACAACCCGAAAATGCATATTGCCCTATTGAAACCAATTCAGCATTCAAGGTTATTAATCGCAATCCTCTACAGTCACTAAATGCATAATTACCAATTGTTTGAAGTGTACTTGGGAACGCTATGGAATTAAGGCTGATGCAACCATTAAAAGCATTATTCGGAATGGTTGTAATTCCTTCGGGAACATTTATTTCAAACAACCCCGAACAATAAGCAAAGGAATAACTACCGATGGATTCAAGTGTCGTCGGCAGGATAATCGTTTTGAAATACGGAGCGCCGTAAAACGCATTATTCGGAATTGCGGTCACGCCTTCCGGCACGGTCAGGTTTGTAAGTTTCGTACACCCTGCAAATATGTTGCTTCCCGCAGTCGTCCAACTCATGGGGTAATTAACGCTGGTGAGTTTGGAACATCCGTTAAACGCTTCGTTGTTTATGGTCGTTATGCTGTCCGGCAACACGATGCTTTCAAGGCTTGTGCAACCCTCAAAAGTGTTGTTACTTATTGTTTTCAGCGTACTCGGCAAAATTACATTCGTCAGGCCGCTACAACCGCTGAACATATATGAATTGAGCGTTGCGATGTCATTCGCAAACTCAACCGATTCCAATCTGGTGCAATATTGAAACGCATATGTACCGATACTTGTTACCGTTTCGGGGATCACCACGCTCTGTAATCCGGTGCAATATCTGAACGCATACCGATTAATGGTTTCGAGGCCATCATTCAAATTGATTCCCGTCAAGCCCGAACAACTGGAAAAAGCATATTCTCCGATTGTTTTTAGTGTCGTTGGCAGATTGATTGTGTTGAAATTCGTGCATCCATAAAATGCATTATTCGGAATGGCTGTTACGCCTTCCGGCACGGTCAGGTTTGTAAGTTTCGTACACCCTGTAAATATGTTGCTTCCCGCAGTCGTCCAACTCATGGGGTAATTAACGCTGGTGAGTTTGGAACATCCGTTAAACGCTTCGTTGTTTATGGTCGTTATGCTGTCCGGCAATACAATATCTTCAAGGCTCGTGCAATATTGGAAGGCATTGCTGCCTATCGTTTCCAGCGTATTCGGAAGGCTTATGTCTGTCAAATTAGTACAGTTGCTAAAAACATATGAATTGATGGTCGTCACAGTGTTTGACAATTCGACCGATTTTAAGCTGGTGCAATATCGGAACGCATAGCTACCGATTGCTTCAAGCCCCTCGTTGAAGCCCACGCTTTCAAGTGATGAGCATCCGTAGAAAGCGTAGCTACCGATGCTCTCAAGGCTATCCGGCAAAACAACGTTCGTTATGTCAGTCTTGCTTTGGAATGCGTTGGAGCCGATGGATTGAACTATGTAGCCGTTGATCGATGTGGGTATGATAACCTCCGTGTCGCTGCCAGTATATCCGGTGATGCTGATATATGTCCCGTTCAGAACATTGTAAGAGAAACCATCTGCGGTCGTTTCTGCCGAAACCGTTGTTGTAAGCAAGAAAATCGCCATGCAACAAATAAGCAAACCAGAGAATAATTTTTTCATAAAAACCTATCCTTTCTACTGTTCAGCCGCAAGTAGCTGATTACTTTATATGTAAAATTATTAATGCCCGAAAGTTAAAATTTCTGAAAGATGCTACGGATCTGAATCTTTACTACAAGCCATAAAAATCGCAATAGGAAACTTCTAAACTTTTCAATTTTTGCAATAACATCATTTTCAATTCATGACTGATTGTGGTTGTTTTTTCGGCAACGTCTTTATTCTGCAGGTGGTGTATTTTAACATACTGATTTCTTCATTATATACGTTTTCAATGTAGATTGCAAGCCCTAATTCTGAAATTGACGTATAATTTTACATTAACTCACATTTTTCTTGTAATATTACATTGTTGCCTTACTTCTTGTTCTTGATTTACGGCAACGATGTAGATATTAATGTGGTGGTGAATATTATGATGATCGGCGAACGGTTGATTGACCTGCGAAAGGACATGGGGTTGACCCAGAAGATGCTCTCGGAACAACTTTTTATCAATTACCGTACTTACAGCGGTTACGAACGGAACGAAACCGAAGCCAGCGATGATTTCAAAATCAGGCTTGCGAAGTTCTATAATGTCAGCGTGGATTATCTGCTGGGAATCAGCGACAGTCCGCATCCCATTCAAAACGGCGACGATTATGTACGCCTGCCCAAGCAATTATCAAAAAGCGGGCGTAAAGAGTTAGAGCAGTTCCTGTCGTTTTTGCTCGCAAAGGAAAAATAGAAGAAATAGATAGCGGTGCCATTTCTTGAAGAAGAAATGGTTTCTTCTTACATTAAAATCCTCAATTACTCAAATTTTGTGATATATGAATGACAGACAATGCCGTCGTGTATCACAAGAATAATCCGCGCGGCTATTGGCTTAGTTGTGTCTTAGTGATACTTGTGATAGCAGTGACACATGTTTTCGTCATTTCAGAATGATGCCCTTTGCCACATTTCCTTTGGCGCTTCGTGAAATAGTTAGCGTTTTTCTGAGCCCACCCACAAAATCTTGTGCCGATAACGTTTCATACCCGCGTTCCAGTGCCCATTCGTTATAACGCATAAGCAGTTCGGATGTTTTGACAAATTCTCCTCTTTGCGGCACGGTACATTCGTCTAAAAATCTCTCCAGACTTGGCACCGGAAATTCTACCATGCCGGAATCATTTTCTCCAAACACAACCGCCGCATTTTCCACGAACCATGAGGCTATGGTCGCAGCACGGTTTACAATATCGATGCCAATCTGCTGTTTTCTGTCGCAGAGCGCAAGGATACCCGCGATACGCAGCATTTGACCCGGCAGCTTCGCGCACCAATCCTGCATAAATTTCAATTCACCGTTTTCTCCGAGCTTTGTTTCTATGCTTTGACTGAATTCGATGTAAGCCGTGCGGCCATCGGCGGTGAGCGTTAATTCGGTTTCTTCGGTATTTCTGTCAAAAACGCCGCTGAGAAGATTGCGGATAAGCCCGTTATATGCTTCAATCGCGTCCGCGCTGACTTCCGGTTTATCAAAGGTGCGCGAACCGACCAAAGAGCGGTAGTTAGCGAACAGAAATCTGGCGGGTAAACCCTTGTCACGGAAGGTTTTATTTTGAATCATTTCCATGGCGGTCTTTGGCTGGCAAGCGATGATAAGGCTTAACTTTGGCGATTCTATCGAATTCCCTTTACGGGATATTCGGGCAACTTCTATACTGTCCCCTGTATATGCTTTCAAATATGCGTCGAATGTGGGATTGGCGGACGCGGCGGTTTTCAGAGTGCTGAAAAGGCCACCCTCCGGGCTTGCGATGGCGATACTCCCGCCCTGTTCTTCAAGAACATCAATGAGTTTTTCACTTGTCGCGTCATCCACCAGCAGTTTGGGTGCTGTGAGCAGTTCAAAATCACGGACTTGCTTTTCGAGTCCTTTTATATCATCAAGCGTAACCGTGCTGTCTTCGCTGCTATAAATCATGTCGCGGCTGGCGGCATCAAGTTTCTTTTGCAACAGTTTATACTCAAGACGGGATTGAGCGATCCTATCTTCATTCAGTGTGAAATATTCGTTCTGCGCAGCGATAACAGCATCGCGCAGCAGCTTGAACACATTGCTTTTTCTGTCACCGGTGTCGGAAATGGAAAGCGTAAACAGATTCAATTGTTCCGTATATGTAGCGTTAATCCGCACGATTGCCTTCTTTTGACAACAGGCGGCGAGAAGGCCGAGGGCGGTCGTACACGGCAATTCGAGCGGAACTTCAAAGCTGTCACTGATTTCATTGCAAATATCAGCTACGGCTTTGGGGAATAGCGCCACAGGAAACGGCGTGTTTATGCTGTTTGATTTTGTTTTCATTTTTTGCATACATGATTCCCTTTATCATTGATTATCCACTGGATTGTTTTCTTTCATTTTATCAAAATATTATACCATGACCACCTATATAATACAAGCGGAATTTTGAGCATAAATGGCAAAAGCTCTATCCTAATTCATACCTTCAATGATATTATTTATCCAAACATCAAACGGAACGGATGGCTTACCCAACGCGGCATATGCCTCCGCCGCGTTGAGGACTGCGATGTCCAACTCCGGGTGGTTTTCACCTAATATCTCATATCTGATTGCTATGGCTTTTTCGTACCACTCAAGTGCTTTTTGCGGATCACCCATCTCAAAATAAGTCAGGCCGATATTGTTATAGGAAGTCGCGGTGTCAGGGTGCTTCTTCCCTGTGTATTCTTCGCTGATGGCGATGTCCTTTTCATGCCACTTCAATGCCTGTTCATATTGCTTCTTTTCGGCATGAAGACCGGCGATATTGTTATAAACCGCGCCCGCAAATTTTTCTCTTTCAAGCCTCTTTTCAAAAATATACAACGCTCGTTTGAAATAATTCATGGCTTTTCCATATTCGCGCTTTTTTCTGTAAATCTCTCCGATATTGGTATATGTATGCGCGGCACTTATTCCTTCCCGGCCATGAACTGCTTCGGTTATTACTAAATCTTTTTGGTACCATTCCAAAGCGGAATCGTAATCCGTAAGCTCCTCATAAAGCCAGGCGATATTATAGTAAAGCGTTGCCCTGAGAGAGTTCATCTGGTTTAAAACGCCCTCCTGCATTGAAAGGGCTTTTTTGTAACAATCCAAGCTCAATGCATATTTGCCGCCGTATCTGAGCCCATATCCGAGCGTGTTGCACAATTCAACTAAGACATTATTACTGCTATAGGGCGACGGGACTCTGTAATCTTCGGAACAGGCGCATTCAACTACAGCAACCGCGTGAGGGGACAAAACATCAAACCGTCTCATGGATTTAACTTCTCCCCATTCATAACTAAGCCAAGTGCGCATCATTTCTATGCATAAATTTAGCCAAATATTATTTGAGATCATTTTTCCCGCATTCCCTATCGTCGTTATCGTCATGCACGATTTCCATAATATCCTCAACATTGCAGTTCAGTGCCGTGCAGATTCGTAGCAGCACATCGGAAGTTACCGTTTCGCTGTGAAGTAACTTAGATGAAGTAGCTGAACTGATTCCAACCATTCTGCGAAAAGCTCCCTTTGAAATGTCACGGTCAATTAACAGTTTCCATAGTCTTTTATAACTGATTTTCATACGGCAGTCTCCAATTCTTCAAGGGACACACTAACCTCCCGCGCCATCCATTCCAAAAACGGTTCTTCAATCCCCAGCTTTTTATGCGTCGATTCCAAGTGCTTAATGACACGGATAAAATCTACGTGCTGATTATCCACGACTTTTTCATACAGCTTATATGCCAAAAGAAAGTATGGCAGGGCTTGTGCAGCTTTATCCGCATCAAAAAGGATCGTCCCGATATTGTAATAATTTTTCGCCGTATCGGGATGAAACAGACCTATCATCGATTTTCCAAGCTCAATGGAGAGCTTTATAAGCCGTTTGGCTTCTTCGCGGTCGCCCTTGTCGGCTAAAATCGCCGCGATGTTACCGTATGCCAAAGCGGTGCCGGGATGGTTTTCGCCGTAGGTTTCCTTGTAAATGTCAAGGGATTTCTCCGTATACTTAAGAGCCTCATCGTAATTTTTCATGCGCCAGTTCACACTGCCGAGGTTGTTGTATGTGATGGCGGTGTTGGGGTGTTTTTTGCCGACCAGTGTTTCCTTGATATCGCGCGCTTTTATCAAGTATTCAAGCGCCGTTTCATATTCGCCGTTCAACAAATAAGCAGCTCCGATATTATTGTAATCCGCCGCCGTATCAATATGCTCGAAGCCGAGAACCGCTTCATCAATGTCCAGAGATTTTTGATACCATTCGATTGCCAGTTTATATTTGCCCTGTTTTTCAAAGGCTAAACCGAGGTTGTTGTACGCTATGGCGGTGTCTAAATCGTTCTTCCCAAGGACTTCTTCAAAGAGGGCGATGGCTTTGTTGTGCCAATCTACCGCTTCAATGAATTTACCCGTTTTCGTATAAAATAGACCTATATTGTCAAACAGTACCGCCACTTCGGAGTGCTTTTCTCCGAGGTGCTCTTTTTTTATTTCCAGCGACCGCTGGTAGTTGTTCAGGACATTATCAAATACGCCGCATTCGTCATAATGTTCGCCGATTTTCTCGAACATCTCGCCGACCTTGACGGCGGCGTCTTTTTCTTTGCAGGACGAAGAATAATACTGCGTGACGGTTTCGGCATGGACGGAAATTTGCATAAACCGCGCCGCGTCCTCGCGCTCCTCGCAAGCGGACGGGATATATTCTTCCATTATACCGAAACACAAGCCGAGCCAGTCAGTTTTATTGTCATCTGTCATCAGAACCGACTCCTTTCGCAATCCGCTCTTTTAGCCAATCCTCAAACTGTTCCTCTTTGCCGCCGTCTTCGAGATAACAGTCATACGCATCCTTTATCGGCACTTCATAAGGCGGTCTGTTCTCCGTGTCCACTGAAACGCAAACAGCGATTGCTTTGCAAAAGAAATCCAACGCGTTTTTGTAATCCTCTTCCCCATAATAAAGATAGGCAATATTGATATAGGTTTTTCCCGTGTCCGGATGGTTTATGCCTAACGCGCTTTCCTGGATTTCTAACGCCCTGGAGTAAAGCTTAAGCGCTTCTTCAAACACGCCGGTTTCTCGGTATACATTTGCAATGTTGTTATAAGTTGCCGCTGTTTCCGGATGATTTGTTTCTAAGACTTTTTCTCGTATGGTCAAGGCGTTATGGTATAAATCCAATGCCGTTTCGTACTCTTCTTTGAGATAATGTACAGTCGCTATATTTTGGTACGCCGCCGCGACGCTCGGATGCCGGTTACCATACGCATTTTTACGGACATCTAACGATTTGTGATACCATTCAAGTGCTTTATTGTATTCGTTTTTATCTTGATAAATAATTGCGATGGTATTGTATGTGTTGGCAATATTCGGATGGTGCGCGCCCAAACTTTCCTCATAGATTTTTAGGGCTTTTTCAGTGAACTCAAGGGCTTTCTCATAGTCGCCCTGCGAATAATAAGTAACGGCGATATTATGATACGACATGGCGGTATCGTAATGCTCCGGTCCCAAGACGTTTTCGCGGATTTCCAGAGCCTTGAAATACCAATCAAGCGCGGTTTTATACTCTCCCATAGTTTGGTTTATAGCGCCGATATTATTAAACGACAAAGCCGTGTCAGGGTGTCGGATTCCGAATACCGCTTCACGGATTTTTAACGCCTTTAATTCCCACTCCAAGGCTTCCTCATACTCGCCCCGTTCCTGGAAAAGAACAGCCATATTACCGTATGTGTCAGCGGTATCGGCATGGCCTTCTCCTAAAACCTCTTCCCTGATGGCTAATGATTTTTTGTGCCATTCGAGCGCCTTGCCTGTATCTCCCTGTTCCTGATACATACAAGCGATGTGATTGTATGTTTCCGCCGTAACGGGATGTTTCAGCCCTAAAACCTTTTCCCGGATCGCGAGCGCCTTAAAATACCAGTCCTCAGCCTCTTTATAATTTCCGACTGTTTGGTAGCAATATGCCACATTATTATACATGACGGCGGTGTCCGGGTGGTGAACGCCGTAAACATTTTCTGTTATCAATATAGCTTTATTTGTCCATTCCAATGCTTTGAGAGTCTGCCCCTGCGCGAGGAAAACCGTGGCAATGTTGCTGTAAGTTGCCGCTACCGCAGGATGCCGTTCTCCGAATATATGCTCATGAATAGCCAACGCTTTTAAATATAGGTCAACGGATTCACCGTACAATCCCTGCAGTCTTTTTAAGTCGGCAATGCGACTGTATGTTACAGCGATTGCGGTATTTTCTTCACTATAAATATTCTTTCGTATTTCCAGCACTTTATCCGCCCACTCCGCCGCTACCTCATAATCGCCGGAATGCGTGTAGAGCGATGACAATGAATTATAAGTGGATGCCGTGATGTCATGGTTTTGCCCTAAGTGTTCCTCGCATATTTCCTTGGCTTTCTTTAACCATTGTTCTGATTTTTTATAATTGCCCTGCGCGATGAACAGCTTTGCTATATTGATATACAAAGCCGCTATATCCGAAGCCTCATTCAAAACTTTATCACTGATATGCAGTGCTTTATTATACCATTCGACAGCGTTTTCATATTCAGCCCGGTCAGCGTAAACCCTCGCTATATTATTGCACAGGCTGACAATTGTAGGATGCTCGGCACCGAAAACATCTACAATAATTCCAAGGCTTTTTTGGTAAAAAACCAGAGCCTCGGGGTGATTGTCCTGTGCGTCATATCCATACGCTGTATTTGTTAAGATATAAGCCGCACGCTTTTGCGCGTCTTCATTACTGTATTTTGCTTGGAATAAGCCTGCAGCCATGGCAGCGTGGTCGGCAATTAAATTAAACCTTTCGTGCGTGACGCGTCTTTCCTGATAAGTGTCAAACCCTTTTGGAATGTATTCCTCAAAGTAACTACACAGAAAAACCATACCCCCTAATTTCATAGTTATAATCGACGTTTACAGCTATAAATTTCATCATCAACTTTGATTTGTAGCTCTTCAAAAAGAAAATCGCTATCAAACCAAAGCACGTCATTTATCGTGGTAATGTCCACTGGCTCTGGGTACAGTTCTTCTAGCAAGCACATCAAATCGGATAGTTTATCCTCTTGGGCTATGGTCGCTAGCGTATCAAGTGCGCCGCTCCATAGCTCGCTCTTTAGTTCGTAATCACGCACCTCTTTTATGACGCTTAACATTTTTGCCCGCTACTTTCAGGCGCTTTATATTCCAGTTCCAATCTCAAGCGTTCCAGTGCTGACAGCAATTCTATCAGCTTGCCTGTATCGATGTCTTGCTGTTTTTTGGCACGGACGATAATATTATGAACCAGCCCCTCCACAAACACTACATCAACAAACTGTTCTTCGATTCTTTTCTTTATTTCAGCGCTCCCGCTTGTTATATGGAATATCCCATGTTCAATGCAGAAGTCCGTTACCTCACTTGCTAATTTTTTTCGTTCCATTTTCTATTTTCCCCCTATCTGTTTTTACACTACTAAATTCAGCACATAAGCAAATTTATAAATCGCGCGGTGCTTTATTTTTCGGAATGCTCGGCTATCGCTATTACGCAAGCCGAGCAAGCCAACGACTTCATCTTCATACTTGCCATTCACAAAGTATTCGATTATATATAATTGCTCTTGCTTGGTTAGAATGCTTTTCGCCCAATGGTAGCCCGATAGATGCTTTTGCAATTCCCCGTCTTTTTCGGCTTTGGCGGATAGACGAAACTCGTCTTTGTCAGTCCCGACATACGCTTGGTTTTTATCCTCGGGCGTGAATTCATACTTTGCGATTAAACCTCTCTCGGCATTTAACCTCGCCTGCTCCCATTGTATCTTTTCTAAATCTATAAAATAGTTCTTGACCTTTTCCTTTGTTTCTTTGAAATTGAAAGTATCTAAATTTTCAGTAAATGCTATTTTCACAATATTTATCCCCCTCTGTTTTCTTCACAAAAACGGCGGTAAATTCATTACCGCCGTTATAAAAATTATCTGCTATTTACTTGTTTGGTATTTTCACAAAGACCCTGCCTCCCTTAGTATGATTATAGCTTATTTGCCATGTCATATTTTGTCCGTATTTGACGAACCTTTCATGTTATTGTCTGATTATGGAATTTTCAAATGATAAAGCATAGCGCCTCCTTTCTTCAAACGCAAAAAAGAACCCGCTTTTAACGAGTTCTTCCTGCTTTCGAGAATTTTTGCTACGATACCAATTATAACACTCTCATTTTATATTGCAAGGGTCAAGTTCTGTCATTTAGGTGGCAATTAGCGGGCATAAAAAAACAGTTGGTCTTTATTAAGAGCGCAACCGTTTTGATACAAGGTTAACCCGTTTGTTTTTATTTATCGTGTAGAAATCGTGTATGGCGATTTTCTACATTGCTCAAGCCCTTTGTTTTAGGGCGTTTCTTTAAAAATGGGGCGACTAGTGGGAATCGGAATTTGCCCAATTTGCGTTGTTTATTATTATTTGAAATCATGTCTAAACCCTTTGTTTTGGGGGCTTTACAGTCGTTATCATAATTTCTTCGTTTACACTGTTTTCTATGATTTTTGCGGAAAACGTGTAAAAACGTGTAGGAATTATACCGCGAAACTGTTAAGAATTTCAACTGCTTTTTCTTCTTCTCTAGGATATAAATGACAGTAGGTATTCCAAGTTATTTCTATCCTTGTGTGCCCCAATCGCCTTGCAACTTCTTGAATATTTATATTTTGATTCGCCAGTACAGAGGCGTGGGTATGTCTAAAATCGTGTACCCGAATGGTTTTCAATCCAATTCGCGTTGAATATAATTCATTTCTTCGTTGTAGCGTCGTATCTCTTATACTGTTACATATTCGAAAATCGTCAGTAAAATTATGCAATATTTGTTGCCTTTTTTTATGCTCGTTCAAGACTTCCATCAATGGTAACGGCATTTGTAGCGTTCTTATTGAAGATTGATTCTTTGGAGCTGTTTCTATGTCCCCACCTTTAAGTCTTTGCGTTACGCTACGCCTTACGGTTAAATAATCGCCGTCTATATCAGACCATTTGAGGGCGTGTATTTCGCCCTTTCTTAAACCAGTGTAGAAAGCTATACTAAAGAACACATAGTAATTCCATTCAGATAAATCGTTAAAAGTCTTTTCTTTTTCTTCTGCGACTTCTCTTGCTGACACAATGAACTTTTTGATTTCCTCTGGCGCATATATGCTCATATCGGGCTTGATATTCAAAGTGTCCTTGAAATTCCCTATTTTTGATAACGGATTTTTATTCAAGTATTCCATTTTGATAGCATAGTTTATCAAGGCGCTAAAATAGGTGAACGCTTTCTTTTTCGTGTTTGAAGATAGGTTCTTTTTCTCCATAGCCATTTTCCACTCTTGAATCGCTCGGACTGTTATTTTATCAATGTTATAATTCTTAAATGTTTTAACAATATAATAGTCATAGATTTCTTGAATTTTAACAAGAGTTGTTTTTCTTAATTCATATGTTTTAACTGCCTTATATTCTTCAAATAATTCTTGAACCGTCATTTTTTTCGCAAGGATAATTTCCTTGTTTTTTAAGTCTTGATTCAACTGTCTTTCTAAATCTTTTGCGTGGGTTGAACCATAAGCGATACGGGTCAATTGCTTTGCTTCACCTCTATCGGAAATATAATTTATACGCACGCTGTACTTCTGTAATCCGTCTTTTATGCCTTTTGCTTTGTATATTGGCATGGTTAACCTCCTTTTGACGGATTAACCTCGTAACATTATTATAATAAAGCCACTTCAATAACACAAGGTTAATCGATTGTTTTACAACGATAATTCTTTCAACTTCTTCATACGGTGTTCTAAGTCGGCTATATCAATGCCCCAAACATCATATGCGATAGCGGTATTCACCTTATACGCATTGAATGTTGGCATAGCTCTTTTTATCATTTCGACTTTCACCAATCTTTTTAATTTTGCTATCGTCGCAGAAGAACGGTTGCCAAATAAGAATTTGATTTCCTTGTTCCCGATTTCCGCATTTTCATAATAGACCTTTAAAGCATTTTCTATATTTGTAATGGTTGGAATGTACATTCCATACCCCCTATTCTTTTTTGTTTCATACAATAAAGTGCCAGCAACAGTTTACTGGCGTTCGTTTTTCTCAAAGTGTAATTCCCAAGGCGAACGCCTTATAAAAACCCTTTCCCTGCTTGTTTGCCTCACAACAAAAATAAAATAGCCTGTCAAGGGCGCGTAGCGTTCATTTTACCCTTGACTGGCTATTTTACTTTTTGTTATCCTTTCCGAAAGCAGGGAAGAATTTGTGCCTGCGGTCAGCCTAGCCTCTTATTCGCTACTGGTTTTTTGAATCTCATTCACTTCTTTGCAGAGGTTATAAAAGGCAGATTTCTTTATGTTCAGCATTGCCAGTGCCGAGCTTAGAGCTATTTCGTGGTCGAAATAGCGGTTCACGATTTCTATCTCTTCTTTGGTTCGGTCGGCTTTGGTTCTTCCGAATTTTTTACCGCGAGCTTTGGCTGCTGCGATGCCTCCCGCTTGACGGCTTTTGATATTTTGCCAATTGCTGTCTGCTTGGTAGGCGAACACGAGCAGGAACATATCGCGCATGAAGCGATTGAGCAAATCGTCCTCGGTTTGGTCGGTGTTTAGAATGGGCGTATCTAAAATTTTGAGAATGATGCCTTTTTGCGTTAAGGCTTGCCATTCTTTTTTGATGCCCTCATAGTCCCGACTTAGTCGGTCGATGTTTTCAATATAAAGTGTATCGCCCGCGTTCAGCTTTTTCACGAGGCTATGGTATTTCTTGCGCACCGTGCTTTTCCCGCTTTCCTTTTCAATCACAATGTTGGCTTTCGGAATCCCCAAGCTTTCCATGGCAATGACTTGCCGTGCCTCGTTTTGCTTCTTGGTGGATACGCGAATCAGCGCATAAGTATTTTTTTCTGTCATAATAGACCAGCCCCTTTTTTAAGCCATTATATAAAAATGACGCAATCCGCGAAAGGTATACCTTTCGCGGATTGCCTTATAATAATACCAGTCGCATATATCGCTGTCAATACTTGACATAAAAAACGGCGTTTTGACCGATTCTTGTCGAAAAATGCGTCAAGCAATGTACAGTTTGCATATAAATATTTTTCCACTCATGCTATACTATTGGTGGAGTTGCACAACAACTTCATATGGTCTATGAAGTTTTTACTTTGCAATAATATTTGAAATTGGAGGGTGTTAGTAATGAAACAGAGGATTTTGAAAAGCGCGGTATCTCTTTTACTGGTGGCGGTTATGGTTTGGGGGGCGATTCCGCTCGGCGTAATTGCAACTACAGATGAGGACGGAATGGCTACCGCGATTCCACTAGCGCTTGGAATTGAAAAAAGCTTGCTTATTGATAACAGCGATATGCTTTGGTTTAGTTTCACACCGCAGAAAAGCGGTGGATATACCCTTACAGTTAAAAATACTTATGGCAGACATGATGATTATTTCAGACAGCTTTATTTGTATGATGAAAATGGTGATGCGGAATGGGTGAGCTACGTTAGCGAAGATGAGGACTGCAAGCTTGCCACTCGTTATCTTGAAGAGGGACACATATATTATTGTTTTATTGATAGCAATTTGTATGAAAGTGATGTTTCTTCAGAACTCAAAGTAATCATGGAAAGCTATGATAGTGGCGATATTGTAATGTTAGGGGACAAAGTGTACTCCTGCAATTCATACCCAGATTGGATTGTGATTGGAGATAAAGCATTTAATTTCCCTTGGGTTGGTTTCTATGTTTGTCATGAAACGATTGTTTTTAAAGATTTAAATAACTTTACTGTAATCAACAAAAATTTAGAGATTGTTTTTGAAAAAAGCAACATTTGCTATGGTGCCGATTTAGGTGGCCAAGAAGATTTTATTAATCAAGATAAAGACACTATCATTTTTTATGAACCAACGAATTCCGAGAACGTTTATAAGAAATATAGGATGAGTTATAATTATAATCAGAATTCATTTGGTGAACCGATATTTTTAGAAGATTGCAATATCAATAAAGATGGTGAACCGAATGAGCATGACCCATCAGAAAATTCGATAGTTTTCGGCAATAAAGTTGATTTGGAATATCCGAAGAAATATTTAGGGTTAGCTAACGATACAGATGTTCCGCCAATTCCAATGGGTTCTAATGCGCAATACATCGAAGAGCTAAAATATTGGGCAAACGAGTTTGGCTATGATTTTAGTGATTTAGATTATAATAAAGCACTTCAAGAGCGAGTAAAAATGCCACTGTTCACCAAAGACAACGAAGTAATTTTCGAGGATAATTCACTGATTACAATAAAAGATTTAATGGCATCTATTATTATGCTTGGGAAAATGCAACCATATCTAATTGAGGAAGAAAACAACAGTATTAAGGCAAAAGTCAGGGGTAAAGACCCCGCAACACAAATGAATAATTCCACTCAAAAAATGCTAGAATTCCTTGACCGTTACAATAAATTTATCGGTGACCAACCAGACGAAGTCCATGACCCGCGTACAGCAACGAAAGCGCTGGCTTCAATTGAAAAAATAATAAACACTACATGGGGTACAAATTTCTCCAGTGCAAAGTTGCTTGATAAATATACAAGTCAGATAATAAACTTAAAGCCCGAGTTTAACGATATTATGTCTACGCTAAAAAGTGCAAAAAATAATGATACGCTTTACAATGCGCAAAATGATTTGTTAGACGTGGTAAACCAAGGAGTAAACATTTATCAAGGGGATTATTATGATGCGATTGGTGGACTAATCACCGAATTAAATAATAGTTCTCTGTTAAACGTGAAATCGTATACGGACACCGTAAAAGACAGCTATGATTTTATCAAGCTCATTGGAACGGACCTCGGCCCAGCCATGGCAGCTTCAAAAATTTCTAAAACATATATAGATTTTTGCGTTTATATGATAACTTGGATTAAAGACCAATATCCGTCTTGGCTATTTTATTCACATTATTATTTGCCGATGGCATATCCAGATTATTTTACACAAATGGGCTTAGATAAAAATGGTGAATTGCAACTGCAATCCTATAATTCGTTTAGCGCACAACAGATAAATGATTGTGATGCCTTAGGCAGTTTGTTACTTAGTACTTATAATATGGAGGGCAAGATTCAACAGCAAACAGTCTTAGCGCATCAAAGTAGTGTTAGCGTTGCCGATAAAAGGTCTGCAATAACGGCTGCTACAACGCTTTCCGAAATCAGACAGACGAATTATCGAGATATGCAGAAATATTTGCTTGATTTCATCAATGCGCAGTGTGTACCAAACGGAAAAACGAAAACTGCAAATTTCCATTGTCCAGTTATAGTAACCATGATTGACCAAGATGGTAACGAAGTTTTTACGCTAGGTACTGACGATGAGTATACTCAAAATTATAATGAGTACTGCACATTCTATTTATCCGGCGACAGCAGAGACAAAAAAACATTTATTTACAATGGCGATTACGATTTCAAGGTTGTTCCTTATGCAAACGGTAAAATGGATTGTTCTATTCAAACTACAGATGAAAGCGGGCAGATAACAGAGTATTTCTATTCGGATGTTCCAGTTGATTCATCGACAGAATTTTTGCTCACAACAACTATGGGTATTATTCCAACGCTTGAAAAGATTACGGGAGATAATTCGAGCGAAATTTTAGCAACCAGCACGACGGTGCTTGCTGAAGATGTCACCTTAGATACCGATGAAATCGAGCTTTATATGGGTGACACCAAGCAATTGAAAGCACAAGTTTTACCCATAGAAACAACAGACAAGACAGTTACATGGCGTTCAACCAATCCGGATATCGCAACAGTAGATGAAAATGGCTTAGTAACCGCGATATCGGCTGGCAGAGCAAGAATCGTAGTAAAATCGAATGCGTCAGATGCCACCGATGCTTATCACATTTGCGAAGTGACCGTTTTACCACGCACGAAAGACTTAACAAAAATAAGTTTTAAAGCAACAAAGGGTGGCGATATAAGATTTAACGATGATTTTAAAGGCGGAAAATTTTTAATTGGCAGCGATATAACTTTTTTTGCAATTCCTGATGAGGGTTATGTTTTCACAGGGTGGACTTCGTCTAATGGCGGTGAATTTAGTGATGTCGAGGGGAAATTCACACATTTTACAGTGCCTAGCAAATCTACGACCGTAACAGCCTCCTTTGCTCCAGAATCAGCAGAAGACGAACCTTCGCCCGCCCCCTGCAACTGCTGTGATAATCACACCCACGGAAACAGTATTTTTGACATTCTCGCTTGTTTCTTCTGCAAGATATGGCAATTCGTCTGCCAATACTTCAACTTGAGCATTTTCGCTGTCACCGCGCCGATTTTTGGTGCCGTAGTCAGAAAACCAATTCGGCAAACGCTCACAAAGTTATTCCGCTAAAAAATCTTCACAAATAACACCAAAACGGCAATTATTGGTTTCATATCAATGATTGCCGTTTTTCCATTACGGTGAATACCCCTCGCTTTCCAGTAGTTCAATCCGAAGTGTAATATGCGGGTGCGAGCTGTTCATTTGCTCTTTCACGCTCTTGGGCTTTTCAACGGATATTTGGTATATCTCAAGCAGAACCTCGGTCAGCTCCTTGCCAAAACCACTGTCAAAGGCGAAACAGTCGGCAAAATACTCATGCTTTCGGCTATGGCGCATTAAAAACAAATCGCCGATGATTTGCGGAATCCGAAACACATAATACAACAAATCAAACAAGGCCTTGAATCCGCTTTGGAGGATTCCGATTTTTTCCTTGTCCTCGTACTTGCTCCGAATATCGGATAACAGCTTCATCGTCAGCGATAAAAAAAGATTGCTGACCGTGGCAAAGAGATTTGCGGTGGTGTCCCCATGCGCGAAGTGTCCGAACTCGTGCGCCATCAAGCCCTTTAAGCATTCATCGCTCAAAAGCTGGACACTACCCCTCGTGAGTACAAGGGTGCTTTCCCCAAACGCAAAGGCGTTAATACTCATATCTTCCTTGATGTATAAACGTATCTTTTTGGATAAGTACGGCGCGGAATCCACCGCCCCCTCGTATACCTCCCGAAACAGGGGCAACAAGCGTTCTTTTTCCATACGCAGTCTTAGCGGTCGTACGCCTGATACCCTGCGCCACAGGCTCTCTGCGTGCCGTGAAAACGCAAACGGTACTAAGACCAAATAAAACGGAATTGCCAAGCCGAACGTCAGCACCGAAAAAAGGATAAAATAGAATAAAAACCACACAATGTAAATCCAATTGCTCTTCACAAAAAAATCCTCCTAAAATGGTTTGTTGATACTTACCTTGACATGAAACATTTTATCTCGCGAAACAAAAATCGCCTTGCCAGTTTCCAGTAGCTTTATATCGTCTGGGTGATAGATATATTCGCGCGTCTTGCGCAATGAACCCAATTCGGTGCTTTTGACCTCACCGCTCTCACCGCTGATTTGATAGGTCGCTTGCATGGTCTGCCTTGTGCCGATTACGTTCGCCCAATGCTCGGCGTTGATTGAGCTGTTTTGACGCAGGACGATGTAATTATTGCAATTCTCTATAACTTGCTCCTTAAACTCACTTGAAACTTGGTCTAAATCCGATAAGCTCTGCGTTGCCAAAATACAGGTGATATTCGCCGAGCGGGATTTGTTCACCAAATCGAGTAGCGAGCCACTGGCATAGCTGTTGATTTCGTCCATGATGTAGAAAATGCGCTTCTTCTTCTCGCTGTAAAAATGGCTGACCGCCTTTTTACTGTCAATGACAATCAAGTTGCCAATCAGCGGGGACGTTTCGGGATACAAGAGCGGATTCAAAATAAACAGAATCACGGCATTTTCTTGCAGAGCGGTATAAATATCAACGCCCGAAACATCAAAAATTTGCCCCAAGTCGCTTTCTTTGATTGTGGCGAACCTCGCCGCTGCGCTCTCGGCAATCGAACCGCTGATTTTGGCAAGGTCAATATCGGCTAAGTGTTCCTCCTTGCGGATTCGCTTTTCCTTTTCCAAATCCTTACTCAATTTTGTAAAACTCGCCACGGCTAAATATTCGGTCAAGCTATCCAAGGATATGGGAATGTCCTTTAGGGATAGGAGCTTGCACAGTCTACCGATATAGCGCTCGGTGTTGTATTTATAATGTTCCTCGCTCCAGTTGGTCATATTTATCAGCATATCCTTGATAACATCGGTGTTGGTATTTTGAAAAGGATTGTATTTATCACTGGACGCTGGGTCGTTCAAGTTGATAACGTAAAGCTTTTTGCCCTTACAAATACTTTTTGTCATTGCCAAAAGGGAACCCTCGTCCGTGTCGCCCTTGCCGTCAATAATCAGCATGGGGTAATTGTGGTCGTTGCCACTTTTGAGGAAATTCGCCAAAGCAACGGTTTTACCGCTCCCAGTCGTTCCGCAAATAAAAACGTGCTTGGCGTTACTGGGGATAAACACACTTTTCTTGCCTGCACTACCGATAAAGACCGCTTCGCCGTCTATCTTTTCGCCTTTGTAGTACGGCTTGTTTCGTGCCTGCTCGTGGTCACGCTCAAAGTCAAAGACCTCACTTTTCTTTCGCTTACCGAAAATCATTCTTATCAACCCCAATAAAAAAACTGTGTAAAGCAAAATCAAAAAGATGTTTGCAACATCGCTATTTGGCATGGGAAAGTACTTTCTCTAAGGGCAAAATGCTGATACCCGAATACGCCTCGGAAAAAGCGTTCAGCATACCCAAAACCCGATTGTCCTGCGTAATCCAAACCTGCCCGTCATAGTTCATGTAATTATCCCGAATATTCTGCTCCATGCGCGTTTTGGTTTTCGGATTCAGCTCCACCTCAACGGCGATTCGCTCGCCGTTTATTTTTATTGCGAAATCGGCTTGGTGCTTCCGCGCGCCGAAGCCGTCCTTAATATGCAATTCTTTTTCGCTTTCGATGTCGGCGAGAGAAAGACCGAAATTTTGTACATAATAAATCACTGCGTCTAAGACATAAATATCATGCGCGATTCGGTCAATGCGGATTTTATCCTGGCGTTTGTTGGAGCCTAATAAAATCCGCCCCTTGTGGGTCAGCGTATAAAGATACTGCACACCGTACATATATTTTCTTCGGGTGAGGTATTCCGCCTCTATCAAAAGCTTTAAGCGTCTATCGGTCGCACTTCGCCCAGTAAACCCCGCAAGCACCATGATGTGTTTGCCGAGGCAAAAGCGAAATTTATTGACCAGCTTTAGAATATTAAAATCTCTGTCTGTCAGTTCCACTGTGTGTGTTCGCTCCTTTCTTCAACTGCTCTCTCGTTCTCATGTTCAATCACTATGCCTATGCGCTCGTCCTTTATTCTCTACTCTACTCACGAAGTAAGAGCGGGGTGTCGGGTGTTCAAAAACAGCCGACACCCCGCTATTGCTAGGGAGTGGATAGAGAATGACGCGCAACATT
>JGI994J12354_10000336_pt1 | contig 46508 bp, 42 predicted proteins | sample IntmicLarv3ML3BL_FD_12354 | JGI IMG/M metagenome (IMG submission 12354) | reverse complement strand
TTGAGGGAAGAATTCCTCTCGGGCTGAAAGCCCTCCCGCCGCTGCGGCGGCAACGGTATTCTTCCGCCGGAGTGCGATAATTTCATGGTATAATGTTAACAAAAGTGCTGCTGCGGCAACGGTATTCTTCCGCCAGAGCGCGATAATTTCATGGCAACTATAACACACGGAGGTATTCTGCCCAATGAAAATAACGCTATTGGCAATTAACGCGAAATATGTACATTCATCGTTGGCGGTGTGGTACCTCGCCGGCGGAATACACCACCATGATGTCAGTGTTACGGAAGCGACAATCAATCAGAATATGAACGATATTGTCGAGCGGGTTGTCGAAAATTCCCCGGAATTAATAGGTATTTCCACGTACATATGGAATGCGGGTAAGCTGCCGGATTTTCTGAAAAAGTTGCGGGATCGGTTGCCGGAAACGGTGATTGTACTGGGCGGACCGGAAGCCACGCACAATGCGGAGCATTGGCTGACCGCCGCCGATTACGTGCTGGGCGGCGAAGCTGAACACACTTTCCCGTCACTGATTGATGCCATCAACAAGAACTGTCCCGAAGCATTGGACAATATCCCCGGATTATGCTTTTTAAAAGACGGAACGGCACGAACCAACCGACCTGCCGAATCGGCGGGCGAGTACGTTTCTCCGTATAGCGGCGAATATTACAGAGAGCTTGGCGGCAGAATCGCATATATCGAAACCTCAAGAGGATGCCCGTTCAGCTGTGCATATTGTCTGTCCGGCGGAAGCGGCATCAGATTCTTTCCAATGGACGAAATGAAAAAGCAAATATATAAGTTGACAAAATCCGGAACACGAACAATAAAATTCGTTGACCGGACGTTTAACTGCAATGCGGAGCGGGCGTATGCGATGCTGGAGTATATTGTCGGCTTGGACACAGAATGCTGTTTTCATATCGAAGCGGCGGCGGATTTGTTCGACGAACGAACCTTAGCTGTTTTAAATTCCGCGCCAATCGGACGAATACAGGTGGAAATCGGCATTCAGAGCTTTAACCGTAAAACATTGGACATTGTTTCAAGAAAAACTGACCTCAAAAAAGCAGAAACGAACATTAAAAAACTGCTTTCATCTCAAAATATTCACGTTCATGTGGATTTAATTGCGGGACTTCCATACGAAACACTGCCGATTTTCGAAGAAAGCTTCAACCGCGCGTACGCCATTGGGGCACATACATTACAGCTGGGGTTTTTGAAACTACTGCACGGAAGCAAGCTGCGGGAACAGGCAGAAAGCTTGGGAATTACATACAAGAAAGAGCCGCCTTATGAAATAATAAGCAGCTCATGGCTGGATGAAAACGAATTTGGAATATTAAAACAAACTGAAAACGCGATACAGCACACATACAACAAAGGGCGTTTTTTGTCCGCGCTGGAGTATGTGCTGGACGCATCAAAATTGCAGCCGTTTGAGCTGTTTCGCGGGTTGGGGAGGGCGGTTTTTAATCACGCGACCCCACTTGAAAAATATGCCGAGCGGATATACGGCTATTTTTCCGGGCGGTCAAATGTTGACGGCAATGAACTGCGCGACCGTATGATATGCGACTTGCTCGGCATGACAAAGGGCGAAAACATGCCGGCTTTTCTCAGAAGCGGCGGCGAAAAGCGAAAACAGGTAATAATAACAGCGTCGCGGCTGCTCGGCCGGGCGATTGCCTCCCACGAAGCCTCCGTGCTGTCGTCGGGCAAGGGCGTTTATGTGGACAGCACGGGCAGGGATGCGGTAACAGGGCTGTACAAGCTTCATTTTATAGATTAAACTCCATGTGGTGTGAATCACATGGAGTTTTGCACTGTTTTTATCAAATGGGTTAATCCATCGCTTTTGTCATGTTCAATAAAGCCTTTTGACGGATAAAAAACGGCCGCTTCCACGTAATCATCGGAAAATCTTGTGTGAATTGTTTCAATGCCCCTTTGCTTGGCAAACTTTTCCGCTTTGGAGAGCAAAGCACTTCCTATTCCCATACACTTCAGTTCAGGTTTGATGTAAAAACGTTTCAACCATAAATCGGTCGGCGAATCGGTTTTAGTTCCAAGCATACCAACCACGCGTTTGTTACCATCTACAGCAATCCAAAACATATCGTTATTGTCAATATAATTACGCTGTATGTCAAGTAAATCCTCGTTAATAGTTGGAACTTTTCCCAAAGCATCTTTTGCCGACAACAGACAAAATAATAAGTCGTCTCTGTATTCCCGTTTATATGGAATTATTTCATACAAACATGCTCACCTCCCAGCCTATTATAGCGTATTTATGCGGGAATTACAATAATCATTTTCCATATTCAAAAGTTTTACACGCATTTTACACAAGCAGGAAGGCAGATTTTACATTGTTGATTTATACTTATGCCACAGATTAAAAAAAGTGAGGTAAATTGCATGAAAAAAACATTAACGGGGATTCTCTTACTTGGCGTGCTGATGACAGCGCTCGCCGGATGCGGAAATAATTCCGAGTTCAACGCGGGCAAGGCGATAAACGCAGTCACCCGTGAGCCGGAATCGGGCACAAGAGGTGCGTTTGTTGAGCTGTTTGGCTTGCAGGAAACACAGGCTGACGGCACAAAAAAAGACATGATTTCAAAGGATATCGGCGTTGAAAACAACACTAACACAATTTTAACCACCGTAAAAAACGATGCACACGGGATTGGGTATGTGTCAATGGGGTCGTTGAACGATGATGTAAAAGCGTTGCAGATTGATGGCGTGGATGCCACGGCGGAAAACGTAAAAAACGGCACATACAAGGTTTCACGCCCGTTTAATATAGCGACAAAGGGCGAAGTGGCAGGGGTGACAAAGGATTTTATTGACTTCGTTATGTCAAAGGAAGGACAGGAGGTCACCGATAAAAGCTATATTGCCATATCAGAAAATGCCGCGCCATATGCCGGAGGTAAGCCGGGCGGCACCATAATGGTTGGAGGTTCAAGCTCGGTTGCGCCGCTTATGGAAAAGTTGATCGAACGGTATAAGGAAATCAACCCGAATGCCAATGTACAGCTGACAATCAGCGATAGCGGAGCCGGAATGACCCAAACCATCAACGGCACATATGACATAGGCATGGCAAGCCGCGAATTAAAGCCCAGCGAGCAAGCCGAGCTTGAGTATACACAGATTGCGCTTGACGGGGTTGCGGTGATTGTCAACAAGAAAAACACTGTGACAAACCTCAGCAAAGACGAGGTTCGAAAAATCTATCTCGGCGAAGCGGAAGTTTGGAGCAACGTCGCAGAATGAGAGCTCTAAGTTAATTGACTATCAGGTTTAAAAATTTGCGAGCAGAAATTTTCGGCAATGTGCCTGAAAATTCGAGTCAATCCTTTCGGATTGGCGAGGAGTTCAGGTCATGTTGATGAGGATTTCTGCCGCAAAGATTTGCACATTGAGTTATTAACAGGTCACTTAAGTAACCACAAGTGATAAGAGGAATGTAAATTTATGAAAATATACTTAAAAGAAAAAATAATGAGCGGTGTGTTTTTGGTCGTGGCATTGACTTCAATTGTTGCCGTCTTGTTGATATGCATATTTCTTTTTGCAAATGGAATTCCCGCTATGAATAAAATTGGGGTTTTCAATTTTTTGCTTGGAAATGATTGGTCACCATCAGACACCCCTGCGTCTTTCGGGATTTTTCCGATGATACTCGGCAGCCTGTATGTCACCGCCGGCGCGGTGCTTTTTGGTGTACCGATAGGGATTTTGACAGCGGTGTTTATGGCGAAAATGTGCCCGAAACGGCTTTACAAAATCATAAAACCCGCGCTTGATTTACTTGCCGGAATACCATCAATTGTATATGGGTTTTTCGGTCTTATGGTCATTGTACCAATTATGCAGGATTTGTTCGGTGGCACGGGAAAGAGTGTTTTAACCGCGTCAATCCTGCTTGGCATAATGATTTTGCCCACTGTTATCGGAATATCCGAAAGTGCGATAAGAGCCGTACCCGATTCATATTATGAAGGTGCACTGGCACTTGGAGCAAGCCACAACAGGTCGGTATATTTTGCAGTGCTGCCCGCCGCAAAATCGGGCGTATTTGCTTCGGTTGTGCTCGGTATTGGCAGAGCGGTAGGCGAAACAATGGCAGTCATAATGGTGGCAGGAAATCAGCCGCGAATGCCGGACGGTATTTTCAAAGGCGCACGCACATTGACTGCAAACATCGTCATGGAAATGGGTTATGCCGCCGATTTGCACAGAGAAGCGTTGATTGCAACAGGAGTGGTGCTGTTCGTGTTTATTCTGATTATCAATCTTTCATTTTCACTTATAAAACGAAAGGCGGATAAGAAATGAAAAACAAGAAAACCGGTGTCTTTCGGAGAAAATCGCAAGATATCTTTTTATCTGTTATAACCTATGGAGCGGCAATTATCGCCATGTCAATGCTTGCATTTTTGGTTGGATATGTTATAATAAAAGGTGTACCGAATTTGAAATTGTCGCTCTTTTCTCTACAGTATACAAGCGACAATGTATCGGTTGTTCCGGCAATCATCACGACTGTGGAAATGACGCTTTTATCCCTTATCATTGCCGTTCCGCTTGGCGTATTTACCGCTATTTATCTTGTGGAATATGCAAGTCGCAAAAACAAGCTTGTCGGCATCATTCGCATTACCGCCGAAACATTGTCCGGCATTCCGTCCATTGTATACGGGCTTTTCGGCATGTTGTTTTTTGTGACAGCTCTTGGCTGGGGCTTTTCGCTGATAGCGGGTGCGTTTACGCTTTCCATCATGATTTTGCCGCTTATCATGCGCACCACCGAGGAGGCGTTGAAGTCTGTTCCCGACAGTTTTCGTGAAGGCTCATTCGGACTTGGCGCGGGACGGCTCAGAACGGTGTTCAGGATTGTGCTTCCCTCCGCTGTTCCCGGCATTCTTTCGGGCATAATACTCGCAATCGGGCGAATTGTCGGAGAAACAGCGGCACTTATATATACTGCCGGAACGGTTGCGCAAACGCCGTCGAATCTTACCGATTCGGCAAGAACGCTATCAGTGCATATGTATGCGCTGTCAAGCGAAGGATTACATACAGGCGAAGCGTATGCAACGGCGTTAATATTGCTTGTTATGGTTATCGGTATAAATGCGTTTGCATCATACGCGGCGAAAAAGCTGGCGAAAGTATGAGTAAAAGACAAATCTTTTACTCATGGAACTTTGGAGACTTTTCAATCTGTCGATTGAAATTTTGCTTTGCAAAACCGCTCCAAAGTTCCCGATTGTGATAAAGAAAGGACATTTTATGATAAAATTCGACATACAAAATCTTGATTTATTCTATGGCGATTTTCACGCGCTGAAGAATGTCAATTTACCCATAAAAGAAAAAGAAATTACCGCCTTTATCGGCCCGTCCGGATGTGGAAAAAGCACACTGTTGAAATCGCTCAATCGCATGAATGACCTTGTGGAAAATTGCAAGATAACAGGAGATGTTTTGCTTGACGGAAAAAATATTTACAAGGACATGGACATCATGAGCCTGCGAAAACGGGTCGGAATGGTTTTTCAAAAACCCAATCCGTTTCCCATGAGCATATACGATAATGTTACCTTCGGTCCGCGCACGCATGGCGTCAAACAGAAGGTCAAGCTTGACGATATTGTGGAAAAATCGCTGCGTGATGCCGCCATTTGGGACCAGGTTAAGGACCGCTTAAAAAAATCCGCACTTTCTCTTTCGGGAGGACAGCAACAACGGCTTTGCATTGCGAGAGCGCTTGCTGTTGAGCCGGAGGTACTTCTTATGGACGAGCCGACAAGCGCCCTTGACCCTATCTCCACCGGAAAAATTGAGGAGCTTGCGCTTGACTTGAAAGAAAAATATACGATAATAATAGTGACCCACAACATGCAGCAAGCGGCAAGAATCAGCGACAAAACGGCATTTTTCCTTCTCGGCGAGGTGGTGGAGTATAATAAAACCGATGACATGTTTTCCGCGCCGCATGATAAACGCACCGAGGATTATATTACAGGGAGGTTTGGATAATGAGAACACGGTTTGACGAACAGCTCAAAGAGATGAACAACAGTCTTTTGCAAATGGGAGCGTTTATTGAAAACGCCATTGCACTCGCCACAAAAGCACTTGTGGAACAGGATTGTGTGCTTGCAAAAAAGGCAATTGACTGTGATGATGAGATTAATGATATGGAAAAGCAGATTGAGAGCATGTGCCTGAAGCTCATTCTTCACCAACAGCCGATAGCATCCGATCTTCGTATTATTTCAACAGCGTTAAAAATGATAACCGACATGGAACGTATCGGCGACCACGCAACCGACATTTCCGAAATAACTCTCATGCTCTCTGACGCGGTGTACATCAAAAAGCTGGAGCATATCCCGCAAATGGCACAGGCAACCATTAAAATGGTGTCGGACAGCATTGATGCGTATGTAAACAAGGATTTGGAGCTTGCGAATGCCGTCATAAAATATGATGATGTCGTGGATGAGCTGTTTTGCATGGTTAAAGAGGATTTGACAGCACTTATCCATGAGGATGTAAAAAACGGCGAACAGGCAATGGATTTGTTGATGATTGCGAAGTATTTCGAGCGTATCGGCGACCATGCAGTTAATATCGCCGAATGGGTAATTTTTTCCATAACCGGCGAGCATAAAAACAAGAAAATTATATAATACAGTGGACGAAAAGCGATGATTAAAAATGTAGGGGATACGGCATCCTCGACATCCCGGCGATGCCCACCAACAAGGCTTGACAGAGGAGGACGCATATGAAAGACAAATCTTATATGCCCGTGATTTACATCGTCGAAGATGACGACAATATAAGAGAGCTTGTATTATACGCCTTACAAAACGCTGACTTCACAGCACAAGGCTTTGAATGTTCGAGGGATTTTGATAAAGCAACGGAAGCGAGGCTGCCAGATTTGGTGCTGCTCGATATTATGCTGCCCGATGAGGATGGCCTTGAAATTTTAAGCAGGTTGAAAAAAGACGGCAAAACAAAGGGGCTTCCGGTTATTATGCTCACCGCGAAGGGCAGCGAATATGACCGTGTGAAGGGGCTTGATTTGGGAGCTGATGATTACATCACAAAACCATTTTCACTGCTTGAGATTGCATCCCGTATCAAAGCGGTCTTGCGTCGGTCGGGGCAAAAAGATGATGAAACCGCGCTGTTTGTCTGTGATAATGTTGAGATGAACACCGAAAAGCACACGGTAAAGGTGGATGGTGAGATCGTTACCCTGACTTACAAGGAATTTGAACTGTTGCAATTTTTAATGGAAAATGCAGAAATTGTTTTAAGCCGCGATAAAATCATGTCAATGGTATGGGGAATGGATTTTGAGGGCGAGACAAGAACGGTTGATATGCACATAAAAACCCTGCGGCAAAAGCTCGGAGCGGGCGGCGAAATCGTTAAAACCGTTCGCGGCGTTGGGTACAAGGTCGGCGAAGATTGAAAATTTTCCGCATTGGAACAAGAAAGGCGCTATTATAAACATGAAAAAGCGAATATATTTGAACATGCTTATTTTATCTTGTCTGAGTGTCATATTGACCTCGGCATTCCTCATTATGACCTTTTATGCAGGCTTTGCCGAACAGGTTGAGAACGAGATTAAAGACAAGGCCGAATTCCTCAAAACAGCCCTCAATCTTGAAACCAATCAACGCGGCTATATAGAAAACTTGAATCTTTCCGATACCGATATCCGAATCACGCTTGTCTCGTCCGATGGAAAGGTGATGTATGACAACGCCGTCAATGACGAAACGAGTCTTGAAAACCATGCGGAGCGCAAGGAAATAAAAGAAGCCGCCGTGAACGGTTTTGGCGAGGAAAAACGACTCAGCGAAACGGTAGGCAAGGAAACCTATTATTATGCTGTTCGCCTCGGCAATGGCAACATTATCCGCACAGCTAAAACTACCTCAAGCATCTACGGCATTTTTATCAGCGTTTTGCCGCAAAGCTTGTTGATTATTGCGGTTATTCTGCTCGCGTGTTTGATTGTTGCACGAAGGCTCACAAAAAGAGTCGTCGCCCCTATTAACGGGTTTGATTTCGAAAATGGCAAAACATATGACGAATTATCGCCGTTCATAAGGAAAATTATGGCGCAAAAAGAGCAGATTACGAGAGCTCTTGATGAGGCAACTAAAAAAAGCACGGTTATTGATGCGATAACGGGAAACATGAATGAAGGTTTGATATTGCTGGGCAAGGACGGCGCGGTGCTGTCGGCGAATAAAAGCGCCATGGCAATATTGGATGTCAAGGCGGTGCCTGTGGGCAGGAATATATTGGAAACTACCCGCAATATTACAGTGCTTGAGCATATGAAAACGGCATTGTCGGGCGAAAACAGCAATGCAACGCTCGAAATCGGAAGCCGAACCTATCATATATTATTCAGCATGGTGGACAACGGCGTATTGATTTTATTCCTTGATATCACTGAAAAAGCAAAGGCCGAAAAAATGCGGCGGGAGTTTACTGCCAACGTTTCCCACGAATTAAAAACACCGCTCACCACCATATCCGGTTATGCGGAGCTGATGTCAAACGGGATGGTAAAGCCGGAGGATATAACCGGGGTGTCCGGCAAAATGAAGGGCGAATCCGACCGCCTGCTTGCGTTGATTGAAGATATTATGCGGCTGTCCGAGCTTGATGAAGCGGACAACGAAAAGAGTTTTGAACAGTTCGATTTGACCGCTTTGACACATGAAGTTGCCCAAAATTTGCAGCCAAAGGCGGCAGAGCACGGTATAACGGTTAATATCCCCGAAGAAAATCGCGAAATCGCCGCCAACCGCCCGATGATGTTTGAACTGATTTACAACTTGGTTGAAAACGCAATAAAATACAACAAACCAAATGGTGATGTTACCGTCACGGTGACACAAACCGGCAAAGGTATTCGGCTCGCCGTCAAGGATACCGGCATAGGGGTGGACGAAAAACACCACGCCCGCATTTTCGAACGCTTTTACCGTGTAGACAAATCCCGTTCCAAAAAAATCGGCGGTACGGGGCTTGGGCTGTCGATTGTGAAGCATATCGCCGCATATCACGGCGGAAGTGTCGAGATTGAAAGCGAAGCAGGTAATGGGACGGAGATAATTGTTTTCCTGCCGGTTATAGCTGATTTTGAAGCTAATTAACTATGGTAAGCCACTGTGAAGTGCTTGTTAAGGCGAATGACCATAGGAGCACACACGCAAAAACGCATTCGCGTTTTTCGAAACTTGTCATTCTGAGTCTGCGAAGAATCTTTAAAATCCGTAGAGCCTTAAGTAAGCAATGAATAAATTCGTCATAGAGATTTACCGGATAATTCGGCCATGAAGATGTGCGGCGTGATTTAATCATCGCTTACTTAATTGATAGGCAGACAACCCGGGATTCGTGAGGGTGCAAAATCAACAACTACCCGGTCTATTCTTCTTCAAACCCCTTCAAAACCAGCTTGAGACACATCCGCTGTGCTTCACCGCTGAACAGACATTGCACATAATTACCGTGGTTTGATTGCCGCTCTATGACAGAAATTCCAATCTCATGTCCGCTATCTGCGGGAAGCTTAACACCATTTGCTACCTCTAAAAATCCCGCCTCAACCAACAATTTATTCAACGACATTCCGCTGATTTTAGGCTTGCCGTATCTTATTAGAACGGCGTTGATATTATCGGCAATGCGGGAGATTTGCAAAGGGGCATCTTCAACTTCAACTTGCTGTAAAAACAACTCTGCTGTAAACGCCTGTGCATTCAATTCCAGCTTCGGCCCTCGTTCTTCTAGACAAAGCAGCTGCAAAAACCGCGTGCCGTAGCGTTCAAGCTTAACTTTACCCACTCCGCTGACATCAAGCATCTCTTCAATTGTGCAAGGCCGTTTCTGACACATATCCACCAGTGTGGCATCCGAAAATATAACAAATGCAGGAACTTTTTCTTCATGTGCAATTTCAAGACGCAGCTCCTTAAGCTTGACGAGCATTTCTTCAGAAAGCGCGTATTTTGGATACTCATCCCGCTTCTTCGTTTTTTCTTTTCTTGAAGAGTCATTGGGCTTAGCTCCCCGGATTGTAACACTTGCTTCGCCAAAAACGACCTCGCTTGCTTCTTTTGCAGCACTGAGAAATCCATCATCGCGAATATAACCCAAAGCAGTCAGGCGGAGGATTAATTGACGAATGTATTGACGAGAGACACCTTTCATAAGTCCAAAAGTAGGCAGGTCATGGAAATCATCTGATTTACCAAGCAGAATGTCGGCGGTGTGGGTAAACATGAACCGTTTGCCCGCGTTATTCAGCCGTATGATATGCGAGAGAACCTTTTTCGCGTCTATGGTAACATCAGTTTCTTCGAAATTGCCATTACAATTCCCGCAATTTCCGCAGTCGTTGTCAGTCCGCTCGCCGAAATATTCCAGCATATACCGCCGCAGACAGCCATCTGCTTCACAATATCGTTCCATTTTATTCAAAAGCTGTCTGTTTCTGACAATTTCATCCGAATTTTCGCTTTTATTGATGAGAAACAGTGCGGTATTAATGTCCTTTCGGGCATAAAACAAAAGACAATCACCGGGCAAACCGTCCCGGCCAGCACGCCCCGCCTCTTGATAATAGCTTTCCACATTTTGCGGCATATTGTAGTGGATGACAAACCTTACATTTGATTTGTCAATGCCCATTCCAAATGCATTTGTTGCTATAATTATTTTTACACGGTCATAAAGAAAATCGTCCTGTGCACCGTTGCGTTCGTTGTCAGAAAGCCCTGCATGATACCGGGCGGCTGAATAACCGTCAGCTATAAGCTTTTCAGTTACGCTCTCCACCTCTTTGCGGGTGGAACAATAAACGATTCCATTGCCGTCATTTTTCTTCAGATATTGTACAAGTGCCGAATATTTGTCTTTTGGCTGTTTGACTTCGAAATACAGGTTTGGGCGGTCAAAGCCCGTTATTAACGTGAGCGGTGTGCACAGTCCCAGTGTTCCCAGGATGTCATCACACACGCGCGGTGTTGCGGTTGCAGTAAATGCCGCCAAAACAGGTCGAACAGGCAAACTTTCGACAAACCGTGGAATATCCAAATAGCTTGGGCGAAAATCTTGACCCCATTGAGAAATACAGTGCGCTTCGTCTATGGCAATAAGCGAGATTTGCAGTTCCTGAGCAAGTTCTGACATTGACGGAGCCGACAAGCGTTCCGGAGCAATATAAATAATTTTATATTGCCCGTTGCGAGCATTTGCTATCGCCTGACGCCATTGACTTTCGGTAAGTGAGCTGTTAATATACGCCGCCGAAATGCCGTTTGCCGCCAGCGCCTGCACCTGGTCTCGCATAAGTGAAATGAGCGGTGAAATAACCAGTGTCACTCCCGGCAACAGCATGGCCGGAACTTGATAGCATAGTGACTTGCCCGCACCTGTGGGCATGACACCCAAAACGTCTCTGCCATGAGCGAGCGCATCAATAAGCTCAAGCTGCCCCTCGCGGAACTCATCATAGCCAAAATATTGTTTCAAAATCTCGGTAGGATGCACAACTTGACACCTCCTTGAGTATTTGCTATTTATAATTATTTTCAATTTTCTGCCGAATAATGTTGATATCAATGCCTGGTGGAGTCGGTTTGAAAACACCACTTTTTTGTAAGTTGTAATTTTTGATTTGAAATTCGCGCAATTTTTGAATATCAATTTCTCCAATCAACACCGACTGGTTCAATCCACCTTTTACAGATATCAGATTGCGTTCTTCACTTTTAGTCGGTTGGGTAATACGGCTGTCACCAAATTGTGAAGTATTGACTTGTATAAAATAGCAATGTAAGTCCCGTGCAAGGGATTCTACGATATTACCAAAGTAGTTTACATCGCTATTAAACTCAACCGCGACAACCATATCTGCCCACGACATGAACTCTGCACGGTCATTGATGGAAGCTAATTCATAGCAACAGTACACTGGGAAGTAACAGTCGTGCCATCTATAAAGAGGGCGCGGGACAGTTTCTTCAATGGCAGTATAACCATATCCTTCAATTATTCGCTTTTCTTCCGGAGAATAATGCTTTTTCAATTGGAAAAATGTTGCAGCAGTTGGTATGGTTTCAAAATATTTAAACGGCAAAATAATAGCAGTATAGTTGTACACGTTCTTTCCCGCTATCATATGTTCCACGCCTGTAATGATAGATAATCCTTCTCGCGCTGCTTTTGATGCTAATGATGAGAGCCATTCAAAAGGAACATAGTTTTCAGGTAAAACAAGCATGTCAACCTTTTCTGTTATTGCATCATTCACCAAATTGGCCAAAGTACGATACCGACTGTACCGTCTGTTTGGTTTGCGGCCTTTAAGAACAGAATCAAGATTTGATACATCTCCGACATTAACATTTGCAATCGCTATCCGCAACTTGCCGCTTACCTTGTCACCAATGGTGAAGATATGTGATTTGCCTATATTATCAACAACCAGTGGAACTTCTTCAACTTCTTGTTTGATTTCATCTATATACTCTATGTAAGAAGTGCATCTAACGTCTTCCGACTTTGGACATATAGATGAGAGTAACATTGAAATTCCAATATCCTGCGATTGCCTGAAATATGGCAACATCGCATATTTCGCAATACAGCGAGCCTGACTATTACAAATATAGTCAAATGATTCGGCGAAATCCGTGAAATTAATGGTGCTCTCGCCATAACTATTTAAGGGGTGTTCGATAATTTCACCCGGCACCGCCATTATGTATTTATTGCTCATTCTTGTGTCTAAATATGCTTCGCGCAGCAGTAATTGCTCTTTGGTTGTTTTTGTGATTTCGGAAACTTTTTCACCCCACAACAAAGAAAGTACGCGGTTTAAAGTCGCAGTAAAATGTTGTTTTAGACTTCTTTTTGTTTCTTCTGTCAAAATATTATTATTTGGTTTTTCTGTGTCTTCTAAACAGATCGTTAAAGATTCAATGGCTGTTCTTACCTTTTTTGCAAATTTAGCAAAACCAATATAATCTTTATCCGTAATGAAAATTTCGAAAACACGTTCCCAAAGCATGTGATTATCTATTAGCTCACGGTCGTTGAACATTCTGCCAATAATTTTTGTAAATTTCTTAATATTTCCGTCATCCACTAAACTACTTACAACGCGATATCTGCCGAGAAATTTTGACAGTTCGTACTTGTCCATCGAAATTTCTTTTATGCCCCTCAATTTATTGATAGTAGCATCATTATCAAGGCGATAAAATACGCTGAAATCATCTTGCGAAAAGGCTTCGCCAACTTCTGGCATTAGTCTAAACTCGCTGATATTTTCATGTATTTCATTCTTGAATTTGTTGAGTAAAGCGGTAGAGTTGTTATCAGCAAACAATGCAATAATACGTGTTTTTACTGATTGAAATTCCAATCGGCTATCTTCTGAAAGACAAAACTGCGGACATACACGATATAGTTTATCGCTTTCGCTCGTGGGTTCATGTTTTGCCGAAGTCATAATGCTTGTTGAATCTGATATCTGTTCAATAAAAGTTGCAGAAAGTTTACGTCTTCCGTTACCGAGGTAATAATCAACCACTATATTCTTGGTGAGTGTGTTTTCTCGTGCTTCTTTATAAATTTCGCTACCTTTTTCGATTTTTTCAACAATAATGATATCGTCCACGTAGCGACCATAGTAGCTTGGATTCCAAAAATCCAATACCCCTTGATCGAATTTTGCTAAGCACCAATTTGACAGCACTGCAGATGGCAAGAATCCAATCGGCAGCACAATTCCATTATGATCAACTTTTTTGCGTTTTAAAACCTCGGTGTATTTTTGCATGATAGTAAAAATTGCCGAATGGAGAAATCTATCCCGAATTGAATCCTCAGTGTTTATTAATGTGTCAAATGTATCCTTCGTTAAGCCAGCTTTGTAATAGAATTTTTTTAAATCCAACGTCAGAATTAAAGCGTCATGTCCCTTGGACAATAAATCCTCCGCACACGACAAGCCACCATCACGCCACAAGGAATACTGGGCGAAATATGGTTCAAACAATGCCGGGGTTGGAATAACCTCACCTTCATTGTTCCAAATTAGAGATGGGCGCAGTCGATTTCCACGCGCCTTTTCAAAGCACATTTCATCTAACCGTTTGCCAAATGCAAGAATCCATAGAATTCCAAGAATGTGACCACTGACATCCATATCGATGAAATACTGGAGTTCCGATATGACTGCTTTTTCTTTAGGGTTGCCGACGCTAATGACAGCTTCTTCACCTCGCTCGGTAGGTTTCATTTTTTTCGGAAAGGGCAAAGCGGAAATGGATGAAATAATATCAACCATAAAAGAGGATTCTTCCATTAAAGTTGTGCTGTCATAAGCTGTTGCAATTGCGATAAGCTTCTCTTCAAAATCGCTTGCCATTTCAAATGCCACAACTTTATCTCGCAACGGCAGGGTAGTTTTATCGAAATATACGTGTGCCTTCAATTTGCGAAAGGCTATTTTCACAAGATCAAGTGTTTTCATGGTTCTTTGTGTTCCCTTCCAATCATTCATGTTACTTATTAACTGTTCCGCTCATTAACTTGCATCCAATGCATTAAAATGCTTCGTCATACTGTTAATCTTTGTAAAAGAAATATTCCTTCGTTATAATTACATTCCCATATAATCCAACGTCTGACCATTCAATGTCGCTTTAATTTCTCGCCACATAGGCATATATTTATCCATTAGGGAAATAAACTTGTCATCATGCTTTTTTTCAACAAGGTGAATCAGCTCGTGAAGAATAACATATTCAAGACATTCCGGCGTTTTCTTTGCGAGTTGTAAATTCAACCATATCTTTTCGGTCTTTGTATTACACGTTCCCCAACGGGTAGTCATATACTTTGTTTGCCAACTCGCAGCTTTCAACCCCGTGATTTTCTCCCATTTAGGCAACAAGCGGGCAATTTCGATTTTTAACAATTCTCTATACCATTCACGCACGAAATTTTCTCGTTGTTCAGCGGTGCTTTCTTTACGAACCGTCAAAACCGCCTTATCTCCAGATAATACAAGCGCGTTCTTATTGCTGTACTCAGTTCGGATGTAGTATTGCTTGCCCCAGATGTATATAGTTTCGCCTGAAACATACTCTCGCGCAGACTGACGCGGTTGGCTATCGAATTTGGCAACCTGTTTCTTTATCCAACTGATTTTTGTTCGCACAAATCGTTCTATCGCCTCTTCGCTCATGGAAATGGGTGCGGAAACTGTTACATAAGCATTTGGCGGCTTAACGTATAGGTGCATATTTTTTATGTTTTTTCTGCATATCTCAATCGGTATACCCGAAATGTTAAGCTTCACTCAATATTCTCCTTGTTCCACAACTATATTATAAACTCTCTCGACCTCATCTTTGTCATTCAGCACTTTAAGCAAAGCTTTCTTAATGCGGCGTTCTTTGAAATCATTGTGCCGAAAATCCGCTTGCTTGCTTTCGCATACAGCTTTGTCGATTGCCAGAGCCAATATCTCATCTTCGCCGCAATTATCATAAAACGCTCTAAGTGATCCTCTATGACGTATGCTTTCGGGATATTGGGAGTTGCTTTCGGGTGTTTCGGATTTTTTCACCAAATCAATATATTTTTCCAAAAGCTTCTCATAAGCAATAGCGCCTTCTCGCCGCATACGAATGAGTTCATCAAGAATAGCCGACATTTTCTCATAATATTTAGGATTGACGAGAATCTTCTCAACAACCTTCCTTCGAATGTTATTCTCAATCGCCTCAGCAGCCGCTTCTTTACCTTTGCCGTCAAGCTCTTCACCTTGTATTTGAACAAAATCAAGCAGGGTAAAGTCATCAAATTCTCCTATTTTACGGCTGTCCTCAGCTTTGATGTATGCATCAATAAGGCGGCGCATATCAGCTTCATATGATTTTAAATCAATAAAATCACCGCTGGCATTGCCAATGGTTTCTTTGAGGGCAGTGTAGAATATAACCTTTCCGTCAATCTCCGCCTGCTCTGCGACGGTGTATCCCGCCTCGCTCATTTCTCCCTTAATCTCAGCATAAGCACGGATAAAACGATTTATAAGCTTGTACAATTTTTCACGGCTACGTGAGCATGACTCGTCATCAATCCCGCCCACACTGTTCTCACTGCAGAAATAATGGATATAATCAATTTCGGCTCGTGGGGAAGAAACGCCACCACAAAGATCATCAAGGTCTTCTAAGGTAATATCAAGATATTTCTTCGCTTCACCAAGTCGGTCTTTAATCAAACCTTCAATGTCTTCAGCGGCATAACCCTCAAAAGCTCCGGCAGTGTATTTATTGAGTGCATTCGCCAAGTCGCCAAACAACTGCTTGTAGTCAACAATATATCCAAAATCCTTTTCTTCGCCATCAAGACGGTTCACACGGCAAATCGCTTGAAACAGCCCATGGTCATGCATAGATTTATCAATATAGAGATATGTACAAGGTGGTGCGTCAAATCCTGTCAGTAGCTTGTCCACCACAATAAGCAGCTTCATCTGTGCCGGTTCTTCAATGAACTTTCTCTTTGCTTCTGTTTCAAAAGCGTCAACTATTTTATCATTAACCTTTTTATCACCTGTTACGCCAAGCATTTGACGATATATTTCGTATTTTTCAAATTCTTCTGCATCTTCGGATTCAACGCGAAGGTTGCTTTCAAGCGGCACAAAAGAAGTAACAATTGCACATTGCCTAAATCCATGCGATTGAAAAAGCTCATAATATTTGCAAGCGGAATAAATCGAATCTACTACGAGCAGAGCATTTCCATTGCCATCGGCAAGCCGCCCCTTAATATCAAAGTCAGCAATGACGTCTTCCGTGATAACTTCAAGTCGTTTACGGGAACTATACATTTTCTGCATATTCGCCCATTTTGACTTGAGTTTTGCTTTTGCTGAATCGTTCAACCCGCGGGTTTTCGTTTCAAAATAGGCGTCAATTTTATCCTGTGCAGTGATTATCTGATCGATATCGCGAGCTTCGTACCTTAAATCGAGAACGACTCCATCGGCAACGGCTTCATCGTACTTGTAAGTATGGATATATCCGGGCGAAAACACTTCTATGCTCGTTTTTTTGTCTTTGACGAGCAGAGGCGTTCCTGTGAAACCGATGAATATTGCATTCGGCAAAATTTCTTTCATCGCTCCATGTAACAACCCGCTTTGAGTGCGGTGGCATTCGTCAACGAACACGACAAAATCGCCCTTCGCCTTGAAATCTTGAGGTAAAGCAGCTTTCAATTCCTTTATAAATTGTTCTATCGATTTTTTCGCTTGGCTTTCATTGTTTTCTGCGTTACTGCGAATGCCGAATTTGTGAATCAGCGAGCAAATCAAGCGTTTATCAGTCTTATTCAGCCTATCAATGAGGTCTGCACAAGAAGAAGTCCGGCAAACCTGTTCATCAACGCCTTTATAGACTTTCTCCATTTGGTCGTCCAGCTCATCACGATCGATAACAATCAGAACACGAGAGTTTGGGTTGGTTGCAAGTATCCATTTAGATAACCACACCATCGTCAGCGTTTTTCCGCTGCCTTGGGTGTGCCAGATGATACCACCTTGTTTTTTGCCCAGTTTTATCTGCGCCTTTTTAGTTCCAAAATACTGATTATGTCGGCACACCTTCTTAGTGCCTTTATCAAACACGATGAAATTGTGTATAAGGTCAAGAAATCGCCGCTTATAGAACATGCTGAAAAGCTGTTCATCCAGTTTGTCGGTACAAGCTGTACATTTTTCGAGAATATCCATTGACACATCATCAAGCGGATGTGCCGCCGTATTAACAGTATCGTTTTTTCATTCAAGATAATATTTCTCTTTTGTTTCAATCGTGCCGTAACGCAAACCTTCGCCGCTATTGCCCGCCATAACAAATTGCATTGTGGTGAAAAACGGTTTATTGAAATGTTCATTCTGGTTGGAGAGATTCTGGCGGACACCTTGTGAAACCGAAATGGTTGACTTTTTAAGCTCAATTACCGCAAGGGCAATCCCATTGATATAAACCACCAGATCAGGACGGCGTTCGGATTTATCCTTAATCGTAACTTCTTCGGCAATTGCAAACTCATTATTGTGTGAATGCTCCCAGTCGATAAAATAAATGGTCTTTTCAGACTCACCGGGATTTGCTCTGACTTTTGCGCCATACTTAAGCAGCGAATACACATCCTGATTCGCTTTGTAGAGCCCTTGTTGTAGGTTGCCCGCCGTTTTTTGAAGCTCAAATACTGCTTTGACAGACAGACTTTCGCTGTGACCACCGCCTTTTGGAGACATAAGCCACTCCACAAGTTTCTCTGCCATAATATTGGTATTAGTTTGGTGGCGAAGGTCGCCGTAATAGCTATAATTAAGTTCGTTTTGAAACAATTTCAAAACACGTTCCTGCGTCTTGTGTTCGGCTTCGTTAATTCTTGGCATTATTCTATACCTCCGTCCCAAAAAGTTCATTGCTCCAATTGATAGCCCGTAAAATGTTGACGTCGGAGAAAATCTCGCGTTTGAGTTTTGCTCTCCATTCGTCGCTGTTTTCTATGATTTCCTTAACAGCGAGCGATGTTATTAATTTATTGCTCTCTCTCAACTCTATCATCGCCATGTCAACGGTGGTCAGTAGCTCCAATTCGTCTTTTCGTCCTTTAATATATTGGAATTGTTCAATCCATTGTAGTGGCTCTGATCCATACCACTGTTCAAAATAATTTGCGGCTTCCGGCAAATTATCGCCCGCGACCATTCCTTGATATGTCTTTCCCATATAAGTTGCATTTTGCGTTCTTATGTATTTCTTTTTAATTGCGATTGGTCGTGCACCTTTATACTTTAGTGCTGGATTGTAAGGGCCTGCGGCAAATTTCCTATAATCCTTTGCCACACCCTCAACATGACGATGCAAGAGATAGGGGAACTTTTGTGCGTCAAATGCTGTAAGTGGGAATTTATCAGAACCGATTTTTGATACAAGTACAGAAAGAATCACCGCATCTTCATAATAATCATTATGTCCTTTGAACACAGCATTTGTCAAGGTATATTTTCAAATTTCATAAAATCTTTTTATCAAGCACAGCGCACACCGTTCTACAATAGTGTGCGCTGTGCTTGATAGTATCAGCTTTATTCTTTCGTTATCCTATCCATCTGATTCTACCGCCCATTTCATATAACCCGTTGTAAAAGGAAGATGCTCAAACTTTTTCGTCCTCGTATGTATAAACCCATTCGTGGCATACCAGTTTTTCAATATGTTGTTTTCTTCTATAATGTCAAGCGTGATTTCACTGCCACCAAGGGCTACAACTTTTTCTTTGCAAAAATCAAGCAGCCGTTTTCCGTAACCGTAATGCCGCCATTCGGGAAGTACAGACAATTTGTTCAGTTCGTATGTGCCGTTACCCATATCGGTTAGCGATACGAAGCCGATGATATTTTTGCCAACAAACAGTCCGAATGGGAAATAGCCATCTGTTGCTTTATTTGCCAGTTGTTCATCGGTTCTAAAACTGACATGACCGGGAGCATTTTCCCTCGTCCATCCAAAATCTTTTGCGACGGTAGCAAAGCTACGGCGAATGACATCCGCATATTGCGGGAGATGTTCGGCAGTCAAAGGGCGTATTCCGGCATCAAAATCTTCGTATATCATATCTTTCACCCTCTCATACAACACCGGTAATATCTTCGGGAAACGCATTTTATCGGGAATCGTATCAAACAGCCTGACCTCCGCCATTTCAAAATCGGGAATATCGCCAAGTTCGTGTATCTGTGCAAAAAAACACTTGCCCATTAGAATATACCGTCTGAACGTGTACCGAATAATCGAATGCAGGAGTTATATCAAAATTAGTTGCACCTGTTTCCTCATAAAGTTCACGCTTTGCCCCTTCAAGCGGCTTTTCGTCTTGCTCAATATGTCCGCCCGCAGTTTCATAGCAATCACGGTTTTTGGCGCGGCAGTACAGCCATTTATCTTTATAACGGGCAAATATAACCGTATATCGGTAGGCGTTTAACGCACCTAAATCATCTGTATAAACTTTGCATCGTCCATAATCGAGCTTTTGAACGGGATTAAATAAATCTATCTTTTCCATTCCGACACAACCGTCATCGTTAAAATCCATTTTTACAACCCACGGTTCAATATCCACAATTGATATAAAAGCTTCAAACCCAAAGGTCTTGTCATAATAGTTGATAATAACCGCCAAAGAAACACTGTGTGTGCTTATAACAATGTTTTTATCCTTGTGGTCATTAAGAACACTATTTAGAGCAGATATATTGCGCTCCCTTAATTCTGAAAGGCTTTCACCATATGAATATCTATATGTAAAATCAAGCCAATATTTTTCAAAAAAGCTTTTATAATCGTTAATCCAATTGCTTTCAACCTTGAGTCCACGGAAATTTTCCACCGTTTCTACAGTAAGGTTTGTTTTTTTCGAAAGGTCAGCCACCGTATCTATTGTTCTTTTATATGGGCTGGATAGAACAGCATGGATTTCCGTATCGGATAAAAATTCTGTAACTAAAACGCTGTCTTTCTTCCCTTTTTCTGTAAGTGGTCTTGTTCTTTGGTCACAGACAGTAGCATCCGCTTGCGCATGACGAATAAAATAAACTGTTGTCATAGCCAACCTCTTTCTTTCAGCCAATTCACCGACTGTCGTAAGCCGTCAACTGTCTTTACTTCCAATACGGCACGGCAATCATGCGTCTTCGCTAAATCAAGATATTTTGATAAGTCCACATCACCGTTACCGAGCATCAGATGGTTGCTCCGACCGCTTGCATCGTGTATATGAAAATGAACGAGCCTGCCTGCATATTTCATAATGGTAGGCTCATCTGAATAATCCGCTCCGGCGTTGTGCCCGACGTCGAATGTCAAAGCGAACACAGGGCTTTCCAATAATAGTGCTATCCCATTTTGCATGTAACGCTTGCCCTCATAATCGCCGCAATTTTCTATACAGATTTTAATATCAGCATCGCCGACGACCGCCGCGCAAGCCTCCCGAAAGGTGGTCAGCTTTTGTATGTACTCTTGTCCGTATTCGTCAAACAAAAACACCTTTTTAGTGGGTAAGGTGAACCAAACACCAGAATGTAAGTGCATATTCAGAATCGGCACATTTAACTGTTTGGCTATCTCAATCGTCTGCAATACCGTTTCGGTATATGCTGTTGCAACCTTACCATTGAAATCACAAGGGTTTAGATTTTCGTCAAGGTGAATGGTGTAGTAAATGTCATATTTATCAGCAATTTCTCGAAACCGAGCCACATCAAAACCCTCTGATTGATACTCCGGCAGATTCATATTAAGTTCAACGAAAGCAAGCCCCAACTCGCGGCAGAGTTTGGCACAGGCTTCCGCTGATTTCAATTCAATTAACGTCGGCATTCCGAATTGCATGATATTTCCCTCCTATAAATCCAAGTACCAAATAAACTGTGTCTCGCCTTTTGCGTAAGGGTCATTATAATACGCGTATTCATCTATCGAACCGAGAATTGCGCCTTGCCTATGATAAAAATTCACTGCCGGAACATTGTTATTTTGACACTCAATTTTCATCTGACTCATTCCTTGCGCTTTTGACCACTCCACGGTTTTTTGGAACAACGCATGACCGATTCCTTGCTGTTTGTACTTGTCTGCAACGCGTATGTCCCACAACACCGCCAAATCGTCCCGTTCGCAAAGCATATTTACATCCTTGGTTCGGGTGGCAACCGCAGCCGCACCGACCGGAGCTTCGCCGTCAAATGCGATAAAGAAGCCCCAATTTGATAAATCCCAACGCAACCAGCGTGTTACGCTTTCATCTTTGCCGACACAAAAATTCTTCACATATGGTTTAACAGGTGTTTCGACAAAAGTGATGCCGCCTAAGCCGTTATTGAGCTTTACAACCTTGTATTCGCATTCAACATGAACTAACATTGGAATCATGTCATACTGAGTAAAATATGTTGTATCTACTTGCTTTATCTCAATCATAATTTCCTCGCTTTCACTACGATGCTCAAAGGAAACTGTTTCGCTTTACAAGGCGCATAATATTGGCTTGAAAATTCGCAGTCGCGTTCCAGCGTGTCCTTGTCGGTTTCTTCGACCACGCATTCCAACGCAAACCCTGCGGTAGCAAGCGCATTGATATAATCAGATAATCTGCGATTATAAAGCGTGAGTGAATAGCCTCCATTTTCATAAACAACGGGGTTTCGTCCCGCGCCCTTTCCGGGGCTGTTTCTTTTGAAAGTGAATGGTTCGGTTTCATAATAACTGCCCGAGAAAATCAATTTGTCGTCCTGCACATCTACGCAGTGCATAAACGGATGATCCCAGCTAAAAATGAGCACACCATCCGGCTTGAGATAACTTGAAATCAAGCTAAAGGTTTTTTGTAAATCCACCGTCCATCCGATTGCATAAATAGAATAGACAACATCGAAATAATTTATCGGCAAACCGGGATTTTCTTCCATCGGTGAACAGAACAACTTTGGAGCATGACCGTTTTCTCGCAAATATTTTTCAGCGTTTTCAAGCTGCTTCTCAGAAATATCCAATCCAAAAAGTTCGGAAGCACTGCGGTCGCCGCACCATTTCAATGAATGTCCACTACCACAACCAATATCAAGAACTTTCTTCCCTATCAAATCAGGAAACAAATTCAAGTCATCTTCCGTGGGGCAAAGGCAGCCATATGTCGGTAATGCCGTTACGCCGAACCAGTCGTCTGCTGTGGCGTCCCATGAGTTTTTATTTTGGGTAAGTATTTTATTCATTCTTCTTCACCCGCCTTTTTAATATATTTTCCACTCTTAATCCGGGCATCGACGGGTTTTTCTGCGTTAGCAGGAATCAACCATCTGTCACCGACAAATATCGCATTGGGAACACGTCCTTCGGAGCAAAGTGTTGTCGTTCTTCGTCTGCTAAGTTCCCATTTTTTCGCCGCTTCCGATGTGGATATATATTCATTCACAAAACCACCGACCTTCCCGTACAGAATATAATTATTATAATCCTTGCAAGGAACAATGTCAAGTGGCGATGCGCTTGGAACCGCCCTTTGAATTGTAAAAAAACAAAGAGCGGTTTCGTAATCATCACCGCTCCCAATCCCTTGACCGTGGTTTCTTCTGCGGCAGATTTTTCTCCGCCTTTTTCACTTCCGCTTTTAACGCGGAAAATTCGGCATAAGCCTTGTGCCTTTCGGGCAAGATTCTGTCATATTCCGTTGCTCCATTAGCGGATTTCAGACGCGCATCAATTTGTCTTAACTTTTTCAAAGCGGCATCAAAACACTCATATAAATCAGCAAGCGCGGGCAGCTCCGGCTTTTTGTTTTCCACAACCACTTTTTTGTGTTTTTCAAGCTGTGCCATGATAGATGGCTTTTCTGTTTTTAGGGTATTGTTGGCGGGCGTGACCGCTTCTTTCAACCAGTCCTTAAACCGTTTCAGCTTCGCTATAATAGCAAATAATATTTGATTCAAACGTGAAATTTCCCGATTCATATTACCGCGCTCGGTGATAATGCCGCGCTGTTCCATCTGTGTGGCAGCAACACCCATATGGACAGTGGGAATTTGCTCGACACCCTGTCGCTCAAATGAACGATGGTCAACACGTTCCGTGTGACCGCGTTTTTCCAAAACGGCATTCACGGACTGTGCCCATGTCGCCCGCCATTCTTCCGCTTTGGTCTGCTCGTTCCAGTCAACGGCGTTAATCTTATAGGTCTTAAATTCGCCGCTTTTTAATTTAATACGCTCACCGTTTTCATCTAAAACATATTCTTTTCTCGACTTCGCGCCCCATTCGCCACTTTGTTCAAATGGGCGCATTGTCAAAAGTACATGAGCGTGTGGGTTGCCGTCATTTTTATCGTGAATACAAATATCGGCGCACATACCCCAAGAAACAAAATTTACTTTTATATAATCGCGGACGAGGGAAATGTTTTGCTCTTTTGTGAGTTCTGCGGGCAAGGCAAGTTCAATCTCCCGCGCAAGCTGTGAGTTCTTTGCTTTTTCGATTTTCTCAACCGCGTTCCATAAAATAGCACGGTCAGAATATTCCTCCGGCGCATTGTCGGGCAACAGAATTTCCGTATGGACTACGCCGCCCTTACGAGTGTAGTCATGGGTAATTCCGTCATAGTCGTTTGTAATTTTTTCGCCCGCGCGGTAAGCAGCAGCGGCAACCGCCGACTTGCCTTTACCGCGTGATACGATTTCTCGCTTCCCGAATGAGTTTATCGCCGTTGACACAAAAACAAATAAAATCCCCGCTGTCAAGGATTTACCGCCAACGGCGGCGCAAAGCGTCCTTGACAGCGGGGATTTTGTTTGTTACCCATACTTTGCGATAAACTTATTCGTGGTTGCGGGAAACTCCGCTTTTTGAATAGATTTGGAGCTAAATTATAAAACGCGCTTGTAGACGGTTAAAGCTATTTTAAGGGGTTAGTAATGGTTTTATATCACCTACCCTCTGAAACGCAAAACAGGCGACGGAAAAGCCTTGTTTCAAGCCCTTTTTCGGCAGGTAAAATCGGCTAAATGTCTACATGGCAATGTTGAAATTTGTGCTTTCAATTTCATTTATTTTGTGGTATCATATATAAGAAACGGTGGCACGATAACCGCGCCGCCGCCATAAAGCATTTATTGATTTATTCGTAAATAAGTTCCGAACGGATAATTTCGTCCGCACAAGCACGGATATTATTTACTTTACCGACCCAAAGCATGGCGTTTTCGGCTTTTAGCTGTTCGGTCACACCCTGCGCTTTCATCATCTGCTGTATGATGAGTTCCCACCGCTCAAAAGCGGCAACGTCAATCTCATGCAAATGCGCTCGCAGCTTGCCGGACATTAAAAGGCTTGAATATAACACCCGTTTGTGTTTTTTCAGATAATCAAGCCGCCGTTGTCCCCAAATGCCGATATGGACTTCTTCACCAAGCCCGTCATCAGGCAGAACAAGGTCAGGGATTTTGTAACCGTTTACATCTGCATATGTAATGGTTTCCATTGTCTGCGCTCCTCCTTTCTTTCGGATTCATAACGGCAAAAGCCGCTTTTTTCGGGCTTGTCCGCTATCGCTCCCTTCGGCTGTACCGCTCTACTTTTGCTGTGGGTAAACCGGCTGCCTACAATAAATTAGGAAGGTTTGAAAACCTTCCTTTACAGTATATATAGGACTATAGATGGTTTAACATTTTTTATCTTTGGCAGTTTTACAACCTTTGAAGTAGTTTTAGCCTCCTGCTCTACAAGTCGAATCCTACCTGTTAGCAATTCCTGCATCATACCTTGCTTTATTTGTCGTGCTTTGTTCAATTTTGATGTTAACGAATCAATTTCTGCATCCATATCAGAGAGGATTTCGGCGATGGCGGTTTGTTCATTATTCGTTGGAGGTATCATAAATTCAAAGTTAGCAAAATCTTTTTGATATAGGTGATTAATTGTTGACCCTGCTGCAAGTTTAGAGAGAAATTCCGAAAAAATTTCTGATAATAAAACATAATAGGCATAAACGCTGTTATATGCATTGTTTTTTGGACGAATCACAAAAACACCGCTATTAAGAGTAGCTTTGTGTGTTAGCTCTTTTACAATAGCAACTTTTCCTATAGTTCCATCTTTAGGTGATTAGAACATCACCATTTTCAATTTGTATATTAGAATCTTGATTGTAACGTCTTTTTTCAACAAAGTGACAACCATTCCAAATGATTTTGCCATTGTTAAAATCCGTACCTGTAACGAGGTATGCATACCCCGCATCAAGATATTCTGCTGTGGTTAGTCCTTGCCAACCAATTCTCGCTTTGAGAGTTGAATTGGTTGCAAGGTTTAAGTTGACCCATTCATCATCAAACCCCGGCAATCTCCGCTTGCCTGTGAGCAGTTCCTGCATTGCGCCTTGTTTGATTGCTCGTTTCTTGGCAATCAGCCTTTCAAGTGCGACAATATATGCGTCTACATCTGACAGAGCAGTAGCAATGAATTGTTGTTCAGGGAGTGGTGGAAGTTGAATGCACATATCCGCTATCATTGTTCTCCGAACTGAATCTACCGATGATTTTGCAGTATATTTTTCGACTTCGGATAAAAAGTTCTCTGAGAAAAAGTAAAAAAAATATTTTCCGTCTATCCCATTAAATTGTGACATAATGTATACTCGTTGATGTGCATCGAATTTCCCATTTATATAGTGGAATATTTTACCTGTACCGACACCATCACCTGCCGTTAAAACAGCTTCGCCATCATAGTTATAATTATCAATTTTTTCAACTTGTTGCGAGCGTACAAAGAACGGATAGCGACCACCATTAATTCGGTCTTCGGTATTTCGATTGCCTGTTTCTATACGCATAAGTGATTCGAGCTTTTTATTTTCCCATGTTACCATACAAACCCCATCCTTTCCAGATGAGATTTCACCTTAATTTCAAGCTTCTCAACCTCGTCTTCAAGCTCCGGCAGCGTCTGCTCATATCGTTCGGCAAGCTCCGTCACACGGTCGGATATGCGGTGGCTTACCGCTGTATAAAGCGCGTAAATACTGCTAATAAGCGAGCGATACCACTTTCTATTCAAAAGCAGTTCTATAATTTGATCGTCTGTCAATTTAGCATACTGCTCACGGGCTTTTTTATCAAGGGCGAGGCGAAGGTCTTTTAACGTTTTTGCGCCTTCATCAACCCGTGTTACTAAATCGGATAGCGTTTGTAAAACCTTCTTATCATCTTTGTCAAGTGAATTATCCTTGAGCTTTTTCTTTAGCTCTGTTTTGTCAAGATTCCCGTTTTCTTTCAAAACCTCATTAACAACAGAATCTTCCTCAGTATTCTCTATCATCTCATCAAGTTCAGCCTGTGCCGCCACAATGACGCTTTCGATATCGTCAATCGCTTTCTGCTCAGGAGCAAAGAACATTTCTATAACAAGGGGTTTCGATACAAGCTTGCCGTCCCAACCTGTTTCGGTGGTTTTCTTCACACCTGTTTTCTTGTTCTCGGTCGTTTTATAGGACACATCAATATCACGCACGGCTTTATATCCGTCCTGAACGAGCAAATATACATCGTCAGACATGACTTCGTTCCAATACGATAACAAAACTTCGTAAAACATCATACTTGTCCACAAGTGTAACCGACTCATATTTTTTAATTATCAATTCCGCAAGCTTAGCAATCAGTAGCTTCGGCTTTGTTTCAATTGAAATAGTTCGCAGCTTTTTATCAACTTTGGCTTTCCAGCTTTCAAACGCAACCTCCGCTTTATCAGCGTATGCCGAAAAATCCGCATCATTATAAATGGTATCACGGATAGAGTCTTTATCCACCGCAAGAGAATAAAACTCCTTGCGAAACGGTGCATATAATTCTGATTGCAGTTTGGGAAATGTTTCCCAATATAGCGACAAACTTTCAACATCTGCACTCGGTATGCCACCTTTTAGGTGACCTTCAATGCTTTGCAAATCCTCAGCGATTCCTCCATCTATGTATCTCGGAATGTTAAGATTGTAGTCATTCTTTTCTTTTATCTCGGCGTTAGGCACAAACCGGGCGTATTTCGAATTGCTTGTTATGCGTTGATTAAACACAGTTGTAATTTTATAAACATCGCGCTCACGCAGACGGTTCTTGTTGCCGTCTTTGACAAAGTCACGGCTTGCATCAATCATAAAAATGCCGTCTCGTTCGTCGACGTTTTCTTTATCAATGATGATAATACAGGCAGGAATACCCGTGCCGAAAAATAAGTTGGCAGGCAGACCGATGACGCCTTTAATATAGCCTCTGTCTACAAGTGATTTGCGTATAGTAGCTTCGGCATTACCACGAAATAATACACCGTGAGGAAGGATAACAGCTGCTTTTCCATTGCGTTTTAATGATTTTATAATATGTAACAACCATGCAAAGTCGCCGTTTTTCTGCGGCGGACGCTCTCCATAGCCATCGAAACGCCCGTATTCTTTTAATCCGTGCGTCCAGTTTTTATCAGAAAATGGCGGATTGACCACGGCAAAATCAAACTGCCGCAACGCTCCGTCATCTTTTGGATTCATATACTGCGGATCGGAAAATGTGCTGTACCCACCCTTGATTTCAGCGGTTGCCATATTGTGTAAAACAAGATTCATACGAGCGAGACCGGCGGTTGTTCCTTCTTTTTCCTGCCCATAAATAGCCACATCAACCGGGGCAGCTTCTGCGGCACGAATCAGGAGAGAACCCGATCCGCAGGCCGGGTCATTCAGTGTAATATTATTGCCTTTTGCGTGTTCTATTCCCACAACTTTGGCAAGTATGCGAGATACTTCTGCCGGGGTATAGAACTGTCCTTTGCTCTTACCGCTTTCGGTGGCGAAATTTCGCATAAGATATTCATATGCGTCCCCTATGATGTCATCACCGTCAGCATGGTTGCGAGAAAAATCAGGCATTTGATCGCGAAAGATACCAAGCAGTTCGCTTAGCTTATCTACCATTTCCTTTCCCTTGCCAAGCTTATCCTCGTCATTAAAATGTGCGTTATCAATAACACCACGGAGATTATTTGCTTCGGCAAGCTTGGCGATGATTTTATCCATTTCCTCACCAATATTTTTACTGCCAATAAGCGCAAGCATATCGTTGAAACTTCCGCCTTCGGGAACATCAATGTCGCCATATTCCACACCCTTGAACTTGTCCGAAACATACTTCACAAACAATAGCGTTAATATATAATCCTTATATTGTGAGCTATCCATGCCGCCACGCAAACTGTCGCAGCTCGCCCAAAGACTTGAATATAGTTCGCTTTTTTTAACTGCCATAAAAGTTCCTCCACATTTATTACATTACCTAATAAAGGCATATATTTCTAAGTTTTCATTACACCGATTATTTCCACTTTTCTTCTTCACAGCTCCACTGCCCGAAAAACTCTCGTTCTTCAATCACAGCTTCAAATACCGGTTTCAAAAACACTTGTATCGCAGTAAGCACATCATGAAAGTCCAGCTCCGGCGTCTTTATCTTTTTCAAGAAAGCTCTCCAGCGTGTGTTCATGGTTTCAAATGAAATCAAGCCCTCAATATTGTCAAAAGTATCACGGTCATAGCTTGTCCCACGGTTCTGCAACGTCTCAAATATTGCTTCCTGCAACCGCCGTCCTTCAAAATCGAAGGTTCTTGCCAAATAATAAATATCGTAAAAATCCTTCATACGGCTTGTGAATTCAAACCTTGAAATGATGGCATCAAATTTTTCGGCAATGGTTGATTCCAGTGAGTAGGTACTGATTTCCGGTTGTGTGAAACCGTCAAGCTGTGTTGGGATTTTCCGTTTTTCAGACTTTGGCACGATGATATCACCTACGCCGAAGTCAATATTAAACGGTGTTCGTGTATTTTTGATTAAGCCGGTTATGGCAACACTCAAGCCGTTATATTTCCGTTGCAACGCAATCGGTGCAATGCCTTTCACCGCAAATGTGATGAAATCATTGCCGCTGTCAACCGCCGCGATTTCTTCCACCACAGCTAATATTTCGGCTTCTGTATTTGGAAGCTGGCACAATAGAAAATCAACATCCACTGTAGCACGGCTTTCAAATCCTGTTAAGGTATAGATGAAAAGCCCGCCCTTGAGCACGAGATTATCTGCATATTTTGACAGCGACACCCGCCGCAAAAATCCCTCCTGACAGAACAGTTGCAGACAAAGCTGATAGCTTCGCCCGGTTTCCTTCGCCTTGTTTTGTAATTTTGCCAACACCGAAGCGGCGACATCTGCCATTACAACCACACTCCTATCAAATCCTGTGCTTTTTGATACACCCGCAGCTGTTTTGCGTAAGCTGCGAGATTTTTGATGTTTTTCTGCGGATCGTTCAGGTATGCCTGTATTGCTTTGCCAAACATTTCGCCATCCATCTTGTTTTTATGCTTCAGGCAATCACATATCGTTCGTTCGCGGTCATATATTTTTATTTTAACGTTGTCGATATTTTCTTCAGAAATGCCGACATTCAAATATTTTTCGTCCACATAATACGGTTTCACAAAAGGATAGGTCAGATTGAACCGCGATTTTGAGATGTTTCGGCTGACCGCCATAGTCCATTCCAAAGGCGTGCGGTCGCTATATCCGTAATGAAACAAGGCCGTATCCATGCACAAAATGGCTTCGGGAAATAGTTTTGCAATCAACGCCGCCTCATTCGGATCATCCATATGTGCAAGCTGATAATAACCGCGTTTCACACGCAAAATATCCCCGCATTCCAACATCGATGACACTTCCTTGCGCGTCGCTCCGGCAGAATACAGGTCAGCAGCCTTGAGAAAGCCATTGTTTTTTTTGAAAAGAAGCTCAATCTGATTCTTCATATCGATAATATCCCCAAACAACTTTATTTGTGGATTTTATTGTACTATATTTTTTAGGGAATGTCAACACATGTCGAAACGATTTTTTTAATACAGGGGAGTTTGCGTATATAAATAATTCGCGATACAATAAAGTTGGTCTTCGGACCGGTCATAATAATAAGCTCCTTGCGGAAAATCCCACGGATGAGATTTGCGTCCTCACACGTGGGATTTCTTTGACTATCCTTATGACAACAATGACGGCTGTGACGGCAAATCCGGCGCCGAGTTGCTCTCGATTTTGTTGTCATTGTCGTCATCATCGTCATTGAGTGGCATATATGTCAGCCTCAATATCCTGCTCAATCCGGTTCGTGGCGTCTCCACGATAATCCCGATTTCTTTCAGCGACATCTCGTTTTGATGTATCTTTTTTGCAAGAACATTTGGGCTTATTCCGATTTTGATCTTTTCAGCCAGTTCGGTTGCTGTCCCGGCAAAAGTTTGCTCTGATTTTATATACGCGATAACTGCTGCAAGAATTTTATCGTTATAAAGAGAAAACTCTTCGCCCGACCCACAGGACACCACATTCTAGACAGGGCTGTTCTTATCAAATTCCAGCATATATTCCATGTCCTCGATGTCGCGTCCGGTTACAAACAGCTTTGCTGAGCTGCTGCTTTTGGATTCTTTCACTAAAACATACGAGCCGTCCACAGCTCCGGTCAAACCGGTTGTGCCGGAAATCATATTGAAGGGATCGCTGTCGTTTTGCTTGCGTACATGGTGAACGAGCAGGATGGCGATATTTTTGCTGTCCGTAATATGTTTTAGACGCTTGATGTCCCTGTAATCGTTGGTGTAAGCAGTTGTGTCGCCGGATACATTTCGAATGCATTGCAGGGTATCGATCACTATTATAGTTAAATCGGGAACCTCTGTGATAAATTCCTTAATTTGATCAACCACCCCGCCGTTAATTGTTTCAGCTACTGTCGCAAAATGAATGTTGGCAGGAGCAATATCGGTCAGATCGAGCATCCGATTCTTAATCCTTGCAAGGCTGTCCTCTAAACACAGGTACAGCACCGATCCTTTTTCTGTCGGCTGTCCCCAGAACGGTTCACCGCTTACCACCTTCAAGGCGAGCAGGAGCGTCAGCCACGACTTTCCGACCTTGGGCGCTCCGGCGAGAATATGTAGACCTTGCGGCAGCGGGTTGTGTACAATCATGCGAATGGGCGGCAGATCCATATTCATAAGAGTTTCGCCTGTGACAGTCTCTAATTTTTTGGGCATTGCAATAGCCTCCTTGTTTTTTCTCCCTTTCGGGATTTCAAAAATAGTATGTTGAAAAAATCAAAAGCGGCCATGCTTTGATAAAAAATATTTTTATAGCGTCTTACAAAAAAGAACTCCCCAAATGAATTGACGTTCATCAGAGGAATTCTTTTGGCCACGATTTTCACAACAAAAATCAGCTGTGGTGGAGTTTGCATATTTGAGAAGTGCATGATAAGATAAAGAAGGTCTTCGGACCGGCCATGATAATGGCTTTCCCGCGAAAACTCCCACAGATGAGATCTATCTTCTCACCATGGGAGTTTTTCTGTCCATAACTCTGAAAACACAGAAACCCGCTCTCTAAAAAAGTCCTCTCGCTCGCTTTCCTGTACAGGCCGGATGGAAGCAGAGCAAGCTCTCCGGCATGGGCTCATTTTCCTTCCGAAATGGAGGTTTCGCAAGAGAGAAAAAAGGAAGAGAGGGTGAAAAGAGGGGTGTAAAATCCGTCCTTAGGGAGAAAGAGCAAAGTAGGTAGCATTTGGGATGTAGGGGCATGAGTGCAACCGAGTTGAGTAATGTTATCTTGGTAGCCTGCAATACGCGGCGACAACAAGGCGCAGGAAATGGTCCGGTGTAGATGTGTGAAATTAATACAAAAAATATATTTACACGAATCGGATTGAAAAAGGTTCTCTTCTTGCGTATAATAGTAGATGCTATTGCAATGACTGTGATTCCCTGATTCAGTCCGATTGCCGAAGGGAGGTTTTTACAATCGGACCATCAAACAACAATCCGACCATCGGAAAGAGGACTTATTCTGTTGCTGAGATCATCAACATTCTTGGCATCAGTCGGAAAAAAGCTTATGAATTATGCAATTCCGGATGCTTCAAGATTGTCAGAGTCGGTCGGGTAATACGAATTTCAAAGTTCTCATTTGATGAATGGTTGGACAAACAATCATAATTAAAAGGAGAATGATTCATGGAATCTTGGTGCTTCACCCTTTGCGGCTCTCGGCTTTATCAAGTACCACGGCATGACCGCCGAACAATTCATCTTTGCGTGGATTAAGTCGGAATTTCTATTGCCTAAGGGCGAAACACATTCATCTTTATTGATGAAATCTATTTGCTTTTCCAACACGAATATTCGGCAAATTTCCTGTTTACCTTGTGGAAAAGGGTTAGAAAATACGGAGCGTATGCAACGGGCATCACGCAAAATGTCGATGATTTGTTGCAGAGCCATACCGCCCGAACGATGCTTGCGAACTCTGAATTTATTGTTATGCTCAACCAAGCAAGTACGGATAGATTGGAGCTTGCGAAACTGCTTAATATTTCCGACCTTCAGATGTCCTATATCACGAATGTTGATGCAGGACACGGACTTATTAAAGTCGGTAGTTCCCTCGTTCCTTTTGCAAATAAATTCCCGAAAAATACAAAACTGTATAAGCTAATGACAACTAAGCCAGGAGAACAGCAGGCTTAGTTGTTTTCATTTTAGGAGGTCTTATGAAACGAAAGATATTCCCTATATTGATAGTATTGTGTTGTGCGGTTTTTCTGTTCGGCGGCTATATGGTTTATCGCCATTATGCGGAGGAAGAAAAGCAGATAAACGAATTTGAACAGCTTGCCGAACTGATAGAGCCGACACAGCCGCCAAGCACAGATACAGACCCCGAAAAGCCGCCGACTGATGATAAACCGCACTTTCCCGATTATTCGGAATTGTACCGCCAAAATCCCGATATGATAGGTTGGATTTCCATTGCCGGCACGAGTATCAATTATCCTGTTATGCAGACGGTTGACCGCCCTAAATACTACCTCAAGCGTAATTTCAAAAAGGAATACAGCGATTTAGGTGTACCGTTCGTTGATGAAGCCTGCGACCTTGCGACAAGCGACAATATTATCATCTACGGTCATCATATCAAGGGCGGTAAAATGTTCGGAGCGTTAGAAAGCTACAAGGATAAATGCTTTTATGAACAGCACAAAATTATACAGTTTAACACGCTGACCGAGCAAGCGGACTATGAAATAATCGCCGTATTCAAAACAGTTGCTTATTCGGCAGGCGGTTTTCATTACAATTCTTTTGTAACCGCCGCCGATGAAAGCGACTTTGACGAGTATGTTTCCAAGTGCAAGGAACTTTCATTTTATGATACGAGCTTGTCGGCCGAGTACGGCAACAAGCTCATCACTTTGTCTACTTGCGAATATTCAAATCTGAATGGGCGGCTCGTGGTTGTGGCAAAAAAGATTACAAAATAAAAAATCAAGCCGAGAGGTTGACCCCTTTCGGCTTGCTACATAAATGCTCTTTAAGTGTTTACTATATTGTTATTGGGATTTGATTTATTCGACAAAATAGTGTATAATAATATTGACAATGTTGTTATCAAAGATATTTGAGGTGCTTAAAAAAATGAATGTAAATAAACTATTAGAAATTGCAATAAACGAAACCAAGTCTTTAAAAAGTAGTGAAGTCTTTTTGGTTAAAGATTTATTTAAAGGCTATGAATGGAATCGAATACCACGAAGCGATAGATTATTGCTTGGTACGTTATTTTTGAATCATATTAACAAAGAGAACACTAACATTAATGTTATTCAAAAAACAACATCCGGACAGCAACGGTATCAGATTGAAAAAGATAAAGAGGTTTAAATTATGGATAAATATAATTTTCAAAAATTAACCCCGATAAATAATGTTGAATTGAATGTTTATGAAAGTGCATTGGATTTTGTTTTTCAAAATGACGATGTAAAAAATGTTGCTGTTTCGGGAGCTTATAGTGCCGGAAAAAGTAGTATCCTTGATTCATACAAAACCAAACATGACGATATTCGTTTTTTGCATATTTCTCTTGCACATTTCAAATCACCAACAGAAAAAGAAGATGAAAAATCTGAAACAAAAGAATCTGTTTTAGAGGGTAAAATCCTTAACCAACTGATTCATCAAATTGATTCCGAAAAGATACCTCAAACCAATTTTAAAGTTAAAAGAAAAATTGATAACAAAAAGATTGTTAAAACTGTTGCTTTGGCAATAGTTGCTATTGTTATGATATTACACTTAACGATGTTTAATTCTTGGCAAGTCTTTGTAAATGGCATTTCTGCTAATTGGCTCATTTGGCTTAAAAATATATTATCATTAGCAACATATAGTGAATCACGCATTTTTAGTGGAATTTTTCTTTTCATGGCTTTTAGTATTATGTTGAGTAAAATCACAAAAGCACAAAAGAATAAAAACATCTTGAAGAAAATAAGCTTACAAGGCAATGAAATAGAAATTTTTGAAGAAAGCGAAGATTCTTATTTTGATAAATATTTGAATGAAGTTTTATATCTATTTGAAAATTCGGATGCCGATGTCATTGTTTTTGAAGATATGGATAGATATAATGCAAATCAAATATTTCAAAGGTTGAGAGAGGTCAATACGCTTGTAAATAATCAACTGAAAAAGGAAAATAAAAATCCTTTAAGATTTTTTTATCTTCTGCGTGATGATATATTCATTTCTAAGGATAGAACGAAATTTTTCGATTATATAATGCCAGTTGTCCCTGTCATTGATAGCTCTAACTCATACGACCAATTTATTGCACATTTTAAGGCAGGGGGTATTTTCGAGCTATTTAAAGAAAACTTTTTACAAGATGTTTCTTTGTATGTTGATGATATGCGTATCCTAAAAAATATTTACAATGAATTTGTTGTTTATAACAACAGAATCAACACCACGGAACAGGATTATAACAAACTTCTTGCTCTGATAATTTATAAAAATATTTTCCCAAGAGATTTTAGTGACTTACAATTAAACAAAGGATTTGTGCATACTATTTTCGCAAAAAAAGAGGAGTTTATTAATAATGAAATTAAGAGTATTGACATAGAAATTGAGAAACTACAAGAAAAGATTGAATTAGCGACCAATGAAAATTTAAACTCGGTAGAAGAATTAAATGCTGTATATAATCCAAAAATTCAAGACCTTCAACGTTATTACAATAGGCAAAATGAAATTAATAATTTAATAGATGAAATGTCGGTACGTAAAGAAGCAATAGAAAATCGTATAAATGATAAAATTGATGTTTTAAAGGACAAAATCCAAGAATTAGAAAACGAAAAACAAACTATTAGTAATAAAAAATTAAAAGAAATAATAACCCGCAAAAATATTAGAGTCATATTTGAAACTACATATACAAATGAAATAGGAATAGAAACGGACTTTAATGAAATTAAGGAAAGTCCCTATTTTGATTTAATTAAATACCTTATTCGTAACGGATATATTAATGAAACATATGCGGACTATATGACATACTTTTACGAGAACAGTCTGAGTCGTATTGATAAGACATTCTTAAGAAGTATCAGCGATAAAAAAGCAAAAGAATATACATATCAACTTAAAAGTCCTCAAATGATAATTGAAAGATTGAGCGATGTGAGTTTTGACGAGGAAGAAATTCTTAACTTTGACTTATTTTGCTTTCTTTTGGCAACTCCTAAATATGATGAGCAACTTCATAGGTTTTTGGTACAATTAGAGAACAAGAATAATTTCAAATTTGTTCATGGCTGTTTTGTTTCAGAAAGAAAAATCGAACAATTAGTATTAAAGCTCAATAACCAATGGCAACGTTTCTTTTTTGAAATCTTGACTAACGGCGTTTTTAATGAATCTCAAATTAAGCAATATTCTGTCTATACAATTTATTATTCGCAACATATTCTTAATAAAGTAAACAATGAAAAGTGCCTAACCGACTATATCTCTGATAAATCCAATTATTTGGATATTGAAAATCCTAATATTGAAAAACTCATTAAAGGATTTAAGCTAATTGATATATGTTTCAAATCAATTAATTATGACACAGCCAATAAAGACTTATTTACTGCTGTTTATGAAAACAACTTATATAAAATCACTTTTGAGCATATTACCTTAATGCTCAAAACTTTCTATGGTGTGGAAGAAAGTAAAGACTTCAATCATAAAAATTATACCTTGATTTCATCATTGCCCGAATCGCCATTGACTCAATATGTTGATGAAAATATCAACAACTATTTAGAAATTATAATCGACCATTGTGAAGAAAACATTGTAGATGACGAAGCGGTTGTATTCTCTATATTAAATAATAGTGAGATTACTCTTGAAAATAAACTTGCATATATTGAAGCTTTAAAGACACCAATAAGGCTTCTGAAAAATGTTACAGACAAAGACACTTGGTCATCATTACTTCAAAATAACTTGGTCGAATATTCGGAGAATAATATTCTTGAATATTTCTTCAATAGTGAGAAAAATTTAGATAACAGTTTGATTGAGTTTGTAAATAACCAAGATAATCCTTTGGATTTTTCTGCTTCAATCGGTGGTTTTGGTAAAGATGCTTCATCAAGTTTTTTCAAGGCTACGATTGTATGTAACGACTTAAACAATGAAAAATACAGAGAAATAATGAAGTCGCTTAGGCGATATTATGATTCATTCAAAACCGAAGGGATTTCAGATGATAAAATAGATATTCTGATTGATTTGGAAACTATAAGGATGTCGCAAGATTCTCTATTGTTCATTCGAGAGAATTATTCATCGAACACACTTAATTTTATCGAAAAGAATGTTGATTCATATGTGGATGATATTATTTCAGATGATACCTTCGATTTTGACGAAATGATTGATGTGCTTTCTTTGGATGTAAGTGATGAAAGAAAGATTAGCTTAATTGGATTTACAAATGAAGCCATTTCAATTATTGACTCTGGCTACTCTGATGCTGTAAAAATACATATACTTAATAATAATTTGGATGAAGGTGATATACCAAAATTAATCGCTTCATATCCGCATGAGAGTAATGCTTTGAAATCAGAAATTGAAAATTCAGCAATTAAACATAGGCAAACAATTTTTTCTGAATCATATCCGTTGTCTATTGAGCTATTTGAAAAACTGACTACTTATACAAGTCTTAGTAACAGCGATAAGATAGAGTTCTTTATTATTGTTCTTCCTACTCTTGATGAAGGACAAGCAACCACATATCTTAATATCTTGAGATTAAACAATTATGTAAGGTTATTTGATAGAGGTCGCCCAAAATTTGAAGTTAATAATGTCAATGAGCGTATATTAGAAATTTTTAAAAATAAAAATTGGATAACGAAATATGAAACAGATAAAGACGATGCAAGCTATTACCGTGCTTTTGGCAGAAAACTACAAGATGAATCGCCAAAAGAGCTACTATGATAAATTTCAACTGGAACACTTAATATACTTTTAATGTCATCCTAAAATCATAATTTAATTACATATCCATTTTCAAAATGTGTCCCAACTTGGGACGCATTTTTTCATACACCAAAACTCAAAGCAAGGAGGTTGTAATCTTGAGTAAAATCAAATTGAAAGAAACTAAAAAAGACATAAAAGTGCTTGATAAGGCACAAGATGTTTCCGCACATATGAAAAACGCTTTTATCCGTTCTAAAGACGGAGTAGAAAAAGCAGGCTCAAAAGAGCAACATAATTCCCCGTCAGATTATGCTACGGATAATATCACCGAAAAAGGAAAGCAAGCGGTTGATAGTTCTATCCGCAATCTGAAAAATCCGCATAAAAAGGCTACTGAAAATGTAAGCAAAGCTAAAGAGAATTTTCAAAAAGCAAGACAACAAATGAACGAGGTCAAAAAGACCTTTCGTAATACTCGGCAGACCGCCGATAAAACGATAAAAACGACTAAACAGGCTGAAAAAACAATCAAGCAGTCGGCTAAATCCACAGGTAAAGCCGCCAAAGGTACGGTTAAGACGGCTCAAAAATCCGTTAAGACCGCACAGCATACCGCTAAAGCTACAATTAAAACTACACAGCAGGCGGCGAAAGCGGCTCAAAAAACGGCTCAAGCTACGGCGAAAGCGGCAAAGGCGGCGGCTCATGCCGCCAAAGTAGCGGCGAAAGCGGCGGTTGCTACGGCGAAAGCCGCCGTAAAAGTAACCATTGCGACCATCAAGGCGATTATCGCCGCTGTAAAAGGTCTTGTCGCTATTATCGCCGCAGGTGGTTGGGTTGCGGTTGTTGTCATTCTCGTTATCTGTATGATTGGCTTGCTTGTCGCTTCGGTATTCGGCATCTTTTTTTCGGGCGAAAGCAATAACGGCAGTCCTACCATGCAATCGATTGTTGCTGAAATCAACACAGACTATCAAAATAAGATAACCGAAATTAAAACCTCAAATACGCACGATGTTTTAGAGATGTCCGGCTCTCGTGCTATTTGGAAAGAAGTTTTAGCCGTATATTCGGTCAAAACCGTTACAGACCCCGACAATCCGCAGGAAGTCGCTACAATGGACGATAGCAAAAAAGAACTGCTGAAATCTATCTTTTGGGAAATGAACGAGGTTACTTCTCGGACTGAAACGAAAACCGAAACTACTATTGAAACCTCAAGGGATGCGGACGGCAATATTGTAGAAACCGAAAAATCGGTTACACGAACGTATTTGTATATCACCGTCAAGCATAAGACCGCTTCTGAAATGGCTGATAAATACAACTGGAACGCAGACCAAAGAAAACAGCTTGCGGAACTGCTCGACCCGAAAAATGATAGTATGTGGTCGGCTGTCCTTTACGGTATTTCAGACGGTAATACCGATATTGTAGCCGTGGCTCTTGCACAGCTTGGTAATGTGGGCGGTCAGCCTTATTGGAGTTGGTACGGATTTGACGGACGGGTTGAATGGTGTGCTTGCTTTGTTTCATGGTGTGCTAACGAGTGCGGTTATATTGATGCAGGCATTATCCCGAAATTTGCCGCTTGTACCTCACAAGGTATGCCGTGGTTTAAGGATAGAGGTCAATGGCAGGACGGAAGCTATACACCGAAGGCAGGCGATATTATATTCTTTGACTGGGATATTAGCGGCGATGCCGACCATGTGGGTATCGTTGAGAAAGTCGAAAATGATACAGTCTACACCGTTGAGGGCAATAGCGGCGATGCGTGTAAGCAACGCAGTTATGCTATCGGTAGTAGCGTTATCATTGGATATGGCATTCCGCAGTATTAAAGTTAGTGTCACTTGTATTATCGCAAGTGACCTACATAAGAAATTTGAGGGCACATTTGCTATTGTTCGGATTTCCGTATATAATATACTTAATACTCAACAGGAGGTTAAGAAATGGTTGATTATATTTCAGTAAGAGAAGCCGCCGAAAAATGGGGAATATCTGAACGCCGTATACAAAAATTGTGTGAGGAAAATCGCATTGACGGTGTTGTTCGATTTGGCAGGTCGTGGGCTATTCCCAAAACAGCAGAAAAGCCGATTGACGGGCGAACGAACAGAAAAAGGTAACACGGCATATCAAATCTCAATAGCAAAGAATGATTATAGCCTGTATATAATGTTTGTGACTAATCTTTTTTAGCAGTCTGTAACTTTCCCTTAACAATACAAATGGTATCATAATAAATCGAGGTGAGTAAAATGCGTGTTTTGATTATTGAAGATAATATTGAGCTTTGCGAATATACAAAAAAATCATTGGAACAGGAGGGCTTTTCTGTTGATATATCTTTTTGCGGTAAAGAGGGTGAAGAAAAAGCGTATGTCAACGAGTATGACATTATTCTTTTGGACTTAAATTTGCCCGATAAAGACGGCTTAGAGATTATCAAGTTCCTACGAGCTTCTAATATTCAAGCTCCTGTTATTATGATAACCGCAAGAGCAGAAATAAGTGACAGGGCATTAGGACTGGATAGCGGAGCAGACGATTATCTTGTTAAGCCTTTTGATTTAGTAGAACTCAAATCACGCATCCACGCTGTTGTGCGACGTTTTCAAGGGCGAACAAATCCATTGATACAGATTGATATGCTTGTTGTAAATCCATTGACAAGACAAGCGGAATACAGCGGAAAGCCAATCCCCTTATCCGTCAAAGAGTTTGATATTTTAGAAGTGATTGCATCACGCTACCCTGCTGTTGTGTCCGGCGAAGAAATAACAGAGCATATATTTGATGAAATGTACGATACATTTTCTTCATCTCTGCGTGTTCATATTATGCGACTTAGAAACAAATTGTTTGAGGTGTCTGGTAAGGAAGTGCTGAAGACTATGCGAGGAAAGGGGTACTATTTATGCTTAAAGTAAAAGACCGAACAAAAAGGATAATCGCAATTTATTTCTTGGCTATTATTTGTTTGATAGTATTGTTTTCGTTGTCCTTTATCTTTGGCGGTATGGTTACCCAACATGACAATGATAAACAGTCAGCCGTATTTATATTAGATGAAAAGGCATTAGAGCAAACATACAAATATGGTGTTGTAAATTTGGATATGTCGGAAATTAAAACTCATTCGGAATTTGCAGATGAGATATTAAAAGAGGTTGCAAAACGTGAGGTGTTTTTTCTTGTCCTGCTTTGTGCGGTCATTGGAATAGCTACTGTTTGTTTATACCTTTTCTTGAAAAAGCAGAACAAAAAAAGACTTGAAGAATTGACAAGTGAAATCCGAGCAATCAAAGAGCCTTTTTTTGATGACTCGGATTTATCTAAATTCTACAACGAATTGGAAAAACACGTTGAAGAAAATCTAAAAAGTTTCAAAAAGCTTAGTTCCTATCTTTCCCACGAACAGAAAAATGCGATTTCGTTATTGAGAGCAAAACTCCAATATCACGGACATAAAGAATACCTAACGCAATTAGATGATATTTCAACCAGTATAGAGGACGTTTTAACTTTAAGTGACTCTGAAAATATAGAGATGCTTGAAGAAACCGATTGCACACTTATTTGTGCGGAATTATGCGATGCTTATAAAAAGCTGAACAATTCAATCAATTTTACATTTAATGAGGACGATTGTTCTGTCCTTGCCAAACCGAGATGGCTTGTCCGAGCAATAAGCAATTTGTTAGACAATGCTGTTAAATACGGCAAAGGACTTCCAATAGATATGTCTGTTTCACGGCAATATGATAGTGTGGTTATAACCGTAACAGATTACGGTTGTGGTATACAAAAAAACGAACAAAACAAGATATTTCAAAATAGATACCGTGTGAAAGACTTGAACAAAGACGGTTACGGCATAGGGTTGAGCCTTGTATCTCATGTGTGTGACCTTTGCGGCGGTTTTGTGTGGGTAGATAGCCAACAAGATAAAGGCTCTGTATTCTATTTGTCATTTCCTGCATTTGAACGCTTGTAACATACAGGCAACATTCTATGTGGTAGACTACGCTTATCAATTTAAGCAGGAGGAAAACGATGTATATTATCAAAAATGCAGTAAAAAATCTTTTACGGAATAAAAGCCGCAATATCTTAATGGGGATATTGTTGTTCTTTATGCTCACCGTCATTTGTGTGTCCGTGGTTATTGAGTCTGCATCACAAAAGATGTCTGATATTTACAAAGAACAGTTCAATGTTACAGCAACATTTAAGGTTGATTATCAGAGCCTAATCGCAACTGCTCAGAATAACATTCTTGATGTGCCGGAATTGACAACAGAGGATTTTAACAGATTTGCAGACTCGAAGTATGTCAAAGACTACGTTACTTATGGCGAAAATGCAATGTATTCACCAGACATAACTGCTGTCGGACAAGATAGTACGGCATCAAGTTTAGGCGGTATACAAATCCTTGATGGTGACAGGGAAGGGTTTTACGAGGCAAACCTTTCTATATATGGATATTCTGATATAACACAGTTGACAGACTTTTTAGACGGAAGTAGGGAAATCATTGACGGTACAGTTTTTTCGGGTTTGAACGAGTGCATTATAAGTGAGGAACTTGCGAAAAAAAACAATCTGAAAATAAATGACACTATCAAGTTGCTGACAGTCGATAAATCAAAATCACAAACACTTACGTTGATTGTTTCGGGGATTTATTCAGATGCAAAGCCGAGTGACGGACAGTTTGTTTTTTCCGCTACACAGGTTCCTGCAAATGATGTGATGATAAGTTTTGATACTATCGCACAGTTAAGAAGCGATGAATACTCCGTTGAGGGAAGTTTTATTTTAGCAAACGCAGATGCTCTTGACGGCTTTACAAAAGACTTGAAAAGTAAAGGATTACCCGAAGCATATTACATTTCTTCAAATAGTGATGAATACAAAAAAATTGTAGCTCCGGCAGACGGATTATCACAAATAGTAAGCGTGTTTATGATTGTTGTTTTGATACTCGGTAGCGGTATTCTTCTGCTGTTATCATTTATTACGATAAGAGAACGCAAATATGAAATCGGTATCCTTAGAGCAAGGGGCATGGCAAAAGGCAAAATAGCCTTGCAGTTCTTGGCTGAAAGTTTTGCCCTTATTACAATCTGTTTGGTATTGGCGCTATCAACAGGTGTATTGACCGCACAACCTGTTTCAGATGCGTTGCTGAAAAATGAAATTGCAAAAATTGAACAGCAGGAAAAAGACAACTCCGAAAAACTCGACAATATATTTTCGATGGACTTAACGGAAAGTGTGGAGTTCGGAAACTCTACCGAAAATTTGAAATCAATTTCAAATATCAAGGTTGGTTTTACGGCAACAAATATTTTGGTGATTGTACTGCTATCCATTGCGTTATGTATTTTGACAAGTATTACAGGTGTTATCTATGTGTCAAAACGAGAGCCAATGAGAATTTTAATGGAAAGGAACTGACCTACTATGCTGAAAATGAATAAGGTAGTTTTTAAGTATGAAAAAGCAAGCAAAAGCGTTCTTAATAATATTTCTGCGGATTTTGAACAAGGAAAGCTGTATGTAATCATGGGAAAATCGGGAGCAGGAAAAAGCACGTTGCTTGCTCTGCTGTCGGGTCTTGATGTTTGTAATAGTGGTGCAATTCTTTATCAAGACAAGAATTTAACGGAAATGAACAGGAATACTTATCGTGCGAAAAATATAGGCATTGTTTTTCAAGGCTATAATCTTCTGATTAACGCAACGGCGATTGATAATGTTGTTTTATCTATGGATATAAGTGGAAAAGACATTAAAGACACGAAAAATACCGCTTATGATATTTTGCAGAGCATGGGCATAGATAAGCAGATGGCAAATAGAAAGGTTTTGAAACTTTCGGGCGGTGAACAACAGCGTGTAGCCATTGCAACTGCAATCGCTCACAATCCCGACATTATCATAGCAGATGAGCCGACAGGCAACTTAGATGATGATACAGAGCGAGATATAATGGGTATTTTGACCGATTTAGCACATGAGCAAAATAAGTGCGTTATCATAGTCACCCACTCAAAAGATGTTGCAGGGTACGCCGACCAACTTTGGGGATTGAGCAAAGGCAATTTGAACTTTGTAAAAAGTTGAACTTCAAAATTTCACGCAAGCCAAAAATATTTTTGAATTTCTACCAATAGAAAGCAAGATGCTAAGACAAAGAGCCTACAAATTGCATCTATTTTGCAATTTGTAGGCTCTTTCCTATATTATTAGAGAAAGGAAACGGCATAACAAATGGAAAACTTGATTTTAGCGATTGATAATGGGTACGCATTAAATGAAAATTATGCGGACTTTGAAATAATGCAACAAGGGTTTTTACAGCACAATTTATCACTTGAAAGAGTGTCTACTATGCAGGAAGCTCTATTGTCGCTTGAAAAACAAAGCTATTTGCTTGTTATTATCGTTGAGGACTCCGTTAATTTTATGCCACAACTTCATATCTTACGAAATGTACAGCCGATACCGATTATTATTATTTCAAGTTTGTATGAAGCCGAAACAGCGATAGATGCTCTTGAAAAAGGTGCAGATGCTTATATACAAAAACCTAAAACCGTGCCGGAGATTTTCGCTATCTGTAATGCTTTGATAAGGCGATATAAAGAACTGAATAACAAAGAGCCAATACGAACAACCATTGTTGCTCATAAGTGTTACACGATTTTCCCCGAACAACGAAAGCTGTTTGTAAATGAGCAAGAAGTAATCCTTACACGAAAAGAGTTTGACCTTATATATTTATTTCTTGTAAATCGTGGGCGTGTACTTACATATGAGCAGATTTTTACGAATGTTTGGGGTGACGATTATTTGTCAAGCTCAAATAATGCACTTACCGTTCTTATCAGTCGGCTACGGCAAAAATTAGGAACAGAAACATTGGATTGCCTGAGAAATGTTCACGATATGGGATATTGTTTTGACATATAATTGTTTATTATTTTTTAATGTTACACAAACAGCTTAACTACGAGGGTTAGGCTGTTTTTATTGTCAAAACTTGCGATATTTATAAGTCTAATGTAGGCGTAACGAAAGTCAAACGACAGATTCATATTTTATAATCTTTCTTATATCAATATGGGAGAGATTACTGCTTTTTCTAACATCGTTTTTTCGTTCTCCCAAAATAAGGGAGAGTTCTTATGCCGGATTTGATGCGGACAAGTTATCCGCCAGAACTTAATAAATACATATTATTCGCCGTAATCCTTGAGGGGATTGCGGCTTTTTTATTTTCGACATATTTCATTTGGAAAGGTGGTCTTGTTTCACGTTGTAACAACATAGGACAAGCCTATATTTCTGTTGCAAGGCAGATAGGCTCGTTTTTTGTAATAATTCATAGACATTTGACCGATTGCGGTTGTCGCAGTCCACCAATCAATTCTGAATTTCAAAATATTCAGAATTGATTGGAGAAAAGGACAATGAGCAAAGAAAATCCTAAACGTAGGAAATCAAAAGACAATCCGTATACGATTGTGAAAAATGGTGATACATACACCATTTCATTTGAGGACGGTCAAGGAATGCAACATCATTTTGAGATTGATAAATCCTTATATGATGTGTTTGATAGGTTTGAACTGGATGATATTTCAATCCTCAACGAATTTGACCGCCATACCGAACATTCGGAGCTAACCGATGAAACGCTTAACGCAAGAGCATGGGACAAGCCTGCGAGTGTCGAGGAAAGTGTATGTGTGAAAATCAGAAATGAAGAATTGCATAATGCAATAACAAAATTGCCGGAGGTGCAGAAACGTAGATTGATTTTATACTATTTTGCAGGCTTAACCTATGAGCAAATTGCAGAAGTAGAAAATTGTTCGCATCCGGCAATTATCAAGTCAATAAACGTAGCTCTGAAAAATTTGAAAAACTTTTTTTAGAACAGGGTTACAATTTCGGCTTTAAGTGAGGAAACAGGTGAAGGGATAAAAATTCCCCTCACCTGTTTTCTGTTTTATAGCGGTGAATGGGTTTGCAACTTGAAAATTGAATACCCATTCATCAAATACTTTCCCATTGCTTTGCCAAAAGCATAAGCCACGTTAGCGAGTACGCCATGATGTCATTGGAACACAGGAAACAGGGACACACTTTTTGTTTTTGCCTGCTTGTCCGTTTCCCATGATGAGCGAGAAATATTCGGCTATAAATATCGGGTTGCTACCGATACGGCGATAACAGGCAATGGGGTTAAAGATACTCCTGATTCGTCTTAGTCCGAGCGTGATAAAACCGTCGCAGGCAAAGAAATC
>JGI994J12354_10000335_pt1 | contig 46626 bp, 49 predicted proteins | sample IntmicLarv3ML3BL_FD_12354 | JGI IMG/M metagenome (IMG submission 12354) | reverse complement strand
CTTCGGTCTCACGGAGTGAACATATTCTTTCCGCTATTTCGGCTACTTTAGGCTCCATCAACTACCATCATCTGAATTGGGATTAAAAAAATATGGGTATAACCACGGTTTCCAGCCCTAAAATATATATTATAATGGCAATGAAGACGCATGGAACTCAGACCTTTGACGATAATCTGTGGTCATTACGGCACGGGAAAGACCAATTTTGCGGTCAATCTTGCCATTGATGCAGCCAAGTCGGGAAAGAAGGTCACACTGATAGACATGGACATTGTCAATCCATATTTCCGTACGGCGGACCATAAGACATTATTGGAATCATACGGCATCAAGGTCATGGCGCCGTTCTTTGCCAACACGAACGTGGAAATCCCATCACTTCCGCATGGAATCTCTGCTGTGCTGGATGAGGAAGGTATTGTCATCATGGATGTAGGAGGGGATGATGCCGGTGCAGTGGCATTGGGAGGGTTCGCCAAGAAGATTTCCTCAATGAATTATGAGATGTGGTACATCATCAACCAATACCGTTCGATGATCTCAGATTCGGGCGATGCAGTGGATGTTATGCGTGATATTGAAGCAGCATCAAGACTGAAGATTACAGGTATAGTCAACAACTCGCATCTGAAGGATTTGACGACCGCCCGGAATGTAATCGACTCTGTCGACTACGCGAAAAAAACCGCAAAAGCTGCCAACGTTCCGTTGAAATTCACGACCTGTCCAGAAATCCTTCGGGACTCCTTGAAGGAAATCGATTTTTTATATCCAATTGCAATCTATGTTAGAACACCCTGGGAAGACCGAGGAGAATGAACCTATGGCCGATATTACCGTGAATGAGGAATTATGCAAGGGATGCGAACTCTGCGTCAATGCATGTCCGAAGAAGATAATGAAGCTCGACGAGAAGAAGATCAACGCTAAGGGATACCATCCTGCGATGATCACTGACAAGAGCAAATGCATAGCATGCGCGGCATGTGCCACAATGTGCCCTGACGTTGCAATTACGATAGGTGAGTGAAATGGCCGATAAGGTATTGATGAAAGGAAATGAAGCGTTAGCGGAAGCTGCGATAGCCTCCGGTTGCAAGCACTTCTTTGGCTATCCGATCACACCTCAGACGGAGGTTGCAGCGTACATGTCAAAACGCATGCCGAAACTCGGCGGAGTGTACTTACAGGCTGAGTCGGAAGTTGCAGCAATAAACATGGTTCTCGGAGCGGCAGCAGCAGGTGTTCGTGCGATGACGTCCTCAAGTTCACCAGGTATCAGTTTGAAAGCGGAGGGAATATCATACCTCGCAGGTTCGGACCTTCCTGCACTGATAGTCAATGTTCAGCGTGCCGGCCCCGGTCTCGGAGGCATCCAGCCGTCCCAGGCGGATTACTGGCAGGCAACAAGGTCCACCGGACACGGAGACTTCCATTTACTGGTGTTTGCTCCTTCCACCGTGCAGGAGATGATCGATCTCGTTTCACAGGCGTTCGATCTCGGTGACAAATACAGAATGCCTGCCATGATATTATCCGACGGAATGTTGGGACAGATGATGGAGCCCGTTACGTTACCGGAAAAGAACGAGAAAAAGCTGCCGGAGAAGCCGTGGGCAGTGTCTACGAAACCGAAGGCTAAGAGAAACGTTCTCAACTCACTTTACATAACGCCGCCGGAGCTTGAAGCACTGGTCAAGGCAAGGTACGCAAAGTACGAAGAGATAAAGGAAAAGGAACAGCGTGCTGAGGAATATCTCGTTGATGATGCTGACATCGTCATCGTGGCATACGGAGCATCATCACGCATCTCCAGATCCGCAGTAGATATGGCAAGAAAACAGGGAATCAAGGCTGGACTGATCAGGCCGATAACGCTCTGGCCATATCCTGACAAGGCAATAAAGAAAGCCGCGTCCCACGTTAAATCATTCCTCGTAGTGGAAATGAGCATGGGGCAGATGATCGATGATGTCAGATTAGCGGTCAACGGCGAAAAACCAGTGAACTTCTTTGGACGTACTGGTGGAATTATTCCAACGCCGAAGGAAGTTTTCGACGAAATAAAGAAAACAGGAGGGATCTGAATGGTCAAATTCTCCAAGCCGGAAGCGTTAACGGACTTACCATTCCACTACTGCCCTGGCTGTACACATGGTATCGTGCACAGACTCGTTGCGGAAGTCATAGATGAATTGGGAATAAGGACGAAGACCGTCGGAATAGCATCAGTCGGTTGTTCAGTGTTCACGTACGATTATTTCAACACAGATATGATCCAGGCACCGCACGGACGCGCACCTGCTGTCGGTACAGGTGTGAAACGCGCTCTTCCAGACAGCATAGTGTTCACTTATCAGGGTGATGGTGACTTGGCTGCGATCGGTACCGCAGAAACAATACACGCAGCCACAAGGGGCGAGAACATTACCGTGATCTTTATCAACAACGCGATCTACGGGATGACGGGCGGTCAGATGGCTCCCACGACGTTACCGGGACAAGTGACCCAGACCACTCCTTACGGACGTGATGTGAAGACCGCAGGAAACCCGATAAGGGTGTGTGAAATGCTGTCAACATTGGACGGAGTCGCACTTGCAGAGCGTGTTACTGTCGATTCGCCAAAGAATGTCAAGGCAGCTAAGAAAGCGATAAAGAAGGCATTCGAATACCAGACGGAAGAATTGGGTTACACTATCGTCGAGGTAGTATCAACATGCCCGACAAACTGGGGACTCTCGGCAAATGATTCATTGGAATGGCTTAGGGAGAATATGCTTCCGCAGTATCCTCTGGGCGTCTACAAAGATGTGAAGGTGAAGAAATGAACGCCAACATACTGATATCCGGATTCGGCGGTCAGGGAATCCTCTTCTCTGGAAAAGTGATCTCTTATGCAGGGCTCGTGGACGGAAAGGAAGTTTCCTGGTTACCGTCATACGGACCGGAGATGCGTGGCGGAACAGCAAACTGCAGTGTCGTTCTGAGCAGCGAACCGATCGGATCACCGCTCGTGGTTACACCGGATGTACTGATGGTCATGAACCTTCCGTCATTGGACAAATTCATCGATACAGTCGTTCCCGGAGGACTCGTTCTTATCGACAGTTCGATAGTCGACAAGAAGGTCACACGCAAAGATGTCAAATGTGTTTACATCCCGGCGACCAAGATGGCCAACGATGCTGGGCTGAAGGGAGCAGGTAACATGATCATGGTCGGAAGATTGTTCAAGGAACTTGCACTCTGTTCCAAAGATGCATTGGACAAGGGAATTTTGAAAAGCGTTCCGGCATCCAAAGAGAAGCTGATCGAGTCCAACCGCGCTGCTGTAAAACTTGGAATGGAATCCCAATAAAACTTTCAACAAACCGATGCCTGATGGGCATCGTTACTTTCCATTTTTTCAAATAATTGGCACAATTAAAAATATAGAAAATGAAAAGGGGTTTTGGAGTTTATTGACGGCCTTTGATAAGTGCGTCTATTACGCCCTGATCCTGCAGAGTGCTCGTGTCGCCGAGTTCTTCGGATTTGCTTCCACCAGCGATCTTTCTCAACATACGTCTGACGATCTTACCGCTTCTTGTCTTCGGTAATGCGTCAGCGATCTGTATGACCTTCGGCGTTGCTATTGCTCCGACTTCATTCCTGACGTGGTTGATCAGTGATTTGATCAACTCCTCGCTGGACTTGAATCCGTCTTTGAGTGTAACGAAGGTGTAAATCGCCTCTCCCTTTATCTCATCAGGGATCGGAACGACTGCGGCCTCAGCAACAGCCTGGTGCGATATCAGTGCGGCTTCAACTTCAGCCGCACCGATACGGTGTCCTGCGACGCTTATGACATCATCAACACGTCCCAACAGCCAATAGTCGCCGTCTTTGTCCATGCGTGCGCCGTCTCCCGTGAAATAGTACCCGGGATACGCCGTCCAGTAGAATTCTTTGTACTTCTCGTGGTCCTGCCATATGGTTCTGGCGATTGATGGCCACGGCTTCTTGACAACGAGTCTTCCGCCTTCGCCCACTGGCGTTACGGATTTGTCCTCGTTCAGGATCGCCGGTTCAATTCCGAAGAACGGTTTCATTGCTGAACCTGGTTTCAGATCGAATGCTCCCGGCAACGGTGTGATAATGAAACTTCCCGTCTCCGTCTGCCAATACGTATCTGAAATGGGGCAGTTTCCGCCACCGATAAGATTGTGGTACCATTTCCATACGTCTGCGTCGATGGGTTCACCGACGCTTCCCAGAACTTTGAGTGTGGAAAGGTCATGCTTCTTGATCCAGTCGTCACCGGTCTTGCGTATCATTCTTATTGCAGTCGGGGCGGTGTAGAATATGTCTACTTTCCACTTCTCGACTATCTGCCAGAATCTGTCGTTCTCCGGGTAATTGGGAACGCCTTCGAACATTAACGTTGTTGCACCGGCGGCCAGCGGACCGTACAGGATGTACGAGTGTCCGGTAATCCATCCTATGTCAGCAGTACACCAGTAGACCTCTCCCGGTCTGTAATCGAATGCGTACTTGAATGTCAGCATTGATCCGAGTATGTATCCACCATTGGTGTGAACTAATCCCTTCGGTTTTCCGGTGGAACCGCTTGTGTAGAGCAGGAACAACGGGTCTTCCGCATCCATCACTTCGGGTTCGCAGTGTATAGGGGCTTTGGCCATTTCCTCATGCCACCATGCGTCGCGTCCTTCTTCCATCACGACGTCTGCACCGGTTCTCTTCACGACGATGACTGATTTTACAGTGGTTTCGTGTTCGAGAACTTCGTTGATCTTCCCCTTCATATCGAGTCTCTTTCCGCCACGGAAGCTTCCGTCGGAACAGACGAGTACATTGGGAGAACAGTCAACTATGCGGTTGTACGCGGAATCTGAGCTGAAACCTGCAAATATGACGCTGTGTATAGCACCGATCCTGGCACATGCCAAGAGTGTGATCGCAAGCTCAGGTATCATCGGCAGGTATACGGAAACACGATCGCCTTTCTTGACACCTTTGCTCTTTAGAACGTTTGCGAACTTCTCGACTTCGTGGAGAAGCTGTCCGAATGTGTATGTACGTACATCGTCATCATTCTCGCCCTGGAAGATCAGGGCTGCAGTGTTTTTCAGTCCGTTCTTTACATGACGGTCGAGACAGTTGTAAGAAACGTTGAGCTTACCGCCCTTGAACCATGATATTATTGAGTCTTTCTGATTCCAGTCGAATACCTTTTTCCAGTCTTTTGAGAACCAATCGATGGACTCGGCTTGTTCCGCCCAGAACTTCTCAGGATTCGTTATGGACTCGTTGTAGATCTTCTTGTATTCAGCTTCACTTTTGATGTAGCTGCGTTTGCGATACTCGTCAGACGGGGAAAATCTCCCCACTGCATTTTCTGGCGCCATCTTTCTTATCTCCCGTTTTCTAAAGACACCCAGTAAAACTGTTGTCCAAACAAGACAGTGAAGGAATACCCGTATATTAATTGTGTGCATATAACGCAATTTATTATACGAATTTCGTAGGAATTTTGTAATATTGCCACATTTATCGTAATAAATATGGTACTATTCAACGAAAACCGTAGTTCAGAAGAAGAAGAATCCGCATTTTTCCTTTACAGATATATTTGCAACGGCCATCATGCGTTCCAATGATCCCGAGTAGCGTCTGACGAACATCTTACCTTCCTTGGGAAGTGCGTCCGTGAGTATCTGAATCTCATCGATCATCTGTGTCGCTTCTGCTGGAGTGAACATTCTCTTCTTTGCTGCGCTCTCGGGTACGGATGCGACAAGTTTGCAGCTGTACTTTGCCGCGATTCCCGGCAGAAGACTGTCCTCGGGCCCGAATGCGCCGATGCACCCCCTGCCCTTATCCCAGGAGAGGCTGCATGACGAACATGTTTCATTCATCTCGTCGAATGTGATCATATCCCACCCGGTGAGTCTGTTCTCTTTCTTTGATGCCGAGATTGCTTTGTTTAAACGTTCTTTGTCCAGATCATCAACGGAAACCCATCCCGTGAGGACTCTCTTGGACTTCGGCTGAAGTATTGCGATATCCTCGTCCTTCTTTACTTTATCAAGATAAATGGCATCAATGTCCTCCGGAATGCGGTTCCTTTTCAGGAATCCCTCCCAGTCGGGGAAGAGTGTTTTCGCGATATCGATGGACACTGTCGTTTCCGACGCGGACACATCTTCGAATCCTGATATGTCGTCAACCAGAATCCTTTTCAGATCTGTTTTCATCGTACGGCAGAGTGCATTCTCTGCTTCCAGTTCGCAAATCGCTATATTGATGCCCATGATACTCCCCGTTTAGAGAGAACCCTTATTAAGCTTTTCTTGGAACTTCTCACGGTTTGCACTGTATTCCGTGAACGCCATGATGCCCTTCAGGAGACAGACGAACATCATGATGTAGATGAGCATTCTGATGTCCAGTACGATGTGCATCGACGATATTGATAATGCACCGACACTCATTTCCGGAAGCGATAACGGTATGTTACCGCCGTTTGTGAACAGGTATACCCATATTCCTGCGTACACCGGGAAGAAGAATGCGAACGGAATCCTTGCTGAATTGCCTTTGGCATAATATCCGAGCGGTATGGCCAGTATGATCAGCGGTATCGCGAATATCGCGGCGGATTTCAGCATGTCATTGTATTCGTCCATGGGCACGTTCACATCACTGCTGCTCATCAGCCATCCCAACAATGCAAGGAGCACGATCGGAAGGACGAGTATCGGGAAGAATTCTTTGAAGAATCCCCATACTGCACCCTTCTTACTTCCTACGCCCCACTCTGCTTTATCCATCTCAGACACCTCCGAGTTTGTCGTATATGCTTGTGAAGAGGTCAATGAAGATCTCCGCAGTCTCAGCATCAAGTATGACGGGCGCACCGTCAACAGTCATTGTAAGTGTCCCATCGGCATTCAATGCATTCTGCAATGCATCGGCGAGATTCTCGCTGCCTGCAATCATTTCGAAGTCAAGTGTTGCTTCACCGCTGCCACCCAGGTTGAGGTTGCCTGTGATACCGGGGAGACTGAACGGGAATCCGCCGGTCACTCCGCTGAGGAACTCAGGCGGTGTGAATTTGATGCCGTTGGCAGTAAGTGTCTTTCCGTCTGGACTGAGAGTGATCGTTCCGTCAATCAGATTAGCTACGCTCTCGATGTGCATATCAAGGTCCATGCTCACCAGTTTATTGATGTAACTTCCACTCAGCTGAAGCATGACGGGCAGATTCATATCACCCAGTGTACCGTTCTCATCCAGACCGTTGTCCAGCATTAATAGTACAACGTTGAATATGCTCGCTCTCAGATCGACCCTCAACACAGCAGAGCCGTTGGTTGGAATCGTGACCTCAACCGTATCGGTCTGTGCTACTATGTTGTCTGGAGTTCCGATCATGATGCGGTAGCTCATGTCGATGTTCCAGGGCATTTTACTAATGACCCTGACAGCTCCGGAGAGTTCGAATTCACCGGTATCCTCGTCTATCGAGGCGGAAAGATCCTCTTCGGCGTCCAAGTCCAAACCTCCGCTGAATGCGGGATAGAACGAGAACACAAGCAGTCCTACGACCGCCAATTGTACGCCCAGGACCAATATTTTCATGCCTGTATGAGCTTTCATTGACTTTCAGTATCACAGTGGGGATATAATTATGTCCCTATGCGCGTACACCGCTCGTATATTGATGATTAACGCCAATACTTGAATACTGAAACACCATTAACGAAAACCAATGGCAGACATAATGATCCGTAAACGGAAACGGTTGCGAACGAAGGAAGTCAAGGTTTTATCCGAAGAACTCGAGGAAAAACTGGGGATAAAGACGTTCGGCCCCGATGAGATCGTGGATATCGCCGAGAGTACGGATTTTAATCTCCTATTCGTGAAAAACGACATTTTAGGAATGATATACGATGGAAAGACGTTCCTGACGGTCAGAGGTCTGCTGAAGTACCGTCCGGAAACATACTTCGTAACAGTGGACATGGGGGCGGTCGCATTCGTAACCAACGGTGCGGACATAATGGGCCCGGGAATAACGGACGCCGATGACAGGATACAGGAAGGCGACATGGTCTGGATCCGCGATATGAAGAACCTCGTTCCGTTGGCGGTAGGCGTTGCACTCGTTTCAGGAAAGGAACTGAAATCCAAGGCCAAAGGAAAAGTGATTAAGAATTTGCATAACGTCGGCGACAAATTGTGGAAGGCGGGTGAATAGATGTTCAAGAGGAGTTCCAAATCGGAGGCCAAATTCATAGACCTTGGATCAATGCCGATGGATGAACAGGAACTGTCTGGCACTCGTATAAAGATCACAGAGATACGTGATTTCAGCGATGTCCCGATGATCGCGGAACTCGCATACAAGGGAAACATACTTTTCATAGACTGTTCCGCAGTGGCTGCGAATAAAGATGAGATGAAACGTTTGTCCAAAGAGCTGAACGACATCGCCAGAGACTGTAACGGCGATGCGGTGATGATGGCGAGCCGTTTCATCATCCTCAGCTCAGGCGGGATAAAGATCGACAGAAGCCGTATACGGAGCAAGAAGACGAATGAATGACCGCAAAGTTATCCATGACCCGCTGCACGGGAGCATAAAGATCGACGGGATATTCTTAGAGATACTTGACAGGCATGAGTTTCAAAGATTACATTCAATAAAACAACTGGGTTTGGCGAATGTGGTGTTCCCGGGTGCGAACCACACAAGAATGGAACACAGTCTCGGAGTATACCATCTGGCTGGAAAGATGTCAGAAGCCCTTGAGATGAACAAGGAGGAAACTGAGGCTGTCAGAGCAGCGGCGATGTTGCACGATCTCTGCCATCCTCCATTCTCGCATACCACTGAAGAGATACTGGAAAACGAGATGGGCATGGACCACATGGAACTTGCAAGGAAGATAATATTCGGCGAGATTCCGACATGTCTGGAACGCGATAATGACCTTTTCGGAGGTACGGAACCGATATCCGTGATGCTGGAAAACAATGGCATCTCCGCGGAATTTGTCTGTAACCTCATAGCATTCCATGAATCGAAGAAGGACGGCCTCGACATGTTCACTGTTGGGGACAAACAGTCATTCTTCTCATCAAAGGATTACGCACACCAGATAATCCACGGCCCCGTGGACGCAGACCAGATGGACTACCTGATGAGGGATGCCCACTACACTGGCGTATCACACGGTGCGATTGATCTGGACAGGATAATGAGCCAGATGAGGATATTCAACAGCAAGCTGGTGCTTGAGAAGGGAGCGATCGCAGCGATCGAGGGGCTCATGGTCGCCCGTGCTCTGATGTATTCTTCTGTATACTATCACAAGACTGTGCGCATCGTAGAGATGATGCTCACAAAATCCATCGAGATGTCAGGATTGGACCTTTCTGAAATGTACCTCATGGACGATACGGACATGACCGCAGCACTGATCGGTGCTGGAGGAAAAGCATCCGAGCTGATGAGATCGGTGATCAAACGTCGTTTGTACAAGAAGGCATTTGCATTATACACCGCGGAGACTCCGGAAGACACGTTATCGCATCTTACCGAATTCTCAAAATACGAGGAACGTAAGAAACTGGAAGCCGAGATTGCGGACAGGGCCGGAGTGGGATTCGAAGATGTCGTGGTGGACATGGCTTCACGTTCCGCACTTCTTTCGAACGTTAAGATCGGAAAAACGGACGTGTCGATACTGCATGACGGTAAAGTCAAGTCCGTAACGAAATTCTCCCCGTTGGCGAAATCACTCCAGGCACGCAGCGTCTATGACTGGGCGGTCATGGTCTCAGCGCCACCGCAGCACATCGAAGAAGTGAGAAAGGCAGCGGCAAAAGTGCTCAGCCTTTGATAACGCTTAATGGTCTGAGCCTTGCAACCTTTCCCGTAAGTCCTGCGTTACATACAACGTCAACCACATCTGAAACATTCTTGTATGTTTCCGGAGCCTCTTCCTGCAATCCTTCGTCAGAACCGCTACGCAGATAGATGTTCTGGGAATTCATCTTGTTTCTTACATCGGAGGCTTTGATGTTATGAATTGCCTTACTGCGCGACATCTTCCTTCCCGCACCATGGCAGGATGATCCGAACGTCTCGTCCAAAGCGCCCTTCTTTCCCACGAGGACGTAAGTGCCAGTACTCATGTCACCGGGTATGATGACGGGATGTCCGCAGTTACGGAAGCGAGCTGATAATTCAGATCTTCCGGCAGGGAATGCACGCGTTGCCCCCTTCCTGTGAACCAATACGTCCATGTTCTTTCCGTTAACAGAGTGGCGTTCCATCTTGGCGATGTTGTGAGACACGTCATAAACAACATCCATCTCCAAACTTTCTGCGGAGTTGTTGAAAACAGATTGGAATGATTCTCTGATCCAATGTGTTATCATTTGTCTGTTCGCCCATGCATAGTTCGCACCGCAGGACATTGCTTTGTAGTATTCCGCACCGACAGAGGAGTTCAAAGGTGCGCATGCCAACTGACGGTCCGGAAGGTGTACATTGTTCTCTCTGATGTAACGTTCCATGACCTGCAGGTAATCCGTAGCGATCTGGTGACCGCAGCCTCTCGAACCGCAGTGAACCGTTATCGTAACATCGCCTTCCTTCAGACCGAATGCTTTTGCCGTCTGGTCGTCGTATACTTCATCTACGACATCAACTTCAACGAAGTGATTTCCGGAACCCAATGAACCGAGCTGGGGCATTCCTCTTTTGAGAGCTTTGTCGCTGACCGTTTCCTGAGAAGCGTCAGGCATTCTACCGCATTCTTCCGTCGCCTCGAGGTCCTTCTCCCAGCCGTATCCGTTTTCGACCGCCCAGACAGAACCTTCGTTCAACACGTTTCTCAGCGTTCTTTCATCAATTCTGAGCGATCCCTTGGAACCGAGTCCGGACGGAACCGCTTTGTAAAGTGAATCGGTAAGTTCCTTGATCTTCGACATCGCGTCTTTTTCGGAAAGATTCGTCTTTATCAGACGGACACCGCAATTGATGTCGAATCCTATTCCTCCCGGTGATATCGATCCGTCGTTACCGTCAACAGCTGCCACGCCACCGATGGGGAATCCGTAACCCCAGTGGATGTCAGGCATTGCCAGTGAACTTCCAACGATTCCGGGAAGGCATGCCACGTTTGCGACTTGCTCGGGAGCGTTGTCTTCCAAAGTCTGTGAAAGCATGGAATCAGAGGTGTAGATGATGCCGTTGGTCAGCATACCGTCAACGTGATCCGCGGAGATCTCCCAGCGGTTGCTGTCCAGCTTTGTCATCTTTCCTTTCCATGCCATATGATCGCTTCCAATTTAAGCCGTGAGAATTTATAATAGTAGTGCAAGGGGCCGGGACCGAGATTTGAACACGAGTCGAAGGATCCACAATCCTACAGGATAACCAAGCTACCCCACCCCGGCCATGTACTGAAACCGTTGAACACATTGTTATAGATAAAAGTTTTGAACTGAGAGTGCAGAAATGGACAGATAAACCAATATCCGACATTTCTTTGACATTATGTCCTTCTTAAAGCAAAAGCGTTATTAAACCCTCATATTCTTCGTAGCTCTATGACAAAACGCGATCTCATCTCAGTATTGGACATGAAAGATGACATGATGGAGTTCATCGACCTAGCGATAAAGCTGAAGAAAGAGCGCGGAAAGCACGACGCTCCATTGGACGGAAAGACATTGGCGATGATCTTTGAGAAGCCGTCCACGCGTACTCGTATCTCATTCGGTGTTGCTATCAGTGAACTGGGCGGACATCCGTTGTACATAGCGTCATCGGAAATGCAGCTGGGTCATGGCGAAACCGTTGAAGATACAGCCAAAGTAATGAGTCGTTTCGTTCATGGGATCATGTACCGTGCGTACGACTACAAGGTCACTGACGAACTCGGTCTCCATGCCACCGTCCCGGTCATAAGCGGTCTCGATAATTTGGAACATCCCTGTCAGGCACTTGCAGACATGGTCACGATCAAGGAAAAGAAGGGCGGATTCAAGGGAAAGAAGTTTGTTTACCTCGGGGATGGAAACAACGTCTGCAACTCGCTGATGTACGCTTGTGCAATACTTGGAATGGACATGGTCGTCGCCTGTCCGGCGATACGCATGCCCAACGCCGAAATCATGTTGAAAGCATCACGCATAGCTGACGCCAACGGTTGTAAGATCACCGCGAACGTGGAACCGAAGGAAGCATGCAAAGATGCGGACGTACTGTACACGGACACATGGATATCCATGGGCGATACGACAATCTCACACGCAGACGCACTGCGCATATTCAGTAAATACCAGATCAACAAGGAACTTCTGAAGATCGCGAAGAAGGACTGCATTGTTATGCATTGCTTGCCCGCACACCGCAATGAGGAAATCACGTCAGAAGTGATGGACGGCAAGCAGAGTGTCGTGTTCGATCAGGCGGAGAACCGTCTGCATGCGCAGAAGGCGATCCTGTACAAACTGCTCAAATGATCTGAGCGGAAATAATATCCTCGGCCACGCCGAGGAATTCTTCCTCTTTTCCTTTCGGTATTGTCGCACCAGCGGCGACACTGTGTCCGCCACCGTATCCGCCGACGATCTCGGCGGCCTTTTTCATAACTTCCGAAAGATCCAATCCGCGGTTCACCAGTTCACGATCAGCGCGTGCCGACACCTTCACGCCGTCATCCGCATCAGCGAAAGCCAGTATCGGGATGTCCTTGCGTATTCCGTCGTTCCCGAGAAGCATTCCCGCGGCTATCCCCACGATCGTCTCCCTGATCTCCGAACCGGAGTTGAAGTATTGTAAATACCGGCGTTCAATGATCAGACGGTTCTGTTTCACGTATGATAGCGCAGAAGAGATCTGACGGCGGTGTTCGCTGCGGTTCGAAGATGCTTCCTTGACTGCTGTGGCATCCCCAAGACATATTCTCAGTCCGGTCTCCGCATCATCGTAGCGTCCGCATGAGTTCAGAAGCGTGGCGAATTCCTTCGCATCCCTGAGCTCGGAGTTCTTTTCGAATTTCGGCAATGTGTATGCTTCGCCGGTGAGTTTGTCCGTGCTTTTTCCAGATGATTCGATCCTTTCCTTCAGTTTGGATATGACCAATGATTTCTCATCCGCAGCAAGATCACTCCACGCCTTCCACCTGTCCTTGTTTTTGAGTCTGATGCCACACTCCGTCAGGAATGCACTGCATTCACCGGAATTGCCAGTGAGTCCTGGGAGGAACGGATCTGTACAGAATTGAAGGAACTGCGTCAGCGGACGGGTTTCACGTCCAAAAAGTCGTATGTCATTTTCCACGAGTATGTCACCGCTTTCCACCGCATCGTTCAGAATGAGACGGTTGTATCCTGTGAGCATTGATGAATATGAATCCTGGAAATCGCCGGAAGCACCGACTATTGCGAGATACGCCAGATCTTTGTTCTTTGGGTCTATCTCCATCGCTATGACGTAGGCGACACCGGCGCCGCATATCTCCTGCGAGCCGTCTATGCCGTGCGAATGCGGGTTGACATGGCATATGCTTCCGAAATCGTCGAGGAATGTCTGTCCGGACCTCCATTTCAGGTCCGGTGAGTGATGATCGGCCACGACAACGCCGGAGCGTTTGATTTTGGAAAGATATCCGCTTCCGAGGTCCACGAGCCATATTACGGACTGAGTGCTGTTGTTTATTTCCTCGATCGATTCATCGCTGAGTTTCTTGTAGAAGTTCACGGTGTGTTTCTTACCGAGTCTGTCCAGTGTCCTCGACGCCACCGCGGCGGCGCTTATACCGTCCGCGTCTATGTGCGCTATGACGAGCACATCACCGGCGGACTTCAGCATCTCTGCCGCCTTTGCTGCGGACCTATGAAAATCAAGGACAGAATCCTGCATGCTCCCTCACCAATCTTTTGTACGTTATCTCTGCGAGTGTTTTAAGATTCACCGTATCAGTTACGTTATATTCTTTCAGAAGGTCCAATGACCTTTGGTCGTGTGCACGCGTCCACTGTTTCCAAAGACGGACGGCTTCGAAACCGTCGATCTCTTTCATATCCTCCGCTCTCGCAAGACCGATCTGGCACTCTATGTTCTTCAGTCCGCCGGATAATCCTATCTTCTTGCATCCGAACCTCAGGTCGAAGTGTGGCATCGACAGGTCTAGACACGGAAAACTGTACGACAGCACGGGAACGTCAAAACAACTGCCGTTGAAGCTCACGATCATGGACGGGTTGTCAAAAGCTTCCGACAGGGACTCCGCGTCAAGATCGATCCCTTCGATCAACGTCGTCGTTTTGTTTTTCTTATGGACAGTTACCATAGTTACGGTAGAGTCTCTTTCCAATCCGTCCGTCTCTATGTCGAAGAACGCAACATCGTCTGAAAACGTTTCATAAAGACGCCAATGCTCCCTCCGCGGGAACATTTCCCCGAGCGAACGGCAATCTCTGTTTCCAAGATGTTCATACGCTTCGTTCAGTGCGGAATCGGAACGTTCCTTCATTGCTGCTGAGATGCCCTTGACGCATTCAGTATCCAAAAAATCATTCCACGTCCTTATTCCGGAATCCCATATCGAACGTTCCCGTTTCGTACTCACGGAGGGAATGACCTGAAACGTATTCTCTATCACGTCTGCCACAAGGACGAGTGGATAAAAAACACTTCTCTCTTACATCCGGAGGGTTGTCGCAGTGAATGTCTTAAATCCTTTTCACCCATCATCCATACGATGGATTCCCTGGAGGTCAGGAAAGGAATACGGATTACCAACGACAGGTGTCTGATAATGGACGACGGTCCGACCGCCATAATAGGTGATCTCCATCTTGGGTATGAGAGCGCCCTCGAGGATGAGGGGATGTATATTCCTAGGATGAACAACCGTTCGATCAGGGACTCCCTCAATAGAATATTATGCAGGTACGAACCGAGGAGATTCGTTCTCCTGGGTGATGTGAAACATGATTTCAGACGTGCGCCGTATGAATGCCGTGACGAAGTCGTTGACATAATGAGGATGCTGAAGGAGGCATGCGAAGTGGTCACTGTGCGCGGTAATCACGACAACTTTCTGCAGAACATCCTTTCCGACGTAGGTCTGACGGCATACGAGAACATCGACCTGATGGGATACCGTCTCGAACACGGCCACGTGGACTCCGGAAGACGTCCGGTGATAATAGGCCACGAGCACCCGTCCGTAAGATTTCCCGGGCAGGTTGGCGGTGGACTTAAGTTACAGTGTTTCGTGCATATGGAGAAGGAAGGCATCATCGTCATACCGCCGTTCTCTCCATTCTCTTCAGGAAATGATCTTGCTTCCGGGAATGATGCGTTCATGTCACCAGCATGCAAATCCGCTGATACGGGCAACGCCGATATATACGGAATTTCGGAATTGGGTATGTTGAGGATGGGTAAACTACGGGATTTGAATGAAATAGAGTTGTGAATTTTCGTGTTAATAAATAGATTTATATACTATTGTTAAGAATGAATATAAATTATGGATAAATCATCCATCCATCAAAGCCTTTATATTATTTCCAGCCAATCGTCGTCCAACATCTTCTAATAGAATGATGGAGGAAATTTAAATGAGCGCAGAAATGGATGCATTGGTTAACATTGTCGTAGGCGGTAAGATCAAAGAAGCAAAAGACGCAACGCAGAAATGCCTTGATGCTGGTGTAACCCCCCAGGCAATCATCTTCGAAGCCCTTTCAAAGGCAATGGAGATCGTTGGTGACAAATACGGAAAGAAAGAGTACTTCCTGCCGCAGGTTCTCCTGTCCGCAAACACACTCTACCAGGGACTCAACCTCGTTCTCCCCATGCTCACAGGAGCAGGCGGATCAAGCAAGGGAGTCGTCGTTCTCGGTGTAGTCGAGGGAGATGTCCACGACATCGGAAAGAACATCTGTAAAGCAATGCTGACCGGTCTCGGCCTCGAAGTCGTTGACATGGGTAAAGATGTACCGATCAAAAACCTGTACGACACCGCAAAAGAGAAGGGTGCAATATGCATCTGCGAGTCCACACTCATGACCCCGACACTCGAGGGAATGAAAGAGATGGAAAAACTCCTGAAAGAGACAGGCATGAAAGGCAAGATCCGCACGATGGTCGGCGGTGGAGCAACCTCCAAAGAATTCGCAGACCAGATCGGTGCAGACGCATGGACATACGACGCAGTCGAGTGCTCCAAAGTCGCAGCAAAATACTACGGCCTGTAAGCAAAAAACTTTCGACAAACCTTTTCCAAACCCTTTACCTTTTCACAATTCTTCTGTTACGTTCACGTCTGTCGGAAAGTTATACGGTAAGCTAAAAATACTTTTCATACGTATACCGTATACATGGCTCCGAAAGCAGACTTCGACCAGTGGGTCCAGAATTGGATAGCTGATGAGAAGGCAAAGGGAAGAAAGTGCTTTGATGTGAAAAAGTCCGGGAATTCATATTACGTATATTTCCAGACGACCAGGTACAACGCCGAACTGAAGAAGAGGGAGAAGGTGTCCGGATACCTGGGAAAACTCGTGGAAGGCCTGGGACTCGTTGAGCCCGATACATATTCGGAGGACGATGACGAGAAGGTATCTCCGGCAAGGTACGGTCTCGGAATAGACACCGGAGGAACATTCACCGACGCCGTCATAGTGGATCTTGACGATTATACGGTGGTGGCGAAGCGCAAGTCCCCGACCACGCACGACGACCTCTCGAAAGGATTGTTCCAGTCCGTGAAGGCGGTGTTCGATGCTTCCGATATCACGCCCAACGACATATCACTCGTGGGGATCTCGACAACACTTGCCACGAACTCCGTATTGGAAAGTCACGGCGGGGATGTCGGATTGATACTGATAGGTTGGGAGCCCGATCCCGGAGTAAAATTCGGAGAGAAGGAATGCATATGCATCAAGGGCGGTTTCGACAGCAAGGGTCGTGCAATAAACGCCATGAGCGATAAGGAAGCCAGAGCCGCAATCGAAAAGATAAGCAAGAATGTTGATGCCATAGCAATTTCCGGATTCTTCGCAGTCACCAATCCGACGCAGGAGAAGAAGCTTAAGGAAATAGCCAAAGAACTGACGAAGCTGCCTGTGATAGCCGGTCACGAGCTGTCGGCAGCGTTGGGAATAGACCTGCGTGCCGAAACGGCGGTGTTGAATGGAAAGCTGATCCCGATAGTGAGCAAATTCTTTGACGATGTGGAATCAACGTTCAAGAAAATGGGTGTGGCGGCACCGATCATGGCATACAAGGGCGACGGATCCGTCATGAGCCTGGATGAAGCCAGATTGTATCCGGTTGAGACGATATTGTCCGGACCGGCGGCCAGTGCCGTCGGAGGACGTGTACTGTCCGGCCTGGAGAACTGCCTCATTGTCGACATCGGCGGTACATCGACGGACATAGCGATAATGGATGAGGGTTTCCCGCAGGTACAGTATGAAGGTGCAACGATCGGAGGATGGAGGACACGTGTCAAAGCAGTGGACATGTACACCGTGGCGCTCGGAGGGGATTCCAGGATAGCGATCAAGGACCGTAAGTTCGTCATCGGTCCGGACAGAGTGGTTCCATTATCGACCTTCACCGAAACGTATCCTGATATCGTCCCAAAGATCATGCACAATGAAGTCTACGACTACTACATTGCGAATGAGTTCAGCACGAAGAACATGACCGACAAGGAAAAGAGGATATACGACGCGGTGAAAGGAAAAGGTCCGCTGAACGTCATGGAAGTGATGAACTCCACGAACGGGCTATGGGTCATTGCCGATGAACTCAGGTCTCTGACGAGAATGGGTGCGCTGACGGCATCGTCGATAACGCCCACTGATGTGATGGTATACCTTGAAAAATTCAAGAGCGGTAACGCGAAGGGTGCTGAAGCCGCCGTGTACGCAATGGCGGAGACACTGGGAATGGAGACGCTCCAGCTTGCCCAGTTCCTTTTCGAAGAGATCAAAATGAAAGTATCAGAAGCTATTGTCACGAAACTCCTGAACGACGACGTAGGAGCATGGAAGGACGGGGATGCGATGAAATTGGTCAGGAAAATGACCTCGCTCTCCAGGGATAAGACCTTGGACCTGCTTCCAAAACTCAACGTCCCGATAGTGGGCGTGGGTGCACCAGCGGCGCATATGATGGAGGACATCGGGGAACGTTTCAAAACCACTGCGGTGTTCTCGGAGAACTTCGACGTGGGTAACGCCATAGGGGCAGTGTCCAGCAAAGTATCCGAATCGTTGACGGCAATAATACAGCCGACCGTGGACAACCGTTACACAGCGGCCATTCCGTTCATGGGCACAACGTACTATTCGCACCGTGACGGTGCGATCGCGTCAGCGAAGAAGTGCATGGAAGACCATCTGTCAATGAAAGTGAAACGTTCGGGCGGAACCAACGTGAAGACGATGAGCCGCACCAAGATATACTACTCAGCAGAGGGAAGATTCGGAAGTTGGGACGACCTCGCAACGACGATAAACTTCATCGAAGTCACGTCGAGAGCGGTCGGTGATCCCCCACAGCGCACATGATCGAAGCGTTGGATGAGAAAACCACACCTCATCCAACCCCTATTTTCATGGGTTTGCGGAAATGAATGGCGTTTAACGTAAGTTCGCGATTGTTATTTTGTAATATATGTGCAAAAGCTCCTGCTACTCTTAAATAACTTGATTCCATTGCAACCCCCGAGGCTATTCATATGTCAATGACTCCAAGAGAAAGAGTACTCGCAGCAATGAAATTAGAGAAAATGGACAGGCCCCCCGTAGCGTGCTTCACACAGTCCGCAACGATCGGTCAGATGGACGCACTTAACGTCTACTGGCCTGAGGCACACTCCGACCCGAAGCTTATGGCTAAGCTCGCATGCGGTCAGGCAGACGTCCTGGGATTCGAGGGAATACGCACCTCCTTCTGTCTCACTGCAGAGGCAGAGAGACTCGGCTGTTCAGTCGACCCTGGAAAGAAAGACAGGACCCCGATGCTGAAAAAGCACCCGTTCAAATTCGACCCGATGTCTGGCGAATACGACGAGCCCAACATCATGTCCCCCGAAGAATTCATGGCAAGCGGAAGGCCGAAGGCAGTCTGCGACTCACTCGAGATCATGAAAAAGACACACGGAAAGGACTACGCACTCATAGCAGGTAACACCGGTCCGTTCACACTCGCAGGCCACCTCGTTTCAACCGAGAACCTCGTTTTCGGTATCATGATGGCACCGGAAGAGGTCGTGAAATGGGTAGATGCAGTCAACCCGATATGCAAAGCATACTCACAGGCACTCTCAGACGCAGGCGCAGACATCATCCAGATGTCCGAACCGTCCGCATCAACAGACCTTCTGTCCCCTGACATGTTCGAGGACTACGCAGGCAAATACGTCAGAACCTCACTTGCAGCAACCAAAGGCGCATCCTCGATTCTGCACATCTGCGGTGACACACTCCCGATCATCGACCACATGATCGCAACGAAGGTCACCGGTATGTCCATCGAAGAGAAAGTCGACCCGGCAGCAGCAGTCAAAGCAGTCAACGGCAGGGCAGCACTCGTCGGTAACGTCGGTGTCGTGTTCCCGCTTCTGCAGGGAACCCCCGCAGACTGTGAGAAACAGGGTCAGATCTGTGCAAAAGCAGGATTCAACGTCGTATCCCCGGGATGCGGTCTCTCTGCACTCATCGGCAACGACAACCTCAAAGCACTCGTCAAGGGTGTCAAGGGCTTGTAAGTTCGACAATAAAAGTCAACAAACCTCTTACTTTTCATTTTCTTTTTCTTTCTATTCCTTCATTCAGATGCTATGGATTTCATCATTGTTATGCGCTAAAGCAGATAACGCGTATTCATTCTAGGCAATAGTTACTGATATGATTGTGCGGTTTTATATTGTGGAAATGCCTTTCACGTACGAGGTATAACTGTGGTTGAATATGGTATAGCATTGGACTTGGGAACAAGCGGTTTCAGGTCACATTTGGTGGATCTCAGCAACAATGCGAAGATCCTGGAAACGGCAGTGACGGTGAGACACCCGTTACCCGGAGCGAACATTATGGATCATCTTCATTTCTGGATGACATCCGGATCGGAAGTAGGCCACAGGATAATCATGCAGACTGTGACAGATTTAGTGTCATTATACGGCAAGGACAAATTGTCACAGATCAAACAGATGGCGATATGCGGTAATCCGATTCAGTTATCGTTGTTCGAGAACATCGAGATACGCGATCTGGCTTTCGCGGGAAAGAACAAACTCAAAACGTTGGGAGTAACGCATCCTGACAGGAGCGCACACACCAGGAGTGCGGGCGATATCGGAATGATAGGTTTCAACCCGGAGATGGAGATACTCATCCCGCCGGCGATCGAGCACGAGATCGGTGCCGATGCACTGGCAATGATAATCAAATCGGACATGCTGAATAAAAAAGAAACATGCATGGTCACTGATTACGGAACGAATGCTGAAATGGGTTTATTCCATGAAGGCGAACTGTACTCGGGAAGCGCAGCAGCGGGACCGGCAATGGAAGGTCAGTCCATAGAGTACGGAATGTTGGCATCACCTCATGTCATTTCTGATGTGGACATAGACCCGTCAGACAAAAAGAGATGGTTAAACCACGTACTGGACGACAAGATGGTTCCGATCACTGCGTACACTGTCAATCCGTTAACCGGCGAGGAAGTTAAACTCCTTGACTACGAAGCACGCGGAATCACTGGAACCGGAGTGGTATCCGCAATGGCGATGGGCCTGGAGACCGGGGCGATAAAGTTACCGTCAATAGACACACTGGACGGAACACTGAAGTTCGCCAACGGAATCAAATTCACCACAAAGGACGTTCAGGAAGCGGGAAAGGCAATGGGTGCCATACGCGCAGGCCACCGTACGCTGATCAGCGATGTCGGAATCGATGACGAAGACGTGAAAGTGATGTACATGTCCGGTGCGTCGGGAACATATGTCGATCCTGTGAAGGCACAGCTGTGCGGCATGATCCCCAGAGCTTTGGATGAGGTATACCAGTTGGGAAACACATCACTGATGATGGCCCACGACCTTCTGAAGAAGAATGAGACGTTGGATCACATGCAGTCTGTTGCAAACTCAATTTCAGCAAACCACATAATGTTTGCAACATCACCGACATTTGAGAAGATGTACATCCTCGAACTGGCGTACTGGACCGAGGGAATGTCATTTGACATGTACAACATGATGCTTCAGATGGAGGGAATCAAAGAACTTCCGGCGATCAAACCGCTGAAGAAGATCGTACGTACAGTGAAGAGTGACATACCCGACATGGGCAAAGGTCTCAGGACGCTTGAGAAAGTGGGAATGAGGATGCACGCCAAGTTCAAGGGATGCATCGGATGCGGAAAGTGCGAGAAGGGATGTCCCGAGGGCGCATTGAAACTCCGCGGAGAGAAGAAGGACTTCGAAGTATGCGTCCGTTCCGACTTATGTCTGGGAACGGCATGCAAAGCATGCGAATCCAACTGCCCTGCCAAAGTATACAAGTTCACGGAACTTCAGATAGGAGTCTGAACATGACAGACGACAAAGTCCTGGCAAGGAACAAGAAGTACGGTGACAAATTCAAAAAGATCCTGGACCTGAGATACGAACCCGTCGCGGTCAGACTGATACGTGAGAATGAGGAATTCCCTGAGTACGATTTACCGGAGAAGCAGATGAGTCATTGTCAGGCTGTAATGGCTGCCAAGAACGGTAGTGCGTTCAACATGCCGCTGAGCATGCAGGAATGCAAGGTCGGCGCGTCATCGTTGGGAATGTGCGACACGCCGGAGAAGGTCAGGAACGGAGAATTCCACTTCGGAATAGGTGCACACGACACCGTCGAGGCAACTGCAGCAATGATTGCCGCACGCTCCGAAATACCGTTCAGGACGAAGGGTGCGACATACGCCCCGCTGAGTCTGGCGACGTTCGAACCCGACGTGGTCATTTTCGAGGACATTCCGGAAAGGCTGTACTGGTTCGTGCCGTTGTTCACTGCCGAACTCGGAGGGCGCATCAACTTCAGCACCGCGCCGTTCCAGGCCGCATGTGTCGACACCACGTCGATCCCGATGATGACCGGTAAGCCGAACATGTCGCTCGGATGCTTCGGATGCAGGAAAAGAACGGACATCCAGAAGGACGAACTGCTGATGGGCGTACCGTGGGAACTCATTCCCGGAATGGTGAAGCGTCTTGACAAGTACAAGGACGGAATGCTCACCAAGGCCAAAAGGGACTGAACGAAACAATTTTTTATATTTTCATTTTCATATGCAACATAGTTGCGTGATTACATGAGTGACAATATCGATCCGAAGGACATAGAGATCCTGCGAATGCTCAGAAAGGATTCCAGGACGCCCATGGGTACGATAGGAGATTCCCTGAACATTTCCAAAGCTACCGTCAGCAGAAGGGTGGCAAGGATGGAGGATGAGGGAATGATAACGTCATACTCCATTTCCCTCGATTCCGTGAAGATGGGATTGATGAAATCCATCGTGGCGTTGCAGATAGTCGGCAATCCCGTATCCGTNGTGATAGAGCAGNTGCAGCCNATCACAGAGATACGTCACATCTTCAAATCATTCGGAGACCACCATCTGGTGTGTGAAGTTTACACTCAGAACGTGGACGATCTTTACGAACTCATACAGACGAAATTATTGAAGATGCCCAGTATCCGCAATGTGGAAGTTGATATTCTCGTGGAAAAGATACCGAAGAACATCAATGCCGATCTGGACCTCTACGAGAAACACAATATTATCAAGTAATACGGAATCAGTGAAAACATGCGTCTGGAACGTACTCCTAAGAAATCCGCCGATACAGGAATAAGAACGATCCTCCCGAAAGAGACACTGGACAGGGTCATACCTCTGTTGCCGATAGCGGGAATGGAACCGCTGGAGGACATCACAGGCAAGGACAACATAGGGATTCCCGTATATTCCATATCAAGACCCGGTGCGTCAAAAGGTGCCGTGAGCAACTACAACGGAAAAGGACCTACACCGGAACAGGCGATGGCATCCGCTGTCATGGAAGCAATGGAACGCTACAGTGCGGAACGCCGTGATACTGACGAACTGGTTTATGGAACGTACAAGGAAGCATCATCGGTAGGATTCACTCTGGATCCGGTGGAGATGATCCTTCCGATGCGCATCATGAATTACGTGTACAATGACGAGATCGCATGGGTTCAGGGATACGAGATGTTCCGTGGCGAGGATATATGGGTTCCCGCGAACGCCGTCTTTCATCCGTACTTCAATGACAGCGACATGCAGATATTCAGATACCATACCAACGGAATAGCCGCAGGCAACACGATGGAGGAAGCGATCCTCCATGCGTTGTTGGAACTGGTGGAACGCGACGCATGGTCGATAGCCGAGTTTAACGAATCCGCCAACGCCGACGTAATCGTTGACGACGATTCCGTATGCGGGCAATTGCTGAAGAACTTCAGGGACGGCGGTGTTGAAATTCATTTAAAGGATCTGACGAACGATATCGGCATACCGACGATAGGCGCAGCTGCCGACGACGTGAGAACGAAGGATCCAGAACTTCTGACGATCGGTGTTGGAACTCATTTGAATCCTGAAATTGCCGCAGTACGTGCGATCACTGAGGTCGCTCAATCAAGGACCACTCACAAACACGGTGTGAAAACAAACGCCAAACTGCAGAAGATCAACAACGATATGGGATACGACCGCATCAAAGAGGTCAACAGGATGTGGTATTCCCCCTCCAAGAAGCAGATGAAACTGTCTGAGATGGAGAGATTCGACACAGACTACGTATTGGATGATATAGAGGTTGTTCTCAATAAGTTGGATGAAACGGGATTCGACAAGGTCATCGCGGTCGACCTGACAAGGCCGGAAGTCAATGTTCCCGTGGTAAGGATGATCGTCCCCGGTCTTGAAGTCTACACGATGGACCATGAGAGGGAAGGCCGCAGACTCTATGGAAATTGGAATCCCCAGTGATATTGGACGTTTGTATTTTCATTGACACGTTCGTGTCTATATAAGGGGACTTAACGATAGTAAAAACTTACAACAATTGTTGAGTTTTCTCATTTTTACATACATTTTATATGTAGAAAGCGAGTTACAGGGAGTGCAAGGGGAGCGAGGGCTCTAGTAGTCCTCGGGATAAGAAAAATAAACGGAGGTAACAAATGCCAAAATACGAGGACGTAATAGACTTGTATGACGACCGCGGCAAACGCATCGCTAAAGATGTACCGCTGGAAGCCATCAGTCCGTTGCGCAACAATGCGATCAGGAAACTCGCATCTTTGACCAAGAGAACGGTAGCCGTCAACCTCGCCGGAATCGAAAAGTCACTTAAGACTGGTTCGATGGGTGGAGACGGATGCACAATCAGGGGAAAAGAAATCGATATTCCGCTGGTCGCAAACGCCAACAAGATCGCGAAAGCAGTCAAAGAAATGGTCCAGGTAACCGATGGCGATGGAACTGTCGTTGAGATAAAAGGCGACAAGCTCATTGTGATCGTACCTGAAGAGAGGTTATCCGCAGGTGTGGAATACACCACCGGATTCACAGCAACCGCAGCAGCAGTCACCGAAGCCATCATCGACGAATTCAAAGTTCCGATGTACAAGGCCAACATGGTGAAAGGTGCAGTCTGGGGAAGATACCCGCAGTCTATCACCTTCCTTGGTTCCAACTTGAAATCAATCCTTGAAGTTCCCCAGTTGAACGAAGGAGCAGGTTTCGCACTCAGGAACATCATGTCCAACCACGTCGTTTCACTCGTCGGAAGGAACGCAATGCAGGGTGTAGCCCTCTCAGCGCTCTTCGAACAGATGGGTGCCTTCGAAATGGGTGACGCAATCGGTCCGTTCGAGAGAGGACACCTCCTCGCACTCGCATACGAGGGACTGAACGCAAACAACATGCTGTACTCAATTGTAAAGAAGAACGGAAAGACCGGAACGGTCGGTACCGTTATCGAATCCCTCATGGAGAGGGCAATTGACGATGGCGTCATACGCGTAAAAGAAACACTGCCGTCAGGATACAAAGTGTACACAACCGACGACCTCCCGAAGTGGAACGCATATGCAGCAACCGGAATGGTAGCAGCAACAATGGTCAACGTCGGTGCAGCAAGAGCAGCACAGGGAGTACCTGCAACTGTTCTGTACTACAACGATATCCTCGAGCACGAAACCGGTCTCCCCTCAGTAGATTACGGAAGGGCGATGGGTGTTTGTGTAGGTATGTCATTCTTCTCACACTCCATCTATGGAGGAGGAGGACCTGGTCTGTTCCACGGTAACCACGTCGTTACGAAACACGCCAAGGGAGTACTCATACCCGCAGTGACAGCAGCAAACTGCCTGGATGGCGGAACGCAGACATTCTCTGCAGAAGCAACATCCGGATTGTTCAAAGAAGTATTCGGCAGCATGAAGGAATTCAACACCCCCATGCAGGTCGTTGGCGCGGAGGCCAAGAAAATAAGCAAGAAGGTGTAAAGTTTTGTCACCGAGTAACAAACCCGCTAAACCTACATACGCCGGAAAACCTTTGCCGGAAGTGAGAATATTCACGAACCGTCTGCTTTCTGCGGACACCACCGAAAAGGTTCTTAACGAGCTGATCAAGGTTGATCACATAAGACAGATGAACATTCACGGTCAATTCCTTCCTGAAAAGGTGAAATTGGGCCCCCACACGGGAAAGCCTGTAAATCACCCGGAGAGAAAGGTCATAAAATTCGGAGAGCAGGAGATAGAACTGTCCAACCTCGTTGGACAGATATTTATCGAATTGGATTCCGAAGAAGAGGATGTCATAGACATCGCCGTTGAAGCGATCAAAAAGGCTTGTGACAGCACTATCCTTCACGGATACACGCTGGACGTGGGAAGATACTCGAAATACAAACCAACACTTACTGATTATATGAGGTGCTAAATATGGCTTACAAAAGACAATTCTACCCGGGAAAATCAGTACCTGCAGCTAACAGGCGCAGATACATGGACCCGAAACAGAACCTGAAGAAACTGCGTACAGTCGCAATGGACGACGTAGTTAGGATCATGGGACACAGAAACCCTGGAGAGGAATACAAATCCATCCACCCCCCGATCGAGGAGGGAAAAGAACCTGACTGCCCGATAAGAGCGCTCGTTACGCCGATAAAAGGTGCGAAAGCAGGTGACCGTCTGAGATACATCCAGTTCTCAGACTCCGTCTACTTCGCTCCGATCTCACCCTACCAGAGGGCATGGATGTACTTGTCCAGATTCAGAGGACTCGACACCGGTACACTCTCCGGAAGACAGATCATCGAAATGAGAGAGAGGGATCTGGAAGTACTTGCAAAAGAAATGATCGAGAACGAGACCTTCGACCCGGCACTTACCGGTATCAGAGGAGCAACAGTTCACGGACACGCAGTACGTCTGGACGAGAACGGACTTATGTTCGACGCATGGCAGAGATACGAATGGGACGCAAAGAAGGGCGAAGTGGTCTACGTTAAAGACCAGGTTGCTCTCCCGCTCGACAGGAAGATCTCCGTCGGAAAACCCGCAGCACAGAAGGACCTCGAGAAGAGGACAACAATCTTCAGAGCAGACGGTGTCGACATGAACTCAGACAAAGAGGTCGTTATGTACGGTCTCAGGATCCACAAGCTGAGAACGCTCGGTGGATTCCAGCCCTTCAAAGTGAAGGGGGTGTAATTACATGGCAAAAGATAAGTTGTTCATGGACGCAATGAAGAAGAAGTTCACCGAGGCTCCGACCGAGACTCACACGCACTTCTACAAATTCGGCGGCTGGAAACAGTCCAAGCGCAAACAGGAGTTCGTTAACTCTGCAAACAAGATCGCAAAAGAACGTGGAATCCCCATGATGAACCAGGACATCGGTGTCCCCCTCGGACAGAGGTCCTGGATGCCCTACCAGATGTCACACACTGACATCTTCGTAGAGCCGGATGACCTCCACTGCGTCAACAACCCTGCAATCCAGCAGGCGTGGGATGACATCAGAAGGACCGTCCTCGTCGGACTGGACTCCCCGCACAACACGATCGAGAAGAGGCTTGGAAAAGAAGTCACCCCTGAAACGATCAACGCATACCTCGAGGCAGTTAACCACACAATGCCTGGAGGAGCAGTCGTTCAGGAACACATGGCAGAAATCAACCCTGCACTTGTGTACGACTCATACGTCAAAGTGTTCAGCGGCGACGATGAATTGATAGACGAAATCGACAAGAGATTCGTCATCGACATCAACAAGCTGTTCAGCAAAGACCACGCAGCCCAGCTCAAGAAGGCACTCGGAAAGACCCTGACACAGGCTGTACGTGTTCCGACCATCGTTGGAAGGATCATGGACGGCGGTACGATCTCCAGGCACGCAGCCATGCAGATCTCGATGGCTTTCATCTCCTCCTACAAACTCGCAGCAGGAGAGGCAGCAATCGCAGACTTCGCATACTCTGCAAAGCACCAGTCGATCGAAATGGGAACCATGATGCCGGCAAGACGTGCAAGAGGCCCCAACGAACCCGGAGGAATACCCTTCGGATACATGGCCGACATAGCACAGTCAGACCGTGTGAAGCCGGATGACCCGGGAAGAGGAGCACTCGAATCCGTGGCACTCGGTGCAGCCGTATACGACCAGATCTACCTCGGTGGATACATGTCTGGTGGTGTCGGTTTCACACAGTACGCATCAGCAGCATACACCGACAACATCCTCGAGGACTACGTGTACTACGCAATAGACCTCATAAAGGACAAATACGGTGGATTCTGCAAGGTCGACGCAGGCGATTTCGACAAAGTTGCTAAACTCGGTGACGAAGTCAACTCGTACGCACTCGAAATGTATGAGAGATACCCGGCTGTTATGGAATCCCACTTCGGTGGATCCCAGAGAGCAACGGTAGCAGCAGCAACAACCGGTATCGCCGGTGCAATGGCAACTGGAGTGGCTGACATGGGTGTCAACCTCTGGTACCTGTCAATGCTGCAGCACAAAGAAAGGACTGGACGTCTCGGATTCTACGGTTACGACCTGCAGGATCAGTGCGGTTCATCCAACTCTCTCGCATACAGGTCAGACGAAGGTCTGCCCATGGAACTCAGAGGTCCGAACTACCCCAACTACGCAATGAACGTAGGTCACCTTTCAGGATACACTGGTATCCCGAAGGCAGCCCACGCAGCAAGAGGGGACGCGTTCACACTCTCACCGTTCATACGTGTCGCATTCGCAGACCCGAGCCTTGTGTTCGACTTCGCGAACGTCACGAAAGAAATCGGAAGAGGCGGACTCAGAGAGTTCAAACCTGCCGGTGAGAGAACCGCAGTCATCAGGGTGTAAGCTTTCCGTGGAGCTTGGCGAGATCTACAAGTACATGGCGACGTCAACCGTCGGTAAGGTAATGGACATCAAGGAGACGGATGGTAAGGTTTGGGCATTGCTCGACTTCACCGGACTCTACTACGATGCGAAGTTCCTGACCCCGGCGGACGTGAGCGAGTACAAAGAGGTCCGCTACAAGAACCGTGAGAAAGACTTCGACCTGGAGTCTGTGGAACGTGCCGCAAAAGCAGCCGAGGAAGTGAACATCGAAATGTTCACGCCCTCAGGTGGCGGATAAACCATTTTCTTTTCAATTTTTTTTATTTTCTATTAATAACGAATATTTTCCAATTCGAATCATTTTTATTACAGATAACGATATACAATCATGGTCCAGAGAACGTTGAACTCCATGAGGGGACTTGAACTGGTGACTGCGGACGCCTTCAAGATAGGGATGATCAACGATTTACGTTACGATCCATCCAGATGGAAGATAGCATCCCTTAAACTTAGGACTGAGAAAGGTCTCACGAAAAAGATACCCTCGCTCGGTTCCGGAAGATCGATGGTACAGATGTGCACCAGGGATTTCATCATTAACGATATAATTCTTATGAAAGAAGAGATCGATGACATCGAAGCGTTCATAGAACCTGATTCGGACAATTCACCGACACTCTCCACCCTTGACGGAATGAATGTGGTATCCAAGGACGGCATCGAACTGGGAACGGTGTACGACATCAACGTTGACACGGACATGTGGATGATACCTACGATAAGCGTCAAATTAGACAAGACCGGATTTGAACCGTTAGGTTTGAAGAAAGGATTGTTGTCGAAGACGGTGATATCCATACGCACTGAGTACATCGAGACAACGACAACATTGATAATGCTGAATCAGACCGCAGTGGAACTGAAAGACGATATTGTCGTGGAGTGATCACTTTTCGTTGTACGCCACAAGGATCGATGCTAATTTCGGATCATCTTTCAGACCGTAGTGTTTCTTTATGATTAGGTCGGAGGTTGCAGACGGTGAGCACGATACGACATCGTAACAGCCGTTGTCCGGGTTGAGTTCGGGGAATGAAACAGGTGGCATGACGAATGCTTCCTTTGTCGTTGATGTAAGCCTCGGGAATACAACAAAACCGTCTGAAAGCCAGATAACGTCATCACGCCCTTCGTATTCTTTCGCGGTGTGCGGAAATACTTCGATACCCATGATCAGTCCGTTGTCTCCTTCCAATATGACCGTCGGCTCGGGAGGAGGTCTGAATCTCGGATCCTTTACGATACAAATGACCTTATCTTTCGTCAGAGCCTGATTGAATCCCTCGTTCCTGACACCTATGTCCAAGGTGGATTTGACAGTCGCTTCTTCGGCTTTGAGTTCCTGGAGTACATCGCGCTCGAGATAGAACGCCATTATCACTCCACGCATACCCTTTATGATGTCAATCGGCACCTTTGTATCGGTCATAACAGATGAATCAGGAACAACTTATAAAACACTTGGCGATGGTTTCCCGGACATGACGTTGGAGATGTTGGGAAACAAGGATCCGAAGGTTTTGAAAGCACTTTACGCTTATCGTCGTGAAGTGTTCAAAGATGGTGCGTTGTCACTGCGTGAAAAGGAACTGATCGCAATGGCAATCTCATCAGTAACGAAGTGTGATGTATGTTTCGAATATCATGCGGAAGCCGCGAAAGCGGCAGGTGCGACAGGAGCACAGATACTGGAAGCCCAGGAAGTCGCGATGTACATGACCGGGCCGTCAGCAATGATCGCACCGAAGGCGTTAGACAGAGTCGTTGAATGATCAGACGAACTTCATCGACACTTCTTTCTTAAGACCCAGATCACCCGCTACCTCGCAGGCTTTCACAATAGCGACAGGTACCGGACATGCTGCATGAAGGACGAATTCCGAACATTTCCCAAACAGAACGTTCGTGCTGATGGGTGTTGCAACAGCTTCGAAAAGGTCGATGCTTTTCAAATTCTCGCCGAGTTTCCTGATCGCCGGACATTTGCTTTCGATATCCAGCTCGACAGTCATTCCGTCTTCACATTTCGCTTTGATCGTAGCAGGAAACCTGCATACGCCCGGGTCCAAATTCAGCACAGCATCACTCATCTTCCAACCTCATTCTTATCAGATTGTCCACGCCGGCCATGGACCTTATGTCCACCACGCCGATGGCGGCAATGACACGATTGTCAAGTTCGATAGGCGTTACGATGACCTTAATACCTTTGTACGGCCCAGATGTGGCGACACGTCTGACGGTGGTTCCGATGACGATCACTTCTTCAAGTATCTCTCCGGAATATGCGTTGTCTATGACCGCTCCATGTTCGATCCTTATTCCAAGGTTGTCACGGCTCTTCGCGCAGACCGGAAGCCCACCGACCAGATCATGTATGGCAAACGCAAGTGAAAGGATCTCCTTAGGTGCGCTGCGAGGATTCATGATGTCATTCAATCCCCTTCTGATCCTCAATCCGCCCATGATGTTCAATGCTGCGGTGACCGCACCTAATTCAGCCTTCTCGTACGTGTCGGCGGTGCCGATGACAATTACGTCATCATCTTTGATCTTGAACGTCTTTCTCAATAATGCATCGACGTCATCCGTAACGGGATAGTCGGAACCCGGGAAGATGATACGGCCTTCCGAGCATACAAGTGTCGTTGCTCCGATCGCTCCGGCCTTTATTGCTCCATCTCTTTCTTCACATCCGTACGTGACGTTCTTGGCAAGACGCGGGATGATGACCGCACAGTCCCTCTCCCCGATTGTGAGGTCGCCTATAGCCACCGGGCGCACCTCAAGTTCCATCATCTGCTTGAAATCATCTCCGTTGTCCGTNAGGAGTATTCCATTTTTGTTTATCGTAATGACATCCAGGTCNGAGAACATGTCCAATATTGTCCTTGTGCTTCCTTCGCCGATGTTCAGTTTCGCCGATAACGATTTTCTTCCTAACGGTAGATTCTTGTCTAAGACCATCAGCGCTTTCCATACATGGTAATCTTTGAATTTGGGTATGGGTCCACCCGATCTTCTGAGTTCTGAGGGGAACATATGGATGCACAATACATCCAACGTAATTTAATCTATCTGTGAACGGATTTTACTACATGTTAAGTATATGCCCAGCAATCAATTGTGAATTAACAATAGATAGATTCATTGATATTTTATAACTAAACGGCGCTTATGGTTTTATGACCTCCAAGACAGTGGACCTCTTGGTTATAGAGAACGTATCGAAGAAGTTTGAGAACAGAACAGTTCTGAAGAACGTCAGTGCCAAACTGACCACTGGAGGAAAGCTAGGTCTGATCGGAAAAAGCGCTGCGGGAAAGAGTGTACTTATCCACATGATCCGCGGTAATACGGAATATGCACCGACAGAGGGACGTGTCATTTACAGGGTCAACAGGTGCACGAAGTGCGGAAATCTTGATCTTCCGTACGAGAAGGAACCGTGCACGAGATGCAAATCACCAACGGAGCTGAAAGAGGTCGACTTCTGGGCACTTCCGGAAAGGGATCCGCTCAGACAGGCCGTGAAAGACCGTATCGCCATCATGCTGCAGCGTACATTCGCGCTGTTTGGTGATAAAACAGTAATCGAGAACATCTACGAGGCACTCGGTGACCGCGTGAGCGAGCAGGACCGTGTCAAGAGGGCGATCGAACTCCTTGAATTCGTAAAGATGACGCACAGGACGACCCACATCGCAAGGGATCTCTCCGGCGGAGAGAAACAGAGGATCGTTCTTGCCAGGCAATTAGCTAAGGATCCGTTGTTCTTCCTTGCTGATGAACCTACAGGAACGCTCGATCCAAGAACGGCGCATATTGTACATGATTCACTCGTCAAGATGGTCGAGGAAAGAGGAATGTGCATGATATTCGCATCGCACTGGCCGGAAGCGATAGAGAGCATGGCCGACGATGCGATGTGGCTTGATGGCGGAAATGTGGTAATGCACGACGAACCTTGTAAAGTCACCTCGAAATTCATGGAAGAGTACAAATTCGAAAAGGAGAAGTCAGTTGATACAGGCGAACCGATCATCATCCTCGAAGATGCCAAGAAGCACTTCTTCTCAGTTGTCAGAGGTGTTGTCAAAGCCGTTGACGGCGTAACGTTCGACATCAGGGAAAGGGAGATATTCGCACTCGTCGGACTGTCCGGTGCCGGTAAGACAACGACATCAAGGATGATCGCCGGTATGTCACCATGCACCGGTGGACACGTGAAGATCAAGATCGGTGATGAATACGTTGACATGTCGGACCCCGGACCGACAGGAAAGGGAAGGGCGACACCATACATAGGATTCCTGCACCAGGAGTACACACTGTATCCGTTCGATACCGTTCTTCAGAATCTCACCACGTGCATCGGAATGAAGATGCCTGCGGAACTCGCAAAGGTCAAAGCGATACAAGTTCTTCTGAGTGTGGGATTCCCAGAGGAAAATGTGGAAAATGTGTTGTACGCATACCCAGATTCGTTATCTGTGGGAGAGTGCCAGAGGGTTGCTTTCGCTCAGGTCCTTATCAAAGAGCCGAAGATCATCATACTCGACGAACCTACGGGAACGATGGATCCGATCACCAAGGTCACCGTTGCGAAAGCGGTACTGAGGGCGCGTGAGGAATTCGGATCGACATTCATAGTTGTAAGTCACGATATGGACTTTGTCACCAACTGCTGCGACCGCGGTGTACTGATGGAAGGTGGGAAAGTAAAGGTTATAGGGACACCTGACGATATAGTCACTGCGCTCAACGAAGGCGTAGAGACAAAAGGGTCCAGGTGTGAGAGGAAGTGAAACAGAAAATCGGCAGGCATCTCAGTTTCGTAGAATGTAGAGAGTCTATGGGATTGGGTGCCGGAGGGGCACTCGCGCAGCGTGCCACCATTTCAGAATCAGGACGTGATGTTGTAGCAGTGGCAATGGGCCCGGGACGCAGACATATCACGAAGCCGGTCTGTGAGATCACTTACGCACTGAGAGAGGAAGGCATTGACACATCAGTTCTTGTTGTCAACGCCGGTTCAGGAGTTCCGGCAGACTCTCCGGACATGACCGTATCGACATTCGGTCTCGATACGATAGAGATCGACAGGATGCAGCAGTTCAAGGTTGCATTGATCCATCTGGGGAATGTGCGTAACCATATCATCTACAAAGCCAGACTCATTCTTAGAAACGTGGACATGCCAGCGATAATCGTGTCACAGTGTCCAGTTGACTTCGAGGATTTCGCAACTATCGGAATAAAGACGAGAGTTGTCATGCCACCCGAGGACAAGATCGCCACCAAAGGAGAGATCGTAGAGATCGTGACAGGCGTGATAAGAGGTGTCGGTTGTGCACAGGATAAGCTCGACGAAATCGTGTCTAAAGTACGTTCAATGATGCCCAAGGAGGGTTCTCAATGAAAGTGACCGTCAACGGTTCCGAAAAGGTCCTCAAAACGGGTGCGACACTCAAAGACGCTGTTGTCGGAGAGACATATCATTCCGGTTCAGAGGTATCCATAATCCTTTCGACAGAACGCATAAGGAAGGAATCCAATAATTTCGAGATAGAGACGAAACATGGAACTATGGTCATGCGTCTTGACGACGGCGATGACGGGAAGCTGTGGAGGTCTATGATCGAAAGCGTCAGAGGAACCACGCTCAGATGGGTGACGCACAATATCATCGCTTTCGGATCATTTCCGACGAAGATCAAAGAGAACGATTCGCAAAGGATGTATCGTACGTATGACTGCTTCTTTTCGTTGGGCGGACGCGACAACAACACGACGTACATGATGGTCGCCAGAGAGGATCACAAATGGTCATACAGTGCAGGTCCGGGAAGGATCGGAAGAATAACCCGCGGCCGTCATCTGGTGAAACTGCTGAGAGAAGGCGATTCAATAATCAATATCAGACCGATGGTCTCCGAACACAGTACAGAGAACTCCATAGTGACGTCGGATATGGGCTACAAGCTCGAAGAGGGCATGACCATTGACACTTATGTTAGAATAGAACTCGATCCAAAATCCCCCATGTCATCGGAACATATTCTGGTGACCACTGAGAAGGGGTGCATGTCAATTTCAGACGCATCCGGAAGTTATGCGGCATGTTCGGACAACATGGACATGCCACTTGACGATGAGGACAAGTCCGTGAGAGACATTGGTAACGTTACCGTACGTACGGTCGGTACCGGAGCAGGACGCATATTCATGTACCGCGAGAGACGGCAGATGATCCCGTTCCACAACAATGCCGGAAAGATAACGCATGGGATGAGGATAGCATCGATGGCGTCTGAAGGTCAGACGGTCACTGTTGAAACCGTACCGAAAAGAGTGATCGCGATAGGTATGACCCAGGCAGAGGGAGCAAAGCTCCTAAAAGCCGCGGGAGTGAAGCAGATTCGGACCGGCGACACATCGGATGACGCCATCATCGTCGAGCAGGAGCCGGAGATGACCATGGAAGCGATCAAGAACGGCGAGACGGAGACGTTCGGTGTTCAGAAGGACGGGATATTCAGGATATCACTGAACAGGAAGAAGGCTCCGGAGGATTGTCATTATTTTGAGATAATGACAGGATTGAATCACAAATCCATAGGAACACTGAAAGTACATTTCACCTACAAGGACATGCAGTTCGTATCATTCGAGGGAAGCAATTCCAGAGGAAAGTCGCTTTATCCCCAGGATGAATTCAAAAAGTGCAAGAAAGGCGATCTGGGATTGACCAATCAGGCGGGATCATATCCGGGACTGATAGGCATCAGGCTCGCGGACAGCAATGAATACGGACCTACTGCCGAAGAACCGTATGCAACGAACATCTTTGGACGTCTGGAGGACGATCTGGGGAAATTCATGGACGGGCAGAAGAATGGAAACATCGTTTACGTAACGGAGATGAAACTATGAGCGAAGAAAGGGAAACAAGATTGATACTGATATCTCCGAATTCTGACATAACTCCGGATCAGGTCGTGAGAACAATCCATTCACTCGGTAAACGTGTGACGGTCAAGGAAACATGTTACGGTGCGGTCGTTGAAGGCCACAGGGACGATGTGCGTTACGCAGTGGGAAAGATACGCGAACTTGAACCGAACGCGATATTCTCCAAAGTGCGTGCATTCCATGCAGGCGATCCGAGAAGATGCAGAGCTCATCACGGCTCACGTCCGGGATTCGCACAGTTGGAACAGGAATGGGCCGATCTCGGGAAGATCGAGCACGGACTGAAGTGCGCGGAACGCGGCGAGAAAGCTTCCGAACCAGTCAAAAAGGAACAACTTCCAGTTAAGGATTTCAAAAAGATTTGCGAGGTATTGTGATGAAGATATTCATAGATCCGCCGAACAGCCTGATACTGTTCGACCTGGTGGAAAGGTTCGGACACGAACCGTTGAGCACAATGGCGGCGTTGCAGGAGAAAGTTGACAATCTGGAGATTGACATGCCCCCGATGAACGTAACGCTGGATGATGTGGTCAAAGGACTGAAGTACGCCGGAATAGAAGTTCCGTCGGGAGTACGCGGGCGTTTGGCCATATGGGGTCCGATGATCGACATTGCCGATGCAGCGGTCATCATGGAGGATGCACCGTTCAGTTTCGGATGCGTTGGTTGTGAAAGGACAAACATAATGGTAAGGTATCTTCTGAAAAGACGCAACATACCGATCCTGAACGTAAACTATCCGAACAATGAGGAGGAAGCCAAAGACTTCGTTATCAGGACGAAGGAATTCCTGGAGGGACTGAAATGATAAAGATCGCACAGATATCATGCGGTACGGAATACAGCAGTGTTCAGTACGAGATCGAAAAGGCAGCAAGAAGCGTTGGTGCGAAGGTTGTTTATCCCGATGTATCAGCAGCGGATATCGCAAAGGCCGTGGAACGTTTCGGTTTCAACCCGCGTTCACCGCAGTTGAAGCTGATGATCGCACGCGCTGTACAACTGGCTGACGGATTGTATGATGCTGACGCGGTTTTCATAACAACATGTTTCAGATGTGCAGAAGGCGCACTGGTGAGGAATGAACTGAGAAGGTTCATTCAGGAGAACACGAGACTTCCTGTTGTTACATATTCATTCACGGAGAGATTGAAGGCCTCACAACTTCTGACAAGAATGGAAGCGCTTGTCACCATAGTCTCAAGGAAAGAACTTCTGGCAAGAGAGAGGCAGACCGGAATATCAGCGGGACTTGATTCAGGATCAAGCACAACAAAAGCAGTGATAATGATAGACAACAAGATCGTCGGGAAGGATTGGACCCCGACCGGAAATGTTGTGGAATCCGCAAAGATCGTTTTAGAGAATGCGATGAAGGAAGCTGGAATCTCGTTTGACCAGATAGAGGGAATGGGAACGACCGGATACGGACGTTTCACGCTTGGAAAACATTACAACGCAAAGATTGTCCAGGAAGAACTGACGGTCAACTCCAAAGGTGCTGTCTGGCTTGCCAACCACCAGCGCGGCGAAGCGACCATTCTGGACATCGGAGGAATGGATAACAAAGCCATCACCGTAAGGGACGGAGTTCCGGACAATTTCACCATGGGTGGAATATGCGCAGGAGCATCAGGAAGATTCCTGGAAATGACCGCAAAAAGAATGAAGATCGAAGTGACGGAGTTAGGTGCGTTAGCGGACAAGGGAGATTGGCGCAATGCGAAAATGAACTCCTACTGTTCAGTGTTTGGAATACAGGATCTCGTGACAACGTTGGGTGATGGAAAAACATTCGAAGATGTTGCAGCGGCAGCCTGTCATTCAGTGGCCGAACAGGTCTACGAACAACAGTTGCAGGAAATTGATGTAAGACTACCGATCATCCAGGTCGGCGGTACGTCGCTGGTATCCGGTTTAGTGAAGGCTGTCGGAGAAGTACTTGGATCGAAACCGATCGTTCCACCGAACTCACAGTATATCGGCGCGGTAGGCGGGGCGATATTGAGCTCAGGATATCTCGGAGAAATGTAAATGGAAGTCAACATCACTGGACCGGACCAATATGCGAACAATGCGTACAGAGACCTGTTCAATGTGATAATGGGGGATATCGGAAAAGCACAGATGATCGCTCGTGCCGAGTTGGTTCTGAAACCTGAAGTTCCGCTGTTTATTTTCTCGATAAGATTGAACAACGCACCGGAAAGCCTTACTCTGAAAGACGCTGCAAGTGTCCGTTCCGAGGGGGAAACCGTTCACATAACAATATCAGATGAACGGTACGCACCATCAATACTGGCACATCTCTGGGACAGATACGGAAGGGACAATGTGGACCAGAGCACAAGGTTCGACATGTCAGTACAGTACGCAGACCCCGATGAGATATCGGAGATCGAGATTACTTCAGGGGAAACCGTTCTGAAGGATATGATCGGAGCGATATGGAGATCGATGCCCGAGGGTATCAAGGCAAGGCACAATTTTACTGACGGTAACGTGATAACAATACTTGCGACCGAAGAGATAATCCAACAGGAAATGAAGGATGAGGCGTTCGCAGTTCACAAGAAAATGACGGAGGCATCAGATGTTTGAAGTCCTGATGTACGACGGCGGAGTGTACCGTTCCAATGAATTGATGGAATTGATCGAAGACGTCGGTGGTGCGGTGATACAGTCGACACGCAGCGCTCAGATGCTGACGGTGACGATGACCGTACCCAGAGAAGATCGTCCGGCGGTAGAGAAACTCTGCAGGGACATCGGCGGCGTCGTGAAAGAGGTTCCTTTGGCAGGAACGGAAATAGCTGTGGTCGGTCCGACACTGGGAAGACATCACATGCCGCACCCGATATGCGACATTGCGGAACAACTGCGTCAGTACGGATCAATCACAGTCGTAATGGGATTGGCAAGAGGTCGCGGTAAAGCAACATCTCAGATATCCATGGCCGAGATCGGAATAATCGAGGAATACGACGCAGCGATATTCGTCATGGGTAATTTTAAATCATGTGTTGAGGCAAAAAGACACCTTTTCGATAATGTTGACGTTCCAGTGGTACTGGTGACGGGGCCGAAACCCGACGGCCTGGATGAATACTGTGAAGCGATTATCCACGGCGTGGGAAGAAGGGCGGAGAGGATGAGGGTCGCAGAAGACCGTCAGAAACTCGTTGAGATCGCGGACAGGGTGAATGATGTTCTCACAGAGAAGAAGAAAATGTTGGAAGAGGATCCATTATTCATTCACCCCGCGGAAGTCAAGAAGCTTCTCGAGGAATACGAACCGATAAGGGACAGCCTCAGACCCGCACCCATCGTTCTCCACCTTGACGGACTGAGATTGAAGATACCGTTGAAGGAGAATTATGACAATATCTACAACCTGGATGTATACGGCCGTAAGCTCGGGGACGTGTCAAGGATCACATCATCGAAAATAAGCGACAGTAGTATCCTGATCAAAATCATGACCATATCCGAGGTCGAGGACAGGGACAAGGCGAAGAAATGAGGCGCGGTGCGTACGCATTGTTCCTGAAATTCGATGAGACCGTTGAAATAAAAGTGGGCGCACTCGGTCAGCTTACATTCGAAAAAGGCGAGTATTGTTACATAGGAAGCGCCCTGAATGGGTTGGATCAGAGACTCAGAAGGCATTTTTCTAAGGAAAAGAAGGTGCACTGGCACATCGATCATTTGACGATGGTCGCTGATTCAATGTATGCGTTTCTCACCGAAGATGTGAAAGAATGCGATATCCGTCGTCTAGCGGAGCAATGTGGAATGGTCCCGGCGACCAAAGGATTCGGATGTTCTGACTGCAAATGCGACACGCACCTGCTACGTTCGGGAAATGAGGAAAAGATGAAATTGATACGCTCTGTATGCCTCATTCCATTTGAAACATAGTCTCGCGCCCACGTTTTAATCAAAAGGCTTATTATACCGTAATCTGCTTGTCGGTCCAGTCACTCGAGTGGAGGACATATTATGAAAGAAGACAAGTTGTCGCGCGCATTATCGCAGAAAATTTTGAACAGCCTTGAAGATGCAATCGGTAAGGAGAACGTATCCTCCGGTGAAATGGAAAGGCTTCTTTACAGCCACGATCTCGCACCTCTTCCAAAGGAAGCAGGAATGGGATTCAAGAACATCCCCGACGTCGTCGTAAGACCGAAGTCAGTGAAGGATGTGGCAAAGATCGTCAGGATAGCGTACAAATCCGGTGTTGCAATAACGCCCCGCGGAGCATCCACATGGGGTCTCGGCGGATGCATGCCCATCGCAGCCGGAATCGTGATGGACCTCTCAAGCGGTCTGAATGAAGTCATGGAGATCGATGAGGTCAACATGGTCGTCAAGGTCGGTGCGGGATGCACATGGAACAAGGCGATCGAAGAAGTCGGTAAGAAGGGATACATCATACCCTCATACCCCTCAAGCTTCCCCGCAGCAACGGTCGGCGGATGGATATCCACCGGCGGTATCGGTGTGGGCGGATACAAATACGGTCCGGCACGCCACAACATCATGAACATGGAAGTCGTCGCTGCTGACGGAACTGTTATGCAGACCGGTTACGACAAGATCGCGAATAACATGTCAGGATACGACCTGAACCAGTTGTTCTCCGGTGCAGAAGGAACACTCGGAATCATCGCAACCGTTACGTTAAGGATACACCCGATGGGTATAATCAAACCGATCGCATTCGACTTCGACCAGCTGAAGGATATGGCCGAGCCGATTAAGGAGATCGTAAGGCATCCGAGTCTGAAACCGTACCACATGACATGGGCGGACCACTATCACTTTGAGAACCAGAGGAAAGCAGGCGTTCACGCACCAGATGTGAAGAACCTTTTCGTCGTAACACTCCAGGGCAGCGAGGATTTCGTCGCACTCGAGGAGAAGGCTGTTGAAGAAATAGTCTCGAAATACGGCGGAAGAAGGGTCGATGACAAGATCGCTGAAGCAGAATGGGGAGAGCGCTGCTACGAATTCAGGGCAAGGAAGGTCGGCGCAGGTTCGATCCCGGCTGAAGTGGTTGTCTCAGTGGACAACTGGGGCGCATTCGTGGACGAGTGTTACCTCGGATTCAAGAACATGAAGATGGATGCAGGCGGTGTCATCGGACAGATCGCTGACCGCAGCACAGCATTGTTCATGCCGTACTACTTCATGGACACGGAGTCACTTCTGGGAATGACCGGATTCGCATACAACTTCTACATGGGTGATGTTGCATTGACATATGGTGGCCGTTCACTCGGTCTCGGTGTGTTCTTTGCATTCAACCTTGACGTCATCCACGACAAAGGCTCAGTGGAATTCATGAGAATGCTCAAGACTGCCATTGACCCGCACGATATCGCAAACCCGGGACACCTGGTCTGCGGAAAGACACGCTTCGGAATAAACATGAGCACGAAACTCATGGGCATCGGCGGTGCGGTCATAAAGGCGGCCAAGAAGACACTCTCTGTGGATTCCCAGTTCGCAGACTCGAAGAAGAGATTCTACTTCGATGTCATGGAAGAACACAAGGAAGAGTCCAGAGAAGTCAAGTACTAAACCCATTAACCCTTTCAGGGCCTTCGGGCCCTTTTCATTTCATTTTTTGAATCAAGGTTCGATATCTGCGATCGTATTGATTATCTCAATATTTTGATCCAACGCCTTCCAATCTTCCTTGGTGTATCCGCCTGTCAATACGCCAATGAATCCTGCGCCAGATGACTTTGCGCAAAGGTAATCGTAGCTGTGGTCTCCGATGTAAATAATGTCTTTCACATTTTCACCGATGGCATCGGCGAAATGTATCAGGGCTTCAGGAGCAGGTTTCGCTTCCCTTTCGGAATGGTCGTCCCTGCAGACCAAAGCATCTAAAAACTCGTATGTGCCAGTCAGTTTAAGAACGTATTCCGCGTACTTTCTGCTGCCTCTTGTCAGAACGCCCACTTTGTATCCTTTTTTCTTAAGGTCCTTCAGAAGTTTCATCGCTCCCGGAAACGGTCTCGCAAGGTCTGCATTCTCCATTTCTATCTCTATGGCCTGTTCACGAAGGCGTATCTGAATTTCGTAGATCTCTTCCATTCTGCCTGCTTTGGCAAGGAATTTGATGCCTGTGTCAAGGTTGAATTTGGACCCCTGAGTTCTATCAATGAATTCTTCCGGAACTCCGACACGTACCATTTCATCGAACAGCAGATTGGACATTTTTACCAAATCAAGTTTGGTGTTCAGAAGTGTCCCGTCCATATCGAAACCGACGGCCTTGTATCCGGATATCATATCTCGGGCGATGTCATTAAAATAAATAAAATGTGGGAAAGGTATCAGGTGAGGGTAGTAGACCCCCTTCTGTTTCAGGCAGCATTCAACTAATGCACCCAACCCGCCGGTCATTGGGCAATCATCCCGGCTGTGCGGGCTTGCTCCGATGGGGAGTCGCCGTTTCACCAAATCCTCGGGAATGTCACTGGCGTACAGATCATCCTTGTTACCGAGACTGTGTCGTTTCTGAGCCCTTGCCCGAGCTCTCGCCCGGCCGGATTTCCCGGCCCATCTGCCCTGTGGAGGAGGGATCTTCCTCAGCTGGACTTAACCTACCGTCGGCTGCCCTCCCTCTCCTGATAAAACAACATTGATGCAGTAATATTAATCATTGACCCCAAAAACGAACATATCCGTAATAGCAATATTTCGTCCTGTAACGACAAAGCTTATTTACTGAATCTCTATCAACGTTCTGGAACTGTGCGGGGGTAGTCAAGCCTGGCCAACGGCGCAAGGTTGAGGGCCTTGTCCTTCAGTGGTTCGTGGGTTCAAATCCCATCTCCCGCACTCATTTCTTTTTCTATCCGTATTTCAGTGACTTTCTCTACCAACGGATATATACATATTCCCCGATTTTTGAGTGAGGAATAAAATGCCGGAATTTGCGAACCCATACCAGGGTAATGTAAAGAAGATGACAGATGCAGAATTGGCCCAGGCGATAAGACTGGACATTGCAAGCGAACTCGAGGCAATGTTCCTTTACGATGCGCACTCCATGGCTACAGATAACCCACTTGCGAAAGCGGTTCTCGCGGACATAAGGGATGAGGAGATGCAGCACATGGGCGAGCTGCTCGAACTGATGAAACACCTCGATCCGAAGCAGGCGGAACTGTTAGAGGACGGGTCCGAAGAAGTCAAGGAAATGATCGAGAAGATCAAAAAGAAGAAGTAAACCCCTATTCTTAGCAATTTTTCTTATCCTTTTTTATGTAGTTTTTTTATATTTTAATGTCCCTCATGAGCAAGGGGAGTTTAGTGCAAACAATAGAGATGTCAGGTTACAAACTGGAAGGCCCGTACAAGATCGAAGGGGACAACCGTCTCCCGACGTCGAGCGGAATCTACATGGTTCTTACGAAAACCGACGATTCGAGACTCAGGGGCATTTACATCGCAGAAGCGGGAAATGTGAAGAAACACGTATTCGAAAATCCCAACGTCGAATGCTGGAAGAAGAATCAGCTCAATGGAATCTCCATATGGATCCACTCTACGGTCGGAGAGTCCAAGGAAGAAAGGGAAGCGGCCCTCTTTGAATTAAGAGAAGACCGCCACTACAAAATGCCCTGCAGAGATTAACGGCTGCAGAGCTTTACAACCTTTTCAGTGAATTCTGTTGTATTAAGAGTTCCACCCAGGTCTGCGGTCATTCCGCCCTGGGAAAGGACCTTTTGCACAGAATTTTTGATTTTCAGTCCTTCCTTCTCCATACCTATGGTTTTCAGTAGCATGTATCCTGAAAGTATTGACGATACCGGGTTGACAACGTTCTTGCCGGCAAGTTCCATCAATGCTCCGTGCATCGGTTCGAAAATACATGTTTTGTCGCCGATGCTTCCCGATGGCATAACGTGCCTTCCACCTGCCATCGTGGACATGATGTTGAATATGATGTCGCTGTGGAATGTTGTTCCGAGCATGACGTCGTAATCGCCCGGCCTCCTGATCAGATTGATGATGGCTTCGTCTATCATCTCGTCGCTCGCTGTCATTTTGGAACCTTCCACGGATTCATAGAATGTTTTGAGAACAAGCTCTCCTGATTTTTTGTAAAGGTCTTGTCTGTGAACGCATGTGATCTTCTTTCTCTTGTGTTCTTCGGAAACACGTCTGGCTATTTTGCAGACCCTGCTGAATTCCAAGAGTTCGATACGTTCTGTTGTCGTTACTCCATCAAGATCTTCACTCTCTTTGAGGTTTGACGAACCTTCGTCGTTATCCCTGACAAGTATGAGATCGATTCCCGGCGTTCCGAGTCCGGGAGCTATTGTGAATATGTGACGCACATCAGCGTATAATTCCAATTGCTTTCTTAATGTGACAATCGGATTTCTGTATGTTTTGTCACTCTCTGGATGTGTTACCGCACCGAACAGAATGGCGTCGGCACGGTCGATCTTATCCAACGTTTCACGTGGAAGATATTCCTCACGCTGTTCGAACGAGCTCATTCCTATATCGGCGTCAACGAAGTCAAGATCGTCAGATACGGCTCTCATGACCGCAACGGTCGCCCTGGTGACCTCCGGACCGACACCGTCCCCTCCGAGTACAACGATCTTCTTCCTGTCCATTCTATGACCTCAAAGACGGTTGACTAGTCCTGCAACAATAATCGGAAGTGAAATGGTAGCATCGCCTTCTACCGTTACGGTATCGGCATCTTCCTTGACCTTTCCCCATGAGACCGCTTCTCTGACCTGTGCACCCGACAGCGAACCGTCGAATTCCTGTGCGGTTGTCAGGTATATCGCGTAATCAAGACCGCCTCTGAACTGGTTCCACCATATGACGTGGTGTTTGGATATTCCGCCACCTATGATTATTGCACCAGTTTCCTTGGCCTTGTTCGTCAGTGAGTTGAGTTCCTGTTCGTCCTTGAACAAGTCAATTCTAAGATCTCTGTGCATCTGATAGTACATCCACAATTGGCACCCGAAAGATCCGTCGGTTATACCAGGAACGAATATCGGCACCTTCATTTTGTGACACCAGTGGAGAAGACTGTTCTCATCGTCGATACGTGCGCCGACGGCGTCTATTATCTCATACGTTGCAAGGGATTTCGTTTCCGCGAATATTTCCTCGAACATAGGCGCGAGCTTCTCCTCAAGAACTTCACCATAACACTCATCTGGCACTAGCACATTTCCCAGGCGGCTGATGCCTTCGTGCCTGAGCTGTGCGTCATCCATCATGAAGTCTCCGTGATAGTATGATTTCCATGTCCTTGACAGATCGTGGTCAAGGGTTCCGCACGTCGTAATGATGATGTCGACCATGCCTTTCTTCACCATGTCGACGATGACTCCACGTGTACCGGTGGAGATGATGCATGCCGGAAAACTCAGGAAACGTAAGCATTTCTTGCTCTTCACCATTTTCTCTGCGACATCCGTTGCATCAGCAAGTTTCTTGGCTGTGAATCCTCCGGATGATTTCATCTCTTTGAGGAGTTCGTCTACGCCCATGCCCTTCTTTACCCTGATATCCTTGACTGGAATAAGATCGGTCATACAATTCACTGAGCCCAGTTAATCCCATCAATATAAAAAAGGATTGGCTCACTTTTTCTGTTTTATTGTGTGCATGACCTTCTTGGCGGTTTTGAGTTTGCCCTTCTCGGAACCGTAGAATGAATCCAACATCTCAGATTGAAGTTCGGTCTTTTCTTCAGAATAAGGCATCCACCACGGATCCCTTCTGTATTTTGCCTCATCCACATGGATGTGGTATGCGAACATCATGTCCTCGAAACCATGTATGCTGTGAGTGACACCAAAACCACTCTTCTTCCGTCCGCCCCACGGTGTTGCGGGAAGTCCGAATGTATATGATGTGTTGTTGACGTTTATCGTTCCGCTGTCTAAACGGGATGCGATACGACGACCCCTTGCAATATCGCTGGACCAGACGGAACCGCCAAGTGCATATTCCGTTGAACAGGCCATTTCGACTGCTTCGTCCTCTGTCTTGAATCTGAATAACGTGACAATCGGCCCGAAGATCTCCTCGGATACGACGGATGAGGAATGAGGAAGATCTACGGTGACCGTCGGTTCAAAGAAACATCCCTCCAGTCCCGGGGTCTTTCTCCCTCCGGTGAGAATCTTTCCGCCGTCGTTGATTATTCTTCCGCACATTTCCGACATCTTGTTCATTTCACATTCATTTATCATCGGCCCGACAGAGACATCTGGATCATTCCATCCGTCACCCTGCTTCAATGTTTTTACCGATGAGACGTATGATTCAACGAACTGATCGAATACCGACTCATGAATGTAGATGCGTTTGATTCCAACGCAGACCTGACCGGAGTTCACGAATGAGCCCCATACCGCTCCCGATACGGTTCTTTCCATATCTGCGTCGTCCAACACGATCATGGCATCCTTGCCACCGAGTTCAAGAACAACAGGGGTGAGTTTTTCCGCCGCGGTTCTCATAATCTCCTTTCCGGTAGATGTTCCGCCGGTGAACACGATCTTGTCAACATCAGCGGATGCAAGGGCATGCCCTACACCCGGCCCTGATACGGCCGTTACCAATCCGTCCGGGAATCCTGCCTTTTTGAACATTGTTTCAATGAGATGTCCGCTCAACGGCGTCTCCGATGAGGGTTTCAGAACAACCCCGTTTCCTGCCGCAACTGCTGTCACGACTTCTGTGAATGGTATCGAGAACGGGAAGTTGTATGGTGAGATGACCGCAATGACTCCGAGCGGCTTGTATTCCACGAACGACGATCTTTTCAAGAATGATGCCAGTAATTTTGCAGAACCTTGGTGTATCTTTCTGACGTATTGGAAATCGACAACCCAGTTTTCGCATTCCCTCGTCATTGCCGCGGATGCCAGAACCTCTGTGTTGAATGCATCCGCTTTTGGTTTCCCGGTTTCGGAATGAACGGTCTTTGCAATTTCCTCGGCATTCTCCACCAATACAAGGCGGAGTTTTTTCAGGAATTCCTT
>JGI994J12354_10000334_pt1 | contig 46635 bp, 59 predicted proteins | sample IntmicLarv3ML3BL_FD_12354 | JGI IMG/M metagenome (IMG submission 12354) | reverse complement strand
GGCAAAAATGCAATATCTACATTAAAAGAAACCCACAAAAATGGAGGTTTCTCTTACATCTGGAATTTATTTTTCTCTTTAGATTTTACTTTTACAAATACCGTTCATATAAAACAATTTAGTATAATCTTATTTTAACTATAATAATTTTCCTATATATTATTCGTAGAAACCTAATATGTACCCAAAATCGCTGTAATTACTGATAAATCAACACTTGAAATTTAGTAAAAGACAAACAAAAAGCATATAAAATCCTGCAAACAGAATGGTTTGCAGGATTCATTTTTTATAAACTTACTTCTTTTTCTTTACCAATGTTGAGTAGACAAGTGCCTTATGGCACAAACCCAATCTCACAAATTATTCACTTTTCCCCATAATTCTAGTCACTTCTTTTATCAATATTTATTTATTTTTTAAATATTACCTTATTTTAGCTATAACATTTATTATTAAAACTCTGCTAACTGCTCATAAAGGCTAAATTGTTTTTTATTATTTTATAAAAAACATAAATATATAATAAATAACTGGTGCTATAAATAATGCACTATCTATTCTATCTAATATCCCACCATGCCCGTGGCATAAAATTCCCAAAATCTTTTATTTGAGTTTTTCTTTTAATACCCGATGCTACCAGATCTCCTAATTGTCCTAATATTGCAATTACTAGTCCCATTGTTCCCATAATTAAATAATTAAGTTGAAAATCAAAATAATTATTAAGTACCATTGAATATAATACAAAAGATATTATTCCCCCTAATAAACCTCCAATAGCACCCTCTACTGATTTTTTCGGACTTATATTCAGACATAATTTATACTTACCAAAATTAGATCCAATTATATGAGCAAACATATCTGTTATTGCAGATCCAAAAATAATAAACCATATAATATGTTGTCCTATATCTCTATTATCAAAACTAATGTAAAAAGTCTTTAAAATAAATGATAACAAAAAAACTATGTATAATATAATAAATGCTGATATACCTATATTTCTATAAGTTGTTTCTGATTTTGTAAAAATATAATTACTAAGACATACTAATACGAATAAAAGAACAAATCCAATAATTATAGAATTTACAATATCTTGACTTAGTAAACCAATAGGCAATAATATGAAACAGGCTAAATAACAACATATTTTTATTGGTCTATATCCTATGTTTTCAATTGCTTTAATTAGCTCATGTGTTGCTCCGAATGGCTAATAAGGTTATTAAAATATTAACTACAAACTTAGGAAAAAAAACAATTACAGTTATTAAAATAGTAGAGGCAATTAAGCCAGATATAACTCTCTTCATTTAGAAATTCCTATCCTTTCTCCAATTTTCACACTTGTTTCAATTGATTTTTTACTATTTTCTAAAATGTATTCATCTATTATTACTGTATCTTTTTTTAATAACAAACAAATAGTTGAGCCACCATATTTGAATAATCCTTTTTGCTCTCCTCTTTTAAATTCATACTCTTGGTGATAATTAGTTATTTTACCAACTAATAATGCACCTACCTCAACTTGTATAACATTACCAAAATTTTCCGTTTCTAAAACAGTATATTCTCTACAATTTGTTTGATATACTTTATATAAATCTAACGATATTGGTCTAACTGTATGCAATTTTCCGATTTATAAATATATTATTATTTTTTATTCCATTATCTATATAGCAATATCTATGATAATTCTTAATACCTAACCTAAATATTAAGCAATATCCATTCTCAAATTCTTTTGCTAGACTATCATTATTTATTAGATTTGAAACACTATACTTAGAGTTTTTTATTTCAAACACACTCTTACTACCTATTTTGTATACCATTAACTCTGCATCACATGGACTTATAAAAGTCTTTATATTAGAGTTAATATTTATTTTTGCTTTTTCTCTTGTAAAGAAATCATTAAATGATTTATATATTTTTTGTTCATATTCTGACATATCTATATTGTTTTTTACTATTGTTTTTTTAATGAAAATCTTAGATAATCTTGTGTTCAAAAAAACACCTACACATTTTGAAGCAAATGGGTTTACCAATATTTTTAATAACAACCTACCTAAGAATGTTTTATATAAAAATTTTAAAAGTTTCAATTCTTCTTTTTTCATCTATCTACCAAATATCACTAACAATGATAATACTACAATACCAAATACTATCATTATGATAAGTTCTTTCATTTGAAGTTTCTTTATTTCAAACTTTGATATGAACAATATGCTAACTAATAGCATCATACTCGCAAATACATATCCTTGGACATTTTTAAAAAAGATATTACTTACTAAATATACAAATGGAAATATAATCGCTGATGGTGGCACAGGCAATCCAGTACACATTATTTGATCCTCATTTGTTCTATCTTGTCGTTCTTCTTCCATTACATTAAAATATGCTAACCTAATTAGTGCTGCCAAAATATATAATACCACAATAGGAATTAAATAAAGTTTGTCCATTCCTAAATTATAACCTATCATAGCTGGTAGAACTCCAAAACATATAAAATCACTTAGAGAATCAATTTGTATTCCAAACCTTTTCTCTTGTTTATTTCTTTTTCTTGTTTTAGCAATCTTTCCATCAAACATATCACATACTCCTGTCAGCATTAGGAATACAATTGCTTGTATTATATTTCCATTAAAACTACTTAAAATTCCTAGAACTCCAAATATCATCCCTATATATGTAACTATAACAGTATAATTATAAAAACCTATTAACATATTTAACACTCCTTCTACAATCTTCTTTTCTTTGCATCATATTTTTTTGATATTTTCTTAAAAAACAATCTATAAAATGTTTCTTTTAATGAATATATACTTTTAAAAAACTTTTCTCTAAATTTTGTTTTGTCAAAATAATGGTCATCATCATAATGAAAGTCTGTATTAAGTTCTCCTTCAAAAAATAGATACTTTTCACTCAAAAGTATATCAAAGTCCTTTGGCAAATATTTATAATATGGCTTTTTTAGTTCGAATTCTTTTACTTTCTCTAAAATCTGAGCCACAAACCCACAACAGTTTTGTGTTTTATGCACATGAAAACCTTTTAATATTGTAAGTGTAGCCATAGATAAATAATTAAATAACAATGTGTCATCATTCTTTGCTACTTTTATATACTTCTCTATCTCTATATATTCTTCATCACTTATTGGTATTTTAAATATTTTACAAGTTAATTTAATTCCTTCTTTTGATGCTAAATGACTTCTATATTCTTTCGCAAATCCAGAGATTAGTGCTGCATCATTTCTTAATCTTGAAAATGAGTAAAAAACTTCTAATTTATCATCTAAACTAACTGTTACATGAGAATATGGATATTTAGTTAATCCTCTTGCAATTTTTGCTACAAAAGTTTCTGATCTTGGTAAAACTACATATAAATTTTTCATTTTTTCTTTACTAACAAAGAGAAGAAATCCCTCTTTAGTTTCCCCCAATCTAAAAAGTCATATATACCCTGTCTCTTTGCTAATTTTAATAATTTTAATACTAAAATATAATAATTTAGATAAAATCTTTTTATACTTAACTTAGTCGGTTTTGTAACCAAATGTACATAATCCCACTGGGTTAAATCATTTGTAATTAATTTATTCTCATATTCTTTATATAATTCTGATCCGTGGAAGTGGAGTAAATATTGATAATGCTACATGCTTTAAGCCAACATTTTTTATCCAAGAATACATGTACTTAAAATCTTTTTTTGTAAAGTCTAAATCTATAATCATCATTCCCATACAATTTAAGTCAATAGCATTTAAGAACCTAATACACTCTTCATTTTGTTTTATACCAGTTCCTTTGTTATATGAATCTAAATAGTTATCTGATATTGACTCTAATCCAACTAATACATAGTATAATCCAATTTCTTTTAGTTCTTTTACTAGCTCTTTATTTTTTATAATAAAGTCTGTTCTTCCATAACATACATAGTTTTTCTTGATATTTTCTTTTTTTACTAATGATATAAATTCTTTTAGTCTTTCTTTATTAAACATAAAATCATCATCTACAAAATAAATATTATTTGTTTCTAAGCTTTTAATCTCTTCCACTACTTTTTTAATATCTCTTGCTACATATTTACCACAGTTAAGAGATGTTCTATAACAAAATTTACAATTATATGGACATGAATAAGATGTTCTAACTTGTGCAATTTTTGTTAATTCTAAATATCTAAATTCGTCAATATTTTTATAAAAATATGTTCTATCTGTCAGCTCTAAATTATTTATATTGAAAGACTCTATTTTATTTTCTATCCATTCATCCTCTTCATTTTTATAACATAATCCATTTAATGTACTCAAATTAACATTCATACCACTTAAAAAGTCTGTTATCTTTACAATTACATCTGGATCATAAGATCTAGCAATATAATCTACTGTATCAGAGTAAAGATTTTTATAATTATGTTCTGCATATACTCCACCTATTATAGTTTTAATATTCTTATTGTATTTTTTTATTTTTGAGTTGTACTCTTGCAAAAATGGAACTTGTTTTACAATTCCATTTGTATAAGTAATACTTGGATTAAATGTTTCTAATATATTTTCCAAAGTAATTCCTTTTGGTCTAATTGCATCATATATTTCAACATTATAATTATTGTTTTTTAATGCTGTATAAATTACTTCTATTTCTAATGGCTCATCATCAATGATACCTTTCCAATCAAATCTACCTCTTGTTTCCTCTGGATTAATTAGCAAAATTCTTTCTTGTTTCACTTTTTTCCCTCTCTTCTTCTATCAGTTTCATATAGGCTATCTTACCAACTAAAGTCTTAGGTAACTCTTTTCTAAATTCAATTTCATAAGGTAATGAATATTTGGCTAGATTTTTTTCACAACACTTATATATACTTTGTTTTAATTCTTCGCTTTCTTCTATTCCATCTTTTAGTATTACAAAAGCCTTTGCAACTTCCTTTTTATATTGATGTTCTATACCTATTACTGTTGACATCAATACGCTTTCGTGACTATCTATTATATTTTCAATATTTTGTGGATAAATATTATACCCAGATGAAATAATTATTCTTTTTAGTCTTTGTTTAAAATACACAAAACCATCTTCATCCATATATCCAGCATCTCCTGTATGTAACCATATATGTCCATCTGAATGTTTTTTTAATGTATTATTTGTTCCTTCTTCATCATTTAAGTATCCGTTTCATAACTGTTGTTCCAGTTATTACTATTTCACCCACATCGAAGTATGGTAATTCCTCACAAGTATCTAATTTTACTATTTTATAATACATATCTGGATATGGAATACCTATACTACCTTCTCTATAATTCCCTGCTGGTGTTAAGCAACTAGCTGTCACACATTCTGTTAGACCATATCCTTCTTGTACTTCTGTATTACTATTATGCTCTTTTAAAAACTTATCTATTTTTTTCTTTAATTCTACTGATAAAGAATCTCCCCCAGAAACGGAGCAAGTCACAAAAGATAAATCTAGCTTATCTGTATTTGGAGTACTTAATAATGCCTCATATAATGTAGGTACTCCTGCTATAATGTTAGGCTTATATTTTTTTAGTAACCTTCCAAATTCTTTTGCTTTAAAGCTTGGTAATATAATTGCAGTTGCACCTAAATAAAACATTGTGTGTATTGAAATACCGAAGTCCAAACCCATGAAATATTGGCATAATAGATAAACATTTATCTGTTGGCTTTAATGGACAAGCTGCAAGGTTTTGTATTGCTATTGCATTAAAATTAAGATTTGTAAGTACAATACCTTTTGCAAGTCCTGTTGTTCCACCACTATATAATATTGTTGCTACATCTTGCCCTTTTGTATGAACATTAGTTTCTTTTTCATACTCTTTACCTTTTTCTATAAATTCATCCCATGTTATTATATTTATATCATATATTGGCTTTTCAATTTTTCTTTCTTTTGTTAATGAAAATAATGTTTTTAAAATAAATGGCATAGATTTTTTTACAGACAACACAATTGTTTTCTCTACTTTGGTGTCTTTTATAATATTCTTTACTTTTGTCCATGCTAAATCTATAGTAATTAGCATTTTACTATTAGATACTTCTAAATAATATTTAATTTCATTTTCTGCTGATAATGGATGTATCATATTAGCTACCCCACCTATTTTATTTATAGCATAAAAACTTATAAGTGCCTCTGGGGTATTTGGCATACATATAGTTATTACATCATCTTTCTTAATATCTAATACTTTTAATGCTTTTGCACATTTTTCTATATCTTCTATTAGTGTTTTATAATTAGATGTAGCACCAAAATAGTTATATGCAATATTATTTGGACATTCTTTTGCTGCTTTTTCTACTAAATTATATAAGGATGTATCTGGATAATCTAATTTATAGCCATTTGGATAATACTTACCCCATGGTACTCTTAGGCTGTTTTCTTCGTTTATCATGTGAATTCCTCCTACATTTTAGTTCATTTTAAAATCTTATTAATCAATTCTTTATTATTATATATTACAACTGCCTTTCCGATTAACTTAATATTGAATACATTATTTTCTATTTCTTCTCCATCTATATTACATACTATTTTTTCTTTTGATTTTATAGTAATCTCATTTGTTTGTATCTTTTTTATATATGAAGAGCCTTCATGCTTACCTTTTTTCATTTTTAATATTAAGCTAGGTAACAATATTTTACTTAAATTATAAGCATAATATACATCAAATAATCCATCATCATATTTACTATTTGGTGCTATATTATATCCACCACCATAATATCTTCCATTACATATTGCTATTGTTGTAAACTTTCCACTTTTTTTATATTTTTCACAAGAAATTTCTATTTCTTTGTTTTTATATTTAAAAAATGTATATATAACACTAGCATTATATCTTTGGCTTATAGGTATCAATTTGTTTTTCAAAATTTTCGAATTATTTGCTACATCTGCATCTATCCCAAAGCAAGCTGTATTAATAAAGTATTTTTCGTTAATTTTACCAATATCCACTCTAGTATATAATTCTTTGCTTTGATCTAATGCTTTGTAAAAATCATTACCTGTCCCAACAGGAATAACACTCAAATAGTTTTTTGTGTTAACAATACAGTTTAAAATGTGATTAACTGTTCCATCTCCTCCGTACTGCAATAATTATATATTCTGTTTCTTGATATTTCTTAAATATATCTTCTGTTGCAAAATCTTTAGAAATATATTCTATTAAATAATCTATATTTAATTCTTTACAGGCTATTTCTATTTGTTTAGATATTCCATTTAGTTTTTTACCAGCAGAAAATTTATTTACTATAAATATATGTTTCATTTCTTTTTTCAATAATTTATTCCATCCTTTTATTTTGTTGAATTTCTCTTAATTAAATTTTCTACTGCATTTTTCAAATTCTGATTTGCCTCTTCTAAGTCCATATCACTACTAACATAAATTGGTGTATCAAACTCTATTTTTATTCCTTTACGAAACAATTTATATTCTCCAGTTATAGCAAATGGAATAATTGGAGAATTGTTTTTTTTCGCTAATGACACAGCACCAAATTTAAAAGGTAATAAAATATCATTTGTTTTATTACGAGTTCCCTCTGGGAATAAACTAATTACCTCTCCATCATTCAATACTTTCATTGCTTTGTTTATTGCACTTTTGTCTTTATTTCTTCTATCTACTGGTATTGTTTTTAAAGCCTTAAAAAATATTCTTGTAAACCCCTCATGTGTTTCTTTTTTTGCTAAAAACCTAACAATTCTTTTTGTGGATAATGCTACCATTAATGGATCTAATGCCATTTTGTGATTCCCTGCAAATATTATTCCGCCTTCATTAAAAATGTTTCCTGCATTTATTATAGTTGGTCTAAATAATACTACAAATATTGGCTTTATTATAGCTTTTAAAACTTTATATGCTTCCACTTTATCTCTCCCTTGCTAGTACTATATCTCAAGTTTACCACATACAGTAAATTTCGACAACATTTTTCAAAAATATTCCTGTATTTCAATATTGTATCTTACCATACTACACACAAATATATAATTTCACTCTATCCATGTAAAATTTTCTTTTTTGTATACTTCCTAAATAGTGATTTTCTTTACTCTCAACATTCTCAGAGCATTTAAAATAGCTAAAACAGATACCCCAACATCTGCAAATACTGCTTCCCACATAGTTGAAATGCCAAATGCACTAAGAATTAACACAAGTAATTTAACTAACAATGCAAACCATATATTTTGTTTTACAATCCTTAAAGTCTTTTTAGAAATATTTATAGCTGTAGCTATTTTAGAAGGCTCATCTGTCATAATTACCACATCAGCAGCTTCAATAGCTGCATCTTGACCTAATCCTCCCATAGCAATTCCTATATCTGACATAGCAATGACAGGTGCATCATTAATACCATCACCTACAAAAGCAAGCTTTCCATTTGTTTTCATCTCTTTCATTAACTCTTCTACTTTTCTAACTTTTTCATCAGGTAATAATTCTGAGTAAACTTTATCTATATTTAAATAATTAGCAACTTTTTTAGCAGTTTCTTTCCTATCACCTGTTAACATCACAATTTGTTTTATTTTATTTTCTTTTAAATCTAAAACTGCTTTTTTAGAATCTTGTTTTATCTTATCTGAAATTACTATATAACCAATATATTCTCTATCAACTACAACATACAAAACAGTTCCCATTTCATCTACTTCTATATAATCAATCTCATATTTTTTCATTAATTTACTGTTTCCAACAAATATTTCTTTTCCATCTATATTACCTGTAACTCCATAACCTGATAATTCCTCAACATTTAAAACTTTTGAAGAATCAATTGTTTTTTTATAAGCTTTTTTGATTGATAATGATATGGGGTGATTAGAACCACTTTCTACATACACTACATATTTAAGCAATTCTTCTTTATTTCCTTTTATACATTCTATCTTTTGCACCTCAAAAACCCCTTCAGTAAGAGTTCCTGTTTTATCAAATACTACTATCTCAGTTTGTGCTAAAGCTTCTAAATAATTACTTCCCTTTATAAGGACTCCTATTTTAGAAGCTCCTCCAATCCCACCAAAAAATCCTAATGGAATCGATATTACTAATGCACATGGACATGATACTACTAAAAAGGTCAATGCTCTATATATCCAATCTCCAAAATTTTCATTTTGTAATAATAATGGTGGTACAATTGCAAGTATTGCTGCTATAATTACTACTATTGGAGTATAATATTTAGCAAATTTTGTAATAAATTTCTCAGATTTGGATTTCTTAGTACTAGCACTTTCTACTAATTCTAATATTTTATTTACAGTTGATTCACCAAACTCTTTTGTTACTTGAATTTTTAAAATTCCTATTTGATTAATACATCCACTAAGTATCTCTTCTTCTTTATTTACCTGCCTCGGAACAGCTTCTCCTGTTAAACTAGATGTATCTACCATAGAACTTCCATCAATTACAATACCATCTAATGGAACCTTTTCTCCTGGTTTTACAATTATAATATCCCCTATTTTAACTTCTTCTGGTTCAACTTTTATAATTTCTCCATTTTTTTCAATATTTGCATAATCTGGTCTAATATCCATAAGTTTAGTAATTGACTTTCTTGACTTATCAACTGCATAGCTTTGGAATAATTCTCCAACTTGGTAAAATAGCATAACTGCTACAGCCTCTGGAAATTCTCCTATAAAAAATGCTCCAATAGTTGCTATTGTCATTAAAAAATTCTCATCAAAAACCTTCCCTCTAAATATATTTCTAACTGCTTTTATTACAATTTCTGAGCCAATTATTATATAAGCTAACAAATATATACCATTATTAATCCAATTATTAGGAAAAGACATACTAATGGCTACAATAAATAACACTACAGTTAATATAATTTGTATCAATTTTTTCTTCATAATATTCACCTACATTTCTTCAATCTTTATATCAGGCTCTATCTTTTTTATTGCCTTTATTGTCTTTTCTAAAATGCTTTCCTTTCTATTTTCATCATATTCAAGTATCATTTTAGTCGTAAAAAAACTTACTGATGTTTCTTCTACTCCTTCTATTTTACTTACTGCTTCTTCTATTTTCATCGCACAATTTGCACAATCTAATCCCTTTAATTTAAATATTACTTTCATTTTTTCCTCCTTAAATTTAATGTTCAATATGTTCTAATCCAAGTTCAAAAGCTCCCTTTACATGATCATCATCTAGCATATAATATACTGTTTTGCCTGATTTTCTGCATTTCACAATATTAGCACGCCTTAATGTCCCCAATTGATGTGAAATTGATGATTTACTCATTCCTAATACATTTGCTATATCACATACACACATTTCATTTTGATCTAAAGCATATAATATCTTAGTCCTTGTTGTATCTCCTAATAATTTAAAAAAATTTGCTAATTTATTAAATTTTTCATCTCCTGGCATTTTTTCTAATGTTTTATCTACCACATCTTGATGTATTACACTACAATCACAACTAAATTCATTTCTTGCCATAAATTTTTCTCTCCTTACTAATTATTTTGATTATCTATTATAAAACACTTAGGTAAATGCATTTTAATATTTTCTGCCTTCATTATAGTTGAATGATCATTCAATTGTCAATAGTTTTATTAATTTTTTGAAAAAACTAAATAAAAAAAATACTTCTGTGGCTTTAAATCTTATGCCTTAAGTATTCTTTTTATTTATCTTTTATATTTTTATTTTACCCTAAACTTTTTAATTCTCAAAGCATTCACTACAACACATATTGAACTCAAACTCATTGCTACAGCTCCAAACATTGGACTTAGTTTCCAACCTAACATATTATAAAAAACTCCTGCTGCTAATGGTATTCCTATTATATTATAGAAAAAAGCCCAAAATAGATTTATTTTTATATTTTTTATTACACATTTACTAAGTTCTATTGCTGTTACTACATCTAATATATCATTTTTTATTAACACTATATCTGCTGAATCAATAGCTATATCTGTCCCTGACCCTATTGCTATACCAACATCTGCTCTTGTTATTGCTGGACTATCATTAATTCCATCTCCAACAAATGCTACTTTTTTATTTTCTTTTTGTATATTACATATTGTTTCATCTTTTTGTTGTGGTATAACTTCAGCTATTACTTTTTCAATTCCTATATCTTTTTTTATTGCTTCTGCTGTTAATTTGTTATCTCCTGTTAGCATGATAACTTCTAAGTTCATATTTTTTAATTTCTCTATTGCTTTTTTACTATTTTCTTTAATATTATCTTTAACTGCTATAATTCCAATAATCTTTCCTTCTTTTGCAAAATACAAAGGTGTTTTTCCTTGCACTGCTAAGTTATTTCCAATTTTTTCTATTTCTTTCATTTCAACCTTATATTCTTTCATATAAGACAGATTTCCAACTAAATAATTTTCATTTTCTATTTGCCCCTTGATTCCTTTTCCAGATATTACAAAAAAATCTTCAATACACATTGTTTCTATATTTTCCTCTTTCGCTTTTTTTATAATTGCTTCTGCTAATGGATGTTCCGATTTTTCTTCTAATGTATATGCTATAGATAATAATTTTGTATTTTCAATATTATATGGAATAATATCTGTTACTTCTGGTTTTCCAATTGTTATAGTTCCTGTTTTATCAAATACTACTGTATCTACCAAATGTAATAATTCTAAACTTTCTGCTGATTTAATTAAGATTCCATTTTCTGCACCTTTACCAATACCCACCATAATAGCTACTGGTGTTGCTAATCCTAAAGCACATGGGCAAGATATTACAAGTACTGCAATACCTATTGATATTGCATTTTCTATTCCTGAACCTACTATTATCCATGTAATTGTTGCAATTAATGCAATTATAATTACAATTGGGACAAAGATTCCACTTACCTTATCTGCAATTTTTGATATAGGTGCTTTTGAATTACTAGCTTCTTCCACTAATTTTATAATTTGTGAAATTGTTGTTTCTTCTCCTACTTTTTCTGCCTTAAAACTAAAAGCCCCCATTTTATTTATTGTTCCTGAAATAACCTTACTCCCTTTTTCTTTTTCTACTGGAATACTTTCCCCTGTAATACTTGACTCATCCACAGAAGATCTGCCGATTTACTACTATTCCATCTACTGGAATACTCATTCCTGGTTTTATTATCACTATATCTTCTATTTTTATTTCTTCTATTAAAATTTCACTCTCCACATTATTACGAATTACAACTGCTGTTTTTGGTTTCAAATTCATCAATTTTTTTACTGTATCTTTTGTTTTTGCCTTTGATTTAGTTTCTAAATATTTCCCAATTGTTACTAAAGTAAGTATCATTGCTGCTGTTTCAAAGTATATGTCATCTAAATATCTATGTATTATTTCTACATCATTATGACCCAATCCATATCCTATTCTAAAAATTGCAAATACTCCATAAAAAATTGCACTTGTACTTCCGAATTGCTACTAATGTATCCATATTTGGATTTTTTTTCCATAAAGCTTTAAATCCTACTTTAAAATACTTTTGATTTACAAATATAATTGGTAATAGTAATATAAATTGTGTAAATATAAAAATAACACTATTTTCAATTCCTCCAAAAATATTTTTAACTATCTCTGGAATTGGTATATGAAACATATGATATAACATTCCTTGCATAGATAAATACATTATAGGAATTAAAAATACAAGTGAGATTATTAATCTTTTTTTCATATTTGATATTTCTTCATCCTCATTTTGTTCTTTACTATTTTTTTTATTGTTTCCTTCTATATAAATTCCATATCCTATACTTTTAACTGTATTTATGATTTTTTTATTTTTTATGATTTTTTCATCATATTCTACTATTAAACTATTAGACAATAAATTAACATTTGCAAACTTTACTCCATCTAATTTTATCATTGTTTTTTCAATATAATTTGAACAACTACTACAGGTCATACCTGTTATATGAAATCTTTCTTTCACATTAATTCCCCCTTCCTTAAGATAATCTTTCAAATAAATTCATTACTTCATCTAGTATCTCTCTATTTCCTTTTCCTATTTCTTCTGTAACACATGTTTCCAAATGTTTTTTTAATATCTTTTTTCCCAAGCTCTTCAATGATTTATCAACTGCTGATATTTGGATCAATATATCTCCACAATATCTATCTTCTTCTATCATCCCATTTATTCCTTTTATTTGTCCTACTATTTTGTTTAACCTAATTTCTAACATTCTTTTTTCTTCTTTAGTTCTTTCCTTTATTTTCGATTTCTCCATTCCTTGTAAACAACATTTAATATCTTTTTCCATATTCATAATTCATACACCTCTACATATATTCTATACCCTGCAGGGGTATAAGTCAAGGAAAATAAAACAAGTAATATTAATATCACTTGCTTTACTGTTTTTATACTTAAAATATTTTATACTTATTAATTTCTTTTTTAATTGTTTTTCTTAAAACTTGGAGTTTTATAATTGTAATTATAACTATAATCATAATCATAGAAATAATCGCTTGTCATTTCTCTAATACCAAATATAAATGAAAATGTAATTATAATTGATAATATTAAAAGACCTATTCCTCCTGTTATTATTCCTGCAATAGCCATACCTTTTCCTGTTGATTTTATAGATATCACACCAAATATTATTGCTAATATTCCACACGGTATAGATATGAACCATAGACAAAATAATACAATAGAAACAATACCAAGTATCATTGATGCAATAGCAAACCCTTTTCTATCTTTTTCTACTCCTTGTATTGGTGTTTCGTTGCTTATTTTAGCTTTTTCTACTTCTTTAATTTCAATTTCCTTTTTTTCTTCTTTCATTTTATACCTCCTATTTTATAATTTAATTTTCTTTTTCATTTGTAATTAATTTATACCTATTATAAATTATACTCTATTATTAACTTTTTTACAACTTTTTTCTCAAAGTTAAAAAAAATTTAAAATAAATTACCAAAATTCACTAATTTATTCCAATTTTAGATAAAATGATGCAACTTTCTAGTTTATTTCTCATAATATATATTAAACAGCTTAAATAGCTGTAAGAAAGGATGATTTTAATGGAAATGAATGACAAAAAACCTTTTTGTCCAATATTAGATGTAGATGGTATTATATCAGGAGGGAAACAATTTGATTTAGATATTACTTTACCAGAAGATAATCGTGATGTAATTTATGGTGTAGTTAAAAACTGTTTTAAAGAACCTGTAGCAGATGCTGCTGTTAAATTAATAGAAATAGTTTGTGAATGTGGTAAAGAAGAAAGATTACCTATTGCCCATACTTTTACAGACAAAGAAGGAGAATTCTTATTTGGACCACTTTGTCCTGGCAAACAATATGCTATTCAAATTTTTGTAAATGATACTAAAAAAATAAAAATTTGTGCAAAATGTCACCATGAAGGTACTTGTTTAAAAGGTGAAAGACATGAAAAATGTGATTGCTTTATTAATAAACATTGTGAAAAAAGATGTGCTAGTCAAGAAATAGAAGAAACTGATTGTTAATAAAAAAAGAAAAAGGATTTGAAATATTTTTTCAAATCCTTTTTCTTTTTTTATTACATAATTCCTATTTTCTTTACTATCCTTTTACCTCTTTTAGCTAATTTCTTTTTATTAATTATATCAGATTCTGAATGCATCATTATAATTCCAGTTGTAATTATTCCTCCAATTACAATACCTTTAATAAATTTCATAATATCACCTCCTATAATATTTTCTATTTTTCCCAAGATTTTTCTATCAATATTTATTATTTCTTTTTTACCTTTTTTTATACAATTTTATAATGGTATATATTTCATAAATTGCAATAAATGCCAAAAAAATACCAAAACATTTCTTTAAAATATTAACATCTGTGTTTACTGAGATATTAGCTCCAATAATTGCTCCTATTATTCCTGATATAGAAATAGTAAGTGCTATTTTTAAATCTATATTCTTATTCTTCAAATTCACAATTATAGCTATAATAGAGGTTGGAATAAAAAATACTAAATTAACTGCTTGAGATGTATGTTGTTCTAAACCAATAAAAAATGAAAGAAGAAATATTAAAACTAGTCCTCCACCCATTCCTGTTCCACTTACAATACCAGAAATAAATCCAATAAAGACTTCTAGCATAGTTTAAACCTCCATTTTAAAATTTCAACTCATTATCATTTTATATGATACATAAACTAAGAAAACAGCAAAAACTATTTTCAAAACTTTTTCTGACAACTTCTTCAATAGCTTTGCACCTATATATCCACCAACTGCTCCTCCTATTGCACATAATATAGCAACTTTCCAATCAATAAAATTTCCTTTAAAATAGAAAAAACTACTAGTAATAACCATAAATAAAATACAAAACACTGATGTTCCTCTTGCTTTAACATCTTCCATTTTCAACAAATGAACAAATGCAGGAACTAAAATCATACCTCCACCAGTTGAAAATAGACCACTTACAAAACCTGCTAAAATACCTATTAAAATCTTTTTTTTCATATTTAAAACCTACTTTTTTATAGCTTTTCCAATTATTAATTTTTTATGTATAAATCTGGTATTTTTAAAATATTAAACTCATATATCTTAAATATATTATCAAAAAATAATAACAGCTAAAAATCCAATCATTCCAACTATTTGAAAGATAATACAAATACTTGCTATCTTCTTGTACCTCTTCATTATTTTTTTCTCACTTTCTGACATTACCAAAGGGTATTTTCTCCTTTCAATAAAATAAAAAATTAATCCAGCTCCATTTTGTGTACCAGCTGAAAATAATCCCCATAACCTTGGTCTTTTTAGTCCTCTACTTTTTGAATCAAGTTTTGTCATTTGATAAACTCGATACATAAGATTAAAATTGCCAATTAATATAATAATTATAAAAAAATATCCATATACATCCATTTTATTTCCTCCTAAAATCTACGAATAATTTGATAAAACAATAAACCCACTGATAAGCTTGCTAATGTTAATATTACAAATAATAAATACTGATCATTTTGAAATATAGTGTTAAATACTATTAATACTATAAATATCAATATATTAATAATACTAAAAATGATTAATTTAGCATTACTCTTAACTAAATTAGTACTTTCAGCTAAATGATTCATAATATTTTCATCTCCTTTCAAAAGGTCATCTAAGGAAATTTCATAAATATTACTAAGCTTAATTATATTAATAATATCAGGATAAGATTTTTCATTTTCCCAATTTGAAATTGTTTGTCTTGATACTAATATTTCACTTGATACTTCTTCTTGTGTTAATTGTCTGTTCTTTCTTGCATTTTGTAATTTTTGACCAATCTTCATATTATCCTCCTTTTTCTTATTTAAATTCTATCATTAGAAATATCTTTTTTCTATCAAAAACCTTTTACATTTTACATTAATAACATCAAAATTCATTGACATTTAATTTTTTTTAGTAAATCATCAAAGGTTGTAGTATTTCAAAAAACAACCACAACCTTTAATATTAAATATATATATATAATTTTTTCTAATTACTTATTCTTTTTCCTCATAATATTTAATCCCAAGCATTTTATCTGGCATATATTGTTGTTCTACATAGTTACCTGGAAAATCGTGTGGATATAAATATCCTTCATTATATCCGGAGTTCTCTCATTTTATCAATTGGTGCATTTCTAATATGCATTGGAATTTCTCCAGTATCTTTTGTTTGTACATCTTCTAAAGCTCTATTAATCCCTAAATAACTAGCATTAGACTTTTTAGAAGTTGCAACATACACAGCAGCTTGTGCAAGCAAAATTCTCCCTTCTGGCATTCCTATCATGTGTACTGATTGCATAGCAGAATTTGCAACTACCAAAGCATTTGGATTTGCCATTCCAACATCTTCTGAAGCACAAATAACAATTCTTCTAGCCAAAAACATTGGATCTTCTCCTCCATTTATTGCTCTTGCTAAATAAAACAATGTAGCATCTGCATCAGAACCTCTCATTGATTTTATAAAAGCACTAATATTATCATAGTGAACTTCTCCGTTTTTATCAAAGATTGCTTTTTTATTTTGAACACTATTTTTAATAACTTCATCTGTTATATGAATATATCCATCTTCATTCATATTTGTAGTTAAAACTGCTACTTCCAATCCATTTAAAGCTGTTCTTACATCTCCATTACTAATTGATGATAACTTTTTCAAAGTTTCATCTTTAACCTTTATATTATATTCTCCAAGTCCATCTTTTCTTTCTAATGAATTTTTTAAGACTTCAAAAATATTTTCTTCTGTTAATGGATTTAATTTAATTACCATAGACCTTGATATTAACGCCTTATTTACCTCAAAATATGGATTTTCAGTTGTTGCTCCAATTAAAATTATAGTTCCATTTTCAACAAAAGGTAATAAAGCATCTTGTTGTAATTTATTAAATCTATGAATCTCATCTATAAATAATATACTTTTTCCTATTGGATTCATCATAAAATTTTTAGTTTCTTCTATTACTTTTTTTATATCTGCAACACCCGCTGTTACAGCATTAATTTTATAAAACTTATACTTTGTAGTTTCACTCACAACTCTTGCAAGGGATGTTTTTCCACAACCTGGAGGACCAAATAAAATAATACTAGATAATCTATCTGCTTTTATTGTTCTATATAATATTTTATCTTTTCCCAATATATGTTCTTGTCCTACATATTCTTCTAATGATTTTGGTCTAATACGAAACGCCAATGGTTCATTTTGGTTCATATTTTACCTCCTATTTTTTTACATTCCTAAAATAAATAAACCTTTTTTAATTAATTCTTCTGTTGTTAAATCCTTTTTATCAAGTTTCAAAAATGCTTTTTCTACTTCTTTTTTATTATATCCTAATACTTGAAGAGCAGCTATTGCTTCTGATACTTTGTTATCATCACTAATTGCTTTTTGTACCTTTGAATTTTGTTTTGTAGCAGATGTTAATTCTTGTATTTGTTGTTCTTTTTTAATTTTATCTTTTAATTCCAGTATAATTCTTTGAGCAGATTTTGGTCCAACTCCTGGAATTCCTGTTAATGTCTTTATATCTTCTGTAATAACTGCAAGTGCAAATTCTGAAGGCTCACAAACAGCAAGCATAGTAAGTGCTGTTTTTGCACCAACTCCACTAACACTAATTAATAATTCAAACATCCTTAATTCTTCTAATGTATTAAAACCATAAATACTAACATCATCTTCTCTTACTTTATAATGTGTATGTACTTTAACAATTTCTCCAATATTACCTAATTTTTCTATCCCTGTATCTGACATAAATATCTTATAACCCAACCCTGATATATCAATTACAATATACCCTGTCATTTTTGTTTCTAAAATCCCTTTTATATATGCTAACATAATTCCTCCTAAGTTTTGCTGACTAATTCATTTGTTTTCTGCAATTTCCATATAATTTTTATGTATTATAAAAATAAGTTGCTTCTAAATCTGCTTCATGTGTTAGTAATGCTATTGGATATTTTGTATATGTTGCACCTATTGCATTATATAATTCTTTAGCTTCAGTATATCCCATGTGCCATCTAATTGAATATTTTTCTTCTGGAGTTAGCTTCATATATTCAGTTATCATCATTACTGATTTTTCACCATGTCCATATGGTATTGTATCATCAATAGTATAATAGGGTACCTTTTCCCATACTCCTAATTCATTTTTTGCATTTCTATAATCTACTTTATAAAAGTTAGTTTTGCAAATATCATGTAATAATGCAATTATTATGACTGATTCTTCCGGAATATCTATTTCTAAAATACAATTTTCAACTTTATATTTTAATATTTCATATACTTTTAAACTATGAGCTGCAAGGCCACCTTCATAACTTCCATGAAAACGAGTACTCGCTGGTGCTGCAAAAAAGTCCGATTTTTCTAAAAACTTTATTACATCTTCAATCCCTTCTCTTTTAACTGTTCTTAATAATTCTAATATTTGTTCTTTCATATTCTACCTCTTTTACTATTTTTTATCATTCTTATTTTCTTTAATTATTATATAAATATATAATAGAAAAGTCAATAGTTATACCGAATTTTTGTTTTACAAATTTGATGAATGTATTATATTTTTTGTTGTAACTTACCAAACTAATTATATAAATAAAAGATGTTTTAGAAATTAATTTCTAAAACACCTTTAAAAGTAGAAATCTACTTTTTTGAATATGAGACAAGTTAATAGTTATTAATGTTCTAGATTAATATGTCCAACACATTAATCTAGTGCCACTAGGTGCTGAAACTATGTAATTTACTGTATAGTATCCAGCATTTCCCCTAATAGTTGTTTTCCATTCTGGACTCCAATATGTCAATGTCCGTGTATCTAAAACAGTGATTCCATTAGAATTAGTAATCCATACTCGTACATTAGTATTTGGCGATGATGTCTCAATTTTTAATGTGATTCCAATATTTCCAGAATGTGTACTATATACTCTAAAAGAGCCCATTCTATTTGTTCCTGCATTGAACCACTGATTATTGTAGTTATTCTCAGCCCTTACAGGAACTGAGTATAGACCAAATAATATTGAAACTACTACTAACATTGATATAATTTTTTTCATCTTTTTTCCTCCATTTTGAAATTGTCTCATATTCAATACTTCTAAAAGATGTAACAATATCAACATAACATAGAAAAATGATTAATATAGCTTAAATATTTTAGAAAGGAGAAAAATTTTATGAATACATTAAATAAAAAAAGTTTTTTCATTGTTTCAGCTATTATAGTTTTTTTAATAAGTATTATATCATTTTTAATATTTAACAATCTAACTAAAAATTCTATAAAACCAAATAATTCAGTATCAGAAGATAAATATATGATACTAAAATACACTATCTCTGAATCTTTAAAAGTAGAAGAATTGTTTGTATTTGACTCTAATAGTGTATGTACAAATACAAGGATAATACATGAATCATTAAATGATGAATCAAAAAACCAGTTAGAAAATACATATGAAATGATTTTACTTGGAATAGAAATATTTGAAAAAAATAATTTACAACAACTAAATTCTAATGTGGAATTAAATGATAATATATTAAAATTTAATTCAAATGAATTTAATGGACGAACACAAAATGATATTTTAGAAACGAACATATCACTTGCAGATGAAATACAAATTGAAATTATACATTTTTAATTAAATATCACTATAAAAAAATAACAACTCCAATTAATTAAAGTTGTTATTTTTCTTTATGCTTCAACTGGTGCATCTACTGGACAAACACCTGCACATGTACCACAAGAAATACATGCTGATTCTTCAACCACAAATATTTCCTCTCCTTGTGATATACATCCTACTGGACATTCTGAACTACAAGCCCCACAAGAAATACAATTTTCAGTTATTATATATGCCATTTATATCACCCCCTACTGCTTATTATTTCATCTTTATTTATTTTTTTCAGCTTTTTCTTTTTTTTGCAATTTTTCCAATTCTTCTAATTCTTTTTTATGAATTAACTCTTCCTCATCTATTTTTTTAACAACTACATCTTTTATCACTTTTATGTCTTTTACTTCATATCTTTTATAAAAGAAACCTTCTCCATCTTTTATCTTAACTCTAACTTTTTCTTTTAAAGTTTCAATTGCATCTACTTCTCCTTCTCCATCTTCAGTTTTTACAATTGCTCCAATATTTGGAAGTCTTTCTAATTTTTCTTCATATACATCACTTTCATATTTCAAACAACACATTAATCTACCACAATTTCCTGATATTTTTGAAGGATTTAATGATAAATTTTGCTCTTTTGCCATTTTAATTGAAACAGTTTCAAAATCACTAAGAAATGAACAACAACAAAGTTCTCTTCCACAAACTCCATTTCCACCAATTCTTTTAACCTCATCTCTAACACCTATTTGCCTTAACTCTATTCTAGTTTTATAAATAGCTGCTAAATCTCTTACTAATTCTCTAAAATCAATTCTACCATCTGCTGTAAAATAAAATAATATTTTGCTATTATCAAATTTACATTCAACATCAGTAAGAGTCATAACTAATTTATGTTCTTTAATTTTTTTAAGACATACATCAAATGCTTCTTTTTCTTTTTTTCTACAATCTTCAAAATGTTTATGATCTTTATTAGTTGCAATTCTTATAACTTTTTTCAGAGGAGCTATAATTTTATCATCTTTAATCATTCTATTTGAAATCATTACTTCTCCATATTCTTCACCTTGTGCTGTTTCAACAATAACTTTATCACCTTTTTTAACCTTTAATCCTTTTGGATTAAAGAAATATATTTTTCCTAATTTTTTAAACCTAACTCCTATTATATTTTTCAATTTACTTCCTCCCACATGTTAAATACCATGTTATCTATACACATATCATAATTTCCATTTTTACTTAATCTTTCCTTAGTATTTTCTACTATTTCAATACAACCTGTGTATTTATATTCATTTTTAGATTTATTTAACAAAATAATATTAATATATGTTAGTATATCATCTATTCCATCTTTTAATTTATATAATATTTCAGCATTATTTAACACTTCGATTATATCACTTTTATCCAAAGAATATATAAGATTTTCAATTTTTGCATATTCTTCTTGTTTATCTTTTAATGCAATTGCATACTTAATACTTCCTTGGAACATGCCAATTTGATTATCATTTATATTTTGAACATCATAATTTTCTCTTAAGTATTTTTTTATTAGTTCATCTTTTATTGGATTAAATTTTAAAATCATACACCTAGACTTTATAGTAGTTAAAAAAGAACTTTCATTTGAACCAATTAAAATAATTGTAGCAAATTCTGGTGGCTCTTCTAAAGTCTTTAATAAACAGTTCTGAGCTTCCCTTGTCATATTATCTGCATCATTTATAATATATATTTTTTTATTTGATATAATTGGTTTTTCTTGAATTTTTTTTTGTAAATAACGAATTTGTTCAATTTTTATAGTATTTACTTCTGGCTCAATATATAAAAAATCCGGATTATTATTAGTGTCAAACTCTACACAAGACTTACAACTAATACAACTTACTTCATTTTCTAAACATAATAACATTTTTGCAAACTCTTTTGCAATCATTTTTTTTCCAATACCCTGTACACCTAAAAACAAATAGCTATGTGAAGTAGTATTTTTTTTAATTGAATTATCTAATAATAGCTTTACCTCTTCATTTCCAATAATATCTTCAAACATACTTTTAGCTCCTTAAATACTTAAATATTTATTAATCTACTTTTCCCCATTTACTTAATGGCCATATTCTAATTGCTACTGTACTTTCTATTTTCTCCAATGGAATACACCCAAAATCTCGACTATCAGTACTATGATTTCTATTATCTCCCATAACAAATACATGATTTTGAAGAACAACAAAATCTGTAAAACCCGCCCCTGCAACATCTGTCACAATTCCATCTTGCAAATATGGTTCATCTAATTCATAACCATTAATATATACTTTTCCATCTTTTATCTCCACATGATCATCTGGAACACCTATTACTCTTTTAATATAGCTTCTTTTTCCGTATTTCTAAGAAATTATAAATAAACCAATTAATACCTTTTTTCTCATCATATTTAGCAACAGGGTTGCTTTGTTCTACATCTAATGATGAATTATAAGATAGCTTTAATGGTTCTTCAAAAGTAACAATATCACCTTTTTCAGGCATAGATTTTACAGTTCTTCCCCATCTATTTAACCATAATCTTTCATCTTGTATTAATGTTGGATACATAGACACCTGTTTTACAATAGTTGGTGTACCTATAAAATATCTAAACAGCATAGCAAGAACCAATGCAATAATAATACAATATACCCATTCTAAAACTTCTTTCACTTTAGGATTCAATTTATTTTTTTCTTCTATATTCAAACCTTAATCTCTCCTTTTGTATTGTATATGCCTTAGCACTAATATATTATACCTCAATTCAATTTACTTATCAAGAAAATAAACAATATTTAAAAAGTAATTAAATAATAAATAAATTAGATAATTTAAAAAATTCTTATTAAACCAAAAGATACATCCTAAATGATGCACCTTATCTAAACATAAAATAAATTTCACAAAAAACATTAATTTTAAAATCTTGCCCCTTTATTTCTCATTTTAATTTTTTGTTGGTATTCTAACTACTACTTCTGTTCCCTCTCCTACTACACTTTTTATATTTATATTTCCTCCATTTTTATCTAATATTTCTTTTGCAATTGATAAACCTAGCCCTGTTCCACCCATTTCTCTAGTTCTTGCTTTATCCACACGATAAAATCTTTCAAATATTCTACTTAAATCTTCTTCTGGTATACCTATTCCATTATCAAATATTTTTATATATGCATCATTATATACAAATCCTACATATATTTTTATTTCTCCATTCTCTTTTGTGTATTTTATACTATTTGTTAAAATATTTAATACAACTCTTTCTATATCATATTTATCTGCATATACTGATGGCACATCTGCTGTCACAAAACAATTCACTTTATGTTCTTTCTTTTTAATTTCTATTGCTAGTTTGTCTTGGCATTTTTTCACTAGTTCTCCTAAGTCAAATGATTCTTTTTGTGTTCCTTTTTTATTATTGTCATAACGTGATAATGTTAATAAATCTGTCACCAATTTTGCCATTCTTCTTGCTTCTGTAGATATTACTGTTAAGAATTTTTCTTGTGTATCTTTGTCATATTCACCTTCTAATAAAGTATCTGTATATCCCATAATAGAAGTTATTGGAGTTTTCAATTCATGTGATACATCTGCTACAAATTCTTTTTGTAAGTTATCTAATTTTACATGTTCTGTGATATCTTGAATAACTGCTATTACTCCATCTGGTCTGTCTGATTCATCTTTAAATGGTGCAAAAAATATGTTCATAAATGTATCTTCTACTTGAATCCTTTGTTCTGTTGATGTCCATGTTTCTAAATATATTATTTTCTCCATATTTATATCCATTTTAAATTTTTTAAAAATATCATTAAATGTATTATCTTCTGGCTCTATACTCAAAAATTTCTTTGCTGCTGGATTTATTAATATTATTTCACCTTCCATGTTAAAAGCTATTATTCCATCTGTCATATGAAGTAATATTGTTTCTATTTGATTTTTCTGACTAGATACTTCTCCAAGTTTTTCTTTTAACTCATTTGTCATTGCTTCAAAAGCTTTTTCTAAATCTTCCACATCTACTACTTTTTTTGATTTGAATATTTTTTTTCCATTTTCATCTTCTATTTTCTTTCTAGCACTTTTTATTAATTTATTAACTGGATATATAACAAATTTTGAGAGAAATATTGCTAATATTATCATTACTACCGAAAATATTATTCCACTTACTAACATTGCTTTTAATATATCATTCATATAGATATGTATATTTTCTTGTGTTGGAATTTGCCCATTTATTAGATTTTCTCCTAAAATGTTTATAATGTTAATTGAAAATATTCCAACTCCACTTATAATTAATATCCCAACTAAAAAAAATATTAATATGATTTTAAATTGTATATTCTTGAACATTTTTATACCTCTATTTTATTATTTTTTTTATTTCCTTGTAAATTTTATCTTCCACATTACTTACTGAAACCTTTGATGCTTTTTTTCCCATTTTTTCCATATCAATTTTATTTGACACTATTTTCTTTATTAATTCATGTAGTTTTTCACCTTTTAATTCATTATCTAATATTATTTTTGCCCCATCTACTTTTTCTAATACTTTCGCATTATATAATTGATGATTATTACTTATATTTGGAAGTGGTACTAATATTGATGGTTTAGCTAAATTAGATATCTCTGTAACTGTCATTGCTCCACTTCTTGCAACAATTATATCAACTACATTCATAATTTCTTCCATATTATATATATATGGCACAATTTTTATATCATCTATATTATCAATATTTATTTCATGCCTTTTTAATTCTTCTTTTACAATATCATATTGTTTTGGTCCTGTTGCCCATATTATTTGATAGTTTTTATTTAGTTTTTGTTTTATTATTTGTATAATTGCTTGATTTATATTTCTAGCACCTTGGCTTCCTCCAAATACTAAAACAATTGGTTTTATTTCTTTTAACCCCATTTGTTTTATTATATTTGTTTTTTCATTCATTTTATATTCTATTTTCTTTATTTTAACTGGTGTTCCTGTAAATACAATTTGATTTGGACTTTTTATCTTATCTATTGTATCTTTAAATGAAACTAATATTTTATCAGTTTTTCTTGCTAACATTTTTATGGCTTTTCCAGGAAAAGCATTGCTCTCATGTAATATTGTTGGTATTTTCAATTTATGTGCTGAGGAAATTGTTGCTCCACATATATATCCTCCTGTTCCAATTACAATATCTGGCCTGAATTCTTGTATTATTTTTTTAGCTTGATTATATCCTTTTATCGTTTTAATTATTTTTTTTATATTATCTATTGATATTTTTTTACTCAAACCATATGCATCGATTTTTTTGAGCTCAAATCCTGCTCTTGGTACTAAATCATTTTCAAGTCCTCTTGTAGTTCCAATGAAAATAATTTCTGAATCCTTTTCTTCTAGTTTTATTTTATTAGCTATTGCTATTCCAGGATTTATATGCCCTGCTGTTCCTGCTGCTGCAATTATTACTTTCACTTTTTCTCCTCCTTTTGTTAATATTTACTGTTTCACACTTGCCCTTGATATATTTAGTAATACTCCCATTTCGCATAGTAATATAAATAATGCTGTTCCTCCATAACTAAAAAATGGTAATGGCATTCCTGTTGCAGGCATTGATGAAGTAACTACTGCCACATTTATAATTACCTGTATTGCTACTAATGAAGTTATTCCAATTGCCAATAAACTTCCAAACATATCTGGTGCTTTCATTGCAATTAGTATTCCTCTCCATATAAATATTGCAAATAAAATTAATACTATTGTACAACCTATAAATCCTATTTCTTCTCCTAAAATCGAAAATATAAAATCATTGTGTGGTTCTGGTATATATAAATATTTTTGTTTACTTTCTCCAAGACCTACTCCAAATAATCCTCCTGAACCAATTGCATACAAACTTTGAATTACTTGCCATCCATCACCTGTTTTATCTTGCCATGGATCTAAAAAAGTAATTACTCTTTTCATTCTATAATCTTCTTGTAATAAATATATAAGACCTGGTATTCCTACTAATAACCCTGCTACTGAAAAATGTTTTAATTTACAACCTGCCATTATCATCATAACAATACAGATTCCCATAATTACTACTGATGCACTAAAATGTGGTTGTAATAACAAAAGTCCAATAATTGGTCCTAAACAAACTATATGAAATATAAATCCTTTTCCTATTTTTCCTAATTTATCTCTGTTTTTAGAAAGTATTCCTGCATAAAAAATTATCATTAAAAATTTTACAATTTCTGATGGTTGTACTGATAATGTATCTGTTACATAAATCCATCTTTTAGCTCCATTTACAGTTGTTCCAACTACTATAACTAATCCCAATAATATAAGAGAAACCCACCATGCATGTTTTGAAAATTTTTGATAAAATCTATAGTCTATCTTTGATATAAATAGCATAGCTATAATTCCTAATATTGCAAATACCAATTGTTTTGAAAAATAGGCATAACTATCACCATTTTGTGCTAATGCTGATGGTGAACTAGCTGATAATACCATTACTAATCCAATTGAGAGTAGTAACAAAATTGTAATTATTAATGTAAAATCAATTGGATTGTTTAAAAAACTCGAAAAATTTTTCTCTTTTTTCTTTTTTGCCATTTCCCACATTCCTTCCTAGTTTCTAACTAAATTATCTTCAATCCTACCACACACAACACTAAAGTTGTAATACTAAATATTATAACTACTTTATTTTCTTTCCAACCCAATAATTCAAAATGATGGTGTAATGGTGCCATTTTAAAAAACCTTTTTCCTGTTTTTTTATAATATAAAACTTGTATCATAACTGAAATTGTTTCTAATACTGGTATTAATGCTATTATCACTAATATTAATGGTATTTTCAAGTATAGTACCAATGCTGATATTACCCCTCCTAAGAGAAGTGAGCCTGTATCCCCCATAAATACTTTTGCTGGATGCAAATTAAACATTAAAAATCCAAGTACTGCTCCTATTACCACGCTTGCAAATATTGAAACTTCTGTTACTCCCCATAGTATTCCAACTACTGCCAAACAAGTAATAATTATTGCACACACACTAGATGATAAGCCATCAATACCATCTGTTAAGTTAATTGCATTTGTTGTTCCAACTATCACAAGTATAGCAAATGGAATATATATATATATTGGCATATCAACATATATTTTAAGTATTGGTATATATGTATTAGTCCCTATTTTTAATATACTACTTAAATATATTACATAAAGTACAGATATTATCAGTAATCCTAAAATTTTATATCTTGGTTTTAGTCCATCTGTATTTTTTAAAACCAATTTTTTAAAATCATCTATAAAACCTATAATACCAAATCCTATCGTTAATATTAGGATTGGAATTAATTTATTTGCTAATTCATTTTGATTATTAAAAGTAAAAAATATATATGCACCTGTAATTACAATTATCATTGTAATTATCAGGATAATCCCTCCCATTGTTGGTGTTCCTTGCTTCTTTAAATGCGATTGTGGACCATCATCTCTTTCTATTTGCCCAACTTTTAATTTTTTTAGTATTGGTATAATAATAAATCCTAATATAACTGATGTTATAAATGATATTATCAATATACTTAATTCCTCTCCCATTGTATCAACCTTTCTAAATTCTCATATTCATCTTATGCTTAATCATTATTTTTTTTACTTTTACTTAATCCTTCTATTATTTTATTTACAATAATCCTTTCATCAAAATCATGTTTTACCCCATTTATTTCTTGATATGGTTCATGACCTTTTCCTGCTAGAACTACAATATCTCTTTTTGTTGCCATTTTTATCGCTTTTCTTATCGCTTCTGTTCTGTCTATTTCTATTTTGTATCTTCCTTTTGTTTTTTTCATTCCTATTTCTATTTGATCAATAATTGATTTTGGTTCTTCTGTTCTTGGGTTATCTGATGTAATAATTGTGAAATCTGCAATTCTTCCTGATATTTCTCCCATAATTGGTCTTTTTCCACTATCTCTATCTCCACCACATCCAAATACTGATATCACACTTCCTCTTGTATAGCTTTTTACTGCTTGTAATATGTTTTGAAGACTTTCTGGTGAATGTGCATAATCAATCATTATTGGTAATTCTAATTCATTAGTTACAAGTTCTGATCTACCAGGTACTCTTACTTCTAACAATGCTTCTTTTATTGCTTCTGGAGAAACTCCAAATTTTTGTGCCACACAAATTGCAGCTAGTGAATTATATACACTAAACCTTCCTGGTATACATGCTTTTACTCTTTCATTTCTATCAGTTATCTTCACTTTAAAATCCACATATGAATTTGTAATTGTAATGTCTTTTGCAAGCAATTTTGCATAATTATCTATTCCATATGTTGTTATATCACTATCTGGAAATAATCCTGGAATTTTTGCTCCATGTAAATCATCTGTATTTACTATTCCTGTTTTACACATTTTAAATAATTTCAGTTTTGATTCAAAATAGTCTTTCATATCTGGATGTTCATTTGGACTAATATGGTCTTCTGAAAAGTTTGTAAATAAAACAACATCAAATTCACAACCTGTTACTCTATGTAATTTCAAACTTTGTGATGATACTTCCATAACTACTACTTCTACACCTTTGTCTACCATAGTTGCAAAAAGTTCTTGTAATTCTAAACTTTCTGGAGTTGTTCTATCACTTTCTTTTATTTTTTTTCCATTAATATATGTAGCTATTGTTCCAATTAAACCTACTTTTTTTCCTGCTTTTTCTAATATTTCTTTAATCATAAATGTTGTTGTTGTTTTTCCTTTTGTTCCTGTTACTCCAATTACTTTTAACTTTCTTGATGGATTTCCATAAAAATTTGCTGATGTTATTGCTAATGCTTCTCTTGTATCTTTTGCCATGATAATCCCAATACCTTCTGGTATTTTAAGTGATTTTATATCACACCCTTCTTCTATCATAACAGCTACTGCACCTTTTTCTACTGCATTTGTGACATATTCATGCCCATCTACTGAAAATCCTTTTATTGCTATAAATAAAAATCCTTTTTTTACATTTTTCGAATTACTTTCTACTCCTGTAATTTCTAATTCCAAGTCTCCTTTTAATTTTAATCCTTCTAGCCCTGCTAACATTTCTTTTAATTTCATTTTAAAATCCCTCCGATTATTAATAAACCATTCCTAACAAATTTTTGCCATGAATTTTGTTACATTATATAACTAAATTGGCTTTTTGTATAGTTTTTTAATACTTTTTTATTTTTTTATCTTAAAATTAAAATCCCTTAATATATAATATTAAAGGATTTTAATTTTATTCTTTATTTAATACTCATTTCACAATACTTACAACGATATATTTCATTTTCTTCATCAGTTAGTTCAAAAATTTGATCTAATTCTTTTTCTAGTGATGTAATACATCTAGGATTTTGACAATTTGCAACATTTACTATATTACTTGGTAATTTTGCATGATATTTTTCTATCAATTTATCTTCTTTTACTATATTTATTGTTGCTTTTGAATCAATAAACCCTACCATTTCCATACTTACTTCAATATTTTTATCTATTTTTATTATATCTTTTTTTCCCATTTTTTTGCTTTTAGCATTCGTAATTATTGCAACTGAACATTCTAATTCCTTTAAATTTAGCTTCTCATATATCTCCATTCCTTTTCCTGGTTTTATATGATCAATTACAATTCCATTTTTCACACTATCTATATTCATTTTATTTAACCTCCAACAATTTAAGTATTAATGCCATTCTTATATATTTACCATATTCTACTTGTTTAAAATAACATGCTCTTTTATCATCATCTACTTCTGTTGAAATTTCATTTACTCTTGGCAATGGGTGCATTATACATAAATCTTCTTTTGCCTTTTCTAATTTTTCTTTATCTAAAATATAATAGTCTTTAAGTCTTAAATAATCTTCTTCATTAAAAAATCTTTCTTTTTGTACTCTTGTCATATATATAACATCTAATTTATCCATGTATTCTTCCATATCACTTGTTTCATAATATTCTATATTATTTTTGTCTAATACTTCCTTCTTTAAATATTCTGGAATTACTAATTCTTTTGGTGATATTAATATGAATTTTATATTTTTGTACCTAGACATTGCTGTAATTAGTGAGTGTACTGTTCTTCCAAATTTCAAGTCTCCACATATTCCAATTGTTAAATCTTCTAATCTATTTTTTTCACATTCAATTGTAAGTAAATCTGTTAGTGTTTGTGTTGGATGATTATGACCTCCATCTCCTGCATTAATTATTGGCACTGTTGATTTTAATGATGCAACTAATGGTGCTCCTTCTTTTGGATGTCTCATTGCTATTATATCTGCATAACATCCTACTGTCATAGTAGTGTCTGATACACTTTCTCCTTTTGAAGCTGAACTAGAGAATGCCGAAGAAAATCCTAACACATTTCCACCTAATTCCATCATTGCCGCTTCAAAGCTAAGTCTAGTTCTTGTACTTGGTTCAAAAAATAATGTAGCTATTTTTTTTCCATTACACTTTGTACTATATTTTTCTTTGTTTGAAATGATATCTTTTGATATTTCAATTAATTTACTAATTTCTTCTACTGATAATTCTTTAATGTCTATTAAATGTTTCATCTCTTTCTCCTTCTATTTTATTTTTCTTCTATTTTTATCAAAATAATGATTTACTGTCAATAACTTTTATAAAAATTTATAGATATAGTTATTAAAATTTAGATTTCAAATTTATTAGCAACTTATCAGAATTATTTGTTTAATAAACATAAAAATAAAAATCACACAAATAATGCAGTACTACTATATATAACTTGCACCACATAGCTCAGTTAAAGTCTAATATAGTGCTTTTACATATAAATAATATACAAATAAACTTTTTTCTAATAACTAACATATACATTACTTCCCTTATTTACTACAATCCCTGCTTTAGGTGTTTGTTCAGTAACATAGATATTTTCTTTATCCATTTCTTCTGTTTCATTTTGAATCCAAATTTCTAAGCCTTCTTCTTTTAAAATTTTTCCAGCTTCAATTAAATTCATTCCCTTTATATCTGGTACTAAAACTTCTTCTCTTATCTCTAATTCTTCTTGATTTCCTTGTGATACTTCTAAATATGGCAATATTTCATTAAATATTTCACCACCCACTGGTGCAGCTACTCCTCCTCCTTGGTGCCCCCCTTCTCCAGTCGGATTATATAATGTAATTAATAATACAATTTGTGGATTTTCAATAGGTGCCACTCCAATAAAAGAAGCAATATATTTATTAGTATTTACACCATCTTCTGATGTGCCAGTTTTTCCACCAATACGATACCCTGCAACTTTCGAATTTTTACCAGTTCCTTCTGCTACAACTGATTCCATCATACTAAGTACCCCTTCTGCAGTTTCTTTAGACATAACATTCTCATTTGTCTTAGTATTCATTTTAGTTACTTCCTTTGTTTGACTATTAATAATTTGCTTAACTATTCTAGGTGTTACACTAGTTCCTCCATTCGAAATAGCTGATACTGCAGTTACAAGTTGAATTGGTGTTATTTCAAACCTTTGACCAAAACTAACTGTTGCAAGTTCTACAGGCCCCATTTTTTCTTTTGCTAAAAATATACTTCCAGCTTCTCCTGGTAAATCAATTCCTGTTATTTTTAATAAATTAAATTTTTCTAAATAGTCATAATATGTTTTTACACCTAATTTTTGTCCTAAGCCAATAAATACAGGATTACAAGAATTCATTAATCCTTCTCTTAAATTTTGCAATCCATGTGGCCTATAATGTCTCCAACATTTAATTCTAACACCTGCAACTTCAATTGAACCAGTACATCCAAATTCATTAGCATTATCTGTATTAGTTATTCCCTCTTCTAATGCTGCTACTGCTGTAATTAATTTAAATGTAGAACCTGGTTCATAAGTATCTGCTATTGCCCTGTTTCTCCAAACAGTTTGTAGACTTTTAGTTTTTTCAGCCTGCTCTAATAAATCCCATGTATCTTCTAGTTCTACTGTATATGGGCTATATGGTGAATTTAAATCATAATTTGGATAATTTGCCATTGCTAAAATATCTCCATTTTGTGGATTCATTGCTATAATACTTCCACCATCTGTACATATATTATCTATGCATGCTTTTTCTAAATATTTTTCCACAACTGATTGAATAGTATAATCAATAGTCAGCACTAAATCATTTCCATCAACTGCTGCAATATATTTTTCTCCTTCATTTCCAATTTCTGCTCCTTTTGCATCAGTATGTCTTTGAATTGCACCTTGTGTCCCTTTTAATTCTTTTTCATATTTAGCTTCAATTCCATCTAATCCTTGATTATCACTTCCAGTAAAGCCAATAATTTGAGATGCAAAAGTACCATATGGATAATATCTTTTTGTATCTTCATCAATATTTATACCTGAATTAATATTATTTTCATTCATCCATACACGCAATTCATCTGTTTTTTCTTTTTCTACTTTTTTAACAATTGTCTCTATAGAACTTCTCCTATTAACTTTTTTTAAAACTGCTTCATAATCCAATTCAAATAATTCTGATAATTTTCTAGCAACTTTTTCTTTATTCTCTTTATAAATATTTCCAGGATTAACTGTTATAGTTTCTACAGTACTACTAATTGCTAATACTATTTCACCACTACTATCATATATAGTACCTCTTTTTGGACTAATATTTCTATCTAATGTCTGTTGCTGATATGCTAATGTTTGTAATTCTTCTCCTTGAAAAAATTGAATATATCCAATTCTTCCAATTAAGCAAAGAATAATAAAAAATACAATAAAAAGAGTATTTCTCATTTTCTTTTTACTTGAAAGCTTTGTAGTTATCATAAAAAAACACCTCTAATAATATTTATTAAAGGTGTTTAAATTTATTCTTATCTTTAAAATATTTTACTCAAAAGCTTATCAAAAAAACTTTCTTTTTCATTATTATGAACAATTACCTCTTCTTGTGCTGATTCCACATAATCTTTTTTAGGTAGTGAAACATATATTGTTTGTCTGTTAGTTAGCTTTTGCATTCCTAATTCTTCCTTTGCTAATTTCTCTATTGTATTTAAATTTAATCCATTTTCAATATTTACTTTTAATTGCTCATTTTCTTTTTGAATAGCTGATAATTCTCTTTTCAAACTTTGGGCTTGATTAAATTTTTCATTAATCTTAGAGTTTCTGTAACTTATGGTTAACAATACTGCAAATATTGCAATTACAACAAGAGTTAATTTAAATTGTTTCTCTCTTTGCTCTTTTGATACTTTAATTTCTTGCCTTGGCAATTCTTTTACAACTTTTAATTTTTGTCTTTGACTCTTTGTCTTTCTTTGTATATCTGGATCCAATTTTCTAGGACTTGTCGTATATTGATATTTATTAATTGCTGCCATAAGTTACTCACCTCCTTACTTTTTTACCTATCTTTTCTTTTATATTTTTTCAAAAATTCTAAGTTTTGCACTTTTACTTCTTGAATTTTCCTCTAATTCCTCTTTACTTGCAACTATTGGTTTTCTTGTTACTATATTACCTTTTGTTTCTATATTACATACACAATATGGTAAATCACTTGGACAAGTGCATTTTCCCTTTGCATCTATAAATGCTTTTTTAACTGCTCTATCCTCTAAAGAGTGAAATGTTATTACACATAATCTTCCCCCTGGTTTTAAGCAATCTATGCAATTTAACATTGTATTATATAATGGTTTTATTTCATCATTTACTTCAATTCTAATTGCTTGAAAAGTTCTTTTTGCAGGATGTCCATCTTTTTGTTTTGATCTAGGTATTGAACTTTCTATAATTTCAACTAATTGTTTAGTTGTTTTAATTACTTCTTCTTCTCTTTTAGTACAAATATTTCTAGCTATTTGTCTTGAAAATCTTTCTTCACCATATTCATAAATAATATTAGCTAAATCTTGTTCTTCATATGTATTTACTATTATTTCTGCTGTTAAATCTTGTGATTTATCCATCCTCATATCTAAATCATTTTCACCTAAATAACTAAATCCCCTATTTCTTTCATCTAATTGATAAGATGAAACTCCCAAATCTAATAATATTCCATCTACTTGATCTATTTCTAAATTAGCAAGAACTTCTTTTATATTATCATGGTTGTTATGTACATAAGTTACATTTGAAAATTCTTTCAAATTTTCTTTTGCAGCTTGAATTGCTTCTTGATCTCTATCAATTCCAATTAATATTCCTTTTGTTGATAATTTTTCTACTATTTTTCTACTATGACCTGCACCACCTAAAGTTCCATCAGTATATATTCCTTCTGATTTTATATTAAGCCCTTCTATGCATTCATATAACATTACTGGTTTATGTATAAATTCCAAAATTTGCACCTCTTACTAAATTTAATTCAAATATCAAACAGCTGGTAATCTAAAGAAATTTACCAGCTGTTTTATCTTAAATGTATTTTTTTTCTTTTGCTATTAATAATCTTTAGTAACGCTCTCTTTTTTTGTACTTATCTCTTGTATTAATTTTTTTCTTCTTTTGTACCTTATTTTTCATCCTTAGTAAATTTTATCTTTTGTTTTTATCTCTTGTTTATTATTTTATTTTTTCTTTCGTTTTTTATCTTTTGCATTCTATATAAACTTATACAAGTTATATACCTAACATTGTCATATTCTCAGCAATTTCATCAGCTGATATATCTTCTTCACAATTTTGCCATGTTTGCCTATTCCAAATTTCTAATCTTGTTCCAACCCCTATAATAACTGCTTCTTTTTCTAAATTAGCCGCCACTCTCAAGTTATTTGGGATTAAAAACCTTCCTTGTTTATCAATTTCACACTCAGTTGCTCCAGATAAGAAAAACCTTACAAAGTTTCTAGCGTTTTTATCTGAAAGAGGTAATGCTTTTAATTTTGTTTCAAAATTTAACCACTCATTTTCTGAAAATGCAAACAAACATCCATCTAACCCTTTTGTTACAATGAATTTTTCTCCCATGTCTTGTCTTAGTTTTGCAGGCATTATCAATCTACCCTTTACATCCAGAGAATGTTCATATTCACCAATTAACAAGTGTTCCACCTCTCTTCCACTTTCACACCACTTTGTACCACTTTTCTCCACTTACACTTAAATTTTAATACAAGTTTTCATATTTTGCAAGCTTTTTTTGAATTTTCTTTATTTTTTTTCAAAATCCCTCTTTTTATAAACTTCTTCAAATAGTTTGCCAGTCATATTGTATTACTTACACAAGGTTTTCCTATTGATAGTTTGTTCTTTTTTCAAATTCTACTTGCTATACTTTTTATAATAACAATTTATATTAACAATTTATGGAGGAATACGAATGAATAATAACGAAAAAGAATTAAGAAAATCAATTGGTAGGAAAATTAAACTAGCAAGAATGAAAGCTAACTTCACACAAGAACAATTAGCTGAAAAACTTTCTCTATCAACTAGATATATTAGTCAGCTAGAAAGAGGGATTTCTTTTGGTAGTGCTTCTACTATTACAGGTCTTTGTAAAGCCTTAGGAACTAATTCTGATTTTTTATTCCATGATGTAATTCAAAGTAAAATACCTCTTTCTGATTATACAATAAATGAAAAATTAATAGAAAATTATCTAATGCTAAATGAGCATAATAAATCATTACTTATTTCACTTTCAAATGAATTGCTAAGATTCCAAAACAGTAATGATAATATAAATATATTGTACAAATAAAAAAAGCTAACTTATATTTGAATCTTTTTCAAATAGTTAGCTTTTATTTTTTATTAAACTTCAACAGCTTTTACTATAACTCTTAGCTTATTGTCATCTGTACAAGTAATTAAAGTTATTTCTTTTTTTCCATTTGTAAGCTGTGTTGTACAACTTACATCAGTTGGTTCTACTTCATATTTATCATAAACTCTATATTGTATCTTTCGTCCTAATACATCTGTAATTTCTATTATATCATCATTTACTAATGTTGGTACCTTACTAAAAAATCTTGTATTTCTGTAATTATGTCCAACAATACAAAAATTTCCCACTTCATTTGGCTCAGGTCCCCAAAATTTAATTGGTGATATTTTTAACAATTCTTCTGTCTCTTCTTCTGAACCTGTTTTTCCATCTAATATTGCATATTCTACATTAATCTTAGGAATACTAATTGTTGCAATAGTTGAATAATTATACCCACTTTCTGTTTTCTTAATCTCTCTATTAATAGTTCTAATTTCTTCTTGCTGTTGTGACATTTGTTGCTCTTGTTGCATAATATTTTGTTCTTCATCATCTAACACAACTATTAATACATTATTTCTAGCAACAGTTGTATCCTCTACCACTTCAAAATTAGCCAATATCTCTTGTGATACTTCTGCACTTTTAAATCTATCATATTCTGCATAAATATACATGGAAATAAAAGAACAAACTAAAAAAATTGACAAAACAAAAAATAGTTTATATATCTTTTTTTTTCTTTTAAGTTCTGGTGTGATATATAATTTTTCAGTTATTAATATCTGGTTCATTTTACTCTCCTCTACATATCTTTGCTTCTCTTTTTCTATTATAACATTAAAAAAATTAAATTTAAATACATTTATTTAAATTTACTAATATTTCCTGTTATTACTCAAAACAAGAAGAAAAAAATAGATATACACAAATTTAATGAACTCTGAATTCTAATACTTTCATACTTTTAAAATATAATATCATTTTTCACGCCTTCCAATTTTTATAAATTCCCACAATTCACTTGTATTTAGCATGTTTTAAACATAAATTTTAAGAGAATCTAGCTAATATTATTATCTAAATTCCCACAATTAGTAACTTTTTATTTGAAATTTTCTTAATCTCTACTTAGAAAATCACTTCATTTACTGATTCTTTTTATATCTTTAAGTTACAAGGTTACATATAAAAGTGGTCGAAATCCTAAAATAGCACCATCACTCATAACATAGTTTCTGCGACTAGATACATATTCAAATTGACTAAACGCCGTACCTCCGTCTTGTTATAATGGATTGCCCTAACCTGGTATGACTTTCTGTTATCCACTCTGCTACATTTCCTGCCATACCATTTATATGTAACTGCTCATCTCCTAGCATTCCTGTTTTTGTTATACTCGTATTACCTTCATTATTTTGATTTGAATAATTACTATTCATTCCAAATAACTGAATAAATATCACTGCTGTATCCCATGCATAACTATTTACTAAATCACTTTCAAAATTGCTATTTGTATACATATTTCTACTTAAACTTGCTGCTTGAGGCTGTGTTATCCAGTTATATACAAATCCATCTTTTTTACTTACTATTACATTTGTTCTAGATGAAGATGTTATCCTCTCAGATAATGCTAAACTATCACTTACCTCATATCTTCCTATATAATACCCTCCATTTGCATTTGCACTTTCTATAAAACTTTCTATATTTTTTGCTATTGTATTTCCTCTATTTAGTCCTGTACTTAATGTTTCTTCCTGATACCCTGTACTTATTACCACATCTCCCATATCTATTGGTGTTCCATCTGTGCTAAATGTATATCTACTTAATTTTATTGTATGTGTATTTATTCCATCTGATACTTCTCCTACTGGCACCCACACAAACTCATTCGTTCCATCTGTTATTACTATTCCTTCATGGACTTTTTTTGTATCATTTGTTATTTTAAATCCATCTGGCACCACTATTTTATTTCCATTTTCATCTTTGACAATAGTATTCCCCACTACATAGTTTTCTTGTACTTCTTCTATTGTTTTTTCTCCTGTTTGTCCTGTTTGATTTGTAATATCTCCTACTATTATTTTTCCTGTTTCTTCATTTATACTTACCTCTACTCCATCTAATACCCATGTTCCATCATTATTGTTTACCACTTCTCCAAATTCTTTTCCAAGTATTTCTTATAAACTTTTAGAGGGATTGTCTAAATTTTTACTTATTTTCCATTCTGAATATCTAAGTCTTACTATTTCTCCTATTTCTCCTCTTTGGGTTTCTTCTTTTGCCTCACTTGCTCTTGTTAATAACCCGATTATCTCCCATTAATGTCGCAATTGACACTCCTGCTAGTATCAAAAGTACTATGATTGTTATTACTAAGGCTATTAGTGTTATTCCTTTGTTTCCTTCTCTTTTCATTTTTTAGATTCCTTTCTTTTGTCCCTTGATTTCCATTATTTTTATTCTTTTTTAATTTACATCCATAAAATCACTTCATTTACTATTTTTCCATAACTTTAGATTACAAAGTTATATATAAAATTGGGCGAAACCCAATACCAGTACTAATATGACTCACACTATTATTACCTCGATTGGCTGTATTAGTACTATTATAATTATAATGTCCTCCTCTATAGATACTTGGAGTTCCTGAATTATTAGAAGTTTCTGTTGTCCATTCATATACATTTCCTGCCATATCATTTATATTTAACTGCTCATCTCCTGCTACTCCTGTTGATAACTTACTCATTGATAATCTTATTTGTCTTGAATAATTACTTTGACCAAATGTTTGAATAAATATAATTGCTGTGTCCCAAGCATAGCTATTTATTAAATCACTTGTATAATACTTATTATCATCATACATTTCTTTAGATGCTACTGCTGATTCTTGCTGATTTATATTTGTCCATGTTGTACTACTTTTTTTGCTTTTTGCTTTTTCATCACTTTGACTTGCCTCATACCTTCCTATATAATATCCGCCATTTGATTTAGCACTTTGGATAAATTTTTCTATATTCTTTGCTATTGTATTTCCATACCCTAATCCTGTACTTATTGTTTCTTCTTGGTGATATGAATATATCACTGCATTTCCCATATCTGTTGGTACTCCATCTGCACTAAATGTATATCTACTTAAATTTATTTGATAAGTATTAGTTCCATCTGACACTCTTCCAACTGGCACCCATACAAACTCATTAGTTCCATCTGTTATTACTATTCCTTCATTTACTTTTTTTGTATCATTTGTTATTTTAAATCCATCTGGTACTACTATTTTATTTCCATTTTCATCTTTGGCTTTTGTATTTCCTACTACATAGTTTTCTTGTACTTCTTCTATTGTTTTTTCTACTGTTTGATTTGTAATATCTACTACTACTATTTCTCCTGTTTCTTCATTTATACTTACCTTTGCTCCATCTAGTATCCATGTTCCATCATTATTATTTACCATTTCTCCAAATTCTTTTCCTAGTATTTCTTCTAAACTCTTAGGAGGATTATCTACATTTTTACTTATTTTCCATTCTGAATATCTAAGTCTTACTCTTTCTTCTATTTCTCCTCTTTGGGTTTCTTCTTTTGCCTCACTTGCTCTTGTTAATAACCCGGTTATCTCCCATTAATGTCGCAATTGATACTCCTGATAATATTAAAAGCACTATTATTGTTATTACTAGTGCTATTAGTGTTATTCCTTTATTTTCTTTTTCTATCACTTTCTCACTTTACCTTTCTTTTGTAACTTATTTTTCTTTAGGGTTCTTTCCATTTATTTTACAATTCCATTTTACTTATGTCAATAATATATATTAACAATTCAATCCTTTTATTAATGTTTGGATAATATCATAAATATATCTATATCAAGTTTCCACTTCATTTTCTGATTTTTTTCAAGGCTTTAGATTGCAAGGTTACTCTTTATAAATAAATTTGTTTTTTAAAAGTTTATATTATCAAATTTTTCACCTTCTGTGTTTTTCACCACAACACTATTAGGTTCTTTATTTATTTGCAAACTACAAACTGGATATGTAATTACTTGAATTACTATATCATCTGCTGCTAACTTATTTTCTTTTACAGTAATTTCTAAGTTATTATTTTCATCTATATTCACTTTTTCTATAGTTATAAAATACCCTCCTGTATTTTGTTCTCCCATTGCAATACTATAAATCCATGGAGAATCAGGCATTTTAAATCTATCAACAAAAACTCCTCTTTCTGAAAACATTCTATAAGTATCAGACATATTATTATCAATTGTATAAGTTAAATCTGTACTTGATAATTTATTTCTACTTAATTTGTATACTGTAAATCCAATTCCAGTAATAATAGCAAGTACTAATAATATAAGTATTATAATTAATGATTTTTTCAAGTCTTATTCCTCCTTTATTTAATAAATATTACTCTATTTATATAAAATATTTGTAAGATTTGCAAATTCCTCTATACTTAATTTTTCCGCCCTTATATTAACATCTAATCCTAAATTTTTAAGTATTTTTATTCCTTGTTCTTTATTTTCAAACACTCTTGCATTTACCAATGCATTTAATAAAGTTTTTCTTCTTTGCATAAAAGAACTTTTTATAATATTAAACATAACTTCTTTATTTACATTTTCAACTACTGGTTCTTTTCTTATATTTAATTTTATCACTTTAGATGTTACCTCTGGTTCTGGCATAAAAGAATTATTTGGAACTTCTATTACTCCCTCAGAATTTGCATAATAATAAACACAATAAGTAATAGCTCCTGTTTCTTTTTCTCCTGGTACTGCAATTAATCTATTTGCTACTTCCTTTTGTATCATAACTGTTATACTTTCTAAATCTAGTTCTTCTTCTAATAATTTCATTATAATTGGTGTTGTTATATAATATGGAAGATTTGCTACTATTTTTACATTTTTAACATTTCTTTTTTCTTCTTTAATTAAAGTTTTTAAATCTACTTTCAATACATCTTGATTTATAAGTTCAAAATTCTCATACATAGAAAAACGATCATTTAAAATTTCTATCATCCTTTTATCAAGTTCAATACAAATAACTTTTTTAGCTCCTTCTATTAAATATTTAGTAAGAGTCCCGAGTCCTGGGCCTATTTCTATTACTAAATCATCTTTTGTTATCTCACTTGCTCTTATTATTTCTTCTACTACCTCTTGGCTAATTAAAAAATTTTGCCCTAAAGATTTATTCGCCTTTATATTGTATTTTTTCATAATAAATCTTGTTTCTTCTAATATATTACCCAAGTTTTTTACCTCAATTTTCTTTTTTATTTTTTAGTAACATCATTATATTTTATTTCATCCATTTTTTCAAGTTCTTGTTGATTTTTATATTTTTTTAATATACAATGTACTTATAAAATCCAAACAAAAGAGGCATGTATATGAATAATGATAGAAAAAAAATGAATCAAAAAAATAAAAAAACTTCTTCTAAAAAAAGTAGAAGTTCAAATGTACACAAAAAAAATATTGCTAAAAATAATATAAACTCAACAAATAAAGATAATGTAATAAAAATAAATACTGATTTTGAATCTAAAAATCTAATTTATACAAAAAGATTACGCTCTGGTTTAATTATTTGTTTGTTACTGTTGTTTTTATTAATTTTTAGAATTTGGTATATTCAGTTTATGCAAGGAAGTTCTTTAAAAGAAAGTGCATATAATCAACAAGTAATAAATCAAATTATTAGTCCAAGACGTGGTAATATTTATGATTCTACTGGTAAAGCCCTTGCAATCAGTGCCAGAGTTGACACAATTACAATAAATCCTACAAAGCTTGTAAAAAATACAGAAGAATCAACAAAAGAATATAAAGAATTAATAGCAAAAGGTCTTTTTGAAATATTTGAACTCGATTATGAAGAAGTCCTAAAAAAAGTTTCAAGTAACTCTCAAGTTGAAACTATTATAAGAAAAGTTGAACAAGATAAAGTTGATTTACTAAAACAATGGATGTCTGATAACCAAATTAAAGTAGGCATTAATATAGACGAAGATACTAAAAGATATTACCCTTATGGCAATGTTGCATCTGGTATTATAGGTTTTAGTGGAATAGATAACCAACGGTTTAGTTGGAATTGAATCAACATGGGATTCCACCTTAACTGGTACTCCTGGAAAAATTGTCAGCTCTAAAGGTAGTAACCAACAAGAAATACCAAATGCCAAAGAAAGATACATCTCTGCACAAAATGGTAGCAATCTAACTCTTACTATTGATTTAAATATCCAAACTATTGTAGAAAAATACTTAAAGCAAGCTGTTGAAGAAAATGTTTGTGAAAATGGTGGAAATGTTATTGTTATGGACCCTAAAACAGGACACATTTTGGCTATGGCCAATTATCCAGATTATGATTTAAATTCACCATATACCCCTAATGAAACATTAGCAAAAACATATGACTCTCTAACTACCGAAGCAAAAAATGAATCTTTATTTAGAATGTGGAACACCAAATCAGTATCAGATACTTATGAACCTGGTTCTACATTTAAAATTTTAACCTCTGCAATAGCTATAGAAGAAAATATAACTTCTACTGATGTAGCTAATGATTTTTATTGTAAAGGACATGAAACTTTTGAAGATATCTATGGTAATATAACTACTGTAAAATGTTGGAGAAGTACACCTCATGGAGTTCAAACACTAAGACAATCACTAGGAAATTCTTGTAACCCTGCATTTATGCAACTTGGAAAAAAAATTACTACTAATACATTATATAAATATTTTGGTGCTTTTGGATTATTTGAAAGTACAAATTCAAGGTTATATGGAGAACAAAGCAGTATTTTTTTAGCAAAAGAAAAAGTAGGTCCTGTTGACCAAGCCACTATGACCTTTGGGCAAAGGTTTAATATAACTCCTCTTCAGATGATTACAGCTATTTCAGCTATTGCAAATGATGGAGTATTAGTCGAACCAAAAATTGTAAAAGAAATTACAAATACTGATACAAATGCCATAACAGAAATCCCTACAAAAGAAGTTAGACAAGTAATTTCAAAAGAAGCTGCTGAAGCTACAAAATCTATGATGGAATCTGTTGTAACAGATGGAACAGGTAGACATGCTGCTGTTTATGGTTACTCAATTGGTGGAAAAACAGGAACTTCTGAACCTCCTGTTGGTAAAGAAAATGAAGGTTATGTAGCATCTTATGTTGCAATTTCACCTATAGAAGATACAAAAGTTGTACTATTACTTACTTTATATAAACCTACTGGAAGTGCTGGACATCAAGGTGGACAAGTTGCTGGACCTGTTGTATCACAAATGTTATCTGAAATATTACCATATCTTGGAGTTCCTTCAGATTCAGATCAATCAGCTTCATTTGATATATCAAATTTAACCATTGTTCCTGATTTAAGAAATAAAACAGTTGCTGAAGCTGAAAAGATTTTAAAAGACGCTGGATTTAACAGTAAATTATATTTTAATGGTGATAAAAATACACTTCTTGTTGAAGAACAATCGCCAAAACCTGGTAACTATCTTGCTAAAGATTCAACCATTGTACTTTATTCAGAAGGTCACAATATTGCAACTTCTGTAGCCGTACCTGACTTAAAAGGAATGGGAGCTTCTCAAGCTACTACAACTTTAAAAAATAGGAACCTAAATATCAGTATTGAAGGATCTGGAACTGTAATATCTCAAAACTATTTAAAAGACGAGCAAGTTCCTGAAGGCACTATCATAAAAGTAACATTAAAACAAACTTTAACTGACGCCCATTAAAATGACACACCTGGGACGGTGACCAAATGTGTCATTTCAAACTATTACTATAAATTTTTATAATAAGTAAAAAACAAATATGACTAGAATATTTAAACTAGTCATATTTTTTATTTTCAATTATTACCAAAAGATATACTTTACACAAACTGTTTTTTAATATATCTATTTAATTTTTTCAATAATATTTTCAATACTCTCTTGTGGTGTTGAAGCCCCTGCCATAATACCTATTTTCATATTTTCATTTATTTTAGAAATATCTAATTCATCTTCTGTTTCAACACATATTGTATTTTGGCAACCGATTTTTTGCTATTTCGTATAGTTTTTTTGTATTAGAACTATTTTTTCCTCCAACAACAATCATATAATCTACTTGTTTTGCTATTTTTCTAGTTTCTTTTTGCCTTATTTCTGTTGCACTACAAATTGTATTATATACAGCTATTTCTATATTTTTAGGTAATTCATTTTTTATAATTTCTTCTATGATATAAAATTTTTCTAAACTAAATGTAGTTTGAGAAATAATTAATAATTTATTAATATTAACTTTTCTAAATTTTTCTAATGCTTTTAATGCTTCTTCTTCTTTTTCTATCACATAATAATTAGTCCCACAATGACTAATAGTTCCTATATTTTCTGGATGATTGCTATTCCCACATAAAAATATATAATAACCTTTTTCCATATATTTTTTAGCTATTTCATGTATTTTCAAAACAAATGGACAAGTATAATCTCTTACTTTTATTTTATTTACTCTAGCATATTCATATATCTCTTTTTTTACACCATGAGCTCTTATAATAACTTCATCTTCTACTTCCTTAATATCTTCTATAAACCTCATGCCTTGTTTTTCTAATGTCTCAACTACCTGCTTATTATGAACAATTTCACCCAAGCAACAAACATTTTTGTTTTCCTTTAATATTTCTTTTGCCCCATAAACAGCTCTTTTTACACCATAACAAAATCCTGCATTTTTGCCTACAATTATTTCCATTTGTATAACTCCATTTCTATTTTTATATCATCTTTAAAATTTCTTCTTTTAATGTTCTTACAATATCTTCTTGTTTTACTTTTCTTACAATCTCACCTTTTTTAAATAATAAGCCTTCCTTTATTCCTCCAGCTATTCCAATATCTGCCTCTCTAGCTTCTCCTGGACCATTTACAACACATCCCATAACAGCAACTGTAATATTTGACTCTATTGTTTGCAAAAATGATTCAACCTCTTTTGCTATTGGAATTAATTCAATTTGTGTTCTACCACAAGTAGGACAAGCTATTAATGTTGGAGATTTAGAATATAAATTACAATCTTTTAAAATCTCTTTGGCTACTTTTATTTCTTTCACAGGGTCATCTGATAATGAAACCCTAATAGTATCTCCGAATTCCTTGTCTTAGCATATATCCAAGTCCTATACTTGATTTTATAGTTCCACTAAATTCTGTGCCACTTTCTGTCACACCTAAGTGAAGTGGACAATCAAATACTTTAGAAGCTTCTAAATATGTTTCAATACATAGGTCTAAATTAGATGCTTTTAAAGATATTGCATAATCTTTGAAATCAAATTTTTCTAAAATATCCACATGTTTTTTCGCACTTTCAATTAAAGCTTCTTTCGTTGGTTTTCCATATTTTTCTAATAATTCTTTTTCAATAGACCCTGCATTTACACCTATTCTGATTGGGATATTTTTTTCTCTACATTTGTCTATAACTGCTTTTACTTTGTCTTCTCTACCAATATTTCCTGGATTAATCCTTACTTTATCAACCCCTGATTCAATTGCTTGTAGTGCTATTTTATAGTCAAAATGTATATCTGCTACAATTGGAATATGTATTTGTTCTTTTATTTGTTTTATAGCTATAGCATCTTCTAAATCAAGACATGCCACTCTTATTATTTCACACCCTGCATTTTCCAATTCTAATATTTGTCTAACTGTGGATTTTACATCTTTTGTTTTTGTGTTACACATAGACTGTATTACCACATTATTTTGTCCTCCAATTTGAACATTTCCTACCATTATTTTTCTTGTTTCTTCTCTTTTCATGCTTTTATTCCTTATACTCTTATTTTTATAAGTCTATACTTATTTGACTTACATTTCTTTATCTATTTAACCATATTTTCTTTTATTTTACAAGAACACCCATTTAAGATATATGACAAGTTGTGTAAAAAAGTTAAAACAAAAATAAAAAATAGTATATTATTAAATAAAAAATTAAGTTTTACAATCACGATTTATATAATTTGAAAAGATTAATCTTTCTTCTTAAATATTAAAACAAAAAAGACAAGAAAAAACAAATTTTGCAAAAAGAATGTGTTAAGATACAAATAGTTGTGTCTTAATACATTTTTTATTTAGATAACTTTTATATCAAAATAACTTTCAAATCAAATGATTTTTATATCAAAAAAATTA